>Ga0209006_10000112_pt1 | contig 87228 bp, 75 predicted proteins | sample JacPin_JW_Ref_O2_FD_188567 | JGI IMG/M metagenome (GOLD analysis project Ga0209006, IMG submission 188567) | Forest soil microbial communities from Algoma, Ontario, Canada - Jack Pine, Ontario site 1_JW_Ref_O2 (SPAdes) (version 2) | ecosystem: Environmental > Terrestrial > Soil > Boreal... | reverse complement strand
GCAAGCTCGCCGAACTGGTTGCGAACGGGACGGGGAAGATCGGCGCGATCCACACCTATCTCGAACTTTATGCTCGCATGCTGGTGGACCTGACGCCGCAAGTCGCGCTTGTCGTGGCCGACAAGGCCGACCGTAATGGCAATCTCTACACCGGCCCGAACACCGAAGATACTCCGACCATCGCCGAGGCCGCGGCTTTCCGGGGCGGCATCGTCGTCGCGCAGGTCAATGAGATCGTGGATCGACTGCCGCGGGTCGACGTGCCCGGCGATTGGGTCGATGTTGTGACGCCAAGTCCGACGCCCTATCTCATCGATCCGCTGTTCACGCGCGATCCTGCCAAGATCAGGAACGAGAACGTGCTGATGGCGATGATGGCGATCGCGGCGATCTACGAACCCTACAAGGTGCAGCGGCTCAATCACGGCATCGGCTATGCCACCGCGGCGATCGAACTGATCCTGCCAACTTACGCCGCGCAACGCGGACTGAAGGGCAAGATCGCCAGCCATTTCGTGCTGAACCCGCATCCGACCCTGATCCCCGCAATCGAAGCCGGCTTTGTCGACAGCATCTATTGCTTCGGCTCCGAGTTGGGTATGGAACGCTACGTCTCGAACCGCGCCGACATCTTCCCAGTCGGGGCTGACGGCAATCTGCGGTCCAACCGCGCGCTCGCACAGGTCGCCGGACAATATGCCTGCGATCTCTTCATCGGCGGCACGCTGCAGATCGACGCGCAGGGCAACAGCTCAACGGCGACCAAGGGCCGGATCACAGGCTTCGGCGGCGCGCCGAACATGGGCGCCGATCCGCGTGGCCGCCGTCACGACAGTCCCACCTGGCTGCGCGCCGGTCAGGAAGCGGGCGAGAGCCTGCGCGGACGCAAGCTTGTGGTGCAGATGGTGCAGACCCAGCAGCCGAATGGCGCACCGAGCTTCGTTGAACGGCTGGACGCGTTCGACCTCGCCGCCTCAGCCGGTTTTGCGTTGCCGCCGGTGATGATCTACGGCGACGACGTCACCCATGTCGTCACCGAGCGTGGCGTGGCCAACCTTTTGCGTTGCCGGTCGCCACAGGAACGCGAATTCGCATTGCGCGCCATCGCCGGCGATACTGAGTTCGGCAAGCGACATTCGCCCGAAAAAAGCGACAGCCTGCGCCGCCGCGGCATCGTGATGGTCCCCTCCGACCTCGGCATTGATGTCAAGACGGCAACCCGCGACTGGCTCGCCGCCCAAACCCTCGACGACCTCGTGGCGGCGTCAGGCGGGCTTTACGCGCCGCCGGCGAAATTCCGCCCGGCTCCGGTCGCCACGAAAGGATAGGAGACAACTGTGACCCCGAACATCCAAACCTCAAATGGCCCGTCCGGCTCGACGTCCTCACCGGTCGACCGCGCGAAGCAGCTCGCGGCGGCATTGCTGTCGGAACGCGGCGAGGCGTCCGGCGCGCAAGTCGCGCGCGAACTGCACCACGTGCTGCGCACTCTCGATGCGGACGGTCGGCACAACTTCCAGCGTTATCTTGCAAGGGAGTTTCAGCCCGACGAAGCGGCCCTGCGCAGGGCGGCGAAGCGTTATCTCGCCGACGCTACGGGGGAGGCCGCAGCGGCGCTCGGACAGGCGGCCGATCCACCCCGGCAGGAGTTGCTGCGGCGCATGAACATGGCGCCCGGGGGCACCGGCGCGCTGATCGCCATGCGCAGCGAGATCACCGCGCATCTGCACGACGAGCCGGAGTTAAAGCTGCTCGACGCCGACCTCAGGCATCTCTTCGCCTCCTGGTTCAACCGCGGCTTTCTCGTGCTGCGGCGAATCGACTGGCAATCTCCGGCGGCCGTGCTGGAAAAGCTGATCGCCTATGAGGCGGTGCATGAGATCAAGGGCTGGGACGATCTGCGGCGGCGCCTTGCGCGCGATCGTCGCTGCTTCGCATTTTTCCATCCCGCGCTGCCCGGCGAGCCGCTGATCTTCGTCGAAGTCGCGCTGGTGCAGGGGTTGGCCACTGCCATGCCGCCGCTGCTCGCAGGGGAAACGGATGAAGAGGCCGCACAGGCGCGAGCTGCGTGCGCTGACACTGCGATTTTCTATTCGATATCCAACTGCCAGGACGGCCTGCGCGGAATATCGTTTGGCAATTTCCTGATCAAGCAGGTGGTCGAGGAACTGCAAGCGGAGCTTCCGCAACTGAACCGCTTCTCCACCCTGTCGCCGGCGCCGGGGTTCCGGCGCTGGCTCATGCAGCGACTCGCGGACGGAAGCGATCCCGACGCTGCGTTTTCAGCTGAACTCGAACGCGACGGCTGGTGGCGCGACCTCGTGCAGAGCGAGAAGCTGCGCCCCACCCTGATGCGGCTGTGCACGCTGTATTTGACGCAGCCGCAATCACCTGGAGGCCGCATCGACCCGGTGGCGCGCTTTCACCTCGGCAACGGGGCGCGGCTCGAACGGATAAATTGGCTGGGCAACGTGGCGCCCCGCGCCATCCAGGAGTCCTTCGGGATCATGGTCAACTATCTCTACGACCATGACAGCATCGAGGATAACCACGAGGCCTTCGTGCGTGAAGGGACCATTGTTCGATCGCCCGAGGTCGACGCACTGCTCAACGCCTGACCTCAGGCGGAGCGCTCGGATCAGGGCGACAGAAAGGCGGTGAACGGCGACATGACATCAAAATTCTCAGGCGTCCGGCGCCGCTCTGCGCCGTCCACGCCATCCAACCAGACAATTCGCATTTATCCTTGAAGGAACAGAAATCATGATGATGAACAGACGCACTTTTTCCGCCGCCCTCGTGGCCGGCGCCGCGGCCTCGCTGATCTCCACGCGTAGCATGGCCGCAAATTCAATTGCTGTGAAGGCGAGCAACGTCGTGCTTGTGCACGGGCTGTTCGCCGACGGCTCATGCTGGTCCGAAGTGATAGCGCGATTGCAGGCGGCGGGAATCAACGCCACGGCCGTGCAAAATCCGCTGACGACGCTCCCCGAAGCGGTGGAGTCCGCCCAGCACGTCCTGGACCGGCAGGACGGCCCTACCGTTCTTGTGGGCCACTCCTTTTCTGGAATGATCGTCACCGAGGCTGGCGTGCATCCAAAGGTCTCTGCGCTGGTCTATGTGGCGGCGCGTGCGCCGGACGCGGACGAGGACTACGGCGCCTTGGCCAAAACCTTTCCGACGCCACCGGCGACAGCCGGCATCGTCTTCGATGGCGACGAAGGACGTCTCAGTGAGGAAGCGTTTCTACGCGATTTCGCGGGCGACTTGCCCGAAGCAAAAGCGAAAGTGCTCTACGCGGTGCAGGAGCCGTTCCACAAGGCGCTCCTCATCGGAAGGACCACACACGCGGCCTGGCGATCGAAGCCGAGCTACTACGCAGTTTCAACTGAAGACCGCACAATCAATCCAGACCTCGAGCGCTTTATGGCCAAGCGGATGAACGCCAAGACCATCGAGCTGAAGGCCAGCCATCTCTCGCTGATTTCCCATCCCGACGAAATCACGGCGCTGATCCTCGAAGCCGCGGGACATCACGCCTGACAAGGGGAGTGCTTGCAACACGAAGAAGCAAGGAGCCATGAAACGCCTTTTCATCTGCCTCCTTGCAATGGCGGTCAACGCGTGCGCACCCAGGCCACATGAGCTCCTGCGGATTCGGCGGGTAAGGGGATCGTCGGCGATATGGCCGGCGCCGATCAGTGAGCGGTTAAAGGGTTTTGCAATTGCGTTGACGCAGAAGCGGGTCGCTTCGCTTGGCGATAAACCTTCATTGATCTCTTGGCGGCCATTTTGCGCGGAAGGATATCGAACTCAAGGGCGACCCCAAAGGGGTCGTCGCCGAAGGCGATGCGCTCCGCGCACCCTTGACTTCGATATCCTTCCGCGCTTCGCTCTGCCCAAGAAATCAATGGAGGAATCCGATCTCAACCTTCTTGAGCGTTCTCCGTCCGGACGCCAAATGATTCCACGTAACGTCAACGCCCTCTAATTGAGGGCGGGCGCCTTCAGATCGAGCGACGCCGATTGATCGGACCATGCGATCGGAAGGACGATCAGTCGCGCGAGACCATGTCGAGCGTCGCCCAATATGAGCGTTCCCAAAGTGACAACCGCACCCCTTCGCCAGGTTCAACAAACCTTCCTTGTCGGGTAGGCAGCGAAGTTGGTGTCCTTGACGCGAGAACCTAAAAGATGGGCCAATTCGCCGACCGGGCGCGCCGGACTGAAATAGAACCCCTGCACCTCCGTGCAGCCTTCGGCCCGAATGAGATCGAGTTGCTCCTCAGTCTCGACGCCCTCAGCGGTGGTTTCCATGCCGAGACTGGCGCCCAGGCTTGCTATGGCGCGGACGATGGCGGCTCCGTTCGCGCTGGCCGTGACTTCTCGCACGAACGATCTATCGATCTTGATTTTGTCGAATGGAAACGAACGGAGGTAGCTAAGCGAGGAATAACCCGTGCCGAAATCGTCGAGCGAAACGCGCACCCCGAGACTGCGCAACTGATGAAGCGTGCTCAGCGTGACCTCGGTTTGCTCCAGCAGGACCGATTCTGTTATTTCCAGTTCCAGTCGCCCTGGAGCCAGCCCTCCAGCAGACAACGCGGAGATCACCATCTCCGCCAGGCGGCTGCCTCTGAACTGAGCGGCTGAGAGGTTGACCGCTACTCTCAAGCCTTCCCGCCATTGCGCAGCGTCCCGGCAGGCCTGGCGCATGATCCATTCACCGATTGGCACGATTAGCCCGACTTCCTCGGCTATTGGGATAAACTCACTTGGCGCGACGAGCCCACGCAGTGGATGACGCCATCGAATTAGCGCTTCGGCCCCGCTCACGAGACCTGTTTTGACGTTAATTTGCGGCTGATAATGCGCTTCGAACTGGCCCAGCGTGAGCGCTTCGCGGAGCTCCAATTCGAGGATGCGTCGGTTGTGAGCCGACGCAATCATCTCGGATTCGAAAAACACGAAATCACCGCGGCCCTGGCCCTTGGCGCGATAGAGCGCGAGATCCGCGCACCGCAACAACGCCTCCGGGTCCATTCCATCGACCGGGGCCAACGATATTCCGATGCTCGCCCCGATGTTCGCCTGATGGCCTTCGAGGTCATAGGGCGTGATCAGCGCCTCGATTATGTGTCGCGCCAACTCCGCGGTGTCGTCCGCGCTGGTAACGGGATGTAGGATGGCGAACTCGTCGCCACCCAAGCGAGCGGCGAAGTCGTCCTTGCCGAGGAGGCCTCGGAGGCGTTCGGAGACCATGCGCAGCAACTTGTCTCCGGCCGCGTGACCCAAAGTGTCGTTGACCTCTTTGAACCGGTCGAGGTCGAGGAGCAGCAAGGCCGTTAGAGGCGCCGGGACTTTGGCTTCCTCCTGCCCGGCCTCCGAACCCAATTGGGATAATCGATCGAGGAGGAACGAACGATTAGGCAGATCCGTGAGCGCGTCATGACTCGCCATATGTGCAATCCGGGATTCTGACTTTCGCCTTTCGGTAATATCGTCATAAGTCGAGACCCAACCGCCATCCGCCATCGGACGGTGCCAAATGTCGATAATCCTGCCGTCGGCGAGCGCCTCGCAATAAGTCGCGGGCTGTTTTGCCGCAATGATTTTGCGTCGAATTCGGTAGAGCTCGTCCACGCTTTCGGAGGCAATATTTATGTCCACGCTATGTTGCAGGACATCGCGCAGGCTGACCCCGGGCTTTACGACCTCTGGAGAGAGGCCGAACATCAAGGGATAATTCAGATTGCAAACGATCATCCGCTCGTTAGCGTCAAACATGCACAACCCCTGAGACATGTTTGCGATCGCAGCATCGAAGTGCAAATTGCGCCGTCGCAGTTCACCCTCGGAGCGGCGTTGTTCAGTGATGTCATCATGAGTCGCAACCCAGCCGAAGTCGGTTAGCGGCTCATGGTGGATGTGAATTATTCTGCCATTGCGCAACCCGACAATGGAGTCGAGGGGTTTGTTGGCGGCGGCGACACCGTCGCGCCATTCGAGATATTCAGCTTGCGTCATCTCAGGCACGCTACCAGCGGCAAATCTTAGATCGACGATTTCACGAAGCGTCATTCCGGGTCGAATTGCTTCCGCTGCAATGCCGTAGATCTCCGCGTAGCGCTTGTTGGCGATGATTAATCGCTTCGATCCATCGAAGAAACACAGCCCCTGCCGCATTTTCTCCAAGACAAGGTCAAATCGAATGTTCTGTTCTTGAAGGGCGTCGCGCAGGCGCCGAAGTTCACCGAGCGAACTGCGGACCACGCGGCGGCTCAGATCGCGATTTCCCTTGGAAGTCGAATTCCTCCTCTTGCTGACCCTCGATATCCGCATTTGCCGGCCCGTGACAGAAATCCGCAATTCCATAGTGAACACATGTTATTACCGGATCGTTGCGAATTGCCGCACCCTGTACGTCAAATCAATAGAACCGGCTATTGCACTCAAATCGACTTCACCTCGCCGCCGTCCATGCGCAGTGTCGAGCCCGTCATCCTTCGCGCGCCGGGTGAAACGAGGAATGCCGTCAACTCGGCGATTTGCTCAGGCTCGCCGTAGCGAGCGATGCCTGCCTCCTTCGGGAACTTCGCCGGCGCCTCATCGGCTGTCATATCGTGCAGCGGCGCCCGGCGCTCGAGAAAAGGAACAGCAGGAACCTCTCAATTCCACTGCACGAATTCGGCGTCCGTGCGCCTCGATGATTGGGCAACTTTCAGGGGGAACGAGCAGCCTCATTCATGCGTCGAGCCTTGTTGCGGGCGCGTTACGCGAGAGGCAACAGCGTTCTGCATTGATAAAACGCGAATGAAGCTATCTTCAATCCGCCGTCGGCATTCCCCAAATCAGCGACAGCACTCGCTCACGCATCGTCACAAAGTCCGGGCTTGATTTGGTCGCCCGGATATCGCGATCGCCGCTCTTGGCCGCAAACGGGCAGGGAATGCGTTCGATGATTCGCCCCGGGCGGGGCGACATCACCACCACATCGGTGCCAAGATAGACCGCCTCTTCAACGCTATGAGTGATGAACAGCACCGTCATGCCGCTCCGACGCCACACCGCATGCAGCTCTTCCTGCATCTTTTCGCGGGTCAACGCATCAAGGGCGCCGAACGGCTCGTCCATCAGCAGCAACCTGGGCTCGTTGCACAGCGCACGCACAATCGCCAAACGCTGCTGCATGCCGCCCGAGAGCTCATAGGGATAGCGGTTTCGAAATTCCCACAGCCCAACCACGCGGAGCCAGCGCTCGACACGTTCCTCGCGTTCATGCCGATCGGCGCCACGCACCATTGGCCCGAATCCCGCATTGGCGGCAACTGTCATCCACAGGAACAGCGCCGGCTGCTGGAACACCACACCGCGATCCGGCCCCGGCCCTTTGATTCGGGCGCCTTCGAAGACAACCTGCCCCGAACTAGGCGCGAGGAATCCGGCGAGGGTCTGCAGCAAGGTGGTCTTGCCGCAGCCCGAAGGGCCCACGATGCAGATGAAGTCGCCGCGCCCGAACGACAGTGAAACACGGTCGAGCGCCTGCACCGCCGCGGCGCCCGACCCGTAGTTCATCGAGACGTCTTCGAACGCGACGAAACTCACCCGACCGCCTTGGCCAGATAGCTGGTGTTGATCGCCTTGGCGAAGGCGGCGACATCGGGGGCCGCGCGGATACTCTTCTGCTCGACCAGAAAATCGGCGGTGCCTTTCAGTACGCCAGCAAACTTGCCTTGCACGCCGGGCGCCCCGAGCCAGGCGGATGCAAGCTGAGTCTTTAGTGGCACGAAATCATATTCCGCCATGTCAGCCTTGGCCATTTCGGCGCTGACGCCGGCCTGCTTGCCGACGATGACCGAGGCGTCGTCAGGCGATTTCGTATAGGCGTCAAGCGCCTTGCCATAAGCCGCCAATATGCCGGCGACCGCAGTCGGATTGGCGGTGGAATAAGCGGTGCGGGCGATGATCAGGTCGGCGATCACATAACCGGCGGCTTCGAGCGTGTCGTAGGTCTTGTAGACTTCGCCGCCCGCGGCCAGCATTTTCGACTTGACCGGGCTCCAGATATAGCCAGCGTCGATATCGCCCCTTGTCCAGGCGGCCATCATCGCGTCGCCGCGCAGGTCGAGCACATTCACGTCGCGCTGGGAAAGATTGTTGGTCTTGAGAAAGCCCAGCAGACGGAAATGCGAGGTCGAGCCGAACGGTACAGCGACATTCCTGCCCTTGAAATCGGCAGGCGTTTTGATGTTGGCCGACTTGCGGACGGTCATTTCCTCGGCCGGGCCGATATTATCCATCATCGCCACGACTTCGTAGCCGATGGCCTGGCTGATGCCCGCCGCTGTCGGCGAGGAGCCGATGCCAAAGCCGAGGTCCATGCTGCCCGCCGCCATGCCGGTGTTGATTTCCGCGCCGCTGCCGACTTCGATCCAGTTCACCTTGGCGCCGGCGGCTTCTTCGACCCAGCCTCCGCCCTTGGCGATCATGAACGGGCTGGTGGAGACGAAGAATGCGAAATTTACGGGCGCGGGCGCCGCGCGCACGATCGCCGGCGCGGCCAAGACGGCGGCGCCCAGTCCTGCGCCCTTCAGCAAGCGGCGGCGTGTGGTCAGTATGTTCGCCATGTTGTTCCCCTCGTTCATCATCTGCCTGCCCAATGCACCAACCGCGTCTCGACCGCGAGCAGAAGCCGGTCCAGCGCGATACCCATGAAGCCAATGATGAGAATTCCGACGAAAACATAGTCCGAACGGAGGAAGCGTCCGGCGTCGAGAATCATCCAGCCAATGCCACTGGTTCCTGCGATGATCTCGCTGGCGATCAATGTGCCATAGACGATGCCGACCGCCAATCGTGCGCCGGTGAATATCTCCGCCAGCGCTGACGGAAACACGACATGGACGAAAATCTGCCATTCACTGGCGCCGAGCGACTGCGCCACACGGATGCGCGCTTCGGAAACGTTGCGCACCCCGTCGCGCGCCGCCACCGCCGAGACTGGCAGGGCGGCGAGGAACAGCAGGGTGATTTTCGAAGTCTCGCCGATGCCGAGCCAGATGATCAGCAGCACCAGATAGGCGAGCTGCGGCAGCGGGCGCAGGAATTCGACGAATGGCGCAGCGAGCGCGTCGATGGTCCGGAAATAGCCCATCGCCAGGCCGAGCAGAGTGCCGACCGCGGCGCCGGCGCCGAAACCGACGATGACGCGAATCAGGCTGTCGGCGACATGTTCCCACAGCGATCGGCTCTTGTAGCCGTTCTGCACAAGATCGACGAGCGCGTCCCATAATTCGCCGGGCGGCGGCAGGAAAAGATCGCTGACAACGCCGCTGAGGGTAAGCCACAGCCACAGCGCGATCAACGCGCAGGCTGTGAGCGCGGTGGCGAGCCAGGGGCGCATCACTCGCGCCCGCGCCAATGTATCAGTCGAGCGTCGATCGCCACAAGCGCGCGGCTGAGCGCCATACCGAACAGGCCCAGCAGGATGATGCCAAGCAGGATGATGTCGGTGCGCAGGAACCTGCTCGCAGAAAACACCATCCAGCCGAGTCCGTCGCTCGCCGCCATCAATTCGGCGGCGACGACCGAGGAAAACGCTCCGGCGAGCGCGATGCGCATGCCGGTGAAGATCATCGACAGCGCCGCCGGGAACACCACGTAAACGAACTCCTGGCGCGACGTCGCGCCGAGCGAGCGCGCCGCCTGGACACGCTGGACGCTGACCTGGCGCACGCCAGCCATTGCGGCCGTCGCGATGGTGGGAAAGGCGCCCATGAATAGCAGCACGATTTTCGACAGATCGCCGGCGCCAAACCATAAGATCAGCAGCACGAGATAGGACAATGGCGGCAGCGGCCGCAGGAACTGGATGACAAAATTGAGCGAGGCGTCGGCCATGCGGCTGCGCCCCATCCACAGACCGAGCGGCACGCCGAGAACGGCGGCGGCGAAAAAGCCCGCAAAGCAGCGCCCGAGCGTGGCGAGGATATTTTGCGCCAGGGTCGTGTCCCGATAGCCATTGCGCAAGATATCGACCAACGCCGCCCAGACGTCAGCGGGTCCCGCCAGCAACTCGGTCGAAACCAGACCGAGGGCGCCGATGAGATACCAGACGATGAGCCCCGTCGCGACCGACAGCGAACCTAACGCGAGGGATCTCCAGTCACGCATAGGAGGACTCGGTGCGCGACGCGGACGCGCCACGCCTGACCGCCGCGACACAGTCTGCGACGTCGCCAACATAGGCGGCGCGGGCGAGCGTATGATGCAGAGAGAGCATCAGATGCAGGCTTGGCGGCGTACGCACCTGGCCCGGCACCCAGCCGCGCTCGCCGATCAGGAAGGCGACCTTCGCCATATCGATATCGTCGCAGCCGAAGGCGATATTGGCGAGTTCCGGCGCGCCGCGGATCGTCATGCCCGGAATTTGCAGGAGATCATCGAGGTAGCCGTCGCGCATCGACAACAGGTCGGCCGCGATCCGGCGGTAGCCTTCGCGGCCGAGATAGCGCAGCACCGCCCAAGCGGCCGCCACTGCCCCGCCGGCGCGAGTGCCCACCAGCGTCTGGGTAGCGAACCGCCCACTCGGCCAGCCGTCAAACGCCATCTCCTGGAAGGCCTGCAGCCCCGTGGCGCGATAGAAGATCGCCGAGGCCGGCTTCGGGCAGAAGCCGAATTTATGCAAATCGGCCGACAGCGAACACACGCCCGGCAACGCGAAATCGAATTGCGGAATGACGCGGCCGATCTCGGCGGCGAACGGCGCCAACCAGCCGCCGACACACGCGTCGCAATGCAACCACAGGTCACGCTCCAGTGCGAGGCGCGACAGGTCCGACATGGCGTCGATCACGCCAAACGAGAAGCACGGGGCCGAACCCACCAGCATGATCGTATCAGTGTCGATCGCCCCCGCCATTGCAGCCACATCAGCGCGATAGTCGGCTCCGACGGGAACGCGCTTGACAACAAGGTCCATCAACGCCGCCGCCTTGTCGAACGCCGGATGAACGGTCGCGGGCGCGACGATATTGCCGCGGAACCAGCGCTCGGCGCGCCGCGTCCGACTCCAGTCGCGGCACGCCTTGACCGCCATGACGATGCTTTCGGTGCCGCCGCTGGTCATGTTGCCGACCGCCCCTTCGGGCGCATGGAAAAGATCGAGTCCCATGCCGACCACTTCCCGCTCCATCCGCAGAAGGCTCGGGAAAGCACGACGGGCGCCCAACGCGTTCTCCGAGAAGAACATATTGAACGCTTGTGCGCCGACCTCCTGCACGTCAGGTGGTCCACTGAACACATAGAGCGGCACCCGACCGCCGCGCCAATCGGCGTCGCCGGCCCGCATCGCCTCAAGATCGGCCATTACCGCATCGCGCTTTCGGCCGCGATCCTCAAAGATGGAGCCCAAATAAAGCATTCCTCCAAGCGCCGCTAAACTCGAGCGGAGACCTCAGGTGAAGATGATTGCTCGTGCGACATTTATCGACAAAACACTTTCCGACAGCAAATCGATGAAGACCTCGTCGTGGCTAGGCGACGCGCGTCCGGCATTCGCTTCCGCCACCGACGCAGCCTGGAATCGCCAGAACAACCAACGGGTCTATTGAATTTAGAGTAAGCTTATCGGATTTGATAGTTTATAGTCGTAACAGTCCTTCGGTCGGAAAACTACCCTCATTCCGTAGGAGAATGCGGTGATTGCAAACGACCGGCGCCAGCCGGTCATCGCGCCGCCCCCCGATAACGCCGCGCCAATTCAGCGATGCGCTGCGCCTCCAGGCCGATCGCGCGCAATTGGCCGGTCGGCGACACGCGTTGGCCGCAGAAGAACAAGCCTGGCGCGCCGCTCTCGCTTCCCGTCGCGCGCGGCGCGCCATGCGCGTCGAGAGCGTCAGCGACGCCAGGCAGCAGCGGGCGCAGATCGGAGCGAAATCCGGTCGCCGTAATCAGCGCGTCGAACTTCTCGACCGCGCCATTGGCGAACAGGACGCCGTCAGCGGTCAACCGGTCGATGCCGCCAAACACCTTGATCGCGCCGTCCCGAATCCGGGCAAGCGTGCCGATGTCGAACACCGGCACGCGTCCGTGCTCTTCGACCATTTGCCGTGGTCCCTTCGGCGGCCGGCGCAAGCCGTATTTTTCTGTTCTTCCTACCGCCAGCCGCAACGCCAGCGCATTGATGAAGTCGACGAGCCGCGCGGGCCAGCGCTCGTAGAAAATCGCCCAGGCGATGATCGGCACGCCGAGCAGGTCGCGCGGCAGTATCTGGACCGCGCCGCGCACCGCCAGGCCGACGGCGACGCCGGCCTCCGCCAGATCCAGCGCAATCTCGCCGCCCGAATTGCCGTAGCCGACAACGAGGACGCGATGGCCCGCATAGGGCGCCGGGTTGCGATAGGCGCAGCTATGGATGATGTCGCCGCGGAACGTCTCCCGCCCCGGCCATAACGGACGGAAAGGGCTATCGGCAATGCCGGTCGCCACAACCACGATCGGCGCCGCCAGCGACCCGCCCTCCCAATCCGCGCGCCATAATTGGCCCTCGCGCGAGACACGCGAGACATTGGCGTCGAATACAGGCCGGATAGAGAAGCGCTCCGCATAGCTGTCGAGATAGGCGACGACCTCGGCGCGGGAGGGATAGGTCGGATAGCTCTTCGGCATCGCCATGAGCGGCAGGCTGGAATGGTTGCGATCGGTATGCAGATGCAGCCGGTCATAATGACGTCGCCACGCGGCCCCGACGCTGCCGGTCTTCTCCAGCACGATAACGCTGAGCCCGGCCGCGCTCATCGTCGCCGCGCAGGCGAGGCCCGCCGGGCCGGCTCCGATGATGAGTGCGTCGGGACTGTTGGGCATGGAAAGTCGCGTGTCGGGTTGGACCGAGCGGGATCGTATATGGAGATCGAGGCCGGAAACAACGCGCGCGCCCGCGTCCACGCTGCCGCTGATATGGACTTGACGTGCTAAGTCGAGTCCTCGCGGTTGAGACGCCGCCGCTTCGTCCGAATAAGGTGGCGTGCGGTTGGACTTCGCGGCAGAATCCTGGGGGCCGAGCCGTCGGCGGCGGCGGGAGACATTGTTGCATGTCCTACCAGGCAATTGTCGATGGCGAGCGCTGGCGCTTTGCCGATCTGAAGACGCTTCTCGCCAAGGCTTCGCCGGCGCGCGCGGGCGACGCCCTGGCCGGCGTGGCGGCGCAAAGCGCGATCGAACGCGTGGCCGCCCAGATGACGCTCGCCGATCTGCCGCTCAAGACCTTCCTCGACGTCGATCTCGTGCCCTATGAGGAAGATGAGATTTCCCGGCTGATTCATGACAGCCACGATCCGATCGCCTTCTCGGCGGTCGCCCATCTGACCGTCGGCGCCTTCCGCGAATGGTTGCTCGACATCAAGACGACGAGCAGTCAACTGGCTGCGCTGGCTCCCGGCCTCACGCCGGAAATGACCGCCGCCGTGTCGAAAATCATGCGGGCGCAGGACCTTATCGTCGTCGCCGCCAAATGCAGCGTTACGACGGCCTTTCGCAACACGATCGGATTGGCGGGCCGGCTCTCGACGCGGTTGCAGCCGAACCATCCGACCGACGATTCGCGCGGCATCGCCGCCAGCCTGCTCGACGGGTTGTTGTTCGGCGTTGGCGACGCCGTGATCGGCGTCAATCCGGCGACCGATGGCGTGGAAGATTACGTACGAATCGTGACATTGCTCGACGAGATCAGGCAACGCCTCGACATCCCCACGCAGACCTGCTGCCTCGGCCATGTCACGACAGCCATCGAGGCGATCGGCCGTGGCGCGCCGGTCGACCTCGTCTTCCAGTCGATCGCCGGCTCCGAAAAGGCCAATCAAGGGTTCGGGATCAGCCTCGCCCTGCTGGCCGAGGCGCACGAGGCCGCGCTTTCAATGGGGCGCGGCGTAATCGGCCAGAACGTGATGTATTTCGAGACCGGACAGGGCAGCGCGCTTTCCGCCGGCGCTCATTTCGGCGTCGATCAGCAAACAATGGAGGCGCGCGCCTATGCCGTCGCGCGCCGCTTCAAGCCTTTGCTCGTCAACACTGTCGTCGGCTTCATCGGCCCGGAATATCTCTACAACGGCAAGGAAATCATCCGGGCGGGGCTTGAGGACCATTTTTGCGGCAAGCTGCTCGGCCTGCCGATGGGATGCGATATCTGCTACACCAACCATGCCGAAGCCGATCAGGACGACATGGACGGATTGCTGACGCTGCTCAGCGCCGCGGGGGTCACTTTTGTCATTGCGGTCCCGGGCGGCGACGACATCATGCTGAACTATCAGAGCCTCGCCTTTCACGACATTCTCTATGTGCGCCAGGCGCTCGGCCGGCGCGCCGCTCCGGAATTCGAGGATTGGTTGCTGCGGCAAGGCCTCGTCGACGATGCTGGGCGACCCATCGAGAAGCCGGCGGACGCCGCGATAGCGCCTGCCCTGGCGCTGATCGAATCGATGGCGGCGCGATGATTGCGGACGATCCATCGCACGAAAACAATCAACCGACGGTCGCCGATGGGCTTTCGCGCCTGCGGCGCTTCACGCCGGCCCGCATCGCGCTTGCGCGGGCCGGCTCTGGGCAGACCACCGCGACAAGCCTCAATTTCATGCTCGACCATGCCCGCGCGCGCGACGCCGTTCACGCGACGCTTGATTTTTCGGCCATTGCGGAAGCGCTTCGCGCGCAGAACTGGAACGTCCTTCATGTACACAGCGCCGCTGGCGACCGGGCCGAGTATCTGCGTCGCCCCGATCTCGGTCGTCGCCTGTCTCCGGCCACGCAACCGCTCGTCGCCAACCAGATGCGGGGAAGCGATGTCGCGATCGTCGCCGCCGATGGTCTTTCCGCCTTGGCGATCACGACCAATCTTCTGCCGGTGCTCGATTGTCTAAGACCGCTCCTGTTGGCTCGCCGCCGCACGATCGGGCCGCTGGTTCTTGTCGAGCAGGGGCGCGTCGCCATCGGCGACGAGATCGGCGCATTATTAGACGCCAAGCTTGCCGTGGTTCTGATCGGCGAACGTCCGGGCCTGTCAGCCGCCGATTCCCTCGGCGCCTATATCACCTGGCGGCCACGGATCGGCACGATGGATTCGGGTCGGAACTGCATTTCGAATATTCGGCCGGCTGGATTGGCGCCCGAGCAAGCGGCGATGCAGATCGCCGACCTGATCGCACGAGCGTTCGCGTATGCCGCGACAGGCGTCCGGCTGAATGACCTGCCGCGCCTTGCGCCGGAATAGCGATGCTTCCTGCACGGAGGGGCCGTTGCGTTGCGCAGCCTGCAGATTCGCGATAAGCCGACGATCGTTCATATCAAGTGAAATGAATATCACAGATGTCGCCCGCGGCAGCCAGGCTCGATCTCGACCAATTCCTGCCCTATCTCGTGAATGTCCTGGCGAACCGCCTGAGCCATGAACTTGCCGGCGTCTACGAGGCGCGATTCGGCATTTCCATTCCTGAATGGCGCGTCATCGCCCATCTGTCGCAGCATGAAGACGTTTCCGTCCGCGAGATTCATCAACGCGTCGACATGGATAAGGCCAAGGTCAGCCGGGCGGCGTCGCGCCTCGAGGCGGTCGGTTTCATCGAAAAAACCGAGAACAAGGGCGATCGTCGTCTGGTGGCGTTGCGTCTGACCAAAAGAGGGCGCCGCCTTTTCGCCGAGATCGAGCCTTTGGCGCTGGCTTATGAGCGGGAATCTGTCTCTACGCTCTCAAAGTCGGAGGAAGCAGCCTTGCGAGCCATTCTGAATAAGCTATTGGGGGCCGCCGATCGCGGCGCCAAACTCATGGCGATGCAGCAGCGGCCTTCTTCACGCTAAGCGATGGGTGGGACGACCTCGGTCGTCGCGACCTTCAGGCCGATTGACGCAACGCCGCGTGAAGGCGAAACCCAAACGGCGAACGCCCCGGCCGCCTTGTCACGCGCCGGTTGAAGCCCGCGCCGCCCCATATTGCGCGCGGCGGGCCGCCGCCGGCTGAATCCGTCTTGCAACGCCGTGTCGAGAAGAAAGCTTGGCAGGATCGGCGCTCGCGAAATCCGGGCCAAGCAACGCGCGCGCACGAACGAGAACGGAAAAGGCCTCGCGCGAGTCGAGCGCCAGGCGGAGCAGCGCGGGCAATTCTTGAGGATTGCGGACCAGCGCGCCAAGCACGGCGGCAATATCGACTTCGCCATCTGAGCGCATGGCGACGAGCGCGGAACTCGGCAAAGGTCGATGAGCGGGATCGGCAATCACGCGCAATATCGCGAAGGGCAGGCCATGACGCTGCGCTGCCCGGGCGACGATCGCCGATTCCATATCGACGGCGACAGAGCCGCTGGTGGCGAAAAGCTCGGACTTGCCGGCGGCGTCGGCGAGCGGCGCATCGACGCCCGCAATATCGGCGAACAGAGATTGCCCTGCCCCGGAATCGGCTATCGGCTGCCAGCAATCCTTGCGGCTGAACCGAAGTAGTCCATGCGACGGCGGCAGTTCTGAATTGTCCCTCGCGCCTACCGGGCGGCCTTGGTCCTGGTGCTGTTGCGATGACCAACGTCGGAGGCGCTCGCTCATCGCCGCGCGCCAGACCGGATCGCATGAAAGCCGACGCGCGCCGTCGCGCACGCCATGTGCGACGATGAGATCGCCCGCCCGCAATCCCGGAGCGAGCGCGCCGGCGACGCCGAAACTCAAAAGGCGACGCGCGCCGCCCGCGATCGCCGCCTCAAGATCGGCCGCGAGCCGATCCGCCCGCCCTGCGCCAACAATCATCGGCACGTCGGTCGCAACAGCGATTCGCGCCTCGGCGGCAAGTCCGGTGATGACGATGAGCGACATCAGCCCGCGCCATGCTCCGACCGAACCGCTCCGGGCAAATTGGCCAGGAATGTCGGGCGGCTTGCATTGGCGCCATCCGCTGCGAACGTCGTCCCTCGCGTTTTGACGTTGCGCCATAGCGGCAAATCGGCCGCCAGCCCCCGCAGCGTCAAACAAGCATCGCCGATCTGTTCCATTGTCCCCAGTACCCCCAACCGAATTGCTCCGTCTATATCGATCATCGGTGAGCCGATCCAGCGAATCCAAGCCTCGATTCGAAAGGCGATAGACCGCCGAGCTCACGCAAGACCAATGGTGGCGAAGCCAGAACGCGCCGCAAGGCCGGCGGAAACGCCGCCCGATCTCACCCTCCCCATGTTCCCCGAGGGCTTTAGTCCGCGCCACGACCCCGTAGGTAATAACGTATTGAGAACGCGAACGCCATGGCTATGCTCGCTGATAGCCGGCCCTAAAACAACCTATTTTCGATTTGCCAATAATATCAGCTACAAATAACCTGAGCGCGCAGGTGAATAACATGTCAACCTGTCCTGGGGCTGCCGGCGGCATGTGAAAACTGATTCTGCGTGACGCCCTTGTTCTGCGTGAAGCCCTTGGACGTCGCCGGTTGGCCAGAATTGGAGGGGGGAGTCCTGAACAGCGACGAAATCCGCGCTCCGGCGCTTGACGGATTCTTGACAGCACGTCACAAGCGCGGTGAGGCGCGCGCTGACGACCTGGTCAATTCAATGTTGGGAATCGAAGGCCAGTGCGACGCCGACGCCGCGCCGCGCGGCGACGACCCGATCGAGAAAATTGGCCCTGCCAGCGCCAGCCTGGCCCTCAACAACATGCGAGGGCTCCTCATCGTCCTCCTCTTGGCATTCCATTCCGTCCTCGCCTATCTCGGCTCTATTGAGGCCTCAGCCCTTCCTTTTGATGATTCGCCTTACAAATGGCGGGCGTTTCCGGTCGTTGACAGCCAGCGCTGGTTCGGATTCGATATTTTTTGCGCGTGGCAAGACGTCTATCTGATGTCCCTGATGTTTTTCGTTTCGGGCCTGTTTGCCTGGCCCAGTCTGGCGCGAAAGGGAAGCGGCAGGTTTTTCCTCGACCGGCTGATGCGGCTCGGCTTGCCGTTCATTTTCGGCATGGTCGCGGTGGCGCCGATTGCGCTTTATCCGGCCTATCGGCTGACTGCGGCAGACCCGAGTCCAGCCGCTTACATCAGGCACTTCCTGGCGCTGCCATTCTGGCCGAACGGGCCGATGTGGTTCTTGTGGCTTTTGCTGGCGTTCACCGCGGTGGTCGCCTGCCTGCACCGATTCGCGCCTCATTGGGTCGTCTTTCTCGGCCGGCTGTCGTCAGCCGCCGGCGCTCGTCCCGGCCGGTATTTTATCGGGCTGGCGGCGGCCGCCGCGATCGCTTATGTCCCGCTGGCGCTGACCTTCACGCCCTGGACCTGGTCCGAGCATGGGCTGCTTGGGTTTCAGTTGAGCCGTCCCCTGCTCTATGCGGTCTATTATTTTGCAGGTCTCGGCGTCGGGACTTATGACCTGGAGCAAGGCCTGCTGGCCATCGACGGAATGCTCGCGCGCCGATGGGGCCGCTGGCTCGCAGGCGCCCTCGCCTCCTTCCTGCTGTGGATGGGGTTGACGGCGATGACGATGAATTATCCGGACCTGTTTTTACTGCAACTCGGCGCCGACGCGAGTTTTGCCCTGGCCGGCGCGAGCGGTTGCTTTTTCATGATGGCGGCGTGTCTGCGATTCGGCGCCGTTCATTCGCGGATATTCGGCAGCTTGTCGAACAACGCCTTTGGTATGTATTTATTGCATTATATTTTTGTGGTCTGGCTTCAATACGCTTTGCTGGGGTTGGCGCTGCTCGCAATCGCCAAGGCAATGATCGTCCTCGGCGGCACGCTGGTGTTCGCATGGGCGGCGACCGCCGCCCTGCGCTTCGTTCCGTTCGGCTCCCGGCTCATCGGGGAGGAACCGGGCCTATTGGCAAGCGCGCCGTCGCCGCGGCGGATCGCCTTGTAGGGGCCGCTCCCCGGAGGAGACATTCGGTTTCGGCGCGCTTGGAGTAAATCCCGCCTCAAAACGGCCGCGGCGGACGGGTCGGGGGAAGACAGGCGGCGACGAAGCGACGTTTGTATTCTCGCGCCATGTCGAGCATATATTGCCCAATACGCCACACACGATATGGAGCCGCCGCACTCAGGCCACAGTTGAAAGCGCCAGCTTTGGCGGAATAGTTCCAATGCCCTCCTCCGCGCGGTGCGCGGGCTTCGCCACGGCGGGGCCCGCGGCGCCGCTGTCCCTCCCAAAGCGTTCGCGCGCTTGAGTATCCTCGGCGGTCCATGCTCACCTCCATCATCGTTCGCATTATCGGCTTTTGCATAGGCCACGCATGGGCGGTGGTTCTGGTCGGCTTGCTGATGGCGACCGGCGCTGGTTTTTATACCGCCAGCCATTTCGTCATAAATTCGGATGTCGGCGCGTTGCTGTCGAGCGACGCCAATTGGCGCAAATCCGAGGTGGCGTTCGAGGACGCGTTCCGCCGTTTCGATTTGATCGACATCGTCGTCGAGGCCCCGACGCCGGAGTTGACGGGCGCGGCGACGGCGGAATTGACACAGGCGCTGGCGAAGGAAACAACGCAATTTCACGACGTCGCCAATGTCGGCGGCGCGGAGTTCTTCGCCCGCTTTGGCCTGTTGTTCCTGCCCAAGGATGCGATCGAGCGCAATCTCAATGGATTGGTGCAGGGCGAACCGTTGATTCGCGATATCGCCACCGACCGCAGTTTGCGCGGGTTGATCGCCGGGCTCGAGGACGGGCTGCTCGGCGTCCAAAACAATCACTTAAAGCTCGATGACCTCGCGCGCGTTCTCGACATGGCGTCCGACACGCTGGACAAAGTATTGGCGGGGCGGCCAGCGAGCTTCTCCTGGCGCGTCCTGGCGGAGGGCAAGCCGGCGGCGGCCAATGAATTACGCGGTTTCATTGAGCTCCGCCCGACGCTCGATTACAGCGCCTTGCAGCCCGGCCATGAAGCAAGCGAGGCCATTCGCCGGATCGCCGCGGCCATCGCCCCGAAATATCAGGCGAATGTGCGCCTCACCGGTCCGGTGGCGATGGCGGACGAAGAGTTTGGAACGATCAAGGAGAATGCGGCCCGCAATGGCCTGATCACGTTGGCGATCGTTATTTTCATTCTCTGGCTGGCGTTGCGATCCGGAAAGCTTATCGTGGCGGTGGCGATCAATATCATGATCGGCCTTTCGCTGACAGCGGCGTTGGGCCTGCTGATGGTCGGCGCCTATAACCTCATTTCCGTCTATTTCGCCGTGCTGTTCGTCGGCATTGGCGTCGATTTCGGAATCCAGTATAGCGTTCGCTATCGCTCCGAGCGTCATGAACTCGGCGATCTGCCGAAATCAGTGCTGCGCGCCGGCTTCCACGTCGGCGCCCCGCTGACGCTGGCGGCTTTTGCGACGGCAGCGGGCTTCCTGTCGTTTCTGCCGACCGATTATCGCGGCGTATCGGAACTCGGACAGATCGCCGGCTGCGGCATGCTGATCGCTTTCGCCACCAGCATCACCGTGCTGCCAGCGCTGATTTTCCTGCTCAATCCGCCCGGCGAGCCGGAACCGTTAGGCTATTCGTCGCTGGCGCCGGTCGATGAATATATGAACCGGCACCGGATCGGCATCATCGCCGGCACTGCGGTCGCGGTGATCGGCGGCCTGCCCCTGCTTTATTGGGTCAGCTTCGACTTCAATCCGATGAACCTTCGCAATCCCAATACCGAATCGATCGCCACCTATCTCGAGATCAGTCGCGACCCCGCCACCGACGCCAATGCGATCGAGGCGCTTGCGCCGTCGCTGGAACAGGCAAACGCCATGGCCGCCCGCATTGCGAAACTGCCGGAGGTCTCGCATGTCATGACTCTTTCGTTTTTTATTCCGGACCAGCAGGGCGAAAAGCTGCCGATCATCCAGAATGCAGCCAGCAAGCTTGCCGGCGCTTTTGATCCGAAGAATGCGCAGGCGCCGCCGACCGACGCGGAAAATGTCGATGCGCTGAAGGAAGGGGCGGATCGGTTGATCGAAGCGGCGACCGATCAGAAGGGTCCCGGCGCGGACGCCGCAAAAAGGTTGTCGGCGGACCTTTCCGCGCTCGCCGGCGCGAACCCATCCATCCGCGCCAAGGCCGAAGAGGCCTTCATCTGGCCCCTCGGCGTTTCGCTCGGCGCGTTGCAGACCTCGCTACAGGCGCAGCCGGTAACGCAGCAGACGCTGCCGCAAGACCTGGTGCGCGGCTGGGTCACGCCCGATGGCCGCGCCCGTGTTTCGATCGCGCCAAAGGAAGATCCCGGCGACAATGAAGCGATGCGTCGCTTCGCGCGCGCGGTGCTGATCGCCGAGCCCGAGGCCACCGAAGGACCGATTTCCATTCTTAAGGCGAGCGACCTGGTCGTGCACGCCTTCATCGAGGCGGGACTTTGGGCGTTGGCGTCGATCGCGCTATTGCTTTGGCTGGTGCTGCGGCGCATTGGCGACGTCCTGCTGACGCTCATTCCGCTGGCGCTCGCCGGCGTCGTAACGCTGGAAGTCACCGTATTGATCGGTCTGCCCCTGAATTTCGCCAATATAATCGCGTTGCCGCTGCTGCTCGGCGTCGGGGTTGCATTCAAGATCTATTACATCATGGCCTGGCGCGAAGGGCAGACCCACCTCCTCCAAACGAGCCTGACCCGGGCCGTCATCTATAGTGCGCTGACGACGGCCACCGCCTTTGGCAGCTTATGCTTTTCGAGCCATCCGGGTACGTCGAGCATGGGCAAACTGCTGGCTCTTTCGCTCGTCTGCACACTCGCCGCGGCGGTATTGTTTCAACCAATACTGATGGGCAAGCCACGCAACCCGGCGCCGGATTCCGAAAGGTGACCTCATTCAATCCCGAAGCCGAAAGAGAAGGACGAAAGAAGCATGACAATTCGCGTGATCTTGATATCGGCGTTTATTCTAGGCGTCTGTCCGGCCGCGTTCGCCACGTCGGGCACGCCTGAGCAGGAGGCCGCCTGCCGTCCCGATGTCCGCAAGTTTTGCCATCACCTCAAAGAAGCCGACGGGGACGACGCCTATCTGGGATGCCTCGAGTTGAACCGCGACTCGCTGTCGAAGCCGTGCGACGCTATGTTGAAAAACTATGGCAAGTAATCAGCGTCAGTCGACCGGTCGGGCGCACCTTTAGCGGTATCGCAACAGCGGGGTTTGTCCATCAATCGGCCGCATTGGTCGGCGACACAAAGTCGGTCTTCGCCAGCTCAGGAAGTAGAAAATGAGGCTCAGACTCAGGTATACCGCAATGATCGTGGCAACAATACTGGCCACGGGCTATGCTTATCCGACGTTTAGCCAGGACAATTCGACAAACCCGTCGCCGAACAAGCCGGCGGCGCCGGCAGCGAACAAGGCTGCACCCGCGGCGCCGAGCAAGACCGGAACGGCGGCGCCAAAGCACGATCCGACACCGAAGAAGGATGCGACGGCCGCGGCCCCTGCAACGTATGACCATAAGACGGCCGCCGGATTCTGGCAGCAGATGGACGATGACGGCTTTGTCGGAGGCTGGTTCTACTTCAGCGAGAAGAACGGGCTTTACGAGGGCCGGCTCGTCAAAATGTTCAAGAAGTCTGGCTCGCCCGATTTTAGCGATAAATGCGAAAAATGCGAGGGAGACCAGAAGGACGCGCTCATGCTGGGCCTCACTATCGTCAAAGGCATGAAGCGCGACGGCCGCAATTACGAGGAAGGGAGCATTCTCGACCCCCGCGACGGCACGCTCTATCACGCTCAGATGAAGTTAAGCGCTGACGGGAAAGAACTTGAGGTGCGCGGCTACCTGGGCATTCCGCTGCTCGGCCAGACACAAGTGTGGAAGCGTCTTCCGGACGACTCGATCGCGCCGGCCGATATTCCCAAGGATTCGCTCGGGCCCGCCGCAGCGGCGCAGTAAAAATCGATGGACTCGGTTTTGAGGGGCGCTCGATCAGGCGCAAGATATCCCACTTGGACATTCCGTCGACAAAACCGCGGGCAAGTTTGTTGACCGTCAGCTCAGACCCTCACGCCTGTCAGAGCCAGCAAAAAGCGAAATAGCCGGGGCATGCTGGGGCGGGTGACGGCGACCGTGCCGCCAGCGACGGTGTCGATCGTCGACAGTCGAGCGGCAGACGACTTCTGGCGACCGATGCGATCAGCGGCTTGATGAGGCGCCTGCGGACCAGGCTTCGCCATAGAATTCTTGGTAACGGTATCGCTCTTCGTCTTCGGCATGATATCCTCCACTGCTCGCGCACGCGGGTCCAAGCCTATTTTGCTTGATCTTTACTACGCATTTCATGACCCGTCACGCGTTTTGTCAATCTGTATTCGTCACCGTAACTGCGCTCTTCTCTCGCCGACCCGCGCCGGCCTCGTCAAATTGGCGCTGCGGTCGCGGTCGGTCCCTCGCGAGGGCCTGCACTAGGGTGGCGTTTCGGGCATCGGTTTCCTACGAGTAGCGATTCTTGCCGATAGTCCGCTGACGTTATGCTAAAAATGAGGCCAATTGGAACGGCGCTCTTTCACCGTTCCGTTACTCGGGACGCCGCGACCTAGCCACGCCGCGGGGCAATATAGCCCCCATCCTTTCGCTCCAATTGAGCAGCGATTTTCATTGCCGGCGAATTATGTATTCCTATCTTATATGCTATGGCTGCTTCACTAATTATTTGCGGACAAAGACCCGACCGAGCCGCCGCGCTTCCTCGGAGTGAACTGACCAACTCCGAAAGGGAGAGAGCTTGATCATGAGTGGGCAAGACCCGACAGCCACGCCGATAGCTGCGGGGCTTGCAAAGCGCCTCGACATTGCCCTCGGCGTCGAGCATTTCGGGTTGATCCCGCTTCGCAGGCCAATTTTGTCGATAATGGTCGTCGTTGTCTTGGCGATCGCGGCGGTATTTGGCGTCCAGCGGATCAAGATCGACGATTCGCTGAGCCAATTGTTTCGGTCGGATACGCCTGAGTTCAAGCAATTCGAGCAGGTTTCGCGCCAGTTTCCATCTAGCGAATATGACGTGCTGGTTGTTGTCGAGGGCAAGTCGCTTCTTTCCCGCGAGTCGATCGAAAAGTTGCGTACGCTTGTCACCGATCTTCAACTCGTCGACGGCGCGCGCGGAATCATTTCCCTCTTCTCGGCGCGCCAGCCCTCCGAGACCGGCGGCATTCCGGCGCCCTTATTTCCTGAAGAGCTGCCCGAGGGGCCGGAATACGAAAAACTGGTGACGCGCGCGATGGAAAATGAGCTCATCCGCGGCAAGCTTCTTTCCGACGACGGCACCCTCGCTCTTGTCGTTCTTTCGCTCGATCCGGCGATCGTGGAAGGCGCCAAACTCAGACCTGTGATCGACGACATTCGCCGGACGATGGGCGAGGACATGCAAGGCGCCGGCGTGACATCGCAATTGTCGGGCGTGCCGGTGATGCAACTCGAAATCCGCAACGCGCTCGAGCGCGACCGGCTCGTCTATAACGCGATCGGCTTTCTCGCCGGCTGCGCCATTGCGATCCTTTTCTTCCGGCGCGTATCGTTCATGATCGTCGCCGCGGGTCCGCCGCTTCTCGCGATTCTTTTCGCGATCGGCGCTTTTGGCTGGCTGGGCTTTCGCCTGAACATGTTCCTGAACGTGATGACCCCGCTCATCATGGTGATCAGCTTTTCCGACAGCATGCAACTGACCTTTGCCGCGCGCGATCGCCTGATCGCCGGCGAAGACAAGCTGACGGCGTTTCGCAACGCCATTCTCGTCGTCGGGCCGGCCTGCGTGCTAACGCATGCGACGGCGGGGCTTTCCTTCCTCGGGCTGTTGTTTTCCGATTCGGAGGTCATCCGCACCTTCGGCGAAGCCGGCTTTGTCGCGACCGCCATCGCTCTGGTGACCGTACTCTCGCTAGTCCCGGTGCTCGGCGTGCTGCTGGTGCGCAAGGAGGCCGCTTTGGCGACGACTTTCGGAGGCGCGGATGTCGGCGTCAACGCGCTGCGTCGTTTTTGCGACTGGATCGCCCTGCGAATGGTGCGGCGGCCCGGCGCCTATAGTTTGATCGCACTTCTCGTCATTGGCGGCCTCGGCGCGGCCTATGTTGGCCTGCAGCCCCGTTATCGCCTCGCCGACCAGGTCCCCGATAAGGAACAGGCGGTGCATGCGAGCGGCCGACTCGACGAAAAACTGGCCGGCTCCAATCCGATCGACGTTCTGATCAAATTCCCGGACGGCGCCGGTCTCTATGCGCCTCAGAGCCTGGAGACGATCGCCGAAGTGCATCAGGCCCTTGAAGGAGAGGCCGGCGTCGGCAATGTCTGGTCGCTGGAGACGCTGCGCCGCTGGCTCACCGAAAAACTCGGCAAGTCCGACGACGCCACGTTGAAGCAATATGTCGATCTGCTGCCGGAATACCTGGTGCGGCGATTCGTGTCGGCAGATCGAGAAGCGGTGATCGTCTCAGGCTTGGTGCCGGACAAGGATTCGGCGCGGCTGCTGCCGATCGTCAATGAGGTGAATGAGAAGCTCGACAAAGTGCGCGCCGAGCACCCCGATTATACGATCGCGGTGACGGGCCTGTCGGTGATCGCCGCCCGCAACAGCGCCGGCATGATAGGTAAGCTCAACTCTGGGCTGACGATCGAATTCCTTTTCATAGCCGCTTTCATCGGCCTCGCCTTTCGTTCGCTGCCGGTGATGTTCGCCGCCCTGCTGCCCGGCATATTTCCGATCGTGGCGGCGGGCACGCTGCTACGGCTTCTCGGCGAGGGCCTGCAATTTTCCAGCATCGTCGCGTTGACCGTGTCGTTCGGGCTAGGCTTGAGCGCGACCATCCATTTCATGAACCGCATGTGGCGGGAAGATCGCCCCGACGCAGATCCCGCGATCGCCGTGGAGCGCGCCACTGTGCTCGTCGGCCCGGCGCTCATCCTGACATCGGTGGTCCTGTCGTGCGGCCTGGCGGCGTTGACTTACTCCAATCTGCCGACGCTCCGCCTGTTCGGCTGGCTGAGCGCCTTCGCGATGCTCGCCGCGCTGGTCGCGGACCTCTTGATATTGCGACCGGTCATCACCTATCTGATGCGGCTCTGGAGAAAAATCAGACCGTATAAATCATCGGAGCGCGAGAGCAGCGCATCATTTTACGACCAACCGATCGAGGGGCGGAATAATGTCAATAACTAGAATGGCGCGGTTAGATCGTTCTTCTCATGGAGGCCGCCTGCTGGCGGCTGGCGTGGTCGCTCTCTTGCTCTGTCCGCCGCTCGCGATGGCGCAACCGTCGGCCGGTCCGTTTACGAAGTTCGACGGCAGTTGGCGAGGCTCCGGTCAGGTCGTCGGCTCGGATGGCAAGCACGAGAAAATATCCTGCCGGGCGCATTATTCGATCCCGCCGAGCGGCAACGCACTTTCGCAGTCGCTCGTCTGCGCCAGCGACAGTTATCGTTTCGAAGTCCAGAGCGACGTCGTCGCCACCGACGGACATAACGTCCAGGGCACTTGGCAGGAGACGACGCGCAGGGCAAGCGGCGATCTGGTCGGTCAGGTCTCGGACGGCCAGTTCCACGGCAGCGTCTCGGGAACCGGCTTTACCGCGGAAATATCCCTGAAGATGAACGGCGGCAGACAATCGGTGACCATCGTCCCGCAAGGGAGCAATATCGCCAAAGTCGATATTGTGATGTCGCCGGGCGGCTGAACCGGGGAAGAACCCAACAGCCGCGAGGAAGCGTCGCGCGCGGCCGGTTTTGCAATCTCACGGCCCATGGCGCCAAGCAGTGCTCGCGGGCGAGAAAGATCCGCGCGGGAGCGGTCAATGACCGTGGGAACGATCCGCGGCCGCGCAACCGCGGCCGCTGAGGCGGCGCCCTATTCCGGCTTTACTGGAACAATAGCGCGGCGCTGACATAGACGATGCAGACAAGGAAGGTGAGAACGACCGCGCCGACGAGCCGCGTGATCACCGTCAGGCCGTGCATGAAGTCATAGGTCGTGCGCCGCCCCTCAAGCGGCCAAAAAAAGGTCGCCAGCCATATCAGGGCGATGGCGCCGGCCGGAAAGATCGAATACGCGATAAGGACGTCCATGCTCAAACTCTTCCCGACCGATCGCGCCTCCGGCCCGAAGGCCGCGCGTGGACTCGATCAATGCCGTCCACGCTTGGCAAGGCGATATATTGAGCAGCTGATAGGTCTGTGACAATGCCGCGATCGCCGTGTTAAATTTTATACGGAGGCATGCGCAACGGGGCCTGATCAGTCCTGCTCATGGGCCCCGTCGCGTCGAGCCGCCGCTCACCTGTCGGGGTCCTCCCGGTCAGGACGCCAGGCCGGCTAAGCGCCGGTCGCCGCGACCGGTTCGATCGCGATCACCAGATCGCCCGCCGCGAGCGTTTGCCCTTTGGCGGCGACCACCTCAGCGACGCGCCCCGCCGCCGGGCTCTTGATGTCTACGAAGAGCTTCATGGATTCCAGCACGGCGACGATCTCGTTCGCCTCGACCGTTGAACCTTGCGCCACCCTGATTTCGGTGAGAACGCCGGGCATCGGGGCTGTCACCGACCAGGCCGGCTCGAACGCCGCGGCGCGCCCCGCCACACCAGCCTCGACCGCGAGGCCGACGTCAAACCGGGTCTCGAGCGGACCCAGCCGGATGAAGATCGTCGCGCCGGCGGCGACAAAGGGAGCGAGATAACGGATTCCATCGATTTCGGCGGTGATCGCTCCCTCTTCCAATCGCGCCTCGATGACTGAGGATCCGCTTTCGTCCGTTACTGTCAGGCGGTCGAGGCCGCCTTCGATCGTCATCCGCGTTGCCGCACGTACGAAACTCACCGCTAGGGCGCACCGGCCCGCGCGCCCACTTGGCGTCGACAGCCGAAAAGCCGAGAGGTTGAACCAGGGCGACGTCAATTCTTGACGCTGGCGCTCATGCTCGCTGAGCAGCCACGCGACCGCCGCCAGCCGAGGCAGCATCGCCAATGGATCGGTGGGAGGGGCCCAGCCTTGTGGAAACGCGTCGGACACAAAGCTTGTCGTCGCCCGCCCCTCGGCGAAAATCGGGCTCCTCACCGCGTCGACGAGAAAAGGCCTGATCGTCGCTACTCCGAGCACGGTCAGGCGTTCGAGCGCCGCGACCAGCCGAGCCGAGGCGTCGGGGCGATCGGAACCATGCGCGATGATTTTGGCGAGCAGGGAATCGTAATTGGGACCGACCATCGAGCCCGTCGCCACGCCGGAATCGACGCGGATTCCCTCGCCTTCCGGCGCGCGCCACAGGACGATGCGCCCGACATCGGGGCGAAAGCCTTCATCTGCGCGTTCGGCGGCGATTCGCGCTTCAATGGCGTGTCCCGAACAGCGAATGTCTTCCTGAGTGAACGTGAGGCTTTCGCCCGCAGCGGCCCGCAATTGCCATTCGACGAGGTCAAGACCGGTGACGGCCTCAGTGACCGTATGCTCGACTTGAAGCCGCGTATTCATTTCGAGAAAGAAATATTGCTCCGTCGCCGCATCCAGAATGAACTCGATCGTGCCGGCTGAATCATAGCCAATCGATCTGGCCAGCCGCACCGCGTCCGCATGCAGCGCCGCGCGGCAGACGTCGGAAAGGTTAGCCGCTGGCGTCTCCTCAAGAAGCTTCTGGCCGCTGCGCTGAACCGAGCAATCGCGTTCGAACAGATGGACGAGATGGCCATGTCTGTCGCCGAGCACCTGCACTTCGACATGGCGCGGACGCGCGATCAGTTTTTCTATGAGGAGCCGGCCGTCGCCAAAGGCGGCCTCCGCCTCGCGACGGGCGCTGACGATGGCGTTCTCCAACCCGGCTTCGTCGACGACCGGCCGCATGCCTTTGCCGCCGCCGCCCGACGAGGCCTTGACCATGACAGGAAGGCCAAGGAGCCGCGCTTCGGCAACAAGGCGCACGACCTCCTGGTCGTCGCCCTCATAGCCCGGAACGACCGGGACGCCAGCCAGGACGGCGAGCCGCTTTGCCTGGATTTTCGACCCCATCGCCTCAATCGCTTGGAGATGCGGCCCGACCCAGATGAGGCCCGTCGCGGCGCACGCGCGCGGCAGGTCAGGCTTTTCCGACAGGAAGCCGTAGCCCGGATGGATCGCCTCGGCGCCTGTCGCCCGCGCGGCTTCGATGATGTGCTCAACGCTGAGATAGCTTTCGCGCGCCGAGGCCGGCCCGATCCGAACAGCCTCGTCCGCCATCGCGACATGCAAGGCGTCGCGATCGGCGTCGGAATAGACGGCGATTGTCCGCAGTCCCATGCGGCGCGCGGCGCGGATGATGCGGACTGCGATCTCGCCGCGATTGGCGATCAAAAGAGATCGGAACATGAGAGGCGCGCTCACATCCGATAGACCGGCCGGGGAGAAGGGTCGTGGCTTTCGCCCGCACTCAAGGCGAGGCAAAGGCCGAGCACATCGCGCGTCTGGCCTGGTTCGATAATGCCGTCATCCCATAACCGCGCGGTCGCATAATAGGGATCGCTCTGTTCTTCGAACTGGCGGCGTGTCTGCGCGTCAAGTCTGGCAATCTCCACTTCATCCGCGTTTCCCTTCAGGCTCTGGCGGCGCAATTCGGTCACTACCGTGGCCGCCACATCGGGGCTCATCGTCGCGATGCGGGCGTTCGGCCAGGCGAACAGGAAGCGCGGACGGAAGCCGCGCCCGCACATGCCATAATTGCCCGCCCCATAGGAGCCGCCGATGATCACTGTATATTTAGGCACGCGGGCGTTCGACACAGCGTAGACCAGCTTGGCGGAATGTTTGGCGATGCCGCCGCGCTCGGCTTCGGTCCCAACCATGAAGCCGGTGATGTTCTGCAGGAACAGCAGCGGGATATGTCGCTGATCCGCCAGTTCGATGAAATGAGCGCCTTTGACGGCGGATTCGGAGAACAGCACGCCATTGTTGGCGAGAATGGCGACGGGATAGCCGTGAATGCGGGCAAAGCCGGTGACCAGCGTCGCGCCATAATCCGGTTTGAACGCCTCGAACGCACTGCCGTCGACAAGCCGTGCAACCGCTTCGCTGACATCGATGGGACGCTTCAGGTCAGTCGAGATCACCCCGTCGATCCCCAAGGGATCATAGCGCGGCGCCTCGGGCGGATAGGGCGGCGGCGTCACCGGGCGGATGGGACCGAAGCCGCGAACGATCGCCCGCAGTTTGGCCAAAGCCTTCATTTCGGTTGCGACGACATAATCGGACACGCCCGATACGTTTGTATGCATGTCGGCGCCGCCGAGCGTTTCGCCATCGACGATCTCGTTGATCGCCGCCTTGACGATTGGCGGCCCGCCAAGATGAATGCGGCCTGTGCCGCGCACCATGACGACTTCGTCCGACAAAGCCGGGATATAGGCGCCGCCCGCCGTGCAGGCGCCGAACACAGCGGATATCTGCGGGATGCCGGCCGCCGACATCCGGCATTGATTGTAGAACGAGCCGCCGAAATGGTCGCGATCTGGGAAAACCCGATCCTGCTCGGGAAGATAAGCGCCGCCACAATCGACGAGATAGAGGCAGGGCAGACGATGCTCCCCGGCGATCTCCTGTGCGCGCAAATGTTTCTTGACCGTCTCCGCGAAGAACGAGCCGCCTTTGACGGTCGCATCATTGGCGATCAGCATGCATGGGATGTTCTGGATACGGCCGACGCCAGTGACGATTCCCGCGCCCGGCGCGCCGCCTTCGTAGAGTCCATCGGCGGCGAGCGGCGACAATTCGAGGAACGGACTGCCGGGATCGATGAGAAGGTCGATCCGGTCGCGAACCGGAATCTTGCCGCGCGCTTCATGACGACGACGAAGCGCCTCGCCGCCGCCTTCGCGCGCCGCGCCAAGCCGTCGACGCAATTCCCCGAGCAAGGGCGCGTAGGCCCGTCGATTGGCTGCGAAGACGGAATCTTCGCCTTCGCCGGCAAAGGAAGTCGGAAGAAACATATTGGCGGCAATAGTTCGAGACGAATGGAATATCGACGGAGCCGAAAGGCGCGGCTGAACGGTAGACATTTCACCTAACGACTGTTAGAAATAACCTGCCGGCCCGTCAACAAAATTGTGAAAGCGTGGCGAGGATTTCGTCATGAATATCGCTGCCAAACCCCGATTTGCGCCATCTGCCGGGTCGCCGTTCTTTGGCGAGGAACATGAGATGCTGCGCGCCCAGGTGCGCCGCTTCGTGGAAGCGGAGATCAAGCCCCACGCGGCGCAATGGGAAGAAGCGGGCTTCGTCCCGCGCGAGGTTTTGCGCCGCATGGGCGCGCTGGGCTTTTTCGGCATCCGCTATCCCGCCCAATATGGCGGCGCGGAAATGGACACACTCGCCACGGTCGCGCTCGCCGAGGAGTTAGGTCGGTCTACGTTCTCCGGCGTCGCAATTACCGCGCTCGTCCATACCGACATGGCGTCGGTGCACCTCGCCAATACCGGCAGCGACGCGCAGAAGGCGCGCTGGATGCCGGGCGTGGTCGACGGGAGCGTCATCACCGCAGTCGCCATCACCGAACCGGAAGCCGGCTCCGATGTAAAGGGTATGCGCATGAGCGCGCGGCGCGAGGGCGGGAATTATATTCTCAACGGCGTCAAGACTTTCATCACCAATGGCGTCCACGCCGATCTTTATTGCGTCGCCGCCAAAGCCGACGCGGGAGGTCCAGCGAGCCGCTCTGTGTCGATGTTTCTTGTCGAGAAGGGCGCGCCGGGATTCAAGGTCGGCCGCGCGCTGAGCAAACATGGCTGGCGATCCTCCGACACGGCCGAGCTCGTCTTCGAGGATTGTCGCATCCCGGCGGAGAACCTTCTGGGTCAGGAAGGCCAGGGTTTCTACGCCATCATGCGCAACTTCCAGAACGAACGTACCGTTCTGGGCGCAATGGCGATGGGGGAGGCGCAAGCCGCCCTGGATCTCACGCTTGATTATGTGAAGACGCGCAAGGCTTTTGGCGGCCCCCTGTGGGACAAACAGGCGATCCGCCAGCGGCTGGCCATGCTGTCGGCCAAGGTCGAGGCGGGCCGTCAACTGGTTTACAACGCCGCCTGGCGCGACTCGCAGGGCCTGGACGCGACCAAAGAAGTGTCGATGGTGAAAGCCTATTGCGGCGAACTGGTGAATGCGGTGATGTATGATTGTCTGCAATTCCACGGCGGCGCGGGCTATATGAGCGAAAGCGCGATCGAACGCATGACCAGGGATGCGCGGATTCAATCGATCGGCGGCGGCGCCACCGAGGTGATGCTGGAGGAAATCGCCAAACGATTGTGATCCGCCATTGCGCTCTGGCGGCTGCCAAGCGACCACCGCCTGGGAAGCCAAGATCGGGAATTGGGATCGATGAACAAATGTCTCCCTGCTGCGAATATCCGATGACCGATTCCCTTTCTGACCGATCCGCCCTCGCTGCGACAGACGAATCCGCGCCGAAGCGAGCCGATGTCTCCCGCCAGCAGATTTTGACGGTGGCCGCGACATTGTTCTGCGCGCGCGGCTATGCCGGAACGTCGCTGCGCGACATCGGCGCCGCCGTCGGCATGAAGGCGGGGAGCCTCTATTATCACTTCGCCTCCAAGGAGGAACTCGCCGCGGAAGTGCTGCGCATCGGCGTCGAGCGCGTCCATCAGGCCGTCGAAGCCCGACTGCGGACGCTTGGCGAAAGCGCCTCCTTGCGCGGCAAAATCGAGGGCGCAATCGCCGCCCATCTCGAAACATTGTGGCTTGAGAGCGACTTCACCTCGGCGCATATCCGGTGCATTCATACGGCGCCGCCGAGTGTGCGCAACAGCCTCCACCAGGTCCGACGCGATTACGAGACAGTGTGGCGCAATTTGATCGGCGAAGCGGCCAGAGCCTCATTGCTGCCGCCGGAGGCGGAGCCCACCGCCGTTCGACTCGCCATTCTGGGCGCGCTGAACTGGTCCCTCGAATGGTCGGATCCGGGGCGCCACAAGCCGGAGGAATTTGCGCGCACGCTCGCGGCGTCCTTTATAAGGGAAGGGTGAGACGGATTGAGCGCAACGACGCCCGGCGCATCGAAATCATCTGGGAGGAGGTTTTGAGTCAGGCTTTGGACCAGGAGCGCGTTGAACTCGAGGCGAGCGCAAACCCGCACGGCGCCGCAGGTTCGCCAATGCCTGACACATTCCCCAAGTTGTTGCGCCATCATGCCCTGTCGCGCGGCCACCGTCCCGCTATCCGTCACAAGGATCGCGGCATCTGGAAGACCTGGAGCTGGGCCGAAGCCTATTCGAAGGTCCGCGCGCTCGCTTTCTCACTCAAAAAGCTCGGCCTCGAGCCGGGCGGCAAGATCGCTATCGTCGGCTCGAACCGCCCGCATCTTTATTGGACGATGACCGCCGCGCAAATGCTGCGGGCGGTTCCGATCCCGATTTACGCCGACGCCGTCGCCGGCGAGATGGCCTATGTGCTGGAACATGCCGATATCGCGCTGATCGCCGCGCAGGACCAGGAGCAAGTCGACAAAATATTGTCGATCGGCGGCGCAATGAAAACGCTCGCCTATGTCCTCTACGACGAAGAGCGGGGTCTGGGCGATTATGACCGTTCGAGGCTGCGCGCGATCGGCGCGCTGATCGAGGCGGGCGAAGCGGAGCTTGCGTCAAGCGCGGAAGCGTCCGCCGCGCTGGATGCGGCGATCGACGCCGGGCGCGGCGCTGATATCTCCGCGATTCTTTATACGTCCGGCACGACAGGGACCTCGAAAGGCGTCGTCCTGTCGGCGCAGGGTTGCATCAGCGCCGCGCGCGATACGGTCGCCTTCGACGGGCTGACCGACCGCGACGAACAGCTCGCCTACCTGCCGCTCGCCTGGGCCGGCGATCACTACATGAATTATGCGCAGAGCCATGTCGCGGGCTCCTGCATGGCCTGTCCTGAAAACGCCGAGACCGTGCAGAACGATCTGCGCGAGATCGGCCCGTCGTTCTATTTCGCGCCGCCGCGCGTCTTCGAAGCGCAATTGTCGCGCATCATGATCCGCATGGAGGACGCCAGCGCGTTGAAGCGCCGGATGTTCCGCCACTTCCTCGATGTCGCCAGGAATTGGGGCGAGAAGATTCTCAACGGCGACCGCGTGCCGCTGCTGGCGAGGCTGCATTACGCATTGGGCGAGTGGCTCGTCTTTGCGCCGCTAAAAAACACGCTGGGTTTTTCGCGCATCCGCATCGCCTATACCGCCGGCGAGGCGATCGGCGCCGACCTGTTCTCCTTCTATCGGTCGCTGGGCGTCAATCTCAAACAGCTCTACGGACAGACTGAGGCCTTTCTCTACGTGACCTGCCAGTCCGACGGCGCCGTCCGCTCTGACACTGTCGGCCCTGCCGCGCCCAATGTCACGATCCGCATCGCCGAGGACGGCGAGGTTCAGTTCAAATCGCCGGGCCAGTTCGTTTCCTATTACAAGGACGCCGACAAGACCGCCGAGACATTGACCCCGGATGGCTTCGTCAAGACCGGCGACGCCGGTTTCTTCGAGACCGACGGACAATTGAAGATCATCGATCGCGCCAGGGATGTCGGCAAGCTGTCCGACGGCTCGTTGTTCGCGCCGAAATATGTCGAGAACAAGCTGAAGTTCTTTCCCAATATCAAAGAGGCCGTCGCATTGGGCTCTGGTCGCGATTTCGTCACCGCGATGCTCAATATCGAACTCGAATCGGTGGGCAATTGGGCCGAGCGCAACAACATCTCCTATGCCTCCTACCAGGAGCTCGCGGGCCACACGCTCGTTTATGACATGATCGAAAATCATGTCGACGAGGTCAATCGCGCCTTGTCGAAAGAGCCGATCATGGCGAAAGCGCAGATCAAGCGCTTCCTCATCCTGCACAAGGAGCTCGATGCCGACGATGGCGAACTGACCCGCACACAGAAGGTGCGGCGCGGCTTTATCGCGCAGCGCTACGAACGTCTGGTGACGACGCTCTATGATGGATCGGACGAAGCTGATGTCTCTACGGAGGTCACCTATGAGGATGGCCGCAAGGGAATGATCTCGGCGCGCGTCAGATTTCGCGATATGCGGACCTATCCGCCGGCATAGCGCCGGCGCATGGAAGTTCCGACTTGCGGTCGGCGAGCCATTCTCCCATCGAAAGAAGCGATATGAACCCACCGCCTGTCTCTGCGCCCGCGCTTGATATGATGGCTCTGCAATCCTCGGTCGGCCGGACCGAGATCGCGCGCGATATCGCGACCCAGCGGTTGATCGCGGGCCTCTTGGCGACTTTCGAATCGCAGATGAATTTCCCCAGCAGCGGAGCGCACGCCCCGCTGACGCTGCACTGGTGCCTCGCGCCGCCGATCACTGCGATGTCCGATCTTGGGCCGGACGGCCATCCCGTGCGTGGCGGCTTTCTGCCGCCGATCCCCCTGCCCCGTCGCATGTGGGCCGGCGGCGAACTGGAAATCCTCGATCGCATCGTCGCCGGCGACGCGATCGAGCGGAGCTCGCGCATCGCGGCGATCGATCTCAAGCAGGGTCGAAGCGGCGCGCTCTGCTTCGTCGGCGTCGACCATCTGATCGCCACGCCGCGCGGCGTGGCGGTGCGCGAACGGCAAAACCTCGTCTATCGTCCAGCAGAGACGAATCCTGTCGCGACGCCGCCGAGGACGCCGACGCGCGCGGCCGAACACTGCCTGAAGCTGCATGCCGACCCTGTATTGCTGTTTCGCTATTCGGCGCTGACTTTCAACGGCCACCGCATTCACTACGACCGGCCCTATGCGATGGGCGAGGAGCGCTATCCCGGACTCGTCGTGCATGGCCCGTTGCAAGCGGCCTTGCTGGTCGAGTTTGCCGCCGAGCTGGCGAAGGGAAGGCCTCCGCGCCGTTTCTCGTTTCGCGGAATCCGGCCGCTGTTCGACGGGGCAGATTTCTTTCTCAAGGCGCGGTCCGGCGAAGAAGACCTGGCGCTTTGGGTGGAGAACGATCGCGGGGATGTGACGATGGAGGCCAAGGCGTCATGGTGACATCCGCTCGGTCGATTGGGCGTCGAAAAGATGCACGGCGCCAAGCTCAGGCGCAATCCTGATCGTCTCGCCTGGCTTGGCGTCGACACGCTGGCGGAATACGCCTGAAATGAGCTGGCGGCCAAGCTTTCCTTGCACCTGGGTTTCCGATCCGGTCGGTTCGACGACATCGACGACGAAGGGCAGGCCGGAATCATCGATGATGAGATGTTCGGGCCGAATTCCGTAAACCGCCGATCTGCCCGAATTCGCCGCGAAATTGTCGGCGAGCGGCAGCGTCAGGCCGTCCTCGGTGGTAAACCCTTGCGCGCCAATCGCGCCGGAAAGAAAATTCATGGCGGGCGAGCCGATGAACCCGGCGACGAATAGATTGGCCGGCCGATCGTAGAGTTCCAGCGGCGCGCCGATCTGTTCTATCCTGCCGCCATTCATCACCACGATCTGATCGGCCATGGTCATCGCCTCGATCTGATCGTGGGTGACGTAGACCGTCGTCGTTCCCAATCGCTGATGCAACGATTTGATCTCGGCCCGCATCTGTACGCGCAGCTTGGCGTCAAGATTGGAAAGCGGCTCGTCGAACAGAAAGACCGAGGGGTCGCGCACGATCGCACGTCCCATCGCGACGCGCTGACGTTGCCCCCCCGAAAGTTGTCGGGGGTAGCGCGCAAGCAGATCCTGTAGGCCGAGAATATCGGCGGCGCGCGCAACCTTGGCTCCGGTCTCTTGCTTCGAAGTGCGCTTGAGCATGAGGGAGAACGCCATATTCTGCTCGACCGTCATATGCGGGTAGAGCGCATAGGACTGGAATACCATGGCGATGTCTCTCTCCTTCGGCGCCATGCCATTGACCACGCGCGAACCGATGCGGATTTCACCGGCGGTGATGTGCTCGAGGCCGGCGATCATGCGCAAAAGCGTCGATTTCCCGCATCCCGAGGGACCGACCAGAATCACGAAGGCGCCGTCGGGGATGAAAACCGACACCCCATGCAGCGCCGCGACGGGTCCGAAGGATTTGCCGACATTATCGATCGATACTGACGCCATGGGTTCTTCTTTTTACATTCGCAAAATCATTGGCTCGATCCGGGCGCCAAGGCTGGAGGCGATCGGCGCCGCACGAAGCCGGTCTTGGCGCCATAGGCGGCGGCCGCGCGCCCTCAATATGTCTGGGGATCGCGCCGTCAGGAATAAGAGGTCGGCCCTCGAAATTCTCTCTAGCGGGGCAGGATGAGGCTATTCCCATCGGCGCCACGATAACATCGAACGTCAGGCGGAGACAAGGCAGATTTGTATGATAACCTTATGTCGACGCGTTCGGCGCTGAACCACGGTCGAAGGCGAACGCATGGCGCTCTGAATCCGGTCGCTTCTGCGCTGGCATAGGCTAACATTCCACCTGTATAACCAACTGACGTCTCCGCCCCTCAGTTGCTGGGCAGCCGGCGCGCGGTGGACAGCGGGACGTTGTGGCGCATGCGCCGACGTTCCAGGCTTTTGGGAGGGGATAATGTCAGGAGCCCGTTTGGCGATGTTTCGATCGGCTCTCAGTCGACGATTGGGAAGAGCCGCCATCTGCCTGTTCACTTGTTGCGCCTGGCTGATCGCGCAGGCCGGCGCGCTCGCGCTGGCGCAGGACAAGACGATCAATCTGAGGGTGTCGCTCTGGGTGCCGCCCGCCCATCCGCTGGTGCCGGCGACGCAGGCCTGGGCGGCAGATATCGAAAAGGCCTCGGGCGGAACGATCAAGGCGACGATCTTTCCGTCCGAACAATTGGGCAAGGCGTTCGATCATTATGATATGGCGCGCGACGGCATCGCCGACGTTACTTACGTGAACCCCGGCTATCAGCCAGGCCGTTTCCCGATCATCGCGGCGGGGCAGATTCCCTTCACCTTCGGCGACGGCAAGAAGGGCACGCTGGCCCTCGACGAATGGTATCGCAAATATGCGCCGACCGAAATGAAAGACACCAAACTATGCCTCGCCTTCATCCATGATCCCGGCACGCTGCACGGCAAGAAGAAGATCCTCCTTCCTTCCGACCTTGCCGGATCGAAGGTGCGCCCGGCCCAGAGCACCATTGCTGAAATGGTCAAAATGCTGGGCGGCACGAATGTTCAGGCTTCGGCGCCGGAAGCGCGCGATGCGATCGAACGCGGCGTCGCGGATGAGATCACCTTTCCATGGGGATCGATGTTCCTCTTCGGCATCGACAAGGTGGTGAAATATCATATGGACGTTCCGCTCTACACGACGGTGTTCACCTACAACGTCAATCTGGACACTTATAATTCCATGTCGCCGGCGCAGAAGAAGGCGTTCGACGACCATTGCACGCCGGAATGGGCGTCGAAAATCTCCGATGCGTGGTCGGATTTCGAAGCCAACGGACGCGTCAAGATGAAAGCGCTCGCCGATCACGACGTATACAAGCTGACCGACGACCAATTGGCGCAATGGAAGAAGGCCGTCCAGCCTCTGCACGCCAGTTGGGCGGACGCGGTGAAAAAAGTCGGCGGCGACCCCGGCGCGATCGAGGCCGATTTGCAGGCTACGATCGCCAAATTTGGCGCAGGGCTTTAGAGCGCCGGACTGACGGCCGTGGCGGAGCCGTCGCCACCCATCCAACCTCACTCCATCGCCGGTGTCTCATGAGCGCATTGCCGGATGTTCCGCCGACCGTTCTCCCGGGCGCCGAGCCTGACGCGCCCGGCAAGAACGTCATGGATCGCTTCATCGACCTGATCGAACTGATCGCGGCGGCGTTCGTTGGAATCGTCGCGCTCAATACTTTCGTTGCGATATTCATGCGGAAGTTTTTCGCGGTGACGATCCCCGACTATTACGATTTCGGGCGCTTGCTGTTGGGCATCCTGATTTTCTGGGGCATCGCCGCCACCAGCTATCGCGGAACGCACATTACCGTCGATCTGGTATGGGCGAGCGCCAGGCCCAGGTATCAGCGATGGATCGACATATTCGCGACATCGGTGCTGCTGTTCGTGGTGACGGCGCAGACGATCACTTTATTCGACAAGGTGCTGACGACCTATCGCGACAATATCCTGACCTATGATCTCAGGTTGCCGAACTGGCCGTTTTTCGCCATCGCCTGGATCGGCGACGTATCAGCGGTGTTGCTGATCGCGATCCGAACCTACCGGCTGATCTTTCATCCGGAAGAGATTCACGACGCCAAGATCAAGACGGCGGAGTAGCGGCGATGAGCGGGCAAATGGTCGCAATCGCAGGCTTCGTCTCGCTTTTCGCGCTGATGTTATTGCGCGTACCCGTCGGCATGGCGATGGGATTGGTTGGCGTCACGGGATTCGGCTACCTCACCGGCTTCGCGCCCGCCATGAAGCTGGTCAGCCAGACCACGATGCGCACCGTCACCGACTATGCGTTCGGCGTCATTCCGATGTTCCTGTTGATGGGCGCATTCGTTTCGGTCTCCGGCATCAGTCGCGAGCTCTTTCGCGCCGCCAACACATTCGTCGGGCATTGGCGCGGCGGCCTCGGCATCGCGACGATCGCCGCTTGCGGCGGTTTCGCGGCGATCTCGGGATCGTCGGTGGCGACGGCGGCGACATTCTCCGCCGTCGCCTACCCGGAGATGCGCCGCTTCAAATATCCGCAATCTTTTGCGACCGGCGTGATCGCGGTCGGCGGCACGCTCGGCGCCATGCTGCCGCCATCCACGGTGCTTGCGGTTTACGGCATCATCACCCAGCAGGATATCGGCAAACTCTTCATCGCCGGCATCCTGCCCGGCCTGCTGGCGATGGTGATGCACATGGTGACGATTCTGATCATCGGCTATTCCAGACCGGGCTTCCTGCCGGCCGGTCCGCGTTCTTCCTGGCGCGAGCGCGCCAAAGCGATTGGCGACGTCTGGTCGCCGCTGCTGCTGTTCCTATTCGTGATCGGCGGCCTCTATGGCGGCTTTTTCATACCGACGGAAGCGGGCGCGGTCGGCGCCGTCGGCGCATTCGCGATCGGCGTGCTGCGCGGCAAATTATCGGGCGCCGGCGTTCTCCAGGCGCTGCTGCAGGCGACGCGTACGGCGGCGGCGGTGTTCACCGTGCTGATCGGCGCTTTATGCTTTGGCTATTTTCTGACCATCACGCAGACGCCGCAGCATGTCACTCAGTTTCTGAGCGGCCTCGGCGTCGGACCCTATGGCGTATTGGCGTTGATCCTTTTGATGTATCTCGCGCTCGGTTGCCTGATGGACGCCATGGCGATGATCATTCTCACCGTCCCGATCGTGTTCCCGGTCGTCACCGCGCTCGGCTTCGATCCGATCTGGTTCGGCGTCGTGATCGTGGTGACGGTTGAACTCGGATTGATCCATCCGCCGGTGGGAATGAACGTGTTCGTCATCAAAAGCGTGATCAAGGACGTGAGCATGGCGACGATTTTCGCGGGCGTCCTGCCCTTCGTCGCAACGGACCTCATCCGTCTCGCGATCCTCGTCGCCTTTCCAGCGCTGGCGACGTGGCTGCCGCAACGGATGATCGGCTGAGAAGGCCGCGGGAGCGCTTGCCTCCATGCCTCGCGTCGGCCGCGCCGATTCGTCGAATCATTTCGCAATATCGCCCTAGACAAGGTTGTGTGACAATACTATAAGTTAGGCAGCGCATCCAGACCAATTGAACGCCACGGAGCTATGCCCCAGGCGTCGGCTTGCGCGAACGAGGTCTTGGAATCTCGGCTCTATCGGGAGGACGTCAGATGGTAGCAAAACTGAGCAGAATGGTCAGCTTGGCGTTGGCCGGCGCGGGGGCGCTGAGCTTTGCCGCATTGATGGGCGCTTCGGTCGTCAAAGCCGACGAGAAGCCGCTTGGGCATTACGTTTCCACGACAAAGGATTTCTGGCTGCATCCGCCCGATGATTGGTGGAGAGGCGACGAGACCGAGGCGCAGCGCGGACTGGTGCCGGTCGCCGGCCAACCGCTGCCGACGTCGGCGGCGGATCTCGACAAGAACCTCGCGAACATCAAGCTGCCGCCGGGATTCAAGATCAGCGTTTGGGCGTCAAGCGTGCCGCAGGCGCGGCAAATGGCCTGGGGAGACAAGGGCACGCTGTTCGTCGGCACCTGGGACGCCGGCACCGTCAGCGCCGTCACCGATCAAGGCGGCAAGCGAACCGTCAAGTCGGTCATCAAAGGCCTGCGCATGGCGACGGGCGTGGCTTTCGCCAACCACACGCTCTATGTCGTCGACATTGACAAGGTCTATGCCTGGGAGAACCCGGAAGACCATATCGACAATCTGGGAGCCGGCAAGGTTGTCTACGACGACTTCCCGCCCTACACGCCGCATGGATGGAAATACATCACCGTTGGCCAGAACGGCGAATTGTACATTCCCGTCGGGCCGCCCTGCAACGAATGTCTGCCGCCGAGCGGGACGTCCCAGGTCCGACGCATCAATGCCGACAACGGCAATGCGGAGCTCTGGGCGATCGGCGTGCGCAACAGCGTCGGCGGCGCCATCGATCCGCGGACAGGCAATCTGTGGTTCACCGAAAATGCGCGCGACTGGCTCGGCGACGACGTGCCGAGCGACAAGCTGAACCTTGTGTCGAAGACCGGAGAAGATTTCGGCTATCCCTATTGCCACCAGGGCGACATTCTCGACCCGGTCTATGGCAAGGGGCATACTTGCGCCGAGTTCAACCCGCCGGTCGTCAAGCTTGGGCCGCATGTCGCGCCGCTCGGCATGAAGTTCTACACGGGCAATCAGTTCCCCGCCGAATATGCCGGCAATATTTTCATCGCCGAGCACGGATCGTGGAACCGGCATGTGAAGAACGGCTACCGGATCGAGCGCGTGTCGGTTAACGCCGACGGCAGCAACGCCAGTCAGGAAGTGTTCGCCTCGGGCTTCACCGACGGCACGAAAGTGCTCGGCCGGCCGTCCGACGTGATCGTCGCGCCCGACGGTTCGCTGCTCGTCGCCGACGATCAGGCCCATGCGATCTACCAGATCTCCTATAGCAAGTAACATCTGACCGAACATACGCCTCGCCCTTTGGTTCGCCAGGGGTGGGGCGTTTTTTCTCCGCAACTTCGATCGGATGTTTGGCATGTCGAGATTGGCGGTTTTTTTCTGCGCCTTGAGCGCCGCGCTAGCTGTGGGCGCCGCGTCGCACGCCGACGACGCCAAGCCCAGCGCCGACGATTCGGCGTTCAAGGACAAAGTCGAAATCTGTTCCGGCTGCCACGGTCCCGGCGGCGTGTCGCAGACCGATGGCGTTCCCAATCTGGCCGGAGAGCCTGATCTGTTCTTCGAATGGCAATTGGTATATTTCCGCGGCGAGACGCGGATGAACGAACTGATGACGCCCGCGGCCAAGGACCTCACTGATGACGATATCCGGAGCCTTGGCGCTTACTTCCTGACCTTGCCGCCGGCGGAGCCCGCTGGCGCCGACAGCGACCCGGCCCTGACCGAGGCGGGGGCGAAGCTCGCCAATGAACGCCATTGCGCCCAATGTCATACCCAGACGTTCGCCGGCCAGGGCGAGGTGCCGCGCCTTGCCGGACAGCGCGAGGAATTCATCGTCAAGGCGCTACATGACTACCAGCACGGCGCACGGCGCGGTCGCGGCAATGTGATCATGCCGGAGATCGCCTATTCTCTGGACGAGGGCGATATCAAGGCAATCGCCCATTTCATGTCGCGGCAAACGGCCAAGTGAATGTCGCCCCGATTCGTCGGCGAATTTGTGCGGCGATTCAAATGTCCGCGGGTCAGGGGCGCCGCGTCGCTGAAGACGCATTTGAAGTTCGGTTGGAACGCCAATGGTCCCAAAGAATCCCAACGACAGCTCCATCACGCGCCGCACCTTGATTGGCGCCGGCGCGGGGCTTGCTGTCGCGCATGCGGCGGCCCCGGCGCGCGCCCAGGCGACGCCCGACGCCAATCTGCCGCCTGCTGCGCCACAATGGCAGAAGCAATCCGGCGCCGAGGTGATGAGCCCGCCCTATGGCCTGCCATCGCCCTTTGAAGCGAAAGTCGTGCGCCGCCTGCGGGGCGGCATTGAGCCGGCCACCAGGCTTGCGACCACCTCTTGCACGCCGCTTCAGGACCTTGCCGGCATCATCACGCCCAATGGGCTGCATTACGAACGCCATCACGCCGGCGTCCCCGCGATCGATCCAGACCAGCACCGGCTTATCGTGCACGGCCTCGTCGAGCGGCCGATGATATTTTCGCTGGAGGAGCTCACGCGTTTTCCCTCGGTGTCGCGCATCCACTTCCTCGAATGTTCCGGCAACACCCAGAATTGGGGCGCGCCAAAGCCCGAATACACCGCGCAGGATACGCATGGACTGGTGAGCTGCTGTGAATGGACGGGAGTTTCGCTCGCCACGGTGCTGGCGGAGGCGGGTGTGCGCGCCGAAGCCAAATGGCTGCTCGCCGAAGGGGCCGACGCCGCGGCGATGACGCGAAGCATTCCGATCGAAAAAGCGCTCGACGACGCCATCCTCGCTTATGCGCAGAATGGCGAGCGCCTGCGGCCGGAACAGGGCTACCCACTGCGCCTGCTGTTGCCCGGCTATGAGGGCAACGCCAGCATCAAATGGCTGCGGCGCCTCAAGCTCGGCGTGGCGCCGTTCGAGACGCGCGAGGAGACTTCCAAATATACGATGGTCATGCCCGATCGCACGATCCGGCAGTTCAACTTCATCATGGAGGCCAAGTCCGTCATCACCTATCCCTCGGGCGGCCACCGCTTGAAACAGCCCGGCTTCTGCGAAATCTCCGGGCTCGCCTGGTCCGGCGCCGGCAAAATCGTCCGCGTGGAAGTGTCCACCGATGACGGCCTCACCTGGCGCGACGCGGCGCTGCAGGAGCCGGTGCTGTCGAAGTGCCTGACGCGTTTCCGCCTGCCCTGGCGCTGGGAGGGCGGACCGGCGGTATTGGCGAGCCGAGCCACCGATGCGACCGGCTATGTCCAGCCGAGCCGCGACGCCTTGCTCAAATTGCGCGACGGCCGATCCTACTACCACTACAACGCGATTCAGAGCTGGCGCGTGGCGTCGTCAGGAGCGGTGACCAATGCGGGATAGGCTCCGCGCCCGCGCCGCGCTCGCGGCTCTGTTTGCGCTGACAGCCGCCGCCGCGACAGCGGACGAGCGCTACGGCATCGGCCGCGCGGCGACGCCTCAAGAAATCGCCGGCTGGGATATCGACGTGGCGCCTGATGGCGCAGGCCTGCCGCCCGGCCATGGCGCAGTGCGCGAAGGCGAAGCGATCTTCGCCGAGAAATGCGCCGGCTGCCACGGCGCACATGGCGAAGGCAAACCGATGGATCAACTGGTCGGCGGCTTCGGCACGATTTTCGAGGCCAAGCCGCAAAAGACAATCGGCAGTTTCTGGCCCTATGCGACAACGCTGTTCGATTATGTCAGGCGCGCGATGCCATTCGATGCGCCGCAATCCTTGACGCCGGATCAGGTCTACGCGGTCTCAGCCTATCTCCTCTATCTCAATCATCTGATTGCCGAGGATGCCGTCCTCGACGCCGCGTCGCTGCCGAAAATCAAAATGCCGAACCGGGACAATTTCGTCAGCGCCTATCCGCCGCACGCCGAGCGGCCGGCGCATTAACCGATGCCCGCCCAACAGGGAAAACGCCGAGGGAGAAAATCATGATCGTCGATTTGCGCACCTATACGATGGTCCCGGGCCGTCTCAACGCGTGGCTGAAGCTCTATGAGGCGGAAGGCATGCCGATCCACATCCGGCACCTTGGCGAGCCGATGGGAATTTTCACCACCGATGTCGGCGCCTTGAACCAGGTCGTGTTCTTCTGGCGCTTCGCGAGCCAGGCCGACCGCGAGCGGCGGCGCGAGGCTCTGGAAGCCGATCCCGACTGGGCTTCCTATCGCCGCAAGAGCGCCGAGGCCGGCAACGTCCAGCATCAGGAGAACAAGATCATCAAGGCGACGGCGTTTTCTCGGCGTTAGCGCCGCCGCAGCGCCATGCCCGCCGGGGCGCAATCGACGCGGTGAAGAAGAAGATGGGGGGAGTTTCACGTGTATCAGCAGATTTACGATCCGGTCGCCGGTTCGATTGGTTGGACCTCCATCTTCGCCGTCGTTCCGCTGACGTTGATGTTCGTCATGCTGGGCCTGTTGAAACGCTCTCCGCAATTATCCGCGCTGATCTCGCTTCTCGTCTGTCTGGCGGTCGCGGTGCTCGTCTATTCCATGCCTTTGGGGGTCGCGTTGAACAGCGGCGGCTACGGCGTCGCTTTTTCGATGATGACGATCGGTTGGATTCTTATCAACGCGATGTGGATCTACCACCTGACCGTCAAGACCGGTCATTTTATGATTTTGCGGGAGAGTTTCGCGCATATCAGTGAAGATCTGCGCATCCAGGCGATCATCATTGCCTATTGCTTCGGAGCTCTCATCGAGGCCGTGGCGGGCTCGGGGGTGCCGATAGCGATCTGCAGCGCGATGCTCGTCGCCATCGGCTTCAACCCCATCAAGGCGGCGGCGATGGCGCTGGTGGCTGACACCGCGCCTGTCGCCTTTGGCGCGCTCGCCGTGCCGATTACCGTGCTCAATGCCCAGACCGACCTGCCCTATAACGTGCTTGGCGCCATGGTCGGACGACAATGCCCTTTTATCGCTGCGATCCTGCCCTTTGTACTGGTGTTCATCGTCGACGGCGCGCGAGGCCTGCGGATGACGTGGCCGGCAGCGCTGGTCGCCGGTCTATCCTTCGCGGTCGTGCAATATTTCGTGTCGAATTTCCTGGCGGTGCAAATTACGGACGTCGTCGCGGCTCTGGTTTCCGCGGGCGCCATTATCGCTCTTACGCGCGTTTGGCGACCGGCCGAGCTGTTGGCGGCCGCCAATGAAAGCGCCCGACCCCAACCAGACCGGCGCGAGATGTTGCTCGCCTATGCGCCCTACATCTTCATTGTGATCGTCTTTTCGCTGTCGCAAATTCCGCCTGTCGCGCATCTCCTCGGTTACGGCGTCTACAAGTTTCCATGGCCCGGCCTCACTCTGACGCGAGCCGACGGCGCGCCCATCAATACGACGTTCACCGTCAACTATCTTCCGGTGGCCGGGACGCTTCTGCTTTTCTGCGGCATCCTCACGATGATTGCGCTGCGCGTTAGGCCGGCCGTCGCGTTGCGCGCCTTTGGCGCCGCCCTGGTGCAGGTTCGGTGGGCGCTGCCGACGATCTTCATGATCCTCGCGATCGCCTACATCATGAATTGGTCGGGGCAAACGACGACGCTAGGACGCTTCCTCGCCGGCGCGGGCCCGGCCTATGCGTTGCTCTCGCCGGTGATAGGCTGGATCGGTGTTGTGGTGACCGGCTCGGACGCCTCCACCAACGCCCTGTTTGGACATCTCCAGGTGGAGGCGGCGAAAGTTACCGGCATTTCGCCTGTCCTTTTGGCGGCCTCCAATACGACCGGCGGCGTCCTGGGCAAGATGCTTTCGCCGCAGAGCCTCGCGATCGGCGCGGCGGCCGTCGGAGTGATCGGGCGCGAAGGCGAGATTTTCCGCAGTGTATTTGGCTGGGCTTTGGCGCTGCTCGCATTGTTATGCCTGTTCGTCTACCTGCAGTCCACGTCAGCATTGGGCTGGATGGTTCCTTAAGTCCGCTAGCTGAGGAGGGCGTTCCAACGTGACCGATTATCGCAAGTTGTTTGATCTGAGCGGCAAGACGGCAGTCGTGCTGGGAGCCGCCTCCGGCATCGGCAAGTCATCGGCGGAGGCTTTGGCCGCCCTCGGCGCGCATGTGATCTGCGCCGACCGCGATCGCGCGCGCTGCGAGGCGACCGTCACCGGCATAAGCGCGAGCGGCGGCAGGGCCGAGGCGGCGGCCTGCGACGCGGCGAGCGCCGCCGATGTGGCCGCGCTCGGCGAATCGGTCAAAGCGAAATTCCCGCGCCTCGACATCGCGGTGACGACGCCGGGCTTGAATATCCGCAAGACCATCCTCGATTATACCGAGGAGGATCTGGATCGGGTGATCAACCTCAACATCAAGGGCACGGTCTATTTCTTTCGCGCCTTCGGGCGCATCATGGTGGACCAGCGCGGCGGCAGCCTGATCGCCTGCTCCTCCGTGCGCGCCGTCACTATCGAGCCGGGCTTGGCGGTCTATGGCGGCACCAAGGCGGCGATCGGCTTGCTGGTCAAGGGCTTCGCCGCCGAGGTCGGCAGCTTCGGCGTGCGGGTCAACGCCATCGCGCCGAGCATTGCCGAAACGGCGCTGACCGAACCGTTCAAGCAGCGGCCCGACATTCACAAGCTCTACGCCGCCCATACGGTGTTCAACCGCTGGAGTTCGTCCGATGAAGTCGCGAGCGCGGTCGCCTTCCTCGCCTCCGACGCGGCTAGCTATGTCAGCGGCAGCACCTTGTTTGTCGACGGCGGCTGGACGGCGATCGACGGACCGCCGACCGGCCTGACGCAATTGACGCGATGATTCCAGAATCGCATTGCGCCGACCGCCGGCGCAGGCCGGTCTCCACATTCAACGAGTGCGCGCATGAACGCCCGAACCGTCTTCATCGATTGCAACGATCAACTAAGACCGGTGTTCGACGCCGTGTCCCGCCCCGACGATCCGCAGATCGCGGTCAACAGGGAGCCATTCACCAGCGAGGATCTGCCGCGCCTGCTCGACGGCTGCGACATCTGCATCGTCGACCATTCCTATATGCCAACCGACATCGTCGCGCGCTGCGCCGATCTGCGTCACATCGTGTTCCTGGGCACCGGTCCGCAGAGCTATATGGATATCGAAGCGCTCCGCCGGCGGGGCGTGACGGTCCATGCAATCAAAGGCTATGGCGACACCGCGGTGGCCGAACATGCGGTGGCGCTGATGTTCGCCTGTGCGCGCGACCTCGCTCGCATGGACCGCGACATTCGCGCCGGTACGTGGCGGCCGCGCGAAGGCGTGCAGCTTCGAGGCAAGAAGCTCGGGATCATCGGCCTTGGCGGCATTGGCGCCGAGGTCGCCCGCATCGCGATAGGAATCGGCATGGAGGTTCTCGCCTGGAACCGTACGCCGCGGCCGGACGCTGCGCCGTCGGTGGCGATCGAGGAGCTTCTGAAGGCCGCCGACGTCGTGTCGGTTCATCTTGCGCTGAGCGAGGAGACCAGGGGCTTTCTCGACGCCGCCCGTCTGGCGACGATGAAACCCGGCGCGATCCTGATCAACACGGCGCGCGGCGCATTAATCGACGAGGCGGCGCTGGTCGACGCGTTGAACAGAGGCCATATCGCGCGCGCCGGCCTCGATGTCTTCGCCCTCGAACCGGCGCGGGCCGATCATCCGCTAGCCCGGCTCGACAGCGTCACCTTAAGCGCGCACGCGGGCTTTCGTACTTATGAGGCCTCGGCGACGCTGCTTAGCCGCGCGCTCGACATCGTGAGGCGGCTGGCGGCGGCGCGCGGGGTTTGAGGAGTCGACTTCAATCATCCGATCGACGGCCTGCCGGCATTAACCGCCAGTTGAGCAGCGAAGGCCCGCTTATAGGCGGGCCGCGCTTGCGCGCGCGCGAGATAGGCGGCGAGATTCGGACATTCGTCCAGCATGCCCGCTGGTTTCACCCTAAGCAGCACCGACGCCATCATCAGGTCGCCTGCGCTGAAGGCGCCATCGAGCCAGTCGGCATCGCCGAGGCGAATGCAGAGTTGGTCCAACCGCTCGCGGATGCGATCCTGAACCAGAGGCAGGCGCTCCTTACTCCAGGGTCTATCGGCCTCCAGAATCTTGGCGGTTGTGAGTTCAAGGATTGGCGGCTCCACCGTGTTAAGCGCGGCGAACATCCAGCTAATCGCGCGCGCCCGGGCGCTTGCGTCGTTGGGGAGCAGACCCGCGTGGCGCTCGGCGATGTGGAGCACGATCGCCCCGGTCTCGAACAAGGCGAGATCGCCTTCCTCGTAAGTTGGAATCTGGCCGAAAGGATGAAGCGCCTGATGTGCGGGCTCCTTCATCGCACGGAACGAAACGAGGCGGACCTGGTACGGCTGGCCCACTTCTTCAAGCGCCCAGCGAACGCGCGTGTCGCGCGCCAGTCCCTTGCCGCCGTCAGGGGAACGTTCAAAGGCGGTGATGGTGATGGTCATCGTGTAGGTGGTCCCTGACGAAAAACATGGGGGGGGGCGCCACAGAGCGCTGCGCCCGCGCGTTGAGACAGCCGCCGTCCGTGGCGACGGCCGATCATTGATTGCATGGAGGCGATTATGCGCGAGAGGAATTCGAACTCAATAGTTTCATCCATGTGACCCCGCCGAGCGCTTGACAAAGGCGCCCCATCGCGACATCCATTCATCTGGTCATCATACAATCCGTGATCGGGAGGATTTCGTTTGCTCACGGCGTTCCGCACGGCCAGCGCGATACCGCATCATTTCAACCCCTATCTTGAAGCCTACGCGCGGCAGGCGTGGCCGATCGAATGCGAAGTGCTGGGGCAATGCTCGGGCGCCTATTTCGTCGAGATCGGGCCGCAGCAGCGCCTGATCCAGACCTGGATTCACGCCGACGTCGCCGATTGGGCGGATCGGCGCGCGCGGCTCGTCGCGAATCCGGAATGGCGGGCCTTTCGCGCGGCGACAGCCCACATGATCGGCAGCGAATCGGACCGGCTGTTCCAGCCGGCGCCGTTCATGCCGGTGAAGAATGTGACCGATGTCGCCGATTTCGTCGAGATGCGCATCTACCGCGCGCATACCGGCGTGCTCGACCGGTTCTTTGAAATCTATACGGCGGAGGGATTGCCCGTCCAACTCGCCCATCTCGGCAATTGCCTTGGCTATTTTCGTAGCACGGACGGACGTGTCGACGAGGTCGTCCATCTCTGGGGCTATGCCAGTCTCGACGATCGCATCAAGCGCCGCGCCGCTTTGTTCGCCGATCCTTTGTTCAAGCAATTCCTCGTCAAGGGCGTGCCGCATTTCTCGCGACAGGAAAACATGATCCTGCGCCCGGCCGCGTTCTGGCGCAGGTGATCTGGACGAGGCGCAATGGAGACGATCATGCAGGCGGAATTGGATCGACGCACGCTCCTCAAAAGTGTGGCGATGGCGGCGGCCGGCTCTGGCGGCGCGGGCGCGGCGGAGGCGCAGGGCGTCCAACATTCGGCCGGCGCTGAACGGCCAAAGACGCCGGCGCCGGTGGGCGCCACCGACAGCCATATCCATGTTTACGACAGCCGTTTCCCGATCGCGGCGAACGCGACGCTGCGCCCGCCGGACGCCAGCGTCGGCGAATATCGCCTGCTCCAGCAACGCCTCGGAACAAGCCGCGTGGTGGTGGTGCAGCCCTCGACCTATGGGACCGACAATAGCTGCACGCTCGACGCGGTGGCGCAACTGGGTTTGACGGTGGCGCGCGCGGTCGCCGTCGTCGATTCGAGCGTCACCGACGCCGAGCTCAAGCGGCTCGACGCGCATGGCGTGCGCGCCATAAGGTTCAACGTGGTGATGAAAGGCGGCACGACGACCATCGACATGCTCGAGCCATTGTCGAAACGCGTACACGAACTCGGCTGGCACGTTCAGATCCATATGACGGCTGACCAGATCGCCCAGTCCGAGGATTTGTTCGCGCGCCTCGCCTCGCCGATCCTGTTCGACCATCGCGGCCACGTCCCTGTTGAGGGTGGAACGAACCATCCCGCTTTTGCGGTCATGCGAAGGCTGCTCGACGCCGGCCGCGCCTGGGTCAAACTGTCGAGCGTCTATCAGGATTCGAAGATCGGCGCGCCGACCTATGCCGACACGACGCCGGTCGCCAAGGCCTTTGTGCAAAGCGCGCCCCAGCGCGTGGTGTGGGGCAGCGATTGGCCGCATCCGACCGAAAAGGCGGGCGCCAAGCCCGACGATTCCATCCTGTTCGACCTGCTCGCGGAATGGGCGCCGGACGCGGCGCTGCGCCAACGCATATTGGTGGACAATCCCGCGGAACTCTTCGGCTTTCCACGCCAAGGCTAGCGCAGCGGCAAATGCTGTCAGCGCCAGCTTGCCGCGCTCGGAGCCGTCAGGCGTCTTCGCGAACGGCGGCGCCCTCACTGGCTCTGGCGATGCGCGCAGCGATCTCCTGATAGCGATGTAGGGAGTGCGAAAGATGGCGCCGCGCGGCCTTTCGCGCCGCCGCCGCGTTCTGCGCCTGGATCGCCTCAAAGATCGCGACATGTTCGGCCTGGATGCGACGCAAATACTGACCGCGTTGCCGGTCGCTTTCGCTCACCACGTTGATCATCTGACGCGGGATGATGAAATTGCCGAGAAATTCGAGGAACTGCGGAAAGTAGCGGTTCTGCGACGAACGAAAAATTGCGAGATGGAACTTGAAGTCGGCGTCGACCGCATTGCCGCCCCGCTCGATCTCGGTTTCGATGGCGCCCAACGCCGCCTTGATGCGCACGAGGTCCTCGCCGCTTCGGCGCTCGGCAGCGAGCCCGGAGGCTTCGATCTCCAGGCTCATGCGCAGTTCAAGAACCTGCAGGACGTCCGATCCCGATTTCAATTCGCTCGGATCGATACGGAAGGGCCAGCGCTGCACGTCGCTGGCGACAAACGCCCCAAGGCCCTGCCGCGTAATGACGAGCCCATCGGCGCGCAAGGCGGCGACCGCCTCGCGAACGACGGTTCGGCTCACCCCGGTTGCAACCGACAGTTCCTGTTCGGTCGGCAGGCGCGATCCCGGCAACAGGCGCCCGCTGCGGATCTCGGCGGAAAGCCTTTGGGCTAATTCCTGAGTCCGATTGAGCGTGGGGCCCAGCGTCAGCGAAATGTTTCTGATTTTCTTCACGAAGGCGCGCCATCCATCCAAATAGCCTCGTCGATCCGTATTGTACCGAAGGCCTCTCTTACAAGGGGCAATCGCCCGGTTTTCACCGGTATTCACGCAATCTCCAACGTCAGGAATTCACCTCCCGCGCGCCCGCGAAAACCCCGAGCATGCTAGCCTGAGCGCGGACGCCGCTCCATTGCGCCGCCGCGACAGGACATAGCGCTCGCCGCCTGGACGATACTGCGAGCCGGACGAGGCGGATGCGATGTCGCACGCGGCTTCCAGGAACGTATCACGACATAGGGTCATCATACAAATGGCTTGTCCGGGGCGCCGGCCGATGCTATGTCAATCGGGCAATCCGCCGACGACCTCGGCGATCCACGCAACGGAGTGAATTATGTCCTGGACAACACCGACGATCGTTGAAATGTGCATCGGCATGGAAGTGACGAGTTACCAGTCCGCCGGGATCTGAATCCGCGATTTCGCTGAGATAAGGCTGAGCCCGCCTCCGCCAGGCGACGGGCGTCAGTTCGTCCGTTTCCATGGCTTGCCTCCCGCGTGCGCGGGCTTCCGCTGGCCGCGGATACCTGGCGCGCGGGGACGTTGGAACATTTGTCCTGAGCCACGCAGCCGCCAAAGAAGCAACAGTCCCCATGACCTCCACGGCGAAGCGGCGCTCCAGGACCGCCTGCCGATCTTGGTCGGCCAGTTCGGCCGGGGGGGCGCCAACAGAGGTTATTTCATGGCGAGTCAACCAGAGCATTTGAAAGCGGCGGTCAGCGCCGGATTGCTCTCCTTTCCGGTCACCCATTTCACCGCGGACGGCGCCTTCGATCCTGAAAACTACCGCCATCATGTCGCCGCCCTGCTCGCCCATGGCCCCGCCGCCTTGTTCGCCGCCGGTGGAACAGGAGAATTCTTTTCACTCGGCCTCGATGAATACGAAGAGATCATCGCCGCAGCCGTCGAGACGGCGGCCGGCAAGACGCCTGTTATCGCCGGGGTTGGCTATGGCGCGGCGCTGGCGGTTGAATTCGCGCGGCGCGCAGAACGCGCCGGCGCCGACGGCATATTGTTGTTGCCGCACTATCTCATCCAGGTGGAGCAGGAAGGCCTTCGTCGCCATGTCGCCGCGCTGTGCCGCGCCGTCGACATCGGCATCATCGTCTATCATCGCGACAATTGCCTGTTCGACATCGACACGTTGCGCGCTCTATGCGACGCCCATCCGAATTTGATCGGGTTCAAGGACGGCCATGGCAGCGTCGAACAACTGACCTGCATTCGCGCATTGATGGGCGACAGACTGGCCTATATCGGCGGAATGCCGACGGCGGAGGTCTTCGCCGACGCCAATCATGGCATCGGCGTCTCGACCTATTCCTCGGCCGTCTTCAACTTCGTTCCCGAATTCGCGTTGCGCTTCCATGCCGCGGTTCAGGCGCGGGACCGCGCCTTCACCAACGACGCATTGCGGCGCTTCTTCGTGCCCTATCTCGCCATCCGCAACCGGCGGCGCGGCTATGCGGTCAGCATCGTCAAATCAGGCCTGCGCGTCATCGGTCGTCCGGCCGGCCCGGTCCGCGCGCCGCTGGTCGATCTCACATCCGAGGAGGAGGGATTGTTGGCCGCCCTCATTGAAACGGCGACGCGACAGTAGCGGTGCGCCGACAGGGCGCCGATTCTGATAGACTCGCGAGCGAGGGGCGACCGATTGTACGGGTTCGCGACATAGGAGACGAATGACTGAGGGCGGATTCCATCATTGCTTGCATGGCGGAGCGGAGGGCGATCCTTGAGTTCAAACTCCTCTCGCGCATAATCGCCTCCATGCAATCAATGAGCGGCTGTCGCCACAAGCGGCGCCCAACTCAGATGTGCTCGAACTCGAATGCCTTTCCATCGAGTTTTGCGATGTGAAAGGCGGAATAACAGGCGGCCAGGCAAGGGCCGCGATGAACGAGCGCCGCAGGCGCCGTCGAGGGAGGAACAGATGAGCGAGATTACAAGACGGGGAATGCTCAAATCCGGCGCCGCCGCGGCGGGGCTCGCTGGAGCCGGCCTCCTCAAGAGCCGGACCGCGCTGGCCGATGTCGCCTGGAACGGCGCCGCCCCAGAGCCCGGCGCTTCGATCCGCGTGCTGCGCTGGAAACAATTCATCCAGGCCGAATTCGACAGTTTCGTCGCCAATTCCAACAAATTCTCCGAACAGACCGGCGTGAAGGTGCGCGTCGACGCCGAGAACTGGGACGACATCCGCCCGAAAGCCGCGGTCGCCGCCAATGTCGGGGCCGGCCCCGACATCATCATGGGCACCAATGACGATCCGTTCAAATTCTCCGACAAGCTGCTCGACATGACCGAACTTGCCGAATATCTCGGCGCAAAATACGGCGGCTGGTACCCGATCGCCAAGACCTATGGCATGCTCGGCAAGAAATGGATCGCGCTGCCGCAAGGCGCCACCGGCGGCTGCCTCAACTATCGCATCAGCACGATGCGCGCCGCCGGCTTCGAGGAATTCCCCAAAGACCTCGCCGGCTATCTCAAACTATGCCAGGGCCTGAAGGCGGCGGGCAAGCCGGCCGGCTTCGCCCTCGGTCACGCCACCGGCGACGCCAACGGCTGGGTGCATTGGTGCCTGTGGGCGCATGGCGGCAAGATGGTCGACGACAACAACAATGTCGTCATCGATTCGCCCGAGACTGTCGCCGCCCTCGAATACGCCAAACAGCTCTATGCGACCTATATCGACGGCGTCCTCTCGTGGAACGATTCGAGCAACAATAAAGCGTTTCTCGCCGACCAGATCAGCCTGACCTTCAACGGCATATCGATCTACACGGTCGCCAAGAACTCTCCCGAACCGGCGCTGCGGGCGATCGCCGCCGACATGAACCATTCCAACATGCCGATCGGCCCGGTCGGGCATCCAACGGAACAGCAGAACATCCTCAGCACCTATTCCTACGCCTACACCAAATATCCCAACGCCGTGCGCGAATATCTGCGCTTCATGTGGGAAAAGGCGCAGGTCGATGTCTGGGAGACCGCGTCGAACGGCTATGTCGCGCCGCCCCTGCCCGCCTGGAACGACAACCCGATCTGGACCGCCGATCCCAAGACGACGCCGTTTCGCGACGTGCTGAAATATGCGCTCGACGTCGGCTATTCCGGCAAGCTCGGCCAGGCCTCAGCGGCGGTGATGGGCGATTTCGTCTGCGTCGACATGTTCGCCGAGGCTTGCACCGGCGCCCAGACCGCCAAGGGGGCCGCGCAACGCGCCGCCGATCGCGCCAAGCGCTATTACAAGAGCTGATGGCAATCGAGACAAGCGGAACGGCGCCGGGAGAAGGATGATGGTGGCGGACGCCCAGCCCATTGCCCGGCCAATCCCGGCCTGGCGCCGCCTTATCGGACGCCTTGCCGACGATCGCAATGTCCTCGGCTTTGTCTTCATGCTGCCGGCGGCGGCGATCCTGCTGCTCTTCCTTGCCTATCCCCTCGGCCTCGGATTCTGGCTCGGCCTCACCGACACGCCGATCGGCGCGCCGGGCCATTTCGTCGGCCTCGACAATTTCATTTCGCTTGCCCAGGATTCCGTGTTCTGGCTCGCGGTGTTCAACACGACGTTCTACACGGTTGTCGCCAGCTTCCTGAAGTTCTTCCTCGGTCTCTATCTCGCGCTGCTGCTCAATCGGCGGCTGCCATTCAAATCGCTGCTGCGGGCGATCGTGCTGCTGCCTTTTGTCGTGCCGACGGTTCTGTCGGCGATCGCCTTCTGGTGGATCTACGATCCGCAATTTTCGATCGTCTCCTGGGCGCTAATCAAGTTCGGCCTGCTCCACAGCTATATCGATTTCCTCGGCGATCCCTGGCATGCGCGCTGGGCGGTTATCGCGGCGAACGTCTGGCGCGGCATTCCCTTCGTCGCGATCACGCTGCTCGCCGGATTGCAGACGATTTCGCCTTCGCTTTATGAGGCGGCGACGCTCGATGGCGCCAGTTCCTGGCAGCGCTTCTATTACATCACCCTGCCGGTGCTTTCGCCGATCATCGCCGTGGTGATGACCTTTTCGGTACTGCTCACTTTCACCGACTTTCAGCTCATCTATGCGATCACCCGCGGCGGCCCGATCAACGCCACCCATCTGATGGCGACCCTGTCGTTCGAGCGGGCGATTACCGGCGGCCATCTCGGCGAGGGCGCGGCGATCGCCGACGCGATGGTTCCGTTTCTGCTTGCCGCTATCCTGTTCAGCTATTTCGGACTGCAACGTCGGCGCTGGCAGCAGGGATCGCGGGACTAAGCGATGGCCAAAGCGAGCGGACCGGAAGGGATGGACTATCTGGAACGGCTGCCGCGTCGCGTGGTGACGCTGTACCTGCCGCTGGCCATTTTCGTCTTCGTGCTGCTGTTTCCGTTCTATTGGATGACGACGACGACCTTCAAGCCGGACGAAGAGCTCTATGATTATGCACGCTTCAACCCGTTCTGGGTCGTTCGTCCGACGCTGACGCATATCTACAAGCTCCTCTTCGAGACGAGCTATCCGCAATGGCTATTCAACACGATGCTCGTCGCGGTCGCCTCGACGGCGCTGTCGTTGTTCTCCAGCGTCTGCGCGGCTTACGCGATCGAGCGGCTACGCTTCGCCGGCTCGCGCTATATCGGCCTCGCCATCTTTCTCGCCTATCTCGTGCCGCCGAGCATCCTGTTCATTCCACTCGCCGCGATCATCTTCCAGCTTGGCCTTTACGACAGCGACTGGGCGCTGATCCTGACCTATCCGACCTTCCTGATCCCGTTCTGCACCTGGCTGCTGATGGGCTATTTCCGCACCATTCCCTACGAGCTGGAGGAATGCGCGCTGATCGACGGCGCCTCGCGCCTGCAGGTGCTGCGATGGATCACGCTGCCCCTGGCGCTGCCCGGCCTCATCTCCGCCGGCATTTTCGCTTTCACTCTGTCGTGGAACGAATTCATCTATGCCCTCACCTTCATTTCGTCGTCCGAGAACAAAACCGTAGCGGTCGGCGCCATCACCGAACTCGTCGAGGGCGATGTCTATCACTGGGGCTCGCTGATGGCGGCGGCGTTGCTCGGCTCGCTGCCCGTGGTGGTCCTCTATTCGTTCTTCGTCGAATATTATGTGTCGAGCCTGACCGGAGCGGTGAAGGAATAGGAAACGCGGTCAGCGCCGAGGAAATTTCGATAAGGAGACTGATCCATGTCGATCGCTGGCCGCGGACTTCAACGCCTCGCCATTATGTTTCTCCTGTTGTTCGGCGCGTGCGCTATCGCCGCGATCGGCGCGCCGGCCCGCGCCGCCGACAAGATCGGCGTCGTGCTGATGCATGGCGAACAGGGCGCGCCCGGCCGCGTCATCGACGGCCTGGGGCAAGCCCTGGAGAAGGCGGGCTATCTCGTCGGCCGCCCTGACATGTGCTGGTCGACCCGCCGCGCCTATGAGGCGACATTTCCCGAATGCCTCGCCCTGATCGACGATGCGATCGTCAAATTGAAGAACCTCGGCGCGGGCGCGATCGTGGTCGGCGGCTTCAGCCTCGGCGGCAATGCCGCCATCGCCTATGGCGCGGACAAAAGCGGATTGCTTGGAATCTTCGCCATCGCGCCCGCCCACGACGCGCTGGCGCTGACAGAAAACGCCGATGTCGCCGCCAGCATCGCCCACGCAAGCGAACTAGTGGCCGCCGGCAAGGGCGACGAAACCGCGACCTTCATCGATATCGCTTTCGGCCCGGCCGGGCCCTATGCGACCGAGATCGCCACCTCACCGGCAATCTACCTAAGCTTCTTCGGCCCCACCTCGCGCGCCAATATCCCTGATAATGCGCGCAAGCTCGCGGCCCCGCTGCTCTGGGTGGCCGGCGCCGACGATCCGACGCAAAGCGGCGGCCCCGGCTATGCCTTCTCCCATGCCCCGGCCAATTCGCTCAATCGCTATGTCACGGTCGCCGGCGGCCACCCCGGCGCGCCTGATAGGGCCAAAGATGCGGTCCTCGCCTGGCTCAAGGATGTGGCGGGGCAGTGATCGCGTCGCAGCGCGCTCTTTGGGAACGCGGCCTGCCGGCCGCAGCGGGCGGGACGCCGCGATCCCCATAGCGCGCCTCAGCGCAGGCCGAAATATCCCGGCAGCCATAGCGAGAATTCGGGCACGAAAATCAGCAGCGCCAATCCGACAGCCAGCACCGCAAGATATTTCAGCATCGGCCGCGCCACCGCGGAGGTTTCGGTGCCGGTGATCGCGCAGGTCGCATAAAGACCGAGCCCGAGCGGCGGCGAGAACAGGCCGAGGCCCATCGCGATCACCATCACGGTGCCGAAATGCAGCGGATTGACGCCGAGGCGCTGGGCGATCGGGGTCAGCAACGGTCCCCAGATGATGAGCGCGGGGGCGCCCTCCAGCACGGAGCCGAAGCCGATCATCAGCGCGGCGGCGGCGATGAGATAGGCGCCGCTGCCATGGGCCTCGCCATATGCGGTCAGCCCGTCGGAGAGATAGCGCGGGATCTGCTCGATCGTCAGCGCGAAGGAAAAGCTCGAAGCGGCGGCGACGATGAACAGGATGCCGCTCGCCATCGAAGCGGAGCGAACGAACAGGCGCACGAGGGAGCGCGGCGTCAGTTCGCCGAACGCCAAGCCGCCGATGACGAGTGCGTAGACGACGGCGAAAGCGGAAATCTCGGTCGAGGTGGCGACGCCCGACGTCACTCCGCGCCCGATCAGCCCGACCATCACCAACGCGACAAGCGCGCCGGCGATCAGGCGCGGCAGCGGCGTCCGCGTGGCGAAAGCGAGGTTCGGGTCGATGCGCTTGCCGAACGCCACCGCCAGCGCCGCAAGCCCGGCGGCGAGCACCACAGCCGGGACAATGCCGGCGATGAAAAGGCCGCCGATCGAGACATTGGCGACGAAGCCGAAAATGATCATGTTGACGCAGGGGGGAATTGTCTCGGCCATGATCGCCGAACTCGCCAGCAGGCCGGCGGCCTCGTTGGGGTCCTGACCGGTCTTGCGCACGGCCGGCATGATGATGCCGCCGACCGCCGCGATATCGGCGAGCTTCGAGCCCGAAATGCCTGAGAAAAAAGCGGTGGCGACGATGATGATGAGATTCAACCCGCCGCGCAGCCGTCCCATCATGCGCAGCAGGAGTTCGATCAGCCGCGCCGACATGCCGTTCGCCTCCATCGCGAGGCCGGCCAGAACGAAGAACGGCACGGCCAGCAGCACGAAATGATCGCTGCCCGCCATCAATTGCTGGGAATAGATCGACATCGGCAGGCTGGGGTCGGCAAGAAAATAGACGAGCGCCGACAGCGCGAGCGCGAAGGCGATCGGGACGCCGATGACGAGGCTGCCGAGGAAGGCGACGCTCAGCAGCGCGAAGGGCGACAACGCAGCTGCGGGCATTGCGGCATTCCATCCGCAGACCGCCAGCACGAGAGCCACGCCGGCGCCGAGCGTGATCCAGGCCGTGCGCGGTGGACCCGCCAGAGCGACGGCGACGCCAAGAATCGTCATGATGAGTCCTCCGGCCATTACCGGATAGATGAAAATCCATCCCGGCAGGCCGAATGGCGTGGTCTGTCCTTCGGTCTCGATCAGGAGATCGACGGCGGAGGCGAAGATCGCCGCCGCGACGGCGGCGATGATCCAGGCCGAGAACTGAACGAGATAGGGACGCCAGCGTGCCGGGAACAGACCGCGCGCCGCATCGATGCCGGCATGGCCGCCGCGCCCGACGATGCCCGCGGCGCCGAGGAACACCTGCGTCACCATCATCGCGCGCGCCACCTCCTCGGCCCAGTCCAGGGGCTGCTGCAGGAAGTAGCGGCAGATCACCGAGGCGAAGACGACGGCGACATCTATGGCGAGCACGATCGCCGAGAGATATTCGACCAGCGCCAGCACGCCCAAGAGCCCACGCCCCGCCCAGCCCAAAACGGCGAAGGGCGGCGCCGGCAGGCGCTGATTATCAAGCCTCACGCTCAATCCTGCTGTCCTCGAATGAGCGCGTTCAGCCGCGCGCCGCCGCGATCGCCGCGAAGATCGGCTTCGTGCCCGGATGGCTGTCGACGAATTGCGCATAGAGGCGCTTGGCCATCTCGTCCTGCATCGCACGGCGCTCATCGGCCGGCATTTCGGTGAAGGCGACGCCGAAGCCCTGCAGTTGCGCGATTTCGCTCTTGGTCTTGTCGAGCGCGATCGCGCGCTCTTCATTCGTCGCCGCGGCCGCCGCCTGCATGAACGCGGGCTTCAGATCGCCAGGAATCCGCGCGAGCGCGCGCTTGCCGATGAACGCGCCCATCGGGCTGAACAGATGATTGGTGAGCAGGCAGAACTTGGTGATCTCGTAGAGTTTCAACGACAGGCAAGTGCCGGGATCATGCTCGAAGCCGTCGACCACGCCGGTCTGCAGCGCAGTATAGAGTTCGTTGACCGGGATCGGCGTCGGGATCGCGCCCATCACTTTGAACGTCTCGACGAAAGCCGGGGCCGGCAGCACGCGCAGCTTGACGTCCTTGAGATCGGCGAGACGCGCGGCGGGCTTTTTGGTGTAGACGCTGCGGGCGCCAAAATGGAACCCCCAGCCGAGAACGCCGACCCCGGTGCGGTCAGCGAGCAATTTCTCCAGCGCCTTGCCAGCTTCGCCGTCCATCGCTTTGGCGACATGGACATAGTTGTCGAACATATAGCCGAGATCGAGCATGCCGAGTTCCGGCGCCACCGTCGCAAAGATCGACGAGCCGGTGACCATCATGTCGGTCGAGCCGATCTTCACCTGCTCGACGACATCGGCTTCCTTGCCGAGCTGGCTGTTGGGGAAATAGTCGAACTTGATGCGATCGCCGACCGCGTTCTTCAGATTGGCCGAGAATTTTGCGAACCACAGATAATGAGCGGCGTTCTCGTCGATCGGGTCGGACGACGAAACGCGCAGCGTCACCTGCTGATCGGCGGAGGCGCGCGAAAGGGAGCCGCCGACGGCGAGGGCGACCGCCGAAGCGGTCAGGATGGCTCGACGCGTAACGCCGGCTGGCGGCATGTCTTTCCTCCAATATTCGCGCGGCCGCGTCGTATCCTCGACGCCGTTATCCTTGCCAGCGATCATGTTATACGACAATATGACATGGTGGCAATCTCGCGCAGACATTCACCAGATACGGACCAATGACCGAGAGCGGATTCCCTCATTGTTTGCATGGCGGAGCGGAGCCTCCATGCAATCAATGAGCTGCTTTCGCGACGACCGGCGTATGCCTCAGGCGTGCTCAAATCCGAACGACTTGGCCGCATCACGCATCGGAGAGACCGCTTGATGAACGTCTGCATGGTTGGCCACGGCATGATGGGGACGTGGCATTCCGAAAATATGAAGACGACCGGCGCCGCTCCGCATACGCTGGTCGGCGTGCAGTCCGATCTTACCGCCGCATTCGCCGCCGCGCATGGCTATCTCAATTGGACGGTCGATTATGCGGCAGCGCTGCGCAATCCCGACATCGACATCGTCATCATCGCGACCCCGAGCGAGCATCACGCGACGCAGGCGATCGCCGCCCTCGAACATGGCAAGCATGTGTTCGTCGAGATACCGATCGCAATGAACCTCGCCGACGCCGAGCAGGTTGTGGCGACGGCGAAACGGCGGAATCGCATTCTCGGCCTCTGCCATCCGCGACGCTTCGGCGCGGAGCGCGAGGCGCTGCGGCGGCGATTGGCCGACGGCGGGGAGCATATTCGGCTGATCGATTGCCGCTTCTTCATCCACCGGCTGTCCAATGTCGGGGCCACTGGATTGAAGCGCGATTGGACCGACAATCTACTTTGGCACCATGTCACCCATCTCGTCGACTTCGCTCTGTGGCTGGGGACAGCGGGCGACCTCTCGCAAGCCGATCGCCAAATCCTCGACGTTCGTCCGTTCATGTCCGCCATCGACGCCAATACCGGCATCCCGATGGAAGTCGCCTTGATGCTCGAAATGGCTGGGGATCGTGCGATCGTCTGCAGCGGCTCTTATTATTCGCGCGCCTGGATATACGATCTGCTCGTCGTGACGGATCGCGATTCCTATCGTTTCGACGAGCTCAAGGCGACCGTCACCACCGGCGACGGCGAAATAGCAACCGTCCCGCAACAACAGGAATGCGCGATGGCTTTGTTTGATTTCATCGAAGCGGTGCGCGAGGGCCGTGAACCCGCCGTCCCCGGCCTCTCAGTCTTGCCGACGATGCGGGTGCTCGAACGCGTTCAGCGCCATTGGGACGAGCGGCATGGCGCCCAGGCGCTGCCGGGGCGACCCTTGACGGGCAGTTAGGCCTTTTGCAGCTTCATCCGGATCGCGTAACGCAGATCGCCGCCCGCGTTTTGCGGAACCACCTCGCCGATGTCGAGGGGTCGCGGCCCGATCAGCGGGAATGGGTCGAAGACGAAACCGGCGACAAGCGGCGTCGGCCCGCTCGCTTTCGAAAATGCGACAGCGGTCAGCACCACCGGATGGCCGCCGCCGACCAGAATGAGTGGGTCGCCATTCGACACTGCCTCGATCAACGCATTCTGATCGAATTTGGCGCCCGGCGCGTCCGAATCGAACAGGGTTTCGGCGGCGACGTTGAAGGCGACGCCGTCATCGTCCCTCCAGGATCGCGATAGCGGCGTGATGGCGGAAGCGCTCGTTTCCAACGCAACCTTGTCGATATTGCCGTAGGCTTCCTGTTCGATGCGAAGCTGCTGCACAACATGGCCATAGGTGGCGAAGACCACGGCGACGCAGGCGATCCAGATGGCTGCGGGATCATGCCGCGCGTGATAGGTCTCTTGATAGGCGTCTTTGATGTCGATGAACGTCTTGCACAATTCGCCGCCATGCTTCGGGTCGGCGAGGCATCGCACATTAGCCCTGGCGGTCGTCGCAAGAAGGGCCGGCGCCAAGGCCCCGATAAGGAAACGACGTCTGGTGTGCATGGCCCGCGTCCTTAATCGTAGCGATTGACGGCTTCACATGTTATCATACAACTAAAGCAAGCAGGCGGGCAAGCGCGGGGCGCGGTTGGGACGCGGCTCGGAGCGAACGCCATGCACTGGAGCCCTCCTCATGAAACTTCCCGTCAATCGGTTTCGCCAGGCGCTCGCCGAGGGCCGCCAGCAACTCGGGCTCTGGTGCAGTCTGCCGAGCGCCTACGCGGCTGAAGTTGTCGCGGGCTCCGGCTTTGACTGGCTGCTGCTCGACACCGAACATTCGCCCAGCGACGTGCCGACCGTGCTCAGCCAGTTGCATGCGACCGCTGCTTACGACGTCTCGGCGATCGTGCGCCCCGCCAGCAACGACACAGTGTTGATCAAGCGCTACCTCGATATCGGCGCGCAAACGCTGCTCATTCCGTTCGTGCAGTCGGCGGCGGAAGCCGCGCAGGCGGTCGCCGCGATGCGATATCCGCCGGGTGGCGTGCGCGGCGTCGCGGCGCTGACCCGCGCCACCCGCTTCGGCCGAGTCGAAGGCTATGCGCGGCGCGCCAGCGAGGAACTCTGCCTGCTCGTGCAGGTCGAAACGCGGCAGGCGCTCGATTCGCTCGAGGCGATCGCGGCGGTCGAGGGCGTCGACGGCATTTTCATCGGGCCGGGCGATCTCGCCGCCAGCCTCGGCTATCCCGGCGAGCAGAACCATCCGGCAGTCGTAGCGGCGATCGAAGATGCGATCCGGCGCGTGCGCGCGGCGGGCAAGCCGGCCGGCATTCTTACCGCCGACGTGGCTTTCGCCAAACGCTGCATCGCGCTCGGCACGACATTCACGGCGGTCGGCGCCGATGTCGGCATTCTCGCGCGCGGCAGCGAGAAGCTGGCGAAGGAGTTTCGCACCGGCTGAGGCGGCGCGCGCGTCGCCGATCACCTCGTCAATCGGGGAGCGGCCATTCCGGCGCGTTGAGCCGCCGCTTGCCGTCGGCCGCCAGCGCGACGTCCGGCTCGTCGAGACCTTCCCTGTCCCAGAGCTGACACGTGACCTGCTTGTGCTTCTGGTCGAGCGCTTCGCAATAATTGGTGAATTCGCAGGTGCGCACGGCATGGCCCAGGCCAAGCGCCGTTTTGCGGAACCAGTCGGGATCGGCGAGTGACTGGCGCGCCGCACCCACGATGTCGCAGGCGCCGCGCGCCAGCAGGTCCTCCGCCATTTCGAAATTGTGGACGCCGCCCGTGCAGACGACGGGCGTATCGAACCCGCCTTCGCGGATCGCCGCGCGGATCGCTCCCGTCGCCTCGGCGTTGCGGCCGAACGGGCCGCGTTCGTCGGAGATGAATTGCGGCATGCATTCGTAGCCGCTCGGCCCGGTATAGGGATAGGCGGCGGCGCCGATTCCGGGCTGTTTGGCGTCGTCGAACTTGCCGCCGCGCGAAGTCGAGATGAAATGCATGCCGGCGCGCGCAAAGGCTTCGCCGAAAAAGATCGCATCCTCGACCGTGCCGCCGCCGTCGATGCATTCCTCAGCCAGATATCGGCAGCCGACGATGAACGCCTCGCCGACACGTCGGCGCACTTCGGCGAGAACCTCCAACGGCAGCCTGACACGGTTTTCGCGCGCGCCGCCATAGCCATCGTCGCGAATGTTGGTGCGCGAGAGAAACGAGGCCATGCTATAGGCATGCGCGTAGTGAAGCTCGACGCCATCGAAGCCTGCCTGTTTGGCGCGCTCGGCAGCGTCGGCGAAAAGGCCCGGCAGCACTGCGGGCAGTTCGCGAATGTGCGGCAGGCCCATGTCGGTGACGCGTTCGCGATAGCCAAATCGCAATGCGTCTCGTTCTTGCCATGTGAGGACGCGTTCGAGCCCCGCCTCGTCAAGCGCAGCCAGATGCGCGCGAACCTGATCCTCGGGCAGATCCGCCGCGTCAAGCGCGTGGCGGTGGCGATCGGTCACGCGCAAGAAACGCTCGAAGAAGGCTTTCGGCTCCGGTCGTCGCCGAATGGCGAGGAAATCGATAAGCTGGACGAACAATCTGGTATGGCCCTGGCTGGCGTTTCGCACCGCCTCGGTCAGCCTTCGCAGGCCGGGAAGAAAACGATCATGGCCGATGCGCAGCAGCGGGCCGCTAGGTATGTCGCGAATGCCGGTCGCCTCGACGACGATGGCGCCCGGCCTGCCGCGCGCGAAACGCTCGTACCAGGCGACGACGTCATCGGTGACGAAACCCTCGTTGGTGGCGCGCCAGGGCACCATGGCGGGAACCCAGGTGCGTTGCTCAAGGAGGAGCGCGCCGATGGCGATCGGCGAGAACAGCCGAGACGCCGCCGCCTCCTCGCGCGTCGGCGCTCGCCCGGCCTTCGACTGATAGCGGATGCGTTGAGGCGGTCGCCACATTCTTATGGCCTTCCTCGTTCAGAGAAGCCGGACAATGGGCAAAGAAGCCGGACTATCGCAGTCGGCAAACATGCCGACGCCAATCGGACGTTCTTCATTGTCAGATCAGGCAAATGCATATCGCGCGCGTTGGCGAAGCGCCAAAGCAATTCTGACCTGGCTATTGCGGCCTTCGTCCCGATTGATTCTCAAAGAAAATGCGAAGCTCTTTCCCGGCGAAGGCTTGCTATGATTACCGAGCGATTTCATTAAAATCGTTCCCTTCAAAAGAAAGCATCGCTAGGGATTTGCGGGTTCTACGCTAGTCTGCGGCGAATCAAAACCGGGTAGATCCTCGCATGCTCGACTCAAGCGTCTATGCCGATACGTTTGCACGCGACCATTTGCCGCCGTTTGACCTGTGGCCGGCGATCGACACTGAAGCTTTGGCGGCGCTTGGCTATCCCAGCCGAGTGAACGCCGCGGTCGAACTTCTCGATGGCGCCTTGGCGCGCGGGTTTGGCGAGCGGCCCTGTATACGCTCGATCGACGCGACATGGACCTATGCCGAGCTCCTCGACAAGGCCAACCGGATCGCGGCGGTCCTGGTCAGGGATTTCGGCCTCGTTCCCGGCAATCGGGTGCTTTTGCGCTCGGCAAATAATGCGATGCTCGCCGCCTGCTGGTTCGCCGTCCTCAAGGCCGGCGGCATAGCCGTCACCACCATGGCGCTGCTCCGCGCGCGCGAACTGACCCAGGCGATCAACAAGGCCGAGGTGCAGATCGCGCTCTGCGACATCAGGCTCAGCGAAGAGCTGGAAAGCGCCCGCCCGGCATGCCCGACGCTTCGCCAGATCGGCTATTTCAATTCGGCCGAGGCGGATGGCGTTGAAGCGCGCATGCGCGCCGCCAGCGGCGATTTCGACAATGTCATCCCCTCGCATGATGATGTCGCGCTGATCGCCTTCACTTCCGGCACCACCGGCGCGCCCAAGGCGACCATGCATTTTCACCGCGACGCACTCGCGATCTGCGATTGCTATCCGGAAGCGGTGCTGCGTTCGACGCCGGACGATATTTTCGCCGGCAGCCCGCCGCTCGGCTTCACTTTCGGCCTTGGCGTCCTCCTTCTCTTCCCGATGCGCCGGGGCGCCTCGACCGTGCTGCTGGAGCGTTGCACGCCTGAGTCCCTGCTGCAGGCCACGCAGGACTTTCGGGTCACGACCATGATGACCGGGCCGACGCTCTATCGCGCGATGACGCCGCTGCTGCCGAGGTTCGATGTCGCCAGCCTGAAGACCTGCGGCTCGGCCGGCGAACATCTGCCCGTCGCGGTTTTCGACGAATGGCTGAAACGTACGGGCGTTCGCATTCTCGATGCGATGGGATCGACGGAAATGCTGCATAATTTCATCGGCATTCCGCGAGAAGATATTCGCGCCGGATCAACAGGGGTGGCGCTTCCCGGCTATAAGGCGATCGTGGTCGACGACGCGATGAATCCCGTCCCGCCCAATGTTGTCGGCAGGCTCGCGGTGCGGGGGCCGACCGGATGCCGCTATCTCGACGATCCCGAGCGCCAGAAGGCCTATGTGAGGGACGGATGGAACCTCACCGGCGACGCCTTCCGCCAGGACGAGGACGGCTTCTTCTGGTACCACGCGCGTAGCGACGATATGATCATCTCGTCCGGCTATAATATTTCTGGCGCCGAGATCGAGGAAGTGCTGCTGGGCCATCCCGACGTCAGGGAATGCGCGGTGGTCGGCGTCGCCGATCTGGCGCGCGGCCAGATCGTCAAAGCCTATATCGTGCCGAACGGGAAAAGCGTCGCCGACGAAAATCTCGCGGCGGCTTTGCAGGATTTCGTGAAGAACGCCGTTGCGCCCTACAAATATCCGCGCGCGATCGAATTTGTCGGCGAACTGCCGCGCACCGGCACCGGCAAAATCCGGCGCTCGACATTGCGCCAAAGCGCTGAGCTCTCGTCAAGCTCAGCGGCCGAATAGTTCACGGCCGCCTGGGGATGTCGAGCCCGCGCTGCACCGCGGGCCGCGCCAGGCAACGCTCCAGCCAGGCGGGGACGAGCTCCAGCGTGTCAAACGAGACGAGATCGCGCGCGCCGTAGAAGCCGACCAGATTGCGCACCCAGCCGAGCATGGAAATATCGGCGATCGTATATTGATCCCCCATGATCCAGTGCCGGCCTTGCAGGCGCGTCTCGATGACGCCGAGCAGGCGCTTGGTTTCGTCGCGATAGCGCTCGAGTGGACGCTTGTCGGCGATCTCCTTGCCGGCGAATTTGTAGAAATAGCCGACCTGGCCAAACATCGGCCCGACCGCCGCCATCTGGAAGAACACCCATTGGATGGTCTCGTAACGCTTGGCGGCGCCGGCGGGCATCAGCAGGCCGGTCTTCTCGGCAAGATAGAGCAGGATGGCGCCCGATTCGAACAGACCCAATGGCGCGCCATCCGGGCCGTCTGGATCAATGATCGCCGGGATCTTGCCGTTCGGATTCAGCGCCAGGAATTCCGGCGTCCAGCTTTCGTTCTTGCCGATGTCGATCGCATGAGGTTCGTAAGGCAGGCCGATTTCCTCCAGCGCGATCGAGACCTTGACGCCATTGGGCGTCGGCACGGAATAGAGCTGCAGACGGTCGGGATGCTTGGCCGGCCAGCGCTTGGCGATCGGAAAGGCGGAAAGAGCGGACATTCAGAACTCCAAAGGTCGAAACGATGTGGGCGCGACGATAGACCGGCTTCGGCGGGGAAACTAGGCACAAGAGGCTATGTAATGGCAAGCTTGTCTCGCGCCATTTACGGCGAGCGTCATTGCGAGGGAGCGCAGCGACGAAGCAATGACGTTCCCGCTCGCCGCGCTGTCACATCAGCATCGTCGTCACATAGAAGAAGGCGATGAACACCGCTCCGAGGCCCCAGACGATGGCGCTGATTTCGCGCCAGCGGCCGGTCGCCAGCAGGATCAGGATCAGACTCAGGGTCCCGAGCGCCATGCCGTTGATCAGATTGTTGGTCAACACGGTGACGAGCAGCGTCAGGACGATCGGGATGGCGTTCGACAGATCCGCCAGGTCGATGCGGGCGAGGCCCTGCATCATCGATACGCCGACGAGGACCAGCGCTGGCGCAGTCGCCTGCGGCGGCACGACGACGAAGATCGGCCAGAAGAACAGCGAAAGCGCGAACAAAGCCGCCGCCGTCAGCGCGGTGAGGCCCGTGCGCCCGCCCGCCTGCACTCCGGCGATCGATTCGATATAGGCGGTGACGACGGAGGTGCCGAGGATCGGACCGACGATGCTGGCGGTCGCGTCCGTGGCGAAGGCCGCGGTCGCGCTGGGGATCGAACCGTCGGCCTGGCGCAGATTGGCGGCGCCGGTGACGCCGATCAGGGTACCGAGGGTCGAGAAAAATTCGGCGCAGATGAAATAGAACAATAGCGGCAGCGCGATCAGGAAATTCGAGAACAGCCATTTGAAATCGAGCTGGGCGAACGTGCCCGTCGGCCATTTCGGCCAGGCGAGAAATGCGGCGGGCGCTGTCGTCACCATCTTGCCATTGGCGCCGGGCGTGACGAGGCCGATGATCGTGACGACCGCCACCGCGATGATCAGCGCGCCCGGAACTTTGCGGACCACCAGCAGCGGCGTCAGCAGGATGCCGACCATGGTCAGCAGCACCGCCGGGCTCCTCAGCGAGCCCATCGCAATATAGGTCGAGGGATTGGCGACGACGAAACCGGCGCCGCGCAGGCCGATGAAGACGATCAACGTGCCGACCGCCGCCTGGATGCCGATTTTGAGCGCTTCGGGAACTTCCTTGGCGACTTTCTCGCGCAGCTTCGACAGCGACAGGATCAGGAAGACCACGCCCGTGAAGGCGACCATCGCCAGGGCGCCCTGCCAGGGCGCGCCCATCTGCTTGACGATGACATAGGTGAAAATGACGTTGGAGCCCATCGCCGGCGCCACCGCCAGCGGCAGATTGGCCCATAGGCCCATCATTGCCGAGCCGAACAAAGCGGCGAGCGCGGTGGCGATGACGAGATCGCCGCGATCCATGCCGGCATTGGCCATGATCGACGGATTGACGGCGAGAATATAGGCCATCGCCGCGAATGTGGTGGCGCCGGCGATGATCTCCTGCATCGCCGAAGTCCTGCGCTCGGACAGGCGGAACGACCGATCGAGGAAGCCCGGCGCGGGCGACGACGCGCCTACCGTCGGCGTGGCGGAATCGTTCATATCCTGACTCCCCGGCTCACCAGACGACGGGATGGGCCTCGCCGGTCTGCACGTTGATGAAGCCCTCAGGCGCCTGATCGCAGGGCGCGACGAGCACCCAGGTCCAGGGCGCGCAGGTCAGCGTGGCGAACATCAGCCGCTCGGGAAAGCCCGGATACCAGCGCGGCCGGAATGTCGGCTCATACATCCAGTCGACCTTGCGCGCCTCTTCGTAGAGGCGCCGCATTTCGGCGTCGAGTTCCTCCGCGGGGCGGCACGACATCAGGCCGCCGATTTCTAAACGCACGGTAGCGGCAAGTTCGCCCTCGCGCACCAAGGCCCAGCCGCCCTGAATTTTCCTCAACGCATTGACGGCCTTCGCCATCGCGGCGTCCGACGAGCCGACCGTCCAGATATTATGCTTGTCATGGGCGACCGAACAGGCGAGCGCAGTTTCAGGCGTTCGCGGGCCGCAGCCGCGCCAGAACATTTTGGAAATCCGCCCGTCGCCGGAGAAGCGGTCGACGATCGCGAATTTCGTGATGTTCTCCGTAGAATCGCGCTGAACTTCGCCGTCGCGCACGGGCAATTCGAGCGTGTAGAATTCCGGATGCCAATGGAACGGCCGTATCACGGCGGCTTTCATCGTCGCGCGCCCCGCCTCGGCGCGCAACGCGAAATCGGCGGCCGCCACTTCGCGAGGGATATTGATCGTGCGCGTCGCCCAGTCGGGCCAATCGATGCGCGGAACGGCGCCCGTATAAAGCTTGCCCTCGGAAACCTGAGCGCCGTCCGCCCAGACCTTCTCGATTTTGAGCGAGGGCAGGTCGGACAGCAGCACGACATCGGCGAAGCGACCCGGCGCCAAAGCGCCGACGAAAGGCGTCAACCGCATGTGCCGCGCCGGATTGATCGTCGCGCATTGAATGGCGGTCTCCGGCGCCAGGCCGCTTTCGATGGCGAGGCGCACATTATGATCGGTCGCGCCGAGCTCCAACGTATGCGAGGCGCTCCGATCGTCGGTGGTGAAGGCGATCTGCGACCAGTCGGCGAGTCCCTTGGCCAGCAGGAATTTGACGATCTCGGGCATCGCATAGATGCGCAATTCGATGAACAGGCCGCGCGAGAGCTTGTCCCAGGTCTCCTCCGGCGTCTGCACTTCATGATCGGAGGCGAGGCCCGCCGCCGCGAAGGCGTTGATCGAAGCGGCATCGCGCAGGCCCGAGGCATGGCCCTCGACCACGCCGCGCGCGGCGAAGGTCGCCTCGATCATGCCCCACAGCCGCTTGTAGGAGGGATTGTCGGGATTCCATACCGCCGGCCAGTCCATCACTTCGTCGAGGCCGGCCACCATCAGGCTTTCGGCCATGAAGCTTTTTTGCTCGTCATAGCCGAAATAGCCGCCGCCCCATTCATAGGCGGTCGGCGGCACGGCGGAGCCGGGCAGCGGAAATATCTTCAGCGGCGAGCCGCGCCGGCGCGCCTCCAGCCAGAATTCGAGATTGCGCGGACCATCGACATTCGAGAATTCGTGGCTCGCCTCGCAGGTCCAGGTGTTGCCGCGCGGCAGAACCAAAGCGGCCTCCCATTCCGGCGTCAGATGCGAGCTTTCGATGTGCTTGTGCACTTCGCCGAAGCCGGGAACGCCGGCGAGCGCCGGCTCATGGAAGAGTTGGCGCACCTCGCCCTGATATTCGCCCGCCGGGCCGACCCAGGCGATGCGGCGGCCCTTGATGACGATCTCCCAATCCTCGCGCCAGGAGCGCGTGTGGACATCGAGGAAGCGCCCGACCCGCAAAGACTTGTCGGCGGGGCGCCTGCCGAGCGCGACAAGCGTCAGGTCCTGACGGATGAGCACCTCTTTGGCGGCGTCGATCAGATCGTCGCAAAGCGGCTCGCCCATCGCGTTCATATCGGCTTTTCCAGCATCAATCCCGCTCGCCGGCGCCGGTCGTCGACCCGGACATCGTCAGCTTACGTCAGCGCGCGCGCTCGCTCCAGATGCTTTCCGTCGTTCGCCTCGCCATGCGGCGAGAGGCCGCGTCTCACGCGACCACTTCGGCGGCGACCATCGTCGTCGCCTGGGTCGATCGATAGACGGCGATTGTCGCCAGAAGCGCCGCGATCGCACAGGCGGCGACGACGATGGCGAAGGCGTGCGTCGCCACGACAGGACCCGGCTGCGCGGCGAGACCGAGATAGGCGGTGCCGAATGTGGCGACGCCCATCACGCCGGCGATCTGCGAATTCGTGGTGATGATGCCGCTCATGTCAGGGGCATAGCGGGCCGTCACCGCCGAGGTCAGATGGCGGATATTGGCGGTGAAGCCGATTCCCAATCCGAATCCGCCGAAGCCGAGCAAGATGAAAAGCAGGACCGCGCTCGCATATCCGGTGAACAGACAGGCGCTGATCGCAAGATAGGCCGCCGCCAGGACGAGGTAACCGAACGGCCCGAACAGCGGCGCCAGGCGCGCCGGCAGATGCCGCATCGTCGGGCCACCGATGCCGAAAGCCGCGACCCAGGAAATCAGGGCGCAGCCCGAATAGAGCGCGCTATGGCCGAGGCCCTGCTGCAGATAGAGAGCGAGCGTGAACAGCAATGCGAAATAAGTCATGCTGGCGGCGGAGAGGGCGGCGAGCGCCCAGGCGATCGCTGGTTGTCGGATGAGGTCGAGACTGATCAGCGGCGTCTCGCCGCGCGCCGCGATGCGCCGCTCGACGATGACGAAGGCCGCCAGCGGCGCGAGGCTCGCCGCCAGGCAGAGCCATATCCACAGGGGCCAGCCCTGCGTCGGGCCTAGCATCAGCGGCGGCAGGGCGAGCAGCACGGCCCCCGACAGCGTCGCCACGCCCCAAAGATCGAGCCGCCGCGGCCTGCCGCCGGGATCGGCGGGGAGATATTTCAGCGCCGCGACATAGAGCGCGACGCCGATCGGCAGATTGATCAGGAAGATCGGCCGCCAGCCGAGGCCGAAGAGATCGGCGGAGACGAGTATGCCGCCCGCCACTTGCCCGGCGACTGCGCCGATGGACAGGGCCACGGAATAGAAACCTAAGGCGCGGGCGCGCGCGTCGCCGGTGAAATTGAGCTGAATGCCGATCAGCACCTGCGGCACCATCAGCGCCGCGCCAGTGCCCTGGATCACGCGCGCGGCGATCAGCGCGCCAGCGTCGGGGGCGAGCCCGCAGCCGAGCGAGGCGAGGGTGAACAGGCTAAGGCCGGCAAGGAACAGCCGTCGATAGCCATAGATATCGCCGAGCCGCGCGCCGGTGATCAGCAACATCGCATAAGAGAGGACATAGCCGGAGACCACGAATTGCAGGGCGCTGCCGGACGCGTTGAGCCGCTCATGGATCGAAGGCGTCGCGACATTGACGACGGCGACATCGACATTGGTGATGAACAGGCCCATCAGCAATGTCGCGAGAAGCCCGGCGTCGCGACGGTTGTCAGTTTTGGTTACGTCTTGCACTGTGTTGATCCTTGAATGAATGCTGCGCCGCGCGCTGCGTAGGCGCGCCGTCATTGCGAGGTCAGGCGAATGAATTCATTCGCCTGACCTCGCAATGACGGTTGTCCGATATGGGCAGGAGTCCGATCGCGAAATCGCGCGCAACCGGACTCCTGCTTGCGCGTCAGTCTGCGGACACCAGGCCGAGCTGCTTCAGCACAGTAACGGCGTCCTCCTGGCCGAGTTCCTCGGCGATCATACCATCTTCAATCCGCAGCACGCTCGTCCCGGTGAAACGCATCGCCTTTCCCGAACCGGCGGGCAGCGAGCCTAGCGGCAGATTGCTGAAGGCCGGCCCTTTATGCGTGCCGCCGCCTTCCCAGCGGCCGACGACATATTCGCCTTCCGCGATGAGATCGGCGACGCCCCAGAAATTGAGATCGGGGAACGCCTCGCGAAATTCCGTGATGAAGACGCGCACTTGTTCGCGACCGCGCATCGGCGGATGCATCGGATAATGGAAATAGATGTCTGGCGCGGCGAGTTCGTCGATGATGCGCTCGTCCCAGGGATTGCCCCAGAAGTCCTTGAACCAGCGCCCGACAATGGCTTTGTTTGCTTCCGACATGATGAATTCCTCGATTGTTTGCGCTGAACGCTAGCCCGTGGGGGCGAATTTCAGCGTCTCGAATTGATTAAGCTCATCGGGAGGCAACCACGTTCCGATTGTTGCTTTCGAAGCGCAATTCTATTTTTGATTCACTCTCCATCACGCCGCGTCGTGGAAGATGATGCCGATGGTGTGGCGGCGGCCGGAGCGGATCTCGCTGACGCCATGGCGCAGATTGACGCGATAGGCGCCACGCGACCCCTGCGCCGGCCGACTGTTGACAGCGAAGATCACGGCGTCGCCTTTCTTCAAGGGGACCACCGCGACGCGCGATTGCATGCGCGGCCGCTGTTCGGTCAGCACGAATTCGCCGCCGTCGAAATCCTCGCCCGGCGCGCTCAGCAATGTGGCGACCTGCAACGGGAAGACATGTTCGCCGTAGAGGTCCTGATGCAGGCGATTATAATCGCCCGCGCCATATTGCAGCAGCAGCGGCGTCGGCCGCGTCTGGCCAGCCGCATGGCAGCGTGCGATGAAGGCGGCATGGTCGGCGGGGAAGCGCGCATCCATGCCCATCGCCGCGTGCCACTGATTGGCGATCGGCGCGAGGCGCGCATAGAGCGCCCCGCGAAGCGATTCGATCGGGCCCGGCAGCGGATAGGCGAAATAGCGATATTCGCCGCGGCCGAAGCCATGCTTGCCCATCACGACGCGGCTGCGAAATCCCTCGTACTCGCCATAGAGGGCGGCGAGGGCGTCGCATTCCGTCGGCGTCAGCAGCGCGGGCAGAATTGCCCAGCCCTGTGCGTCGAGAGCGCTGACGACCGCCGTCCAATCATGCGACGCCAGCCGCTGGCCAGCGTCGGTAGATGCGACGGTCGCGCTCATGCCAAAGCCTCGCGGTTGATGAGCCGCTTCTTGCGCGCGACGCCCCAGCGATAGCCGGAGATCGATCCGTCCGCCTTCACCACGCGATGGCACGGGATCGCCACCGCCAGGACATTCGCCGCGCAGGCGGCGCCGACTTCCTGCGCGGTCGCCGGCATCGGCAAAGATTTGGCGATCTGGCCATAGGTGATGGTCTGGCCCGACGGCGTTGCGCGCAGCGCTGTCCAGACCGCCTGTTGCAGCGCGTCGCCGCGAATGTCGAGCGGGAGGCTCAGCCCGCGGCCCGGCGCCTCCAGGAAGTCGCTGACGGCGCGCAGGACGTCCTGCAAAGCGTCGTCGTCGTCGACGAGATGGGCCTGTGGGAAAGCGGCGGCGAGTTCACGGCGCAGCTTGGCGGGATCGTCGCCGATCAGGATGGCGACGACGCCCTTGGCGCTCATCGCGACGAGCGTCGCACCGAGCCAGGAATCGCCACAGGCGAAGCGAAGCTGTTCAGCCTTCGTGGAGGCGGGATTGAAGATGGCGTTCATGATTCTGGTCCTTCGCGTTTTGGTAAGGCCATTGTCGCGAAGGGAGAGCGCCGGCGCACTCCGGCTCTTGCTCTCAATTCGAAATGGACCAGCGTGGGTGGGTTATTGAGCGACCGTCTGAAGGGGCGCGGTGACGAAAAGCCCGGACCTTCACGTGAAGGCGACGCGCGCGCACTCTCGCTCGTCGTCGCGGCCGGGCTTGTCCCGGCCGTCCACGCCGCCCTGTAGGTGCAAGATCTGAGCTGATAGTGCGCCGCCCGCCGCGTGGATGGCCGTGACAAGCACGGCCATGACGGCGGAGGGGTTATCGCGCGATGAGCCGGGAGCGTCCCCTCACGCCCGCCGCGCTTCGCGATCGAGCAGTGCGCGTTTCCGCTCGACGCCCCAGCGATAGCCGGACAGGGCGCCGTCGTTGCGCACGACGCGATGGCAGGGGATCGCCACCGCCAGCGCATTGGCGGCGCATGCGCCGGCGACCGCGCGCACCGCTTTGGGCGCGCCGATCCTGCGCGCGATCTCGGAATAGCTGACCGTCGCGCCGACCGGGATTTCGCGCAAAGCCCGCCACACCCGCTGCTGGAACGCGGTGCCGCGCACGTCCAGCGGCAGATCGAGGCCGACATCAGGCGCCTCGATGAGCCCAACCACCTGCGCCACCAGCCATTCGAACGCGCCATCGGCGCCGATCAACTCGGCTTGGGGGAAGCTGTCCTGCAGATTGCGCACCAGTTCGCTGGGATCGTCGCCCATCAGGATCGCGCAAACGCCCTTGTCGCTTTGCGCGACCAGGATGGAGCCGAGCGAACATTCGCCGACCGCGAAACGAATCGCCGTTCCGGCGCCGCCGGCGCGGTAATCAGTCGGGCTCATGCCGAGCAGAGCGTCGGATTTCTCATAGAACCGGCCGTTGGAATTGAAGCCGGCGTCGTAGATCGCTTCCGTCACGGTGCGGCTTCGCGTCAGTTCCTTGCGCACTTTGGCGGCGCGGTTGTGCGCGGCGTAGTCCTTCGGGGTGACGCCAGTCGCCGCCTTGAAGATGCGATGGAAATGGTAGCGGCTGAGGCCGGCCGCCTTGGCCATTTCCGCCAGACTCGGCGGCTCCTCGGCGCGGACGATCAGGCGGCAGGCGCGCGCGATTTTCTCGGCGTTCCGCGCCTCTTGCGAAAGCTGATCGGGTTTGCAGCGCTTGCAGGGGCGAAAGCCGGCCGCCTCGCATGCCGCCGCTGTGGCGTGAAAGCGCACGTTCTTCGGATTGGCGCGCCGCGAAGCGCAGGACGGGCGGCAATAAACGCCGGTCGTCGCCACCGAATAAAAAAAAGCGCCGTCCGCCGCACGGTCGCGCGCGACGACACGCGCCCAGCGCGGATCCTGCTCGGTGGCGGTCGGGAAAGCCAAAACCTTGGCCGGCGTGGCCCGGCTTTCAGCAGGTATGGTGCTCATGAGAATACCTCTCGCGTCTATCTATGAGCGTCGACCCTAGCGGTAAAGCCCCGCGCCGATCGCTCCGCCTCTTGCTTTCGAATCGAAAGACGCGGGCGGCGACGGCATCCTTGGCGCAAAGGGGCGCAAACCCATCATGTGTCGCTGGCGGTCTCACCAATTTGAGGGATAACCGAGCTCGCCGCCGAGCACGTGGAGAAACTGCCGCATGGTTTCAGTGCGCTGTCGCGCGATGCCCCGGCCGCTTTCCGTTTGCATGGCTTCGGAAAGACGAAGAAGCTTTACCGCGAAATGGTCGACAGGAACTGCCCGTCGTTCAGCTCGCGCGTCCTGGCGAACGGGTCGCCGCCGTCGAATAGCGCGGTATCGAGCTTGCCGGCGATGAAGAAGGTGCGGGCGATGCCGATTGCGCCGAGCGAATCGATGCGGTCCGCATCCTGGAAGATGCGGGCGTCGGGCGTTTCGGGCGGAATGTTGGCTGCAAAGCTGTGGACAAGGATGATGTGCTGAATGGCTTCAATATCGGTCTCGCCGAAGCCGTTTTCGCGCAGGATCGGCGCCGCCGCCTCGGCCGACAGCATTGAGGCTCTGGCCCGGAGCGGCGAGTGCTTCGGCAGATTGACAATGTCGTGGAGATAGGCCGCGGCAATCAGATGGTCCGGGTTGCCTGCGGCTTCCTGTTCGGCGATCGTCAGCGCCAGGGCCTTCACGCGGCGCGAATGATGGAGCTCGTGACTGGCGTCATTGTCCGCGGAAAGCCTGAGAAACGCCTTTTCCATTCTTCCCGTCAAAAGATCAAGATTCATAAACGCCTCACTGAAATTCGGGTCGGGGGCGATCGATCAATGGGGTTCCATCCCGAGGCGCACTGCAGGTCGGATCGCCAAAACATCGGGCTATGCCGGAGGGACGCGATACCCGAGCACGGGGCGGACGGCGAGCTTGTGACCGGCGAAGCCGTCCGTGTCGGCGAGTCGCTCCTCGAGCGGCCCGGCCCCGGGCAAATCTAGCGATTCCCTCGCAAGCGACCACAAGATGTAGCGGCACGGATGAGACGCTTCATCTAAAATGCCGATCCTATGGTTAACGACTTCCTAGCCAAGCTTGCGTAAGGCTACATTGGGGTGATTCGGGCCTTCTTGGCGGAAGGAGCCCGAATCTACCGCGGGGCCGTTCGAGCTTTCTTTGACGCTCGCTCCGCGATTCGAGGGGGCCATTGCTTGCGTAGGAAACAGAGGCCGGATCGCGAGCGGCGACCAGAGCGGGGCGCAACCGTCCCCCTCCCCCATCGTGGGGGAGGAGAATCGCGTGGTCGCATCTCATCCCCTGCCGCGCTCCCTTGCGCGATCCTCGCCGCGCTTCTCGCCCCCTCGGACGCATCCGCCGCCATTTCGCTGCCGATTCTCTCGGGCGACCTGACCGGCGATCAGGATATGACCGGGCTCATCCTCACCATCCTGCTTCTGTTCGGCACGCTCACCGCGGTGCTGCATCTGCTCGGCCGCCGCGACTGGACGCGGCGCGAAAAGGCGCTCACCGCCGAACTCGCCCAGACCCATGCGCGCCTCGACCGCGCCAATCTGTTTCTGTCCACCGAACCGCAGATCGTCATCGCCTGGGGCGCCGCGGACAGCGAGCCGGATGTCGAAGGCGACTATTCGCTGGTCACCGATGCGCCCTTGCCGCGCCGCGTGCTCGGCTTCGCTTCCTGGCTGGCGCCTGACCTCGCGCAAAAGATGGATCAGGCGGTCGAGAGGCTGCGCGAACGCGGCGAGGGTTTTTCGGTGGCGGTCGCCAGCACGCGCGGGCGCCATTTCGAGATCGAAGGGCGCGCCGTCGCCGGCCGCGCGGTGATGCGCATCCGCGACGTGTCGGGCGACCGCCTGCAATTGGTGCGACTGCGCGAAAGCCATACCGAACTCCTGAACGAGCTCGGCGCGATCCGCACCATGCTCGACGCGATCCCCCATCCCGTCTGGACGCGCGATATCGACGGGCGGCTCGCCTGGTCGAACGCCGCCTATGCGCGCGCCGTCGAGGCCAAGGACGCCATCGAGGTCGGCGCCCGCTCGCTCGAACTGTTCGACGGCGACGTGCGCGAGGCGGCCCATGCCGCGCGTATGGAAAAGGGCGTCTGGCGCCAGCGGGCCCCCGCCGTCGCCGCCGGCGCCCGCAAGATGTACGAAGTCGTCGAAGTCGAGAGCCCGAGCGGCGCCGGCGGCATGGCGAGCGACCTTTCCGAGACCATGGCTTTGCGCGCCGAGAGCGAACGGCAGATGAGTTCGCACGCCCGCACGCTCGATCAGCTCTCCACCGCGGTGGCGATTTTCGACCGCGCCAAGCGCCTCGTCTTCTACAACGCCGCCTACCGGCAACTGTGGTCGCTCGACGCCGCCTTTCTCGACCAGCAGCCGACCGACGGCGAAGTGCTCGATCGCCTGCGCGCCAAGCGGCAATTGCCCGAGCAGGCCGATTTCCGCGGCTGGAAAGCCCAGCTCCAGCAGGCCTACCAGGCAATCGATTCGGCCGAATATGTCTGGTATCTACCCGACGGGCGCACCTTGCGCGCGGTCGCCAGCCCCAACACGCAAGGGGGCGTCACCTATCTCTTCGACGACGTCACCCTGCGCTTCAGCCTCGAATCGCAATTCAACGCACTGACGCGCGTGCAGGGCGAAACGCTCGACACTTTGAAAGAGGGCGTCGCGGTGTTCGGCATGGACGGGCGCCTGAAACTGATCAATCCGGCCTTCGCCAAGCTTTGGCGCTTCGAGCCCGCCGATGCCGAGGCCAAACCCCATATCGACGAAATGGCCAAATTCTGTGCGCCGTTGTTCGACGATACCTCCGTGTGGTCGGCGCTGCGCGCCGTCATCGTCGGGCTGCCGGAAGAGCGTAAGGGCTATGAGACGCGCATCGAGCGCAAGGACGGCCTGGTGCTCGATTGCGCGGCGATGCCGCTGCCCGACGGGGCGACGCTGCTGACCTTCCTCGACGTGACGGCGGGCGTGCATGTCGAGCGCGTGCTGATGGAGCGCAACCAGGCGCTGGTCAGCGCCGAGAAGCTGCGCAACGATTTCGTCCATCACGTCTCCTATGAGTTGCGCACGCCGCTCACCAACATCATCGGCTTCGCGCAATTGCTCGCCGAAGGCGTCGTCGGCGAACTCAACGAGAAACAGCTCGAATATGCCGGCTATGTCACCAAATCGTCGTCGGCTCTGCTCGCCATCATCAATGACATTCTCGATCTCGCCACCATCGACGCCGGCGCGCTCGAATTGCGGCTGGAGGAAGTCGATGTCGCCGAGGCGATGAAGGCGGCGGCCGAAGGCATCCAGGACCGGCTGACCGAATCGGCGATCGAATTGCGCATCATCGCCACCGATGGCGTCGGCTCGTTGCGCGCCGACGGGCGGCGCGTTCGGCAAATCCTGTTCAACCTGCTGTCGAACGCGATCGGCTTTTCAGCGCCTGGCCAGACGGTGACGCTGGCGGCGATGCGGCGCGGCGACGAGATCGTTTTCAAGGTCTCCGATCGCGGGCGGGGCATTCCGCCCGAAGTGCTCGATCGCGTGTTCGAGCGCTTCGAAACCCATACGGTCGGCTCGCGTCATCGCGGCCTCGGCGTCGGCCTGTCGATCGTGCGCGCGCTGGTCGAATTGCACGGCGGGCGGGTGCTGATCGATTCGGCGCCGAACGAGGGCACGACGGTGACCTGTATTTTCCCGGTCGCCGGCGCCGCCGCCCTGACCCAAGCGGTCGCCTGAATTGGCGCCGCGGGGCATTGCGCAAGCGGGCTGGCGGATCGACTTGGCCGATGAGGCGGCGACCGCCGCCTTGGCGGCCTCTGTCGCCGAATGGATCGGGCCCGGCGATCTCATCGCTTTGTCGGGCGATCTCGGCGCGGCGAAGACGACCTTCGCCCGCGCGCTGATTCGCCGCCTGACCGACGATCCCGCACTCGAGGCGCCGAGCCCGACCTTTACGTTGATGCAGACCTATGACGGGCCGGGCTATCCGATCGTCCATGCCGATTTCTACCGCATCCGCCATCGCGATGAATTGTTCAACCTCGGCTGGGAAGAGGCGATCGAGGGCGCGCTGACCCTGGTCGAATGGCCGGACCGCGCCGGCGATTCTCTCAATCCCGACCGGCTCGAAATCGCCTTTGAGCTCGATACGGCGAGGAGCGCTCATTATCGCCGCGCAATCCTGACCGGCCATGGCGCCTGGGGGCCGCGCCTCGCGCGCACCCGCGCCATTGCCGCGATCCTCGATCGCGCCGGCTGGAGCGAGGCCATCCGGATATTCATGCAGGGCGACGCCTCGGTGCGCGCCTATGAGAAGCTCGTCAAGCCTTCCGGCGAGACGGCGATCCTGATGATCGCGCCGCCACGCCCTGATGGCCCGATCCTGCGCTACGGCAAGCCCTATGGCGCGATCGCCAAGCTCGCCGACGACATCAGGGCCTTCATCGCCATGGACGGCGCCCTGCGCGCGCAGGGCTTTTCAGCGCCGCGCATCATCGCCCATAACGTCGCCGACGGCCTGGCGATTCTGGAGGACATCGGCGCGCATTATATCGCCGAGGCCGACGGCCCCAATCCGGTGCGCTACGCCGAGGCGGTCTCGCTGCTCGCCGAACTGCACGGACGGACGCTGCCGAGAGAATTGCCCGTCGACGACGGCGTTTACGCGATCCCGGTATATGACGCCGAGGCGATGCTGATCGAGGTCGAGCAGATCCTCGACTGGTATGCGCCTCATATCGCCAGGGCCGCGCCGGCCTCCGGCGCGCGCGCGCAATTCCACGCTTTGTGGCGCGAGGCGCTGGCGCCGATCCTCGCCCAGCCCGTCACCTGGACGTTGCGCGATTTTCATTCGGTCAACCTGCATTGGCTCGCCGAGCGCGACGGGCTGAAGCGCCTCGGGCTGGTCGATTTCCAGGACAGCGTGCTCGGGCCGCCCGCCTATGATCTCGCCTCGCTGCTACAGGACGCGCGCGTCGACATATCGGACGAAATGGAGTTGCGGTTGATGGCCCATTACGCGCGCCGGCGCGCGAGCGCCGATCCCGCCTTTGACGCCGGCGCCTTCGCGGCCGCCTATGCTGTGATGGGGGCGCAGCGCGCCACCAAGATTCTCGGCATTTTCGCCCGGCTCGACAAGCGCGACGGCAAGCCGCAATATCTCGCCCATCTGCCGCGCATCGAGCGTTATCTCGCCAAGAGCCTCTCCCATTCCTTGCTGCAACCGATCAAGCTCTGGTATCAGGCGCACCTGCCGCGCGCGCTCGGCGGCGAAATCCCTCCCGCCGAACCCTGACACCAGAACGAGATTGATCGATGGCGTCGCCGGATATGCCGAAAACCGCCATGGTCTTCGCCGCGGGCCTGGGCGCGCGGATGCGCCCGATCACCGACGCGCTGCCCAAGCCGCTGGTAAAGGTCGCCGGCAAGGCGTTGATCGACCATTGTCTCGATCGTTTCGCCGAGGCCGGCGTCGAACGGGCGATCGTCAATGTCCATTGGCTCGCCGACCAGATCGAGGCGCATCTGGCCTTGCGCCGACGCCCGCGAATCGTCATCTCGGACGAGCGCTCCAGGCTGCTCGATCAGGGCGGCGGCATCAAACGCGCGCTGCCGCTGATCGGCGACGCGCCGTTCTTCCTGTGCAACACCGACGCGTTCTGGATCGAGGGGCCGCGCTCCAACCTGCGGCGCCTCGCCGCGGCGTTCGACGCCGAGCGGATGGACGCCATTTTGCTGGTCGCCTCTTCGGCGGGCGCGGTCGGCGTCGATTGGCCGGGCGATTTTTCCTTCGATGCTGAAGGGCGTCTCGCGCCGCGCGAGGACCGCCATGTCGCGCCCTTCGTCTATACCGGCGTCGGCATCATCAAGCCCGAGCTGTTCGCCGGCGAGACGAGGGATGTCTTCCGCCTCGCGCCGTTCTTCTTCGAGGCCGCGCGCAAGGGCCGCCTCTACGGCCAGCGTCTCGATGGGCTCTGGCTGCATGTCGGACGACCGGAGGCGATCGCTGAAGCTGAGCGCGCGATCGACCGCTCGACTCTGTAAGAGCGATCAGCGCGCAAACGCAGGTCAGGCCGCCGCCGGATTTGCCTCGGCGGCGAATTGGAGCCTTTATTAAAGCATGGGGACGGGCGAATGACCCGCGATTCGGAATCTCTCGCGCATGCGCCGCTGTTCGCCTCGCTCGATGCGGCGGATGTGCGCGCGCTCGACGCGCGATGCATCTGGCGCCGGGTCATCGCGGGCGAATGGGTAATCGACGATCGAGCGGAAGGCGCGGATGTCTTTTTCGTGTTGAGCGGCCATGCGAGAGTCGTCATCGGCTCCGCAAATCGAAGAATCATCCTGCGCGACATTTATGACGGCGAATATTTCGGCGAACTCTCGGCGATCGATGGCCGACCACGATCAGCGGGCATCCTCGCCGTCACCGATACGGTCGTCGCCCGCATGCCGGCCGCGCTGTTTCGCGAGACGATCCACAAACATCCCAGCGTTTGCGATAACGTGCTGGCGACAATGGCGGCCGCGATTCGCGCGCTCAACAATCGCGCCAACGAACAGGCCAATCTCGACGTGCGCCAGCGTCTATGCGCCGAATTGCTGCGGCTCTCGCGCACCAACGCCGAGGGTCGCGTCATCGTCTCGCCGCCGCCGACGCATGCCGAACTTGCCGCGCGCATCAGCACCCATCGCGAGGCGGTGACGAAATTATTGAACGCGCTCGAACGCGAGAACGCGATTTCGCGCAGGCGCGGCGCGATCGCCCTCGATGACCCCCAGCGCTTGCGCGAAATCATCGCCGAGGAAAACTGACCCGCTTCGGATCAACGCATTCCGCATTTTGGATTGACGCGGAACGAGAGCAAGCGTGGCCCCGGCTCCGCCACGCAATCAAAGGGGAAATTCCCTCGTTCCGCCAGCAAATCAACCAGTGAATCAAGCCTCTTTTGTCGCCTGAAGGACCCTGCGGGCTCCAAATAATTCCAAATATTGCCAAGGAATTCCAAACTGCGCCAAATTCTAGCGCAGTTTCGCCGCCTCGCCAGGGTCGCTCGCCGGTTGATCGAGCAATCCGTAAGGCGGTTGACTCAATGCGTCACGAGGCGTGAACGCCATGCGATCCAGGATCCACAGCGCTTTCACGCCGACCGCGCCCAAAGCAAGGATCAGAGCCACGAAGCCGAGCGCGACGACGCGATGGATCGCCGCCTCGATGTCCGTTTCGCTGCTCTGGGTAAAGGCTGAGCGGCCTTCGATGAGCGGGGCGGTCGGTTGCGCCGGCGCGTCGACGGCGACATGGGCCGCCTGATTGTTGAGAGGCATCGCAGCGGCGTTCGCCGCGCTGAGCCCGAGGAAAGCGGCTGCGATCGCAAAAAGAAATAGCCTGGGCACCAATAAACTCCAAAAGTTCGCGCGGGCTCGCTCCGATTTGCGACGCTCTCCGCGCGTGCTCTACATGGGCGCGCATCGGCGACATCCATGTGGCGTTTCCCACAGTTCGGGTGGCGCGCGGCTGACATCGCGGAATTCACAAGCGCGTGATGCGCGGCGCGATCGCGCAACGGCGGCGAATAAGCGTCGCACATGATGTGTTCACGACGCATCCGGCTTGGCGCCGGATTCATCCAAGCGAAACTTCACATCGCTCTGTTGAGGAGTTGTCACGATGTCGCGGTACTTTACGCTCAACATTCCTTCGCTACGACGCGCCGCGCTGGTCAGCGCCATCGCTTTGGCGGCTGCCGCCGCTTTCGCCGTCAACATTTCGCCGGCCGCGGCGTTCGGCCACGGCGGCTTTCGCGCGCATGGCGGCTTTCACAACGGCTTCCATCATCGGTTCTTCGCTTTTGGCGGACCTGGATATATCTCCGGCTATCCCTATGACGATTATGGCGTCGACGGCGGCTGCCTGCGCCGTGTATGGGGCCCCTATGGCTGGCGGATGATCAACGTCTGCTATTGACCGCAGCGGCCGCGGAAAACACGGGATCGCTCTTCCCTGGCATAAGCGACGCCCGCGCGGGCTGTTGAACTCTGCGCGGCGCTATGGTTCGCTGCGGCTGCGCTTCAATATAGCGGCGCCGCCGCCGCGGCCTGGTTTGTCGCAGCGATCGATGACATGGGAGAGAGTTCATGCGCCGGCTGGCTTTTATCGGTGTGCTCGCGATCCTCGCCGTGATCGGCGCCGGCGTTTTCTTCTTCGGCGGCTTCTACAATGTCGGAGCGGCGGATGAGGACCCTGGCGTCGTCAACTGGGCTCTGGCCAAGGTCCGAGTCGCCTCGATCGCCCGCCACGCCACCGACAAGCCGCGGGTTTCGCTCGACGATCCCGCCATCATCCAGGCCGGCGCCCGCGCCTATCTGGCCGCCGGCTGCGTCAATTGCCATGGCGCGCCCGGCGTGAACTGGCAGAAGTTTTCCGAAGGGATGCGGCCCTATCCGGCCGATCTCAAGGACGTCGCGAACGATGCGTCCTCGCTCGAGATATTCTTCGTGGTCAAGAACGGCATCAAATTCACCGGCATGCCGAGTTTCGGCTCGGAAGGCGTCAGCGACCAGGACATGTGGGCGATCACCGCCTTCGTCAAGAAATGGCCTGTCGTGTCGGACGCGGACTTCAAGGCATGGACGGCGGCGGCGAAATAGTGCGGCGCGGCGCTTTGACGCCAGCCTTCACGACTGCTTCGAGCGCCCCATCATCAGCGCGCAGCGACCGCCGGCGACAGCGCGTCGAATTTGTAGCTGACGCCGAACAGAACAGCGTTATCCTCGACAGAATGGCGATTGGCGTAACCGTTCCAGAAGAAGCCGGCGGAGGTGACCGGATTGGACACCTTGCCAAAGTCGCTGAAACGATATTCCGCGCGCGCCGACCAATTGGCGTTGATGGCATATTCGACGCCGCCGCCTACGGTAAAGCCTACCGCGGTCCGGTTGAAAGATTGCGCCCCCATCTCTGCGTCACCGAACCCGGAACCGGACTGCGTATAGCGCGTCGAGACGTCGGCGATTGCGACGCCGCCTGTCCCGTAGACGAGAAAATTGTCGAAGGCATAGCCAAGCCGGGCGCGCGCGGAGCTCTGCCAGGGGAGCGCGGTTCTGTAGCCATAGGCAAGCGCCGACGGGAAGCATGTGCCCGGGCTTGCGTTGCCCACGCCGGCGTCGGCAGTGAGGCAATTGCTGCTCTTCCTCAGGCTGGTTCCCTCGAAATCTCCTTCAAGACCAGTGACCATGCTGCCGAATTGCCAATTGTAACCGGCATGCGCGCCGCCGCTGATGCCGTTTTCGCCGAGCGACGCGCTGCCGGTCGCCGGCGGAACAAAGGCGGTGGATTCGGACATTTTATCCGTCGCCCAGCCGCCGCCGATCTGACCGCCGAGGTAAAACCCATCCCAGGTGAGGACGGGCGGCGGAGGCGGCGGAGGCGATTTCTTAGGTGGCAGGTCCGCCGCCCCGACGGCGCTGGCGCAGCCGAGCAATGCTATGGCGCCGAGAACAAGTCGACGAATCATGGCCACCCCCAAGCGAGAAGGATTGCAAGAACACATGTTCCGTACAAGAATAAAAGCTAAATATCAATTGCAGTAAGTACTGATCTAAGGCGTGATTAGATGTCATTGCGAGGGAGCGAAGCGACGAAGCAATCCAGCCTAAGCTTCTGAAAGCCTTCGTCTGGATTGCATCGCTGCCGCTCGCAATGACGGCGAAGCGATTCCGATAGAAAACGGCACATCTAATCTACATCCGCCACATCCGCCACATCCGCTCAGCCCCCGTTCGTCGCCATACTGGCCCGCGTCGTGGCCCCGCGTCTCCCGCGCCGCGTGCGAACGCGAGACGCGTGCCCGCTGGGCGCGCCCGGACGATGATGCGCCGGCAGTGGGTCGCGCCCGGCGCGCTTTGCCGCCTAGAAGAATTTATAATTGACGCCGAAACGCGCGATATCGCCGGTCTCCGTGAACTTGTTGGAGACTTTGCCCCCGACAAACAACGGCGCGATATTGGCGGAAGGCGTCGTCGCGTCGACGCCGGAGCCGAGACTGTAATGGAGGTATTCGGCCTTAACCGACCAATTGTCAGCGAACGCCCATTCGAGGCCGGCGCCGAACGTGCAGCCCGCGCTGACGGCCCTTCGGCCTGACGCGAAGCTTTCGCCGAACGCTGGTTGATTAGCGAGGTAGCGATGCTGATCGGCGCCGTAAGCCAAACCGCCGGTGGCGTAGACGAGCCAGCGATCGACAGGCGTGAAGCCGAGTCTGGCGCGCGCAGTCCCGAGCCAGTTCAACGTTGAGTCGGCCGAAATAATGGCCGGACCGAGCGCCGCCACGTCGGTTGGAACCGCAGACGAACCCCTGACATGAGCTCCGTCCAGATCCGCCTCGACGCCCAATACTATGCTGCTGATCTGATAATTATAACCGATTTGGCCGCCGCCGATAAATCCAGCGCGATTGAAAGTCATGGAAGCCGGAATGGATCCTGAACCAATCACGTCCTTAAACAGCGCCGTCGCCGTGCCTGACGTTTCCAATTTAGCGCCCCCCGAGCCCCAGCCGTAGCCGGCGTTGAGGCCCGCGTAGAGTCCGGTCCAATTATAGGCCGGGGGCGGAGGAGGCGGCGGCGGCGATTTCCTGCTCGGAAGCAAATCCGCCGCCCCTGCCGCCCCGGCCCAGGCGATCGATATCATTGCACTCAAAACAAATCGACGAATCATGGTCGCCCTTTTTTGAAAAAGCGCGATGTGGCAATAACTCTTACAACATGTCAATTGTTTTTGTACAAATCATCGATGTTATGACAACATTGACCAAACCGTCTCATCCGAGCCGTCCCATGCGAAGCTCGCATTACAGGTCCGCGCCTGGCCTCCCGGGGCTCGCGCCCTGCGCGCTTCACCGCCTGGCTGGCGCGCGCGATC
>Ga0209006_10000111_pt1 | contig 87775 bp, 92 predicted proteins | sample JacPin_JW_Ref_O2_FD_188567 | JGI IMG/M metagenome (GOLD analysis project Ga0209006, IMG submission 188567) | Forest soil microbial communities from Algoma, Ontario, Canada - Jack Pine, Ontario site 1_JW_Ref_O2 (SPAdes) (version 2) | ecosystem: Environmental > Terrestrial > Soil > Boreal... | reverse complement strand
CCTTGGAAGGATCCTTACCGGAAAAGGCCCCCCCGCCGTGTCGGGCCATGCCGCCGTAGGTGTCGACGATGATCTTTCGCCCCGTAAGACCGGTGTCGGCGTGCGGCCCGCCGAGCACAAATTTGCCCGAGGGGTTCACGAACACTCGCATCGCGCTCGTATCGAGGTCGGCCGGCAGCATGGGGGTAATCACGTGTTCGATGACGTCATCTCTGATCGTGGTCAGCGAATCGACGCCCTGTTCGTGCTGGGTGGAGATCAAGACCGTGTCGACCGCGACGGGCTTGCCGTCCTCGTAGACGATGGTCACCTGGGTCTTGCCGTCGGGTCGCAGATACGGCACGAGTTCGGAGCGGCGAACTTGGGCAAGGCGCATGGCGAAACGATGGGCCAGCCAGATGGGCAAAGGCATGAAGTCCTCGTTGTCATTGCAGGCGTAGCCGAACATCATCCCTTGGTCACCCGCGCCTTGGGAGTTCAACGCGTCTTCATCGCCAACTCCGGAACGCTGCTCGAGGGCGATATCAACGCCTTCGGCGATGTCGGGACTCTGTTTGTCGAGCGACACCAAGATCCCGCAGCTTCGACCATCGAATCCCATCGCGCCGTCGTTGTAACCGATTCCGATGATCGTCTCGCGAGCCAGATGATTGATGTCCACGTACGCGCTGGTGCTTATCTCACCAGCCACGACGCACAGTCCTGTCGTGAGCAGCGTCTCGCAAGCGACTCGCGCCATGGGATCTTGCGCGAGGATGGCGTCGAGTACGGCGTCCGAGACCTGATCGGCAACTTTGTCGGGATGTCCTTCGGTCACCGACTCCGAGGTGAAGAGTGTTCGGTCACTCATGAGGCTCCTTGGATAACAATGAGGCCACCCTAGCCAAGATTGCCAGCGAAACCGATTCTTTCGAGCGCAGCGACACTGTTTCGGCGACCCCGTCTCGGTCCAGAAGGACGACTTCGTTCGTCTCGTGTTCGAAACCCGTGCCCGGAGCCGCGACGTCATTCACGACCAAAAGGTCCACACCCTTGCGACGCATCTTCTCGCGCGCGTTCTCCATGACGTTCGTCGTCTCGGCCGCGAACGCGACCACAAGTTGTCCCTCTTGCCGCTTGGCGACGAGGTCCACGACGATATCGGCGGTCAGTTCAAGATTCAACGAGGGCAGCCCAGTAGCTTTCTTGATCTTCTCGGGCGCGGGCGTGACGGTGAAGTCACCCACCGCGGCGGCCATGATCGCGCAGTCGCTACTCGCAAATCTCTCGAGCATGACGTCGCGCATCTGGGCCGCACTTTCGACATGGACCACGTCGATTCTCGTCGCCACGTCGAGAGCCAGGTCGCGTTCGACTGTTGAGACCAAGGTCACGTTCGCGCCGAGCCGACTCGCCACTTCGGCTAGTGCGTAGCCCTGACGGCCCGAGGACCGGTTAGAGATCACGCGCACCGGATCGATCGCCTCTCGGGTCCCTCCGGCGCTGATGAGCACACGCCGTCCAGTGAGGGGACCGCGATAGCCGCCCACGATTCGCTGGACCAATTCGAATATGGTCGTGGGTTCGGCCATTCGACCGACGCCCTCGTCGCCGCCCGCAAGATGTCCCACTTCGGGCTCAAGGACCATCACGCCGCGTCGTCGCAGGGTTGCGAGATTCTCCTGCACCGACGGCTGCGCCCACATCTCGGAGTGCATCGCCGCGCACAGCAGTACCGGCGCCTTAGTGGCCAACAACGTGGCACCTAAGAGATCGTCGGCCAGTCCCGTCGCGAAGCGCGCAATGAGGTGCGCGGTCGCGGGCGCGACCACGATGAGGTCAGCGCTTTGACCGAGATAGGTATGCGGGATCGGTGTGGTCGGGTCACCGAAGAGTTGTGTGCGCGCGGGCTCACTCGCTAATGCACTGAAGGTCAGCGCTCCGACGAATCGCGTTGCGTCCGGAGTGAGTATTGGCGCGACGTGATAGTCAGCGTCGCGCAACAAGCGCAATAGCTCGACCGATTTATATGCGGCGATGCCGCCGGCAACGCCGAGGACTATGCGGGGTGACGACGACTCAGGCGTCGCGGAGGGCATCGGTGAAGGCGTCGAGGTCGTTGTTCGCGTCCTGACGAGCCTCTTCCAACGCGACAGCCTGAAGGCGCTCGTCTTCGAGCTCTTCGGGCGTCGGGCGGTGGAACTCCAACTTGCCTTGATAGAGCTCTTCCATCGCCAGCGACAATGACTTGTTCGACAGTGACGTCACCTGCGGCGGAATGAGCGCGCCGTGTCCTGAGCCGAGGCCGTTGTAGTACTCATTGATCTCACGGGCCCGAATAGCCGATACCGCGACAAGCGTGAACTTGGAGTCGCCAACCTTGCCGAGAAGGGTTTCGATGGGTGGATCTACGAGGGTTGGGCGTTCAGCCATGGTATTCAGTCCTTTTTCGAGGGGGATCGCCGGGACGGGCGGAGTTCTTCCAGTATAGAGAGGATTTCGCTCGTTGTTCGGTCCACGTCATCATTGACCACCACGCGCGTAGCAATCGCTTGGCCTTTCGCCAGTTCCAATGGCGCGCTCGAGAGACGTTTTTGGATGTGCTCATCGGAATCGCCGCGACGTCGCAGACGATCTTCGAGATGCTCCATCGATGGTGCGACTACAAGAACGACAACGGCCTTCGGATCTTGAGCGAGAACTTGTTCGGCGCCTTGGACCTCGATCTCGAGCAACACGTCGCGATCGCCGGACTCGGGACGTGGTGTTCCGTACAGGTGGCCGTGAAACTCCGCCCACTCCAAGAACACGTCATCGTCGATGGCCTTTTCGAACGTGGCGCGGTCAACGAAGTTGTACTCGGAACCGTCTTCGGTTGGACGCATCGGTCGCGTCGTCCAACTCTTGCTCAACCAAAGTCGATCGTCGGCCTCTACGAGACGTCGAGCGAGAGTGCCTTTGCCAACGCCGCCGGGACCGATGAGAACCGCAATGAAGGGTTCAGCGGACAAGGGCTCGAAACAGTTCTGCGCGCTGCTTAGGTCCAAGACCCCTGATCCTACGGGTCTTGGCGATCGATGCATTGTTCATAATGCGTTCGGCCTTCACTTCACCAATGGCGGGTAGCGCACTGATGAGGTCGTAGGCACGCATCTGAGCAACGCACTCTTCGCGGGCAGCGAGTTCGAACAATTCTTCGAGCGAAAGCTCACCGGACTTCACCTGGCGTTTGACTTCGGCACGTCGACGTCGGTTCGCTACAGCGAGACGCGACGCCTCCACTCGCTGTTCTTGCGAGAGGTTCGGCGGGGTGGGAGTCACGTTGTCAGATTACCGCCCCTCGCCGACTTTTGTTCAGGCCAAGGCCTGACTGAGATCATCGCGCCATCTGCGTGCCGCATCACGAAGGGCCGCTCGCTCAGGGCCGACATTCAGTATGGAACGTGCAACATTCACAAGCACGGTGTTCGCCGGACAACGAGCGAATAACCGAGCGACCTGTTCCGCGCTGCCCCCTTGTGCACCGACGCCCGGTACTAAAATCGGGCCCCCTAAGTGCGCCAAATCGAACTCCGGCGCGTCACGTGTCGCACCAATCACCACGCCGATTGTCCCGAGGCCGTCGTCGCGTTTGTTGCGCTCGGCGACGGCGCGCAAGACCAAGTCCTCCACCCGTTCGCCCTCTGGTGTGCGGGCGCGTTGCACGGCTCGTCCCTCTTCGTTGGAGGTCGCGGCCAGGACAAAGACACCTCGCGCGTGTTCGTCAGCGAGCGAGAACAGCGGCGCCAGCGCGTCGACTCCGAGGTACGGACTCGCGGTGACGGCGTCAACCCGCAGCGTCGAGCGTTCGGCTAACCACGCTTCGGCGTAGCCGACGTTGGTCACCTCGAAGTCACCGCGCTTGGCGTCGGCGACCACGAGCACGTCAGCGTCGCGCGCGTCGTTGATGAGTTGTTCGAGCACTCGGTAGCCGTCTGAACCGAAACGTTCGAAGAACGCGACCTGCGGTTTGATCGCGGACGCGGTTCCTACGACGGCGTCCAATGTCGCGCGTGCGAAGAACTCAAGTCCTTCCACCGTGTCGCTGCGATCCCATGACTCGAGCAACTCACGGCTGGGATCGACGCCGACGCACAGCGGGCCAAGCGCGCGAATGCGCTCGCGCAGTCGCGTGCCGAAAGTCTCATCCATGTGCCGCTCCTACTAACTCGCTCACGTTCGTCACGTCGTGGCGTTGCAACCAACGCTCCAGTTCTCGTTGCACGATCCACGGGGCTCGTGGGTTGGCGAACGTGGCGGCACCCACTTCCACCGCGTTGGCGCCGGCCATGATCATTGCTACGGCGTCCTCGCCACTACTGACACCTCCGACACCCACGATCGGCGTGTCGGGGAACGCGGCGCGACATTCGTACACGCAGCGCAGGGCGACCGGCAATATGCCGGGACCGCTCACCCCGCCCCCGCCGTTACCCAACGTCGGTCGTCGCTGTTCTATGTCGATGGCCATGCCCAGCACCGTGTTGACCAGGACCAGCGCGTCGGCGCCGGCGTCGAGCGCCGCGCGCGCTATCTCCACGAGTTCCGGTGTGTTGGGGCTGAGCTTTATCCAGAGCGGCAGCCCCGCCGCCTTGGACGCGCGAACGATCTCGGCCGTCGCGAGCGCCGAGTGGGCGAAGATCGTCAAGCGACTCTCGAGATTCGGGCAGCTGGCGTTGACTTCCAACGCCACTACCTCGGCGCCACGCATTGCTTCGGCCGCCTGCGCGAACTCTTCGACCGTTCGTCCCCAGATCGAGGCGACGACGTCACAGCCGTTTCGTTCCAGATCGGGCAGATAACGCTCGCGCCACGCCGACACTCCCGGTCCCGCGAGGCCCACGGCGTTCACCATGTGTTCGCCCGAAGCGGCTACTCGTGGTGCAGCGTTGCCGTCCCAGGCGAAGGCAGCCAACGACTTTACGACGACCGCGCCCAGAGTTTTCAAGTCGCCGTAGCCAGCGAGTTCGTCGCCGTAGCCCGAGGTTCCCGCCGCCGTCAGGACCGGTGAACGAAGGGCGACCGCGCCGACGTTGGTCGCGAGGTCGCTCATCGGTGTAACTCCTGGAGCGACGCGACGCGCCAACCCTGGGACCGGGTGTCCGCAATCCCTTTGGCGGCTGCGAAACCCGCGCTCAGTGTCGTGAGGCACGAGACGGCGTGCACGACACAGGCGCCGCGAATCAGCGCTCCATCGGCGCGCGCCCCACTGCCCGACGGTGTGTTGACGACCAACTGCACGTCGCCAGCCGCGATCATCGACACGGCGTCGACGCCCATGTCGGCCAGACCGACCTTGCCGACCAACGTGGCGACCGTCACGCCGTTCGCGCGTAGGTACCCCGCAGTGCCGAGTGTCGCGGCAATGGTGAATCCGAGGTCGGAGAGGAGACGAGCCAACTCGAGTCCTTGGACCTTGTCGCGGTCCGCAAGACTCATGAACACTTGACCTTGATCCGGCAGGCGTGTGCCGGCGGCCAATTGAGCCTTGGCGAAGGCGATCCCGAAACTCTCCCCCACCCCCATGACCTCGCCGGTCGAGCGCATCTCGGGACCGAGCACCGTGTCGACGCCAGGAAAGCGATTGAACGGCAGCACCGCTTCTTTCACCGACACGTACGCCGGGACCGGAGTCGCCTCGGGCACGATGCCGAGGCCAACCAGTGCTCGCAGCGACTGGCCCATCACGACGCGTACGGCCACTTGGGCCAGCGCCACGCCAGTTGCCTTGGCGACGAACGGCACCGTGCGCGAAGCGCGCGGATTCGCTTCCAACACGAAAGCCTCGTCGTCCTTGACGGCATACTGCACGTTGATGAGTCCCACGACCCCGAGGGCGTCGGCGATTTTTTTGGTGTGCGAGTGCAAGGTTGCGAGCACCGTGGCGCTCAGCGTCTGTGGGGGTAGAGCGCAGGCCGAGTCGCCGGAATGCACTCCCGCCTCTTCGACATGTTCCATCACGCCCGCAATGAACACGTCACCGATTTCATCGCGCACCGCGTCAACGTCCACTTCGATCGCATCTTCTAGAAAGCTGTCGATCAGAATGGGTCGGCTCTGAGAGACGCCGCCTTCGCGCGCCAACGAACCGTGTTGGCTGGTCAGGTCCTTCATCACTCGCTCGAGCGACGCATCGTCATAGACGATCTCCATGGCCCGCCCGCCGAGAACGTAGCTGGGTCGCACCAAGACCGGGTAGCCGATCTGACGAGCGATGATCCGCGCCTCGCCGAGGTTGAGCGCGACGTCGCCCGGTGGTTGGCGTAGTCCCAGGGAGGAGCAGATCTCCGACCACTGTTCGCGGTCTTCGGCCGCGTCGATAGAGGTCACGGGTGTTCCCAACACCAGCTCGGGATCGATTGAGTGCGAAAGCTTCAGCGGTGTCTGACCACCGAGCGCCACGATCACGCCGAGGACCCGAGCGCCGTCCACGCAGGCAGCTTGTTCCGTGGCGATCACTTCGGCCACGTCTTCGGGCGTCAAGGGCTCGAAGTACAGACGGTCCGACGTCGAATAGTCCGTCGACACCGTCTCGGGATTGCAGTTCACCATGACGGTTTCGTAACCCATCTCGCGCAGGACGATCGACGCGTGCACGCAGCAGTAGTCGAACTCGATGCCCTGGCCAATGCGATTTGGTCCGGAACCGAGGATGATCACGCGGTCGCGTGACGACGCCCGGACCTCACTGGTGTCCTCATAGGTGCTGTAGTGATACGGCGTCGACGCGTCGAACTCAGCAGCACACGTGTCAACGGTCTTGAACGTCGTGACGACGCCGGCCGCGCGTCGAAGCTTTGTGACGTCCTCGATCTCGCGACCGCACAAATCAGCGATCTGGGGATCGGAGAATCCCCACTGCTTGTAGCGACGCCACTGTCGCGCGTCAAAGGACTCCAGTGCGAGATCAGGGACGAGCTCGCGTTCGCGCTCGATGATCTCGCTTAATTGGTGAATGAACCACGTATCGATCCCAGTACGCGCAACGACCTCGTCGATCAACGCACCGCGCCAGAGCAGCTCATGGAGCGCGAACAGTCGCTCCGGCGTGGCCACGACCGAACTGTGCCAGAGCCGCTCGATGTCGTAGTCCACGAACTCCGAGTGCCGTCCCAATGCGAAACCCACGCGGCCCTGTTCGAGCGAGCGAACCGCCTTCTGCAGTGACTCGGCGAAGTTGCGACCGATCGCCATGACCTCGCCCACCGACTGCATCCTGGTGCCGAGCTCGGCCGGTGCGCCTGGCAATTTCTCGAACGCCCAGCGGGGTATCTTCGTCACCACGTAGTCGATCACCGGCTCAAATGAAGCCGGCGTCACTTCGGTGATGTCGTTTCGAATCTCATCGAGGGTGTAACCGACCGCCAATCGCGCCGCGATCTTGGCGATGGGGAAACCCGTGGCCTTCGAGGCCAGTGCGCTCGAACGACTGACTCGAGGATTCATCTCGATAACCAGTCGTTCTCCCGTCGCGGGGTCGACCGCGAACTGCACGTTGGATCCCCCGGTCTCCACCCCCACTCGTCGCAGGACCGCGAAGGCGTCGTCGCGCATTGCCTGGTACTCCACGTCCGAAAGGGTCTGGATCGGAGCGACCGTGATGGAGTCCCCGGTGTGCACGCCCATCGGATCGAAGTTCTCGATGCCACAGACCACGACGCAGTTGTCGGCGTGGTCGCGCATGACCTCGAGTTCGAACTCCTTCCAGCCTGCGACCGAGCGCTCGACAAGGATCTCGCCGATCGGTGAGGCGGCGATTCCCTCTCCCGCCAGCAGGCGAAGCTGTTCCTCGTCGTGCGCGATGCCGGTGCCCGAACCTCCCAATATGAAACTCGGTCTGATCATCACGGGCCAGTCGATACGCGACACGACGGCGAGCGCCTCTTCCACACTGCGAGCGAAGCCCGAGTCGGGCACGGCGAGCCCGATGTCGGCCATGGCCAACTTGAAGAGTTCGCGGTCCTCGGCCGTGGCAATGGCATCGGGACGCGCGCCGATGACCTCGACCCCAAAGCGATCGGTCACCCCACGTCGAACGAGCTCCATTGTCAGATTGAGGGCCGTCTGACCGCCGAGCGTGGGGAGCAATGCGTCGGGACGCTCTCGTTCGATGATGTCCGTGAGGACGTCCGCGTCGAGCGGCTCGACGTACGTGACGTCGGCCGTCGAAGGGTCGGTCATGATCGTGGCGGGATTCGAGTTCACCAGGATCACCTTGTAGCCCTCGGCACGCAGTACCTGGCAGGCCTGGGTCCCGGAGTAGTCGAATTCACAGGCCTGACCGATGACGATCGGACCCGAGCCGATCACCATGATCGAGGCGATGTCGGTGCGCTTGGGCATCAGGCCCTCACCGAATTCAAGGCGTCTTCGAAACGTTGAAAGAGGTAGCGCGCGTCGTGCGGTCCCGGTCCGGCTTCGGGGTGATACTGCACCGAGAAGCAACGCTCGTCGGGCGCCGCCACGCCCTCGATGACGCCATCATTGAGATTGACGTGACTGACGACTCCTCGCGCAAGCGACTCCGGTTCGACGGCGTAGTTGTGGTTCTGGGCGGTGATCTCGATTCGACCGGTCGCGAGGTCACAGACCGGGTGATTGCTGCCGTGATGACCGAAGGGCAACTTGAAGGTCCGCCCTCCGAGCGCCAGTGAGAGCAGTTGGTGACCGAGACAGATACCGAAGATCGGTACGGTGCCCAACAGCTCATCGAGCACCCGAACCTGCGCGCCGAGTGCGGCCGGGTCGCCGGGACCGTTTGAGAGGAACACGCCGTCGGGCGCGAGCGAGCGAATCTCATCGGCGCTCGTGGCTGCGGGCACGACAGTGAGTCGGAATCGCTCGGCGAGCTGACGCACCATCGTTGTCTTGATGCCGTAGTCCAGGGCCACCACGTGACGTTCGCCGACGCCGCGCGTGTAGATCTCATCGGTGGTAACGCGAGTGACCAGATCGGTGTCGTCGGTCCCGCGCGCATTTCGAGCGGCTGCCGTGACAACGTCGAGGTCGCCGTGACCAAAGGCTCCCGGCAACGCTCCGTGGGCTCGTAAGTGACGGGTAAGACGTCGCGTGTCAACCCCTACGATTCCCGCCACGAGATGCTGACGCATGAACCCCTCGAGCGGTCCGACCGAACGCCAGTTGGATGGAACGTGGGAGAGTTCGCGCATGACCACGCCCTGGCACCACGGACGCAAGGACTCGTCGTCAAGGGGCGTGACACCGTAGTTACCGATGTGCGGGTAGGTGAACGTGATGATCTGACCGGCGTAGCTCGGGTCGGTGATGACTTCTTGGTAACCCGAAAGGGCGGTGTTGAAGACGAATTCGCCAGTCGTGAAGCCCTCGTCGGGTAGGTGGCCCGCGGCGTAGCCCTCGAAGGTGGCGCCGTCGGCCAACACAAGCACGGATGGTTGGCGCGTCATGTCAACGCTCCTTGGTCAACGATCAAGTGACCCTTGGCGATCGTGGCACGCACCCGACCCGACATTGAGCGACCGTCGTACGGGGTATTCATTGACCGACTCGCGAGGGCATGTCGATCGACAGTCCAGCGGCTAGCCGGATCAAAGACTGTGATATTGGCGTCGTCGCCCGCGGTCATCGACCCACCGTGGGCGCTGTGTCGAACTCGGGAGTCACGTTGACGCAACTGTGCGATGCGCGCGGGTCCTCGACTGAGGACAGCGAAGAACGTCAACGGATCCGGCGACGGTCCGAGGGCTTCGTAGGTCAGCGACGCGGCGTGTTCCAGCCCGAGCATGCCGGCCGGTGCCTCGTCGAACGCCAGGTCCTTCAGTTCTGGTGCGTGCGGCGCGTGATCGGTGGCGACCGCGTCCACGTGTCCGTCGCGAAGTGCACCACGCAGGGCCTCGACGTCGCCGGCGGACCGCAACGGCGGGTGCACCTTGAAGACCGGGTCGTACGTGTCACACGCGCTCTCATTGAGGGTGAAGTGATGAGGCGCCACTTCGAAAGTGACGGGAAGACCCTCGGCGCGAGCGGCGCGAACCATCTCCAGCGATCGACCGGTCGAAAGGTGCAAGAAGTGCAACGGAGCTCCGGTGACGCGAACGAGTTCGATGTCACGCATGACCATCAGCTCTTCGGCGATCGCCGGACGGCCAATCAGTCCGAGCTGCCCGCTGAGAGCTCCTTCGTTCATTGTTCCGCCGGAGGCCAGTCGTTCGTCCTCGCAGTGTTGGGCAAGACGCACACCGAGCGGTTTGGCGTAAGTGAGAGCACGTCGCATCACCAATGGATCCTGCACACCGATTCCGTCATCGGTGAAAAGTCGAACCCCGAGAGCGGCCATCTCAACCATGGGCGCCAACGCCTCGCCCCCGCGACCAACGGTGATGGCACCGGCGACCGCCACGTCGAGTGGCGTCCGAGCGCCGCGTTCGAGCACGTAGGAGACCAGCGCGACGCAGTCGAGGGCCGGCTCCGTGTTCGGCATGGCGACCAATGCGCAGTAGCCGCCGAGCGCGCCGGCCCGCGCGCCGCTTTCGATGGTCTCGGCGGCCTCACGTCCCGGCTCTCGAAGGTGAGTATGAAGGTCCACGAGGCCGGGACCGACCCAGCAGTCGTGCGCGTCGACTTCGTGGGCACCGCTCGGTGCTTCGATTGACGGTCCGACCTCGGCGATTCGATCATCGACGATCAAGACATCGTTCACCTCAGATCCGCCATTACCCACGACGAGGCCCTGACGGATGACGATGGCACTCATAGTCCTTGCCCTTCGGCTCCGGCGACGCTCAAGTACAACACGGCCATGCGAATGGGCACGCCATTGCTGACCTGTTGCTCCACGACCGATTGACATGAATCGGCGACGCGTGAATCGATTTCGACGCCACGGTTCATCGGGCCGGGGTGCATGATCAACGCCTCGGGCTTCAATCGTCGCGCGCGCTCGACGCTCAGTCCGTGGGTGAAGGTGAACTCATCGAGGCTGGCGACGAAGTCACCGGAACCTCGTTCACTCTGGAGGCGCAAGAGTCCGATGACGTCGGCCCAGGCCAGCGCTTCGTCGAAGTCATGCACGACCGTGACTGGCCAACTCGCCACGTCGTCGGGCAGGAGTGTCCCTGGGGCGCAGAGGCGTACTTCGGCGCCAAGCGCGGTGTAGACGGACACGTCGCTTCGCGCAACTCGGCTATGACGAATATCGCCGACGATCAAGACCTTGAGCCCTTCGAATAAGGCGCTCCCGGACTCGAGTCCGGTCGTACCATGACGTTCGCTCAACACCTGACGGATCGTGAAGGCGTCCAAAAGGCCCTGGGTCGGGTGTTGGTGCTGACCGTCGCCACCATTGATCACCTTCACGTGGGGCACATAGCGACTGACTTGCAAAGCCGCCCCGCTTGAGCGGTGACGCAATACCACAGCGTCGATACCCAAGGCGTCAATCGTGCCAATGGTGTCGCGGAGGGACTCACCCTTTTTGACACTGCTCGATGCCACGGCCAATGAGAGGACGTCGGCACTGAGGCGCTTGGCGGCCGTTTCGAAACTCAGACGGGTGCGCGTCGACTCCTCGAAGAAGAGCGAGGCCACGACCCGGCCCTTGAGCGCCGGGACTTTTTTGATGCTGCGACGATTGACCTCGACGAAGGACTCCGCAGTATCGAGCACCTCGACAATTGCGGACTTCGTGAGGTCGTCCAGCGAGAGGAGACTGCGGCCCCGGATGGATTCAATCACGAGCGCTCCTTCGTGCCTATCCACACGCCGTCCAGGGTCGCCACGATCGCTTCTTCCAAGGACGTCGGGAGATTCTTGCCCACGTAGTCGGGCCGGATGGGTAGCTCGCGGTGACCGCGGTCGACCAGTACCGCCAATTGGACAGCGCGTGGTCGTCCCCAATCCGAGAGCGCGTTCAGGGCTCCGCGGACGGTTCGACCGGTGAAGAGCACGTCGTCAACGAGCACGACTGTTCGCTCAGTGAGGTCGTGATCGATGTCGGTCGCCGACGAGGCGGGTATCGGATTACGCGAGAGGTCGTCACGGTAGAACGAGACGTCGAGCAGACCAGCCCTCACTCGGTCTCCGGTGACCTCAGAAAGTATCGACGCGAGCGAAGTAGCGATGGACGTGCCACCTGTTTGAAGACCGATGACCGAAACCGTATCCAGCGAGTGATTGCGTTCGACGATTTCGTGGGCCATGCGCCACAACGCCCGCTTGACGTCCTCTGAATCCATGAGCTGGCTCTTCGCGCTGAACGTCAGGTCGCGTGTTCGCGCCTTGCGTTCGTCCTCGATGCCCATCGTTCTCCTGTCGTACGGGCCTCACGGGACCCGCTTCACGACAACCCCGCACCATCGTCGCTCAAACCGATGCCGGAGCCGTGTTGTGTTGTTGAATCGTGTCAATCGTAGTCGCTGCAACCGGCGACGAAGATAGAGGACTGGACGATCCTGCTCGGGATGACCCCTCGAGGCGAACGGAGCTCCGCAACGAATCAGACCTAAAATCCTGGCAATGACCGCGGCATCGAAGAACACCCTCAGACTCAATCTGGCCCTCTTCTTCGCCGAACTGATCTGCATTACGGCCTTCATAATCGAGATCAGGCGCGCACTCGGCGGGAACACCCTGTCCTGGGCCTACGTCTTTGAATGGCCGCTACTCAGCGTCTACGCCGTCTATATGTGGCGCAAACTTCTGCGCGAAGAGCGCGGGGAGGGTTCCGGTCGTCCGGTCGTGTACGACGAAGAAGATCCTGCCCTTGATGCCTGGAACGCATACCTGGAGTCAGTGCATCAGAGCGATCGACCGTCGGCGACCAGAGACGACGACAGCTCCGTCAGTTAAGAAGTTGTTCGGCGATTGACGACAACACACCGTTGACGAATTTGGGAGAAGCGTCAGTTGAGTACGTCTTGGCCAACTCGACCGCCTCATCGAGAATCACGGCCTTCGGCGGCGGGTCATCCATCATCATCTCGCCGACCGCGAGCGTCATCACCAGTCGATCTACGAGCGCGATTCTCTCCAGTGGCCAGTCGATTGAGTATTCACTGATGAGCTCGTTGGCGCGAGCCTCGTTCACTTCGCTGGAGGTCAACAGTGCCAGGGTGTAGTCGTCAGGTCGGAGGTTGAGTTCTTCGACCACGACGAGAACTGGCCGTTCTTTGACGGACGCCTCATACATGATCTCGAGTGCGCGCTCGCGAGAATGGTGTCGGTGGACACCAAGTTCGCTCACCTTAGGCCCGGGTCATGTATTCACCGGTCCGGGTGTCGACCTTGATGAGTTCACCTGGCCCAACGAACAGTGGGACCTGCACCACGAGTCCAGTCTCTAGGGTTGCCGACTTGCGCGCTCCAGAGACACGGTCACCTTGGATGCCCGGTTCGGTCTGAGAAATCGTCAGTTCGACGGACGCCGGAAGTTCCACGCCAATGATCTCATCATCGTGCAGGATCAACATCGCCTTACCGGTCTCCTTGAGATAGTTGGCGGCATCGCCGAGGCTCTTGGACGAAACCGGCACCTGGTCGTAGGTCGACTGGTCCATGAAGATGTAGTCGTCGCCGTCGCGGTAGAGAAACTGGGTATCACGCTTATCCATCAATGCTTGTTCGAGACGTTCGTCGGAGCGGTACGTGCGCTCGATGACCGCTCCGGAGCGGGCGTTTCGCAATTTGGTGCGCACGAACGCCCCGCCCTTGCCGGGCTTAACGTGCTGGAACTCAATGACCGTGAAGAGCCCGTCGTCGAGCTTGATCGTGATGCCGTTTTTTATGTCCGACGTTGAAATCACAGGCATGGGGATAGGGACCTTTCGCGAATCGTGCGTTAGTAAGTCTAGGCAACGCCGTACTTCGCTCGATTAGGACGGCGAGGTTGTCAGACGACGCACCGCGTCAAGAGCCAGTTCGTAGCTAGTGGCGCCGAACCCCGCGATCGTGCCGTTTACTGAGCCGGCCAGCGTGCTGAGGTGGCGAAAGGGTTCACGGGCCGCTGGATTCGAAATATGGACCTCGACCTTGATCCCGTCGAAGGTGTCGAGCGCGTCAGCGAGCGCCCACGAGGTATGCGTGAGCGCGCCGGCGTTGATCACGATGGCAACCGCACGTGCTCGGGCGCTGTGTACCGCTTCGATGAGGTCACCCTCGAAGTTCGACTGAACATGGCGAACGTTGAAACCCGCATCTTTGGCGAGTTCCTCAAAGCGCTCGACGTGCTCAACCAATGTGGTCGTGCCGTATATCTCCGGACTACGCGTACCCAACAGGTCGAGATTCGGACCCGACAGCAGGAGTATTTCGTTACTCATGGCTCAACCCTAAATCTTTCTAGTTCGTCGCTCACTACTTGCGGGTCGACGTCAGTGACGATCTCGAAGCCCTCGGCTCCCCCGAGCACGAAAGTGAGATCGTGGTGCGCTTTCTTGTCGTGGGCCATCGCTTCGAGGAGCGACGAGGTGGGGAAGTTCTCGGGGATTCGCCGGCGTAGACCGAAGAAGGCCAGCACGTCGTCGTGGCGCAACACCTCGTTGTGGTCCACTCGCCCCAGGGCTTCGGCCAACCGCACGGCAAATGCCAGCCCGATCGCGACCGCCTCGCCGTGGCGCAGTTCGTCTCGGTCGCGCGCCAGTGCCACCCTTTCTAATGCGTGGGCCAAGGTGTGCCCGTAGTTCAACAGCGCGCGGCGACTCCCTTCGAGCTCGTCGGCGCTCACGATCGCGGCCTTGAGTTTCACCGACATCACGATCAGATCGTGGAGCGAGACACCCGCCAATTCTTCGGCGAAACCTCCCTCCAAAAGCCAACACTTGGCCACTTCGCCGAGGCCGGCGAGGCGCTCTCGCTCAGGCAGGGTGGCAATGGTCTCGAAGTCGCACAGAACGCCTATCGGTTGGTGAAAGGCACCTACGAGGTTCTTGCCGGAACGTAAATTGACGCCGGTCTTACCGCCGATGGCAGCGTCGACCTGGCCGACAAGCGACGTCGGGATGTGGACGAGGTCAATACCGCGTAAGTACGTCGCGGCGGCAAAACCCGCGAGATCGGTCAACGCTCCCCCGCCGAAGCCAACGAGCACGTCGTCTCTGGACATCTCGAACTGGGCGACCTCTTCTAACAGTTGCTCGAGCACGTCGAGTGATTTTGCGCTTTCGCCGTCAGGAACGTGAAGCACGTGCTGTTCGATCCCACTCGTCACTTCGAACCAGGGTTGTGCGGCGATCGACGGTGTCGTCACGATCACGGCGACCCGAGCTCGAGGTGATCGCGTCGAGATCAATTCGGCCAATTGGTGTCGAGCACCATTGGCGAGAACCACGTCGTAGGAGCGCTCCCCCAGTTCGACGCTCACGTTCATCGCGACAACCTATCGACTTCGCGCGTCACGCGCGCTAGCACCTCATCGATCGATGCCGCGGAGTCGATCCTGGCCCGCGACACTTCGCGGTACCACTTGTCTCGTTCGGCTCGCAGGCGCACCAGCGCCGCCGCCCCCTCGTCCAGTAACGGTCGCTCCACGTCACCGAGTCGAGCGAGCAACACCTCGTCGTCTGCGTCGAGCCACAAGGTGAGTTCAGCCGTCAGGAGTTCGCGAGCGTGGGCACTCGAGACGATGCCACCGCCAGTCGCCACGACGACCTCAGTGTCGTCATTGATGACCGAACGAAGTGCGTCGAGTTCGCGGTCTCGGAACTTGGCCTCACCTTCGGCGCGCAGGTACTGCCCGGCCGACATCCCCACGTTCTGGGCCACGATGTCGTCGGTGTCGAGCGCTTGAATCTTCCACTCGTCAGCGAGTGCTCGCGCCACCGTTGTCTTTCCGGTCGCGGGTAGGCCAACGAGCACGAGACGACGCACGACTAGCTGGGACGAGCTGTGGACGGGGTCGAACCAAGATTGGCCACATAGGACTCGTGGTTGCGGGTGAACTCTTGGACGCTATCGCCGCCGAACTTGCGCAACGCCTCATTGGCCAAGACGAGCGCCATCATGGCTTCGGCCACCACGCCGAGCGCTGGTACCGCCGTGACGTCGGTTCGTTCCTTGAACGAGACCGCGCTCTCGTGCGTGACCACGTCGACCGTTTCTAGGACCGGACGGTTCAGCGTGGAGAGAGGTTTCATCGCGGCCTTGGCGATAATCGGCGCGCCCGTCGAGATGCCGCCTTCCGTGCCACCGGCATGATCAGTGCGACGGATATAGCCACCGCCTTGGAGATAGGTCTCGTCATAGGCAATCGCGTCGTGCGCGACGCTGCCGCGTTGGGACGCCTGGGAGAAACCATCGCCGATTTCGACGGCTTTCACGGCCTGGATACTCATCAGGGCGCCCGCCAGCAGTCCGTCGAGCTTGCGGTCCCAGTGGACGTGGCTACCAAGTCCGACCGGCACGCCATAGGCAATGACTTCGACGACACCGCCGAGTGAGTCTCCGGCTTTGGCCGCGGCCTTGATCTCGACGATCATGGCCGCGGCGCTCTCGGCGTCGAAACACCGAACCTCATTGTCGTCGATGGCGTCGAGATCGCTGGGCAGTGGTCGCAGATCGGTCGGTGTCGCGGCCTCGCCGATGCGAATCACGTGGCTCACGATCTCTACGCCGATACTCGCGAGAAGTGCTTTCGCCAAGGCGCCGGCGGCGACTCGAGCTGCTGTCTCTCGGGCGCTCGCTCGCTCGAGGACGTCGCGCGCGTCATCGAAGCCGTACTTCAACATGCCCGCCAAGTCGGCGTGACCGGGCCGTGGTTTGGTCTGCTTTTGCGTGGGCGCCCCCGGAGCGGCCGACATCTCTTCTTCCCATTTGGGCCATTCGGAGTTCAGTATCTCGACGGCGACCGGCGAGCCGAGCGTGCGTCCATGACGCACGCCGCCGATGAGCCGCAGTTCGTCGCGTTCGAAACGCATGCGCGGGCCCCGCCCGTAACCGAGGCGACGTCGCGCCAACTCGTCGGCAATGGCATCAATATCGATCGCGAGTCCGGCCGGTAAGCCTTCGACGATGACGCTGAGCGAAGGTCCGTGACTCTCTCCGGCCGTGAGGAAGCGCAACATTTGGTAATTCTAGGACGACCGACGGAAGTGCTTAGTCCTTGGAGTAGAAGGGATTCTCTCCGGACGCGTGATCCGTGACGTCGATCACGCCGGTCAGTTCGGGGATGGCTTCGATGAGTTGGGTCTCGATGCCCTGAGACAGCGTGAGTCGACTCATTGAGCATCCCTGGCATCCGCCCGAGAGCTTCAAGTACGCGACCTTCTTCTCCTCGTCGAGTGCGATGAGATCCGCGCGCCCGCCGTGTGCGGCGATCGCCGGATTCACACTGGCCTCGAGGACTTCGATCGCCAACGTGGCGAGCGGTCCGGTGATGCCAAGAGCGAGGATGTCCGCCGGGACCCCGGGGTTCATCTCTTCGGGCGTGGGCGTGTTCGGATTGACGAGCACCAGTCCCCCGCCGCCTTCGCTCGCAAACTCGAGGCGGCTGCCGCGCAGGCGCTCCACGCTCTTGGGCGGCACCACGATGGTCACGCCACCGTCACTTCCGATGGCGGCCCCTTCGGGTGCGTCGGCGCGATCCGAGAAATAGAGGTCGTAGGAGTAGCCCGCGCCGCGAGTACCGGTCACTTCGACATAGAGCGCCAACGTTTCGGAGTGTTCTTCCGCGTTGAGCGCGTCGGTGACGACATTGCGAGCCTCGTCAGTGAGACTCAGGACTTCAAAAGTATCGACGGTAGTCATGACTCAAGTGTAGGGGGTCCGTCGATTTGTTTCACACCAACTAAGTTTCTCACTGTGAGTTCCATACCGCCTGATGCCCACGAGTGGATCAGCTTCGAAGACACCAAGCGACAACGAACGTGGATGTTCGACGTCACCTTCTTGGAGAGCAACTGGAAGTGCATCTTTGGCGCCGGATGTCAAGGCGTACTGACCGAAGCCACCCCTGAGCTGGTCCAGGGCTGTTGTAGCTACGGCGCCCACTTCACCGACGAAAAGGACCAGCGACGCGTCGAGAAGGCGGCCAAGCGCCTCAGCGCCGATCAGTGGCAGTTCAAGTCCAAAGGTCGCGAAGGCACCACGAGGGTGAAGAAGAACGGCGAGATCGTCACGCGGTTGGTCCAAGGCGCGTGCATCTTTCTCAATCGACCGGACTTCGCTCGCGGACCGGGATGTGCGTTGCACGTCATGGCCATCGACAACGAAGAGAGTTACATCCCCTTGAAGCCGGAAGTCTGCTGGCAGCTGCCGCTGCGACGCGATGACGAGGTCGAGGACAACGGTCACGTCATCACTCGAATCTCGCAGTGGAATCGAAGTCACTGGGGAGCCGGCGGTGCCGACTTCCACTGGTGGTGCACCGAAGATCCGGCGGCGTTCATCGGACGCGAGCGGGTCGTCGACTCCATGTCCGAAGAACTCGTGGCCATGGTCGGCCAACTGGTCTACGACCAGTTACTGGCGTATATGAATAAGCGTGACGCTCAACCGAAGGGGACGCGACTGCCGCACCCCGTTATGAGGAAGCGGCCTTAACCCTCAGCCTTGAGGGGGTCTTCTTCGTTAAACGTCGTTCGCGGCAAGGAACCCAGAATCTCGTCGTAGCGGTCCTCTTCGGCCAGGCACCACTCCGCGTGCACGTCCTCGGGCGCGGCGCCACATTCGACACACGTCGTGGCTCGGGGGCCGGTAGAACGTTTGAGTTCGCGAGCTTCAACAAACCGACGATGGCGGCCTTTTTTCACGTCCACTCCTCACTGGCCGCGGGCCATAACTGGCGGCGACCACAACTCAGGAGTACTGAGTTGAATAACCATGATACCAACTCAATTCTCACTCGAAGCCTCTATCATCGCGTTGTGAGTTCACCCTTTGACCCCAACGAGATGGTGCTTCGATTTCGCGAGCGAGCCGACGCCGTCAAGCGTCGAGGTTTCCCGCCGGTCGAAGGACCTGAGCGCCAGCGCTTCATTGAAGCCGCGAACCTCGACTTTCAGGACTTCGCGATGTTGGGCGACGCGACGGCCACGCTCGAAGACGGAATCCTGCGCCTCGAGATCGACCTTCGACCTCAGAGTTCTTAGCGGGTTCTTAACTGGCGAGCGCGCTAACGCGCACCCTAGCCTCGGCAAACGCGGCCGCACCATCACTGAGCATGGTGAGTGCTCTCGTCCTGTCGGCGGGCACGGCGTTCGCGCTGTAGCACTCCACCGCGGCGGTGGCGAAATCCCGGTAGGCCTTATTGAGCAAGTGGGTCGCTTGCTGATCAGGTGTGGGAAGCGATGACTGCATCGAGCCGTCATCGACGAAGAGCACGTTGCAGAAGGTATGCAGATCGTTGCTCGTCAACGAATGGTTCCTCAGATCCTTGGCCGAGTTCTTGACGTCCTGGTACAACGACGTCGCGTTGCTCGTAAAGCCGCTCTGCTTCACCCATCCCGACATCGCCTTTGAGGCACTTACCGTTCCACACGCGCACAGCAGTACACCAGCCGCGAGCAGCGCCGCGACGCGCCGGATCACGCAACGACCACCAAGTGCATTTGGCGTCGTCCACGTCGAAGGATCACGTAACGACCGTGCAGCAACTGCGACGCGTCGATGACGGCACCATCTCCTACGCGCACGTTGTTGACGTAGACGCCACCTTGTTCCACGAAGCGCCGCGCCTCGCTCAACGACGACGCCAGTTCGGTGCGCGTCACCAGTTCAACGATGTCGATACCGGCGTCGAGTTCTGAACGCGCGATCTTGGATGACGGTGCGTCGGCCACGACCTGCAACAACGTCGCTTCGTCGAGCTCGGCGATCGATTCGGCGAAGAGGGCTTCGCCCGCTCGTTCGGCCCTCAGGGCGGCATCCTCGCCGTGGACCATGGCGACAATCGCATTGGCGACGGCGCGTTGGGCTCGACGTTCTTGCGGAACCGTGCGGGTGGCTTCGTCGAGCTCGAGGATTGCCTCGTGATCGAGGAACGTAAAGAATCTCAGCATCGCCGGCGCGGCGACATCGTCGGCGTTCAAGAGGAATTGGTGCATCTCGAAGGGCGACGTCATCGACGCGTCCAACCACACGTGTTCGTTACCGCTCTCGGACTTACCGAACTTCTGTCCGTCGGCCCGTAACAAAAGCGGCATCGTCAGACCGTCGGCACTGTGGCCGGTCGCCTTTCGCACGAGTTCGGTCCCGACGGTGATGTTGCCCCACTGATCGGATCCTCCGAGCTGCAGCGTGCAGTCGTAATCCAGATTGAGACGCAAGAAATCGTAGGCCTGCAGCAGCATGTACGAGAATTCGGTAAAGGAGAGTCCTACGTCGTCACGGTCCAACCGACTCTTCACCGTGTCCTTGGCGATCATCTGGTTGACGGTGAAGTACTTCCCCACGTCGCGCAAGAAATCAGTAAGCGACACCGTCGTCAACCAGTCAGCGTTGTTCAAGAGGAGCGCTCGAGTGGCGCCCGCGGTTTCGGAGAAATCAAGGAAACGTCCCAGTTGCTCGCGCACGCCGACCAAGTTGTCCTCGATCTGTTCAACCGTAAGCAAGGGTCGTTCCACGGCTTTGAAGCTGGGATCGCCGATCAGGCCGGTACCGCCGCCCGCCAGCACGATCGGCCGATTACCGGCGATTTGCAGGCGACGAAGCGTGCAGATCGGTATGAGGTGACCCAAATGAAGTGAACGGGCCGTCGGATCGAACCCGATATAGGCCGTGACGCCGCCTGCATCGAGGCGGTCCAGCACCGCCTCGCTCGTGCTCTGATTTACCAGACCACGAAACTCCCAGTCGTCACGTAGTTTCATCGGGCCAGTCTACGAGGCGACGTTGTCTACAAAATTGCTGGCGACGAAGGAAAATGCACCTGCAACCAGATCACGAACGTCAGCCATGCGCCACTGACCTCCAATATCCCAATGACAATCAACAACATCCCACCGATTCGACCGATGACTCGTTGGTGTCGACGCAACCATGACGACGCTGTTGACACCCACTCGGTCGCCAAGGCCGCGACGACGAACGGTATACCGAGTCCCAGGCAGTAGAAGAAGGCGAGAATCGATCCGCGAAGCGCGGTGGCGGCGTCCCCGGAAGCCGCCTCGAGACCGAGGATCGCGCCGAGCGTAGGACCGAGACACGGGGTCCACGCGAGCGCGAACAAGAATCCCAACGCACCGGCGCCGAGGATTGACGCGCGCGGCAAGTAATGAATACGTCGTTCACGATTGAGCCACCTCGAGGGCCACCAACCCGCGAAGAACATCCCCAAGAAGATGGTGATCGATCCAAAGACGATCGATAAGGGACGCTCATGGTCCTTCAATAATGCTCCCAAGCCTCCAAAGAGGGCACCGGCGCTGACGAAGACGACGGCGAAACCGACAATGAAAGCGATCGCGCCGATGAAGGCCCGTCCCCTCCCGGTACGGCCCTCGAGTGACCCCGTCGCACCGCTCAAGAACGCCAGGTAACCCGGCAGCAGCGGCAACACGCACGGCGAGATGAACGAGACGAAACCGGCGGCGACCGCGATGGGGAGCGCCGCCAACAACGAACTCGGGAGTGTGGCGATCATCGGATGCCTTGAATGATGCTCGTCACTTTCTCATTCCATTCATCGTGCAGGCGCACGTTTTCATCGCGCGACGGAACATCGGCCACGATCACCGTCAACCCGTCGCGAACCAGCGCCTCATCGAGTGCCCTGCGCAGATGAGCCAGTGTCGCGACGCGGACGCTCTCGTGGCCGAAGGCCCGAGCTACCGCGACGAGATCGTGCGGTCGCGGTGTCCCGAAGAGTTGCTCGAAATGAACCTCATCGACCGCGCTGCGCTGAGCCAGAAACGAGAAGATGCCTCCCCCGTGATTGTCGGCGACCACCAAGGCGCAGCATCCGCCCGATTCGCCCAATCCGTCAACCAATGCCGATACGTCATGGAGCATGGTGATATCTCCTACTAGGCCCAGGGCGCGAGATCCCGCGGCCACGCCGAGCGTCGTGGACACGACGCCGTCGATGCCGTTCACACCCCGGTTCGAAAAGGTCGCCGTCACCCGAGGCGGCGTCCACCACTCCACGTCGCGCACCGGCATCGACGATCCGATCACCAATGCGACGCCGTCGCGCGAACTGGTTTCAACGAGGCAGCGCGCCACCGACAACTCGTGCAGCGAGTCATCGTCCGTGTCGAATTTGGCCAACCACTCACCGACGTGGGTCGACGCCTCGCTCCAGATTCGCAAGTACTCGCCATCGGCTTTGGGTTCATGAAGTTGATCGGGCGCCCCGGGTAGATGTTCACTCACCAGACGATCAGGATCGGAGACGAAGCCTGCTCCGTCGAACCCCACGGTGCGCACGCGCCATTCGCGGAGGCGATCTTGCAATATGCGCGATGCCGGCAAACCGCCGAGACGCACCACGACGTCGGGTTTGACGAGTTCGGCGAAGTAGTCGTCTCGCAGGAGTGAATTGAAGTACGAGATCGTGCCGAGCGCGGTCGCGTCGCCGATGACGACCCAGTTCAACGAAAAACAGTCTTCGACCATCCGAGCCGAGACACCATGACCAGCCACGCACAAGACGCGAAGGTCTTCCAGTCCGGCGATACTCGCGATTGGGTCGTGTGAGATCGAATCGAGGATCGAGGGTGCCGGTAGCGGCATTGGACTGGCCACAAGAGGTTCGACGAAGGCAGCGTTCAAGTGCACCGGACCGGGCCTCGGTGACTCGATCGAGCGCTGTGTCGCTAAGTCCCAGAGTCGATTCGCGAGGGAGCGCCACGAGTGGGCATCTTCGAGTTTCGCCGGGCCGGGATCCTCAAAGAGTCGGACCAGCTGGCCAAAGAGTTCGCGTTGATCAATGGTCTGTGGCGCGCCGACGCCGCGGAGTTCGGGAGGTCGATCGGCGGTGATCACGATCAGGGGCACGAACGCCTGGGAAGCCTCAGCGACACAGGCGTGCAGCTCCGCGGCGGCGGTGCCACTGGTGACGACGATGGCCACCGGTACGTTCGTGACCAGCGCGCGACCAAGCGCGAAGAAGCCCGCACTTCGTTCATCGATTCGCACGTGGACGCGCAGCTCGCCACGAGATGCGCACGCGAGCGCGAGCGGCGTCGAACGAGATCCGGGGCACAACACGACGTCGCGAAGTCCCAACCGGATCCATTCGTCGAACAACGTCGCCGCGTACGTGGCCTGCACCTCACTCGGGCTCGGTACGCTCTGTGGCAATGTCACTCCTCGGTGTCCAACGTCGCGGCTCGGGCCCACCCCTCGTGTGGCTGCACGGCTTCACGCAGACCAGGGACTCGGCACATCAGTTTCGCTCCATTCTGGCAGGAACGAACGAGCTTCTCACTCTCGACCTGCCGGGACACGGGGAGAATGCGGTAATTGCGGCGTCGCTCGACGAGACCGCCGAACTGCTCGTCGAGGCTCTTCCACTAGACCCATTTATCTTGGGTGGTTACTCCTTCGGGGCTCGTGTGGCGTTGCATTTCGCGCTTCGCTATCCCCAACGTTTGAAGGCGTTGGTGTTACTCGGCGCCTCGCGCGGTATCTTCGACCAGACCGAACGTGAGGAGCGCAGAAAAAGCGAAGAAGCCCTGGCCACGAGAATCGAAGCAATCGGATCGGACGCGTTTCTCGATGAGTGGCTTGCCCGCGAGATGTTTCGGTCGCTGCCGAAGGATCCGTTGGAGCGAGCAGCGCGCAGCACCAATGCCGCGGGACTCGCGAGCTCACTGCGTCACGCGGGGACCGGCACGCAGCGCTGGCTCGCGCCCGAACTGGCGTCGCTCTCGGTACCAACCTTGGCTCTGGCAGGCGCCTTAGATCAAAAGTTCTCGCTCGAGGCCGCGGCGATCGCGAACGAAGTGGTCAACGGCGACGCTGCGTATGTCGATGACGCGCATCACGCCGCGCACCTTGAGCACCCAGACTCAACCGCTCTAGTGGTGCAGCGTTTCACACGCCAAATCTGAACAGCAGCACGACGGCGAGGAGCGCACCGAGCACCACTTGGACTTGCGCGGAATACTGCAACATCGGCAAGAGCTCGCGACCGCGCTTGCTCGAAAATGCCAGTCGCATGGCCGGCACGTACAAGAGAATGGCAACGATGCCCACGACCGTGTGACCCGCCCCGACTGTGCCCACGAGTACTCCGAGCACGCACGCCGCAAAGAGCCACGGTGCCCGAGCACGGTCCATGCGCGCGGCCAATGTCTTCTTCCCCGCCGACCTGTCGCCGTCGACGTCGCGCAGGTTGTTTGCTTCAAGCAGGGCACACGCCATGAAACCCGTGGCGACGCCGAGCCACCATGCCCGTCCCGGAATCGTGAGGTGCTGCACGTAGGCGGTGCCGACGGTCGCCACAAGACCGAAATAGATGAACACGAAAAGTTCACCGAATCCGTAGTACCCGTAGGGATGCGGTCCGCCGGTGTAGAACCATCCCGCGCACATCGCGGTCGCGCCGATCGCGATCAACCACCACGAGGTCCGGGACGCGAGCAGGAGTCCGGCGAATCCAGCGAAGAGGAATGATGCAAAGGCCACGTTACGTACCGTCGACGCCGGCACGAGTTTCGAGGCCGTGAGACGAAACGGTCCGACGCGAACCGCGTCAGTGCCGCGAATGCCGTCGGAGTAATCGTTCGCGTAGTTGGTGCCGATCTGCAATGCGAGCGCAATCACGAGACACAAAACGGAGTTGCCCCAATTGATCGTGCGTGGCCGAATCAGCGCCACGCCGACGATGACCGGCACCATGGCCGCGGGTAGCGTGCGAGGCCGCGCCGCGAGAACCCATCGCCGAAGCGACCCGGGCGCTTCGCTCATGGACGCTTAGGAAACTTCGAAAAGTCCGGTTTGCGATGTTCGACGTAGGCGTTGCGACCCTCTTGTCCCTCTTCGGACATGTAGAAAAGCATCGTCGCGTCACCGGCCAGCTGTTGGATACCGGCCATTCCATCCTCGGCCGCGTTGAAGCCCGCTTTGAGCATGCGCAGAGCGATCGGCGAAAGGGTCAGGATCTGGCGGCACCACGCGACCGTTTCGGTTTCGAGAAGCTCGAGCGCGACGACGGTATTGACGAGTCCCCACTCAAGCGCTTGGTTCGCGTCATATTGACGACAGAGGAACCACACTTCCTTGGCGCGCTTCACTCCGATGGTGCGAGCGAGCAACGACGACCCGTAGCCGCCGTCGAACGAACCGACCTTCGGACCAGTTTGTCCGAAGCGCGCGTTGTCCGCCGCGATCGAGAGATCGCACACCAGATGGAGGATGTGGCCGCCGCCAATCGCGTATCCGGCGATCTGTGCGATCACCGGCTTCGGTAGTCGGCGAATCTGGATTTGTAAATCAAGCACGTTCAGGCGTCCGACACCCTGTTGAGCGACGGCGTCGTCCCCCATGTAGCCGTCATCACCACGAATACTCTGATCACCTCCCGAACAGAACGCGTCGGGCCCGGCGCCGGTCAGGATGATCGCCCCGACAGTGACGTTGTCGCGAGCCAACTCGAAGGCGCGTGAGAGTTCGAACAGTGTTTGCGGGCGAAAGGCGTTTCGAACCTCGGGCCGGTTGATCGTGATGCGAGCGATTCCCTCGCCCACTTCATAGACGATGTCGTTGAAGTCCCCGAATCGCTCCCACTTCGGCAGTGGCCAGGAACGGAACTCCTCCACGGGGTCGATCGGTGAACCTTGAATGACGGTTTCGGACATAGCGTCCACGCTATTGCGTTTTTAAACCGGGGCCATCAATGCGCCCGGCGTCGCACGATCGCCCGGGCGATTCTCATGTACCGAAAGACGTTCGGACAACTCCGCGCGAACGCCCGTCATCCCCGGATCATTGAATCGATTGACCCTTTGCAGCGGGTCATCGACGAGGTCGTAGAGTTCGCCCTCACTGCCGTCGTGCACCGTGCCCGGTTGGTACTCGGTATAGAGATAGTCGTCGGTGACGACGCTTCGCACGTGCACGTCGACGCCGAAGATCGAGGAGTCCCACTCCGTGAACGTGGCGTCGAACGAACGCGTCTTGGCGTCGTCGTCGTCGATCGGTAGCGATGCACCTTCTACCCAGTACGGGCTCGGCTCGCTCGCGATCTCTAAGAACGTGGCGGCGAGTGAGACGAGACTCACCGGTGCGTGCACCACGCTGGGCACCGTGGCCGTCGAGCGCGCCGGACGCCAGATGAGCGGTAGCCGCATCAACGCGTCGACGTGATAGGGACCCTTGAAGAGCAGTCCGAAGTCGCCTTGCAGTTCGCCGTGGTCGCTCGTAAAGACCACGTCGACGTCGTCACCCCATCCCTTGTCATCGATACACGCAAGAACTCGTCCAATCGCCTCATCGATCAACTCGACTTCCACGGCGTTGAGGGCGTTCACTTCTCGCACCTGGTCGGCCGTCATCGTGGCCGGGACCCATTTGGCCGGCGCTTCGTAGTTGCTCACCAGTCGTCCGTCGTACCAGGCGCGCCAGTGACGGGCCTTCTGGTCCAACAGCGACTCTCGTTCACTCGCACTCTCCGGGTAGTTCTCCGGCAGGGGTACGTCGCGCCAAGGAATCCGGCCGACCTCGGACTTTGGCGGGTCCCAGGGATGATGGGGATCGGGAAAACTCATCCAGCAGAACCAGTCCTGATCAGTCGGCTGCTCCTCGAGCCAACGAATCGTCCGATCGGCAACCCAATCGGTGTGGTACCACTCGCGCGGTACCGAGTTGTACTTGACCTGCGGTGCGCCGGAGTCGCCCCCGCCGGCCGCATTCACGTTGAAGTCCTGATCGACGACTTGATAGAAACCGCGAATCGCCTCGGGGTGCTCGTCTCTCATCCATTTGGCGTAGTGCAGGGGACCCATCACGCCGTGCGTCGCGAATTCCAGGTAATCGAAACCTCTGTGCACACCTCGTCGCCCGTCGAACCAGTCCTGTTCAATCGTCGGGATGCCCAGATTGGCGAGCGCGTTCTCGGCGTAAAGACCGAAGGGGTCCATGAACGGCTCGAAGTGCGCCTTACCGATGAGCGCCGTCGCGTACCCCGCGTCGTGCAACGTCTCGGCCACCGACGGTGCGTCAATCGCCAGCGGCACGCCGTTCATCCACGCGCCATGGGTTGACGGGAACTGACCGGTCAGCATGGACGAGCGCGATGGCATGCACACCACCGACGTCGGCTGACAGCGTTCGTAACGGATACCTTCGCTGGCTAGGCGATCGAGAACCGGCGTGCGCGAGAGCGTGCCGCCGTTGGCCCCGAGAGTGTCGTAGCGCTGTTGATCGGTGGTGATGAAGAGGATCTTGCGGCTCACGACGCGACCCGTGACGACTCGGCCAGGCGCTGTATTTCATCGAGCGCGCCCAACGTCCCCCCGGCTATCAAAAGAGCCAGGGTGTCGGGTAGTGCGGTCGTGGAATACACGCACAACGAATCGTTGGGCGCAATGTCAATGACGTCGATGACGCCGAGGTGGAACGAGTACTGCGGGGCCGTGATCCGGTACGCGAAATGCCGAGTGGCGTCGTCGTTGCTCAGGATCTCTTCGGGAATGTCGAGACCGATGGCCGTGGTGATCACGCGATGATTGCCTTCGACGGTGCACGAGACAATCCCGGGAAACCACTCGGGGATGCTCTCAGGTCGTCGAACCACACTCCACACTGTGTCCGCGTCGGCCGCAATCCTTCGTTCGTGACGTATCGAGGCCACGGGTACCACCCCCAGTAGCCTTACCTTAGTTCCTAAACATATAGTCTGGTTTTGTGAATTCACTGCTCGCGCTCGATTTCGAGCTCGGGCCGGACTTAGAACAGGCCATTCGCGAGGCTGTCGACGATTCCATCGCCTTTTGTGTTCTGGAACGTAGAACGTCGCCCCGACGGCGACTCGAAGATCTTGAACGACTTGGTGCGACAGCCGTGCGCGACGCCAATGGTGTCACCGAACTGAAAAGTGGCACTCCGGTGGACGACGAGATTGGGTTAGTCATGCTCACGTCGGGTTCGAGTGGTGAGCCGAAGGCGGCCGAGCTGACGTGGTCGGCCCTTCGCGTCAGTGCCGAACTCACCCAGGCGACCCTCCGAGATGACTCACCACCAGTGTGGTTGCCTTGCCTACCGGCAAGTCACATTGGCGGCTTAGCTGTGCTGCTCCGCGCGGTTCTCAGTGACGCCACCTTGCTCTGGGGCGACGGCGAAGACCTGGAATCCGGGGCCACTCATGGTGCCACGCACGTGTCCGTCGTGCGTGCGCAATTGGCTCGATACAACGTGAGTGGGTTTCGACACGTACTCCTAGGAGGTGCACGCCCCCCGACGGCACTACCAGAGAACGTCATCACGACGTGGGGCATGACCGAAACAGGCTCCGGCGTTGTCTACGACGGTGTGGCGCTACCGGGTGTTGACGTGGCGAGCGTGAACGGCGAGATCTGCGTGCGTTCGCCGACACTCTTTCGCTCGTATCGATCGAGTCCGAGGCCGCAGGTGATCGGACCCGACGGTCGCGACGACTGGTTCCCGACCGGCGACGCCGGCTCGGTCGAGGGTCAACGAATTTCGGTGAAGGGGCGCCTTGGCTTCGTGATCAACACCGGCGGCGAGAAACTCTGGCCCGAGGATCTCGAGTCAGTACTGGCCACGATTACCGGAATCCGTGACGTCGCGGTCACCGGGCTTGACGACAACGAGTGGGGCCAACGCGTCGTCGCATTGGTCGTATCAGACGGAACGAAATTGGATGCTCAGATCCGACGCATTGCCGAGGAGCGAATAGGGCCCTGGGCCAAACCCAAAGAGATTCGCTACGTGGCGGCCATACCGCGCACGACCAACGGCAAGGTTCGCCGCCGAGATCTTCCCAACCTGTTTTGACGGCCCTTCAACCATGGCGCGACCTCGTCGCCGAGTCGACCAGCCACGATTGTCGGAATTGAAGGCTGTTAGCCGAGGACCGTACTGCCGCGACGGGCGATCGAGTCGATCGAGACAGCTGCCAGCAGCACAAGGGCCGTCGCCATGTACTGCGTCGCCGCACTCATTCCGACGAGGCCCATACCGTTCGGAATAGTGGCGATGATCACGCCTCCAACCACGGCATTGATCATCTTGCCCCGTCCACCAAAGAGACTGGTGCCGCCGATAACGGCCGCCGCAACGGATTCGAGCACGAGGTTGCCACCATCGATGCCATCGGTGATGCCCCCGAGTCGAGAGGCGTAGATCAATCCCGCAATGCCGGCGCTCAAGCCAGCGAGTGAAAACGCCAGGAGACGGTACCGGTTGACATTGACGCCTGCGCGACGAGCGGCTTCACTGTTTCCGCCAATGGCGTAGATGTAGCGACCCGCTTTGGTCTTAATGAGGATGAAGCTGCCGGCGGCGAGGACGGCCAGCACGATCGGTATCGCAAAGGGCATCCCATCGATGGTGGTGAACCCTGAACGGTTGGTGTTGAAGATCCAAATCAATAAGCCACCGCTGATGGCCAACAACACAATCTTGGTGATCGTGACCTTCGTGTTCGTGTCGAGCCCGCTGGTGCGTCGATTGCGGTCGGCGCGCAACATGGAGAAACTGGATATCGCAACGATCACGATCATGAAGATGACGGTGGCCAAAGGAGTGAAATTTCCGTTGACAAGGTAGTAGAGCTCGTTATTGTGCAGTGGAATCGCGCCGCCCGTACCCTGCTTGTCGACGAGCCAAATCAGGACACCTTGCAATCCCAAGAGTCCGGCCAGCGTCACGATGAACGATGGGAGCCGAAGTCGAATGACCAGCACCCCACTGAGACTCGCGATCCCAGTCGTAGCGGCCAAAGCGACCAGTACGGCGGCCCACCACGGCCAGTTGTACTTCGTTTCGGTCAATATCACCGCCGCGGCCGCGCCTATGCCGGCGACGAAACCGAGCGAAAGGTCGATCTCGCCCAGAAGAAGCAGCCAAATCTCACTCATGCTCAAGAGCACGAAGAAGCACGCTTGGATGAAAAGGTTGGTCAGGTTCTGCGGCGTGAGGAAGACCGAGTTCTGGATCTGGAAGTAAATGACGAGGGCCGCCAGACCTAGAAGGATCGGAATCGATCCGTTGTCACCCTGCCATACGCGCTTCACCTGCAGGGACAGTGAATGCCCCCTCGATACGGCGTGCTCACCGGAGTGACTCGTTGTCACCTGATTGGGGGCATCGGACAACGGAGTACTACCTTTCGGTTAGAGAGACGAGGAGAGGCGCGAAGGAACGCGACTGGACTCTCCGGTGGTGATCAACTCGACGGCGCTCGCAGTGTCGTAATTGGCGATCGGACCTTCGCTGACGATGGTGCCCAAATACATGACCGCGATGCGGTCAGCGACGCTAAAGACGTCGAGAAGGTTGTGAGAGATAACGAGAACGGAGATGCCCCGGGAAGCGAGCGTTCGAATGAGTTCGAGAACGAGTTTGGTCTGCGAGACGCCAAGGGCCGCCGTCGGTTCGTCCATAATGACCAACTTCGAGTCGCGCATAACGGCGCGAGCAACGGCCACGGCCTGACGTTGACCACCGGACAACGATCCCACGAGTTGTCGCACCGACTTTACGGTCGTTACCGAGAGATCCTTCAATGTTTGCTTCGTTGCGAGTTCCATCTTGATCTCAGAGAGCATTTCAAATTTCGTCTCTTCGCGTCCGAGGAACATGTTCTGGACGATGTCGAGATTGTCACAAAGCGCGAGGTCCTGATACACCGTCGCGATCCCCAAATCTGACGCGTCACGAGGAGTGTGAATGTTCACCTCCTGGCCGTTCCAAAAGGTCTGGCCCGACGCTGGCGCGTAGATGCCCGACATACATTTCACGAGGGTTGACTTGCCGGCACCGTTGTCGCCGATGAGCGCGGTGACCTGACCGACGGGCACGTCAAGGTCGCAGTCCTGCAGTGCCTGCACCGGACCGAAATTCTTCGATATCCCGCGCAGACTCAACAGTGGTGTTGCGGGTGATGCAGAAGCCCCCGAGCCAACCGGTCCCTCTCGTCCGTCACCGGACGTGGAAGGACTAGCTGACTCGGGGGCGTTCTCCATCAGTAACTACTTATTTAATGCCGTACGTCGTGCAGTCAGCCGCGTAGGTGGGCTGGGGTGAGCCAGCAACCGTCGGCGACGAAGAGGTGCACAAGTCCGAAGCCTTCAACCAACCGTCGTGAATAACCGTGGACTCAACGTCCGCAGCCGTAACCCATGAGGCCTTCAGGAGGATCGACTTAACACCCTTGTTCTCAAGCGTGTCAGGCGTCGAGCCGTTCACGAGACCCTTCGGTGGCTTGATGCCAGCGTTGAGGTACACCGCGAGCGCAACCGCCGACTGAGCTTCCTTGTAAATCGGCTTGTAGACGGTGCCGCACTGGTAGCCAGAGATGATGTTCTGGAAACCAACGAGTGACGCGTCCTGGCCGGTGAACGGGAAGGTCTTAGGCTTGAGACCCTTGCTCTGCAGGTAGGTGATGATGCCCGAAGCGTTGTTGTCGTTCGGTGTCACCGCAGAGTTAATGGACGGGTGTGCCGTGTAGGCAGCCTCAAAGTCCGAAGCAGCCGTTGGGCCGTCCCACGTACCGGAGTTCTCCAACACTGTCTGCTTGGACCCGGAGAGGGTCGTGGCAGTCGTGTTGAAACCAGCGGCCTGGAGAACGGCGTTGTAGCCCTTCGCAAACAAGGTGGCGTTGTTGTCAGTCGGTGAACCGTACGAGATGTAGGTCACTGGGCTAGTAACGCCCCACGCCGTCTGGCACGCAAGTTCGCCCTGTCCAATCAATGTTCCGACCGCAACGTTGTCGAAGCTCACGTAGTACGTACGCTGTCCACCCAAGGTGAGACGGTCGTAGTCAATGGTCTTCACGCCACGTGCGGCTGCGTAGGCCTCAATTGAAGCACCGGTTGTCGGGTCAATTGGGTCAATAATGAGCACCTTGGTGCCACGTGCAATCGCCGCCTGGGCATCGGTGAACATCGTCGTGTCCGATCCCAGCGCGTTTTCGACCTTCCACTTCTTCACGCCGGCGGCCTTGAACGACTTCGTCAAGTCCGGAGCGTCGAAAGCCACGTACCGAGCTGATGACTTCGTGTCGGGGAGGATCACCGTAATGGCACCCTTACCCTTCGCCACGATGCTCTTCAGGTACTTCATTGTCGAGTAGCTCGTATTAAACGTGCTCGCCGACACCGTTGGCCCCGATGCGGAACTCACGGTCGGCATCATTGTGACGACGAAAGCGCCGACCAATGCCGCAGACGCAAGAGCCCTTCCTTTTTTAAAATTCATATCCCCAACCCTTCAGTGACACCTTTGGTGGTGTCGATAGTTTTATGCACTGCGTGTGAACATCAGGTGAAACATAATGTCCGCTTGGTAAAATAACATGCCGCCACGACGCAGGTGGTTCACGACCTGGAAATTCGCCCGAAATATTGTCGTCGCATACGCCGACGGATGGTTCCGGCGATGCGAATCACCGTATCCAATGGCCGAGATGAGGAGAACTTCGTTCACGGCACAACATCGTTTGTGGCTTCACAACCTGATCAAGTCGCCTTTCTCGCCGTTCTCCTTTTCAGCGCATTACGGCAACCGTCCCGTTGAGATCTTGCCATTGGTGCGGGCCGTCCCCATGAGTCTTCACGCGCGTGAGGGGTTCGAAGCGGAAATTATGTCAAAGAAAGGACGCGCTCCATTGTTGCCATGATCGAAATGGTTTCGTCCAAGGGCATCATCGGGCTTTCGAGCAGTCCCTCCTCGATGCAGCGCGCCACCTCCGACGCCTCGTAGTGCAGGCCGCGACCGACCGTGGCGAATTCATAGACTCGCTCCTCACCATTTTGCTGCACCAGCGTAAACGGCCCAGGTGCATAGAAACTTCCCCCAATCTCGATGCGAGCGTCGGTTCCAGAAATGGACGCCCTGGTCGGTGTCCTCGCGCCCGACGTGCACGACAGCACGGCCTGTGCGCCACTCTCGTAGCCGAACGCCATCGCGACTGACCCGTCAACGCCGCTGAAGGCCGGTTGCGTGAGCGCCGCCACGCGTGACGGTGTACCGAGCACCATCGAAGCAAACGACACGGGATAGACGCCCAGATCGAGCATCGCTCCTCCGCCCAACGCTGGATTGAAGAGACGATGTTCAGGATCGAGCGGGAACCATTGGCCGTGATCGGCCTCGACGCTGACGATACGGCCAAGTTCTCCTCGCTCGATGAGCGCACGTATTTCGATGATGTTCGGCAGGCAGCGCGTCCACATGGCCTCCATCAAGAAAAGTCGCTTTTCGCGGGCGCTCGCGACGAGGTGTCGCGCTTCGTCACTGGTCATGGTGAAGGCCTTTTCGACGAGTACGGGCTTGCCGTGTTCGAGTGCCAGCGAGGCATTTTCAAAGTGCATGGGATGGGGCGTCGCCACGTACACGACGTCGACGTCCGCGTCGGTGACCAATTTCTCGTAGGAGTCGTAGCTGCTCGGTATTGAGTGTTCACTGGCGAACGCATCGGCTGAGGACTGCGTGCGCGATCCAACCGCGGCAGCCACCCCGACGCCGGTAAGTGCCAAATCACGGACAAATCTCCGGGCGATGCCACCCGTACCGATGATTCCCCACTTGAGTACTTGTGCCACGATCTCCTCATTCCCGTCGTTCGAAACACCACAGTACCGAGTCGTGACTCGGTAGAAGTAGCCGAAGACTCGTCGAGAAAGGTGATGATTCACTTCCATGCGAGCTCGAGCGCATCGCGCCGATGAAATGCACGCGGTCGGTACGCTGCGACGGTGACCAACCGACTCGCGGATGCATCCAGTGCGTACCTACGCCAGCACGCCGAGAACCCCGTCGATTGGTGGACCTGGGACCGAGAAGCGCTCGACGAAGCCGCCCGCCTCGACCGCCCTATCTTCCTCTCCATCGGTTACGCCGCGTGCCATTGGTGTCACGTGATGGCGCATGAATCCTTCGAGGACCCCGCCGTCGCCGAACTCCTGAACACCTATTTCATTCCGATCAAGGTCGACCGTGAAGAACGGCCCGACGTCGACGCGCTCTACATGGCGGCGACCCAGTTGGTGAGTGGACACGGTGGTTGGCCGATGTCGGTGTTCTTGCTTCCCGACGGGCGGCCTTTCATGGCCGGCACGTACTATCCCCCGGTCGACCGTCACGGTCAAGCGAGCTTTACGACTGTGTTGAACGCGATGCACGACGCCTGGACGAATCGGCGCGACGCCGTCGAGCGCCAAGCCGGTGAACTCTCGAGTGCCATCGACCGCGAAGTCAGTTTCATCGATCACCTTTCGCCATTCACGGACGAACTCGATCTGGCCACGTCGCGTCATCGGTTGCGCGACGACCTCGTGAAGCAGTTTGACTCCGAAGGCGGGTTCGGTGGAGCGCCGAAATTTCCGCGACCAAGTTATGTCGAAGCCCTGCTCGAATTCAGTGACGAAGAGTCGCGCCTCGCCGTCGAACGGACCTTGGACGCTCTGTCGAGGCGGGGACTGTACGACCACCTTCGCGGCGGCTTCGCCCGTTACAGCGTGGACGCCGAGTGGCACGTGCCGCACTTCGAAAAGATGCTGAGCGACCAGGCCCTCCTCGCGCGTGCATATCTTCGTGCGGCGAGGGCGATGCCCGATCATCCCCAGTGGCGCGAGGTCGCGCTCGACACGATTGACTTCGTGCTGAATGACCTGTCCCTGCAACAGGGTTTCGCATCGGCGCTCGACGCTGACGCCGGAGGCTTCGAAGGCTCGCACGTCACCTGGACTCCACTCGAAGTGGCCCAATCTCTCGGAGAAGACGGGCTCACTGCCGACCTCGAGGCGACGTTGCGCCGATGGAGGATCGAGGAGCCGGGAGCTTTCGAGGGCCGCTCGATTCCCCGACTCGGTGACGCCGAGCCGTTCAGTACGCCCGCGGCACTCGTGCCGGCGCGCGACGCGCTGCGCCGATCACGCGCCCGTCGAGCGCAGCCGAGCCGGGACGAGAAGGTAATCCTGGAATGGAATGCCATGTTCGCCTCGGCGCTCTTTGAGAGCCGCGAGCCCGCCCTCGTGCAGCGCGCGGCGGCACTGCTGGGATCGCTCCAACTCACGCACTTCGACGGCGTCGTGTGGTGGCGAACACAAAGTCGACGGGCCCACGCCAGCGCGAGCGACGTGGCCTGGATGCTCGACGCGTGCGTCGACGCCTTTGAGGCCACCGGTCACGATGAGTGGCTCGACGAGGCGCGTTTGCTCACTGCGTACCTGCTCGAGCATTACTGGGACGGCGAGGTGCCATCGACAAGGTTCCCGCACGTCGGCAACGGCGTGTTCTCGCTGAGCGACCTCGTCACCGATCTTCACGCACGACCCAAAGAGATCTTCGATGGCGCCACGCCGTCGAGTCACGCCGTGTCGTGTCGCGCTCTGGCCCGTGTGGCGTTATGCACCGGTGACCTCGACGTCTTGGCGGTAGCGCAACGACTGGTCGAGCTCGGGGCGTCACTTCTCGCCACGCATCCCGTCGCTGTTCCCGATCTCCTCGAGGCGGCGGGCTTCGCCTTATCGGGCGTGGAAGTGGTCATTCCCGGTGACGTCAACGCACTCAGCGAACACATGGGGTCGACCTTCACGAGACGCGCCGTCCTAGTGACGGGAGTGGGTTCGTCACCGCTGTTGGAAAGTCGCCTCGCCGGTTCGGCCTACGTGTGTCGCGCCGGAGTGTGCCAACTACCCGTCGACACGGTGACTGGGCTCGAAGTCGAATTGCGTAACGTGGGAGCCTGATGTCGATCTTCACTCGGGACGCCGCCGCTCGGGCGAACAAGCGCCTGGTCGAGCGGATGCCCCAACGCGCCACCGTTGAATTGACGGCTGGCGCCACGGTCTACGGGCTGGTGCTCGGTTCCACGAACGAGACGACGACTGTCGTCGATCTCAAGTCCCAGGCGATCGTGCGCTGGCGCATTCCGTGGCCGTCGGACTACGTCACGGACCTCGCGGTCTTCGACGTGGTCGAGGGTCAGCTCGCCGACGACATCGAACGTAACGACCTCGCGCAGCCCGAAGCGGTCACGCTGGTCGACCTACCGCGACGACTCGGCACCTACCGCGGACGACGCGTCCGAGGGTGGCTCGAACAGCTCGCCAGTCCCGCCGACGGGCCGCTCTTCGGTTTTCGCGGCCCCAGTGCGCCGTACTGGGAGTTCCGAGGCGAACGGCCGAGCGTGGCGTTGATCGCCGCCGACCGCGGACCGCAACTCCTACGCCGACACGATGACGGTTCCACCTGGGTCCGCTTCGGCTGGTTCGGTGATGACGTGTGGCTGCTGTGCGAAGACGCGCACGCCATCCGCACCATGGAGGCCACCCGGCGACCGTCACTCGCGGGTAAGGACCTAGCCTCGGCGCTCGGGTTCCGCCCGACCTACGTGCTGACGACGCTGTCCAAGCCGATCGACGGCCACTGTTACAAGAGCTGCACGGGACTGCTGCCGCGCGGTTGAACTATTTGGGCAGTTTGCCGGAGGCCAATGACTCGGCCATAGCCCAACCAAAGACCACGAGCCGCTCGCCCTTGTGGGGCTTGAGTCCGTTGAAGAACGTGTCGACGCCGTCGGGGATCGGTCCCTTGGACGCGATGTAGTCCAGACCGCCGACCGGTCCCGGCGTCACCGTCATGACGAAGGTCTTGTCATCGATCGACTTCTCGGAGCCGAAGCGCTTGGCCAGCCGTCGACCCCACGCGCGGTCCTCGCCCGTCGGCTTGTAGCCCAGGCGCGGCACGACGTCTTCAAGACCGGCGAAGGCTCGAAAGCCATCGGGTGACGTGAGACGAGAGCCCAGCAGGACGTCCTCGTCGGGGAAGGCCAGCAGCGCTCGACGGAACTGGTCGTGCAGGATGGCCTTCAACGTCTGGTCGGATTTGGCGTTGCGGTCAACCAGTAGCAAGCCGACCAGCAGTGACGGCGTGCCGCCGATGCGTTCGAGCGTGCAGAACGAATAGCCGCGCAACTTGTTGCCCTCGCGCACCTGAGTGACGAGCACCCAGTCCTCTCGCTGCTTGGAGAGGAAGCCGATGTCAAAATTTGGCTCCCGATCGACGCAGAGATCGGCCATCTCGGCGAGTTCTGCGTCGCTGAGAGCGGTGGTGTCTTTAGTAGAAACGGTCATTGCCATAGGAATACATTCTACGACTCTTTAGACAACGACCCGGCCGACTAGGCCTTAATCACGTTTCGACCGAATTCGGTGCGTAGATCGGCGACCACACTGGGGATATTGACGTTGAACTCTGGGCCTAGTTTGAAGGCTTTACCGGCGGCACCGGTCTCCACGATGACCGGTGATCGCCCGGGATAACGGGCCAGGATCTCGCGAAGCGTGCCAATGGAACTCTGCGTCAGGTCTTCCGGGCGAAGGGCGAGGCGCAGCTCTTCGTTGCCTCGCTCAATGCTCAAGAGTTCGACGTCAATGGCGCTGAAACGAAGCTCCTCTTCGAATCCAGGACGCACTTTCACGAGCACGATGTTGTCTTTGGCGAGGAATCCACTGAATTTCTCGAAATTGTTCGCCGAGAAATTGATCTCCATCGACGCGCCGAGATCTTCGACGACCACCCGGGCGTACTGCTTGCCCATCTTGGTCGTGCGAATCTGGACCTCAGCGAGGATGCCCCCGACCGTGACCGCCTTGCCGGTTCGCGCCAACTCCTCACCGCGTTCGCGCACGCTGATGATGGAGCCGTCGGTCTTGGTCGCCAGTTGGCTCTCCACTTCGTAGAGGGGATGATCCGAGATGTAGGTGCCCAACATCTCTCGCTCGAAGTCCAACTTGACGGACTTGTCGAACTCGATGTCGCTCACCGCGATATCGGTTCCCTCCCAGTCGTGTCCGTCGCCTTCGCCGAACGCGGCGAACAGCGTCGTGATGCCGAGCGAGTGGTCGCGTCGACGAGCGAGCGTGACGTCACAGAGCTCGTCGACCTTTAACAAGAATCCCAATCGCGCGACGCCCAAGGTGTCGAAGGCGCCGGCCTTGATGAGCGACTCCATCGTGCGCCGATTGAGCACCATGGGATCGACGCGGCGCACGAAGTCATAGACCGACGCGTAGCGACCGTGGGCTTCTCGTTCGCTGACGATCTTCTCCACCACGGCCTCGCCGACGTTGCGCACCGCGGCGAGTCCGAAGAGGATCGTCTGGTCCTGGGAGAGACTCGGCGCGTACTCGGCGAAGGACTCGTTGACATCTGGCACTCCGACGGTGATGCCCATCTGGCGCGCTTCATTCAGGTAGACCGATGCCTTGTCCTTGTCGTCGCGGAAGGACGTGAGCAAGGCGGCCATGTACTCGACGGGATAGTTCACCTTCAACCACGCGTCTTGGTAACCGAGCAATGCGTAACCGTAGGCGTGGCCTTTCGGGAAGGCGTAGTCGGCGAACGGTTCGATCTTGTTGAAGATGGCCTCACCGAGTTCGCGGCCGTAACCCATGCGCTCGGCGCCGTCGACGAACTTCGAACGCTGGGCGCGAATCATCTCGCGGATCTTCTTCGAGCAGGCCTTACGCAGGTCGTCGGCTTCGGTCATCGAGAAACCCGCGATCGTCGTCGCGACACGCATGATGTCCTCTTGGTAGATCATGAGACCCGACGTCTCGCCGAGGATTGCCTCCAAATCGGGATGGTCGTAGCTCACCGACTGCCGTCCGTTCTTGCGGTCGGCGTAGTCGTTGTGCACGTTCTCCGAGAGCGGCCCCGGTCGGTACAGCGCGTTCAAGGCAGCGATGTCGTCGAAGCCGGTCGGCGCGAGGCGACGCATGAGTTGGCGCATCTTGTCGCCCTCGAGTTGGAAGATGCCGATCGAGTTGCCCAAGCGCAACATCTCGAACACCTTGGGATCGTCGAGCTCGACCTTGTCGATATCCACGGTGATGCCGTGGCGACGTCGGATGTTCTCGAGCGCGCGTTCGATGATCGCCAGGTTGCGCAGTCCGAGGAAGTCCATCTTCAAGAGTCCAAGCTTCTCGATGGCCGTTGCTTCGTACTGGGTGACGATCGGCGCGTCCTCGCCCGAGCCCGACGGACCGGATTTGCGCTGCACCGGGACGTAATCGAGCATCGGGTCCTTGGTGATAACGACGGCCGCCGCGTGAATACCGTCTTGACGTCGCTTGTCGACAAATCCCATGGCCACGTCAATCGAGTGCTTGACTTCCGGGTCGTTCTCGTAGAGGCCGCGTAGTTCCGCGGCTTCGACGAAACGACCTTCGTAGCCCGGCGTCGGTTGGAAGCAGGCCTCGAGCGGAAGGTCCTGGCCCATGACCAAGGGGGGCATCGCCTTGGCGATCTTGTCGCCCAGTTGCGGTGGGTAGCCGAGCACACGCGCCGCGTCGCGCACCGCGGCCCGGGCCTTGATCGTCGAGAAGGTCACGATCTGGGCTACGTGGTCCGACCCGTAACGCTCGGCGGCGTAACGAATCATGTCGCCGCGGAAGCGTTCGTCAAAGTCCATGTCGATGTCGGGCATGGAACGTCGTCCGGGATTCAAGAAGCGCTCAAAGATCAGTCCATAACGAAGCGGGTCGAGGTCGACGATCCGCAGGCAGTACGCGACGCAACAGCCGGCCGATGACCCTCGACCCGGACCTACCCGAATGCCCTGCTCGCGAGCGTGTCGGATGAGGTCCCACACCACGAGGAAGTAGTCCGAGAATCCCATGTCGGCGACCACGCCGAGTTCGTACTCCAGTCGCGTCATCACCTCATCGCTGAGGACGTCGCCGTAACGCTCGTGCGCTCCGTGCAGCACCAGATCACGCAGGTAACGGTTCGCGCCTTCTTTGTGCGAGGCGCCACGGAACTCGTCGGGGATCGGGAACTCCGGGAGCGCGTCATTGTCGAACTCGATCGTGACCGCGGCGCGCTCGGCGATCAGCAACGTGTTGTCGCAGGCCTCGGGCAGGTCACGAAAGAGATAGCGCATCTCGGCGGCGGTCTTCAGATAATGCTGATCGCTGTGAAACCGGAAGCGGTTGGGATCGGCCACCAACGAACCGGTGCCGATACAGAGGAGTGCGTCGTGCATCTCGGCGTCGCCGTGTTCGACGTAGTGCAAGTCGTTCGTCGCCACCAGCGGGGCACGAAGGTCCTTCGCGATTTGCAGTAGCTGCGGATTGGTGCGGGTCTGTTCGGGAAGGCCGTGGTCCTGGAGCTCGATGAAGAAGTTCTCCTGGCCGAAGATGCTCTGCAAACGACCGGCCAACTCGAGCGCCTTGGGATAGTCGTCGTGCAACAACGCCTGGAGGACGACGCCACCGAGACAGCCCGACGTGGCGACCAGTCCGGCGTTGTAGCGCTCGAGCAGATCCCAGTCGAGACGAGGCTTGTAGTAATAACCCTCGAGGAACGCCAGCGACGAGAGTTCGCGCAGGTTGCGGTATCCCTCGTTGGAGGTCGCCAGCAAGGTCAGGTGGTGATAGAGCTTCTGGCCACCCTCGGTCTCGCCGCCCGTGTCGTCGATCTTGCCGCGGCGCGGTGGTCGGTCGAAGCGCGAGTTGGCCGCCATGTAGGCCTCGAGGCCGACGATCGGGGTCAGTCCGTGCCTTCGACACGCCTCGTAGAAGTCGATGACCCCGTAGAGGTTGCCGTGGTCCGTGATGGCGATAGCGCGCTGGCCGTCGGCCTTGGCGGCCAGCACCATCTCCTCGACGCGGGCCGCGCCGTCGAGCATCGAGTACTCGGTGTGGTTATGGAGGTGGACGAAGCCCTCAGCCATCAGCTGACGAACCCTTTCGCAAAGTGACGAGGACTATGCCCGTTCACGTTCGACGGTAGTGAGCGCGTGTGACGTGCCACGCCTAGAGGTACGTGCCCGCACGCGGCTCGCCCGAGCCCGGAGGCAGCGACCGACCGCGCATCTTTTCGAGCTGTGCGGAGGCGGCGGCCTGTTGAGCGAACAGCGAGGCCTGGATTCCGTGGAAGAGACCCTCAAGCCAGCCGACGAGTTGGGCCTGGGCGATTCGCAACTCGGACTCCGTCGGCACGTCGGCGCTGAAGGGCAGCGCCATCTTGCCCAATTCGGAGCGCAGATCGGGAGATAGCGCGTCGGAGAGTTCGCTGATCGACGTCTCGTAGATCTCTCGAAGTCGACTCCGTCCGGCCTCGTCGAGGGGCGCACTTCGCGCCTCGTCGAGCAGCGATTTCACCATCGAGCCAATGCGCATCACCTTGGCCGGCTGGCTGATGTAGTCCGAGTTCTCGTCCTCAGCCGGCTTCTCGTCCTCGCCCGGCGACAGCACTTCGTTGGGGTTCACGGTCACGTTTTCGTTGGGGGCGTCTTCCACCCTTCCACTGTGCCAGACAATCACCCGAGGACGTGCACGCCCGAGGTTTTCGCGACCTCACGACGGTAGATTGAGAACGTGAGAGTTTCGACGAGGGGCGACTACGCCAGTCGCGCGCTTCTGAGCCTTGCCCTGGGCACGGACCTGTCGAGGCCGACCTCGGTGCGCGACCTCGCCACACGAACTGGACTACCCCAGCCCTACCTCGAACAGATCCTCCTGAGTCTGAAGGGCGTCGGCCTGGTGCGTTCCAAGCGAGGTGTCGGCGGCGGCTACGTCTTGGCTCGACCGGCCGAACGAATCACCTTGGCCGAGATCGTGGCCGCGGTCGACGGACCCATCGTCGCCGGGGATTTCGGCGAACCGCATAAAGACGGCGCCTGCGACCACGAGGGACAGTGTGTCCTGCTGGGCGTCTGGGCCGACGTCGGGAACCACATGCGCGAGCACCTTTCGAGCTTCACGTTGGCCGATATGGTCCTTCAGGCCCGTGGTGGCCGACCGGTCAAGAAGACGCACACTGCCTAGCCCGATTCTTACGATTTTCAGAGAAAACGGGCCTTGAAATCTAATAAATAACGTGATAAATTAGTTACACGTTCGTAGGAGAAATTACCGCCCACGGGCGAGTTGTCCCTGAATGGAAGGCAGGAAATTCAAGTGATTGCCACCCCCCGACGATCAGCCGTGAATACCAATGACATGTTGGGTCTCTTGATGAGAGACCTCGACCGTTACCCGATGCCCAATTACGACGAACAGGTCGAGTTGGCCAAGCGCGTCACGGCCGGTGACGAAGAGGCGAAGAAGCAGATGGTCGCGGCCAACCTGCGACTCGTGCTCCACTGGGCCCGTCGCTACCAAGACCGCGGTGTCGAGATGATCGACCTGGTCCAAGAAGGTACGTTCGGACTACTGCGCGCCGTCGAGAAATTCGACTGGGAGCGCGGTTTCAAGTTCTCGACGTACGCCACCTGGTGGATTCGCCAGGCTCTACAGCGCGCCGTCCAACAGCACGGTCGCACGATTCGCATCCCCCTCGAAGTCGGTGAACAGCTCCAGCGTCTCGAAGCGACGACGGCGGAGCTGACCTCGATCTTCGGTCGCAAGCCGACCGATGACGAGCTCACCGAAGCGACCGGAATGTCCAAGGCCGTACGCGACAACTTGCACGGACTGGCCGGCGTCACGGCGAGTCTTGACCAGCCCGCGTCGTCCGATTCCGCGACGACCCTGGGTGACCTTGTCGCCCCGAGCCAGCACGACTGGGTCGGTGACATCGAGCAGACCATGATGGACGATCAACTCCACGGGGCGCTCGAGAAGTTGAACGACCTGCAGCGAGAGGTGTTGAACCTACGCTTCGGTCTCAACGGCGCCACTCCCCTGTCCTTGCAGGCGACCGCCACCAAGATGGACATCGGTGTACGCCGGGTCCGTCGCGCAGAAGAAGAGGCGCTCGCGCTACTTCGCGATGACTCGGCCGTCGTGGCCGCGCGCGAAGTCGCTTAGAACTCGATCGTCTCGGGCACTAACACCCGCAAGTCGGCGGGTAACGGGACGCTGGTCGTAATCCATTCGTCGGTCTTCGGATGGGCGAAGGCCAGCGTCGTCGAGTGCAGGAAGAACCGGTCCTCAGCTAGGCGCTTCTCGCGGCGGTGACCGTAGCGCGCGTCGTTCACGACCGGATGACCAATGGTCGCGAGATGCACTCGAATTTGGTGAGTACGCCCGGTGTCCAGTTGCAAGCGCAACAGCGTCATGGCGTGCGGCTTGTCGATGCGCGCCACGACCTCGTAGCCGGTTCGAGCGGTTCGACCGTCGGAGCGCACCGCCATAATCGTCGGCGTTCGAATGGAGCGTCCGATCGGCGCGTCGACGACGCCGCGCTCTTCGGTGACGTGACCCTCCACCATCCCGTAGTACGTGCGTTCCATGAGTCGCTCGGCCAGCTGAATACTCAGGTTCGAAAAGCCCAGCGGTGTTTTGGCGACGACCAGCACACCCGAAGTGCCCTTGTCGAGCCGGTGCACGATGCCCGGTCGCATTGGATCACACAGACCCTCGCTGCTCAGTTCGCGCATCTGCGGATAGAGGGCCAGCAGGCCGGCGGCGAGCGTGCCGTCACGGTGTCCGGCCCCGGGATGTACAACTTGACCAGGTGCTTTGTTGACGACAGCGAAGTCCTCGTCGTCGAGCACGACGTCCACGGAGACGTTCGCGTCCGCTTGGACCTCGGCGCTCTCAGGCGCGGGTAATACGGCCACCAGGCGTTGACCCTCGCGCACCGGCGTCGAAGACTTCGCGATGACCTTGTCATCCAAGGTGACGGCACCGCTGGCGATGATGACGTTCGTCTCAGAACGCGACAGACCGGTCAGCAATGCCAGTACGCGATCGAGACGGATCTCATCGAGGGTGGCGGGGACGAGCAGGTCCAGTACTTCGCCGTCGAAGGCGTCGAGGATGTCGTCGTCACTCACGAGAGCAGTCGCTCGCCCATGAGCGCGGCCACGAGCAACGTGATGAAACCGGCAGTAACGGCCACGTCAGCGAGGTTGAAGACGGGAAACGATCCGAGCGCGATGAAGTCGGTTACTCGCTGCGGTGTGGCCGAAAGTCGGTCGACGATGTTGGCGACGCCACCACCGATCAACAGTCCAAAGCCGGTCGCCGATAATCCGGGACGCGCGCGAACGCCCACGACCACGACGACCACGGCGACAATGACGGTCACGATCGACGTGAGCACCGTCCTCGACTGATTGAACGAGAACGAGATGCCCGAGTTGTATTGCAGACGGAGCCAGATCGTGCCGCCGACGTGGACTGCGTGGTTCGCCAAGACGTGACGCGCCCAGACTTTGGAGAGTGCGTCGATCGCCGTCACGACGAGGGCGATCACGATGACCGTGAGATTTATGCGACCAACTAGACGCTTGCGCGGCACGAGACACACATAAAGACCGGCAGCTGAGCCAGCAGACGGGGCTTCGAAATGGCTTCGTAGCATTCGTCGCAGCGCCCGTAACTACCGTCATCGATGCGCGAAAGGGCGACATCGATCTCGTCGACCTTCAGACGCAAGAGCGAAGCCAGGTCCTTCTTCTGGTCACGCTGAATGTCCGAGGCCACGCTGCTGCCGTCTTCGTCGTCGTACTCGAGCCGCTCTCGGTCGACCAGCATCTCATCGGCCTCGGACTCCATCACCACGATGTCGTCGTTGGTCGCACTTCGGGTCTCGAGGAGCAGCTGACGGAGCTCCTCCAGGAACTCCGGCTCGTCGGCGAAGGGCTTGGAATGCATCTTTCGTTCGAGGGCTTCGAGGCGCTTACGCTCCTCGGCTTCGCGACGCTCCTGGCGCTTCAATTCCTCTTGGTTGCGTCGTTCGATCTCACGAAGCTTGCGGAGCTTCTCGGCTTCGATGGCCTTACGCTTGGCGTCGATCTCTCGTTGCTTCTTCGCTTCGGCCGCGGCCTTCTCGCGGGCCTTGCGCTGCACTTCACGTTCCTTGGCGGCGACCTTGGCTCGGGCGTCGCGTTCCTTCTTGGCTTTGGCGGCGGCGGCGGCTTTGGCCTTGAGCGCGGCGGCCTTCTCCTTCGCGGCGGCCTTGGCCTTGGCCTCTCGCTCTTTCAGTAGCTTCGCCGCGGACGCAGCCTTGGCCTTGGCCGCGGCCACCTTCTTCGCGGCGGCGGCCTTTTGGGCCGCGTTCAATACTGCGGTCTTCTTGACGGGCTTTGCCGGCGCCTTCTTAGCCAGAGGCTTCTTTGGCGCAGCCTTTTTGGCGGGGAGCTTCTTCGCCGGCTTCTTGGGCTGGACTTTGGGGGCTACGGGCCGCTTGGGAGTCGCCTTTTTCGCGGGCGTCCGCGAGACCACGGTCTTCTTGGCCGCCGCCTTCTTGGCGGGCGCCTTTTTCGTGGCTTTTACTGTGGACGGCATGGTCAACTCCTCGACGTTGCACAACAAGTGCGCGCCGACCCTACCAGTTCGTGAAGAACTTACGGTCGATCGTCGAGGGTGGGTGCTTCAAAATTGAGCACCTGACCACCTTGATCCGACACCGGCGCCGGGGCCGGAGGTGGCTTGATGGGTCGCGGGGCCGGCTCGGGCGCGGCGCTCGAGGGCGCGCGAGCTCCGCCCACTTGCAGCGAACTCTCGATCCAACGCGAGAACTCCGCGAGCGCACTACCGAGACGCTTGCGTTCCGTGTCGAGTTGGCGCGTCAGTGTCTCGACGTCTTCGCTCAGTCGTTGCTTCAGACCGTTGAGACGATTGACCTCGTCCTCGGCGCGACTACGAGCTTCGGCCACGATCTCGCGCGCGCGTTCTTGTGCGCCCGCCGTCATCTCGCGGGCCTTGGTCTCGGCCTCTTGCTGCGCCTTTTCGATGAACTGTTGGGCCATGGCGATCATGGCGGTCACCTGCTCGGCACCCGAGACGGTGATGTGACGCGCCGCCGCCGCGGGAGCGGGTGCAGGTGCGGGCGTCAACGGTGACTCGGCGCTCGGACGAACGTCAAGTTGGCTGATCCGCTCGCCGGCCTGGCGAAGTTGTTGGCGCTGTTGCTGGACCAGTTCCTTCAGTTGATGGACCTCCACCGAGAGGCGCTCGAGGAAGTCATCGACCTCGTCGACGTTGTATCCCCGAACCCCGATTTTGAAAGCCACCGTGTCAATGGCGTCCAGGGCCGAAGGCGACGAGTCAGTGCTATCCATGCAGCCACACTATTACAACGCGCTTTGTCACGAGTCGATGAACCGTCAGATGTTCGCCTTGATGATGTAAAGGATGATGACCGCCACGAACGGAGAGAAATCAACGCCGATGCGGGTGCCCGGCATGATCGATCGCAGTGGTCGAAGGATCGGATCAGTGAGGCGCGCGAGCACGCGTTTGGTCGTGAGCATGCCGCTCGACGATCCGTCGGTGGGAAACCAGCTGAGCAGTGATGAGACGACGATGATCAAGATGTACAGCGTCAACAGATCTTGAATGAATCTCATGCGTCGCCGAGATCGCGGTAGTTCGCTTCTCTCAACCGATCCTTCGCCTCCGGTCCCAGGTGCATGCCCTGTGGGCTCATGAGATACAGACTGTTACCGAGAATCTCGATCTTCGCGTTCAGGGCGTAGGCGGTGCCCGAGGCGAAGTCCACCAGACGTCGGCCGAGGTTGGGGTCGACGGAGTTGACGTTTAAGACGACCGCGCGATTGGCCCGCAAGAGATCGGTGATGCGTCGTGACTCGTCGTAGCTGCGCGGCGCGAAGATCGCCACGTCCCGCTCGGGCGAGAACGACGAGACCGCTCGTGACGCGCTGGCCATCGGACGAACCCGCGTCTGTCCCGAAGAGTCGAGCACCGAGATCGACGAATTGCGAGGGCTCGCCACCGGACGAAGTGGCGCCGAGTTCGTCGACGACGTGGGGAACTGTCGGGCGCTGGGGGCGCTGTACTCCGGCTCGACGTCGACACTGGATGAATCCGAGAAGGGGCGCACCGGCGCCGATCCCGTGGAACCGTACTCGCCGTATTCGTCCTCAATGAGGCCTAGGAATCCTAAGAACCCGCGCAACTTATCTTTCATCGACATCTCCTTGCGGTTCCGGCGCTTTGGACCATGTTAGGTCAGGCGACCGAGTGAGCGTCCCGCTCGCCAAGGAGTGCGCGCCCGATTCGTAGTTCAGTCGTGCCCAATTCGCAAGCGATTTCAAGGTCATCGCTCATTCCCATCGAGCACTCGATGAGTCCCTGATCAACGCGCATCGCGTTGAGATTCGTGAAGGCCGAACGGGCCTGCACTAGATCGGGCGCCGCCACCGTCATGAGGCCGCGGACATCGAGTTCGAGATCGCGTGCCCGTCGCAGCAGTTCGGGCACTTCGCTCGCTGCGGCGCCGTTGCGCGTCGCTCCTCCGGTGTAATCGACCTGCAGGTAGAGCTGCGGACGGTCATTCGTCGCGGCGATCTTCTCGAGTTCTTTCAATCGCGATACCGTGCTCACCACTTGGGCGTGGGCGCACACCCGAGCGATCTTGTTCGACTGCAGCGCGCCGAGGAAATGCCACGAGATATCCAGATCGCGGCTCTGCGCAGATTTGGTCTCGAGTTCGTCGAGGTAGTTCTCGCCCACGTGACGGAGACCGTTGGCGAGTGCCGCGCGCACGGCGTCGACGCCAAAGGTCTTAGTGACCGCGACAATGCGAATCGTCTCGGGATCTCGACCAGTGGTCGCGATGCGCGCGCGAAGACTCGTCAGATTCTGAGCGACTCGCGCAACGAGCTCGTCGTCAGCGGAGGAAGCTGGGAAGGTCGTCATCGCCACCGACGTCGAAGAAGTCGTCATTGGTGGTACTGGTGAAGATGTCGCTTCGCGGTCCTTCGGTCATCGACGGCTCACTGGACGTGAGGGGTGACGACTTGGCCTGGGCGTTGTGGTCGAAGCCCGCGGCGATGACCGTGACCCGCACCGTGTCGCCAATCGACTCGTCGATGACGCTACCGAAGATGATGTTGGCGTCAGGATGCGCGACCGAGTGGATGATCTCGGCGGCCTGGGTGACCTCGGACAGCGTGACGTCCGGTCCTCCGACGATATTCATCAAGATGCCGCGGGCCCCGTCGATCGAGGCTTCGAGCAGCGGCGACGTGATCGCGGCGCGCGCGGCGTTCACGGCCCGTCCCTCGCCAGTCGACGAACCAACGCCCATGATCGCGGTGCCGGCGTTTCGCATGATGGCGTTCACGTCGGCGAAGTCAGTGTTGATCAGTCCGGGTACGGTGATCAGGTCAGTCACGCCGCGCACGGCCGAGAGCAGCACGTCGTCGGCGATCTTGAAGGCGTCCAGCATCGACGTGTCAGCGGCGGTCACCGACAGCAAGCGGTCGTTGGGAATGACGATGAGGGTGTCGACCTTGTCGCGCAACGCCTGGATGCCCTTTTCGGCTTGGGTGGCGCGACGTTTCCCCTCGAAAGAAAACGGCCGCGTGACGACACCTATGGTCAAAATGCCCAGTCCGCGTGCGATCTCAGCCACGACGGGCGCGGCGCCCGTTCCCGTGCCACCACCCTCGCCGGCGGTGATGAAGACCATGTCGGTCTCCATCAGGGCCTCTTCGATCTCGCGACGGTGGTCGTCAGCGGCCTGGCGCCCGATCTCCGGGTCACTACCCGCGCCGAGTCCCTTGGTCAACTCACGACCGATGTCCAATTTCAGATCAGCTTCGCTCATCAGAAGGGCCTGCGCGTCGGTATTAGCCGCGATGAACTCGATATTGCGAAGTCCCGCAGAGATCATCCGGTTTACTGCGTTCACGCCGCCTCCACCGACGCCGATGACTTTGATCACGGCGTGGTAATTGTTCTGATTGAGACTCATGAACTCCCCTTGGGTTAACTCTTCCATTGTGTCGCACCTATGACGAAGGTGCGAACATTCGCGGACAAACGTCATCGAAGGCTAGTCAGACCTTGCTTTTTGGTCAAATGGCGCCTCACGACGGCGACCCTCCGGTGACCGCCAATTCACCGGGAACCGTCACGTCAACGACGTCGCCGGGGCGTAGTGTGCTGTGCGCGATGACCGATGCGATCGCCACGAATTTTGCGTGCAGTTGCGTGGGCGGACCGATGATGAAGGTGACCGGCGTCGTCATCTTGAGCGTCACTATGCCGTGATCGTCCTCGGTGACCACCGAGACCTGGGCATCGAAGGCCGGCGGCAGTTGGGATGCCACAAATGCCGCAGAACGACCGGCGCGCGCGAACGGCCATAACGCGTTGCGAGGATGCACGTAGTCCAACGTCGGTAAGTTCGCGTGCAGCGGTGCCGCACCCAGATCGCGACCGGATTGGTCAACGTACTGCAAGACGTGCTTGTCGTTGAAGGCGACGGCGACGGCCGTTCCCTCGTGCACCGTCACTACGACGGTGTTGGGCCAGTGCTTCACGAGCTGCACGGAGTCGATCCACGCGAACTGCGCCAGGTTCGACCTGATCGTCGCGTCATTGACGTCGAGCATCGTCGGGTGTGACTCGAGACCCGAAGCTGCGATGACCAGCGCGAGTGGTTCGTGTCGCACGCCCACGAAGGTGATGTGCTGCACGCGAAAATACGACTGACGAAGGACCCACTCGCCGACGGCGCCGAGCGTCGCCAACACCAAGAGTGTGACGACCACGAACCGGAACAGTCGAACCAGCGGTCGCCGAGGCTTGCGCGCAGAGCGGCGAGCCTCCCGCCCATTCGATGGGTCGACGCGACTGGCTCCTCGCGGTCGCGTCGACACGTTCGTTGCGACTCGTTGGCGTGCGGTACGTGCGTCGCGACTCACGGAGCCTCGAATCCTAGGAATCGATGCTCGCTCACGAGTTCGACTCCGGAGTGTTCCTTCACCCGCGCCTGAATGGTGGTGAGCAGTTCATAGACGTCGTTCCCACGTCCGTCAGGGTCCGCGATGATGAAATTGGCGTGCTTCTCCGACACCACCGCGGTGCCGATGCGCAGCCCCTTGCAGCCCGCCTCTTCGATCAGCCGACCTGCGAAATCACCTTCCGGATTGCGAAACGCGCTGCCGGCGTTCGCGCCACCGGGTTGGTGTTCGCGTCGCCACCGCACGATCTCGCGGATTCGTTCCTGGGACGCCTCGGCGTCGCCCGGGCGAAGATGCAATCGCACCGCGGTCACCACGTCATCCCTACGAAGCGAACTCGTGCGATAGCCGTAGTCCAACAACTCGGGCGACCAGGTGCGCGTCGTACCGTCGTGCCACACCGTGACCGACACCAGTGACTCGTTGAGGTCCGAACCGTGACCGCCGGCATTCATCACGGCCGCGCCCCCGAAACTTCCCGGGACACCAACGGCCCACTCGAAACCCACCGCGCCCGATTTAGCGAGTCGTCGGGCCGCGACCGGGAGGTGCATACCCGCGCCGGCATCGACGACGACCACGTCCTCTTGTTCGCGCGTCGTGAGTTCTTCGAACTCCCCGACCAGATGCACACCTAGAACATCGTGCTCACCGTCGGCGACCAACAGGTTCGACCCGTTGCCCACGACGAAGAGCTCCAATCCGGAACTCAACATCAAGGGACCCAGTTCCTCGAAGTCAGCGATCGAGGCGAGCGTCACCAACGCTCGCACCGTCCCGCCCACGCGGTAGGTCGTTCGAGCACCGAAGGGCGCGTGCTCTTGAACCCGCGCACCTGCGACCTCGACCAGTTCTTCGAGTGACATCAGCTCATCCCCGGAAGTTGTGAGGCGATCGACGCCACGTCGCCCGCCCCAAGCAGGACCACGACGTCGGTCTCGTCGTGCAGCGCCTCGAGCACGTCGGGAACGTCATTGGTCGAAGGACTGTAGATCGTGGTCACGCCGGCGCCGCGCTTCTTCACGGCGTCGGCGATCACTTCGCCGGTCACGCCAGTCGGATTCGGTTCGCCGGCGTGGTAGATGTCGGTCACGATCACCGTCGTGGCCAGGTCGAAGCTGGGCGCGAAGTCATCGACCAGTGAAAGCGTGCGCGTGACTCGATGCGGCTGGAAGACGGCGGTAATGCGCTCGTAGCCGGCGGCTCGGGTCGCTTTGAGAATCGCGGTGATCTCACTCGGAAGGTGCGCGTAACTTTCGTAGACGTCGACACCGCGCCAAGAACCCAACAGGTCATAACGCCGAGGCGCGCCCTGGAACGCGGCCAGTCCCATTCGAATGGCCTCGTGAGCGACGCCAACTTGTGACGCCAGCACCGCGACGACTGCCGCGTCGGCAACGTTGTGGACGCCAGTGACATTGAGTGTGAGTGCGACATTGAGTCCAGGTCCATCGATTATGAAACTCGAACCGTGTGGGGTGAGTGTGATGTCACTCACCGACCAGTCGTTCCCGAGTGCGGTCCCGACGCGACCCACGTCGCGCGACGCGAGAGCGGCCACGCGCTGACAGCCCGGGTCGTCACCCCACGCGACGACGGGACCGGTGGTGCGTTCGACCAGTTGAGCGAAGGCGCCTTCCAGGGCGGCCAACGTGCCATAGTGGTCGAGGTGGTCGGCCTCGACGTTGAGTAGTCCGAGGGCCTGGGGATGCAGCAGGCCAAACGTTCCGTAACTTTCATCGACTTCGAGGACGATCTCGCCGCTGCCCCAGTGACCATTGGCGCCGATGCCGAGCACATCGGCGCCGAGCAGTCGACCGGCATCACGGTGGTCGGCGGTCAACACGTGGACCATCATCGAAGTGGCCGTCGTCTTTCCGTGCGTTCCGGTCAGCCCGATCACCGGGCGGACCTGGGCCAACTCAGCCATGACCTCGGCCCGTGAGAGCGCCACCGCTCCATTATCACGCGCCGCCACCAACTCCACGTTTTCATTCGAGACGGCGGGCGACCAGAGCACCACGTCGGCGCCCGCGACGCTCTTCTCGTCGTGACCAATCGATATCGCCACGCCGATCGTGCGCAGTGTTTCGATCATCGACGAGTCCGCGAGATCGCTGCCGCTCACGGTCGCACCGGATTCGACGAGCAATCGAGCGAGTCCGCTCATGCCGGCACCGCCCACGCCCACGATGTGGACCCGAACGTCCTCACCGAAGACCGTCACGACCAGCCACCCGCATGCGCAACGACCCGAGCGATCGCTACCGCCGCGTCTCGTCGGCCCAACGTCCCCGCCGCCTCGCCCATCGACCGCAGTACGTCAGCCTCGGTGACCGACTCGAGCACGTCATCGAGTTTCGCGCCAGTGCATTCGGAGTCGAGTAGCAGGCGAGCACCTCCGACCTCGACGACAGCGAGTGCGTTCTTCATTTGGTGGTCCCCCATGTGGGGCAGCGGCACTAGCACGGACGGTACCTTCAACGTCGTCAACTCCGCCACCGTCGAAGCGCCGGCGCGACAGACCGCCACGTCGCACAGGGACCAGAGTTCGACCATGTCACCGAATTCGAGGATCCGGTAGTCCAGTCCGTCGGTGAGCGGCGCTTGACTTCGTACCAGCGCGACGTCGCGGCGCCCGGCGACGTGAAAGATCGTGCGGTCGCTTCGATGCGACCACCGCCGGGCCAGTTCGCTCACCGCGCGGTTTACGGTGGATGATCCGAGTGAGCCAGTCATCACCACCACGACAGTTCGTCCGTCGTCGATGGGTGGATCGACCTCACGACGGGCCGTCGCAATCGAATCCGGCGACCGGTCGACGTTGACAATGCTCTCGCGAAGGGGTGTCCCGGTCACGACTGCCTTTGGGTCGCTCGTAGGGAAGGCACAACAGCGAGCCCGTGCAAAGCGGGTGAAGAGTCGTTGCGCGGCACCGGGTTCGGCATCGAGTTCCACCAATACAAGGGGCCGACGCCACAGCACCGCCGCGAGGGTCATGGCGAACGAGGCGTAGCCACCGAAGGAGACCACGACCGTCGGTCGCCACCGACGCACGTCCGCAGCCGCCATCACGACGGCGGCCAGGAGCGACCCGGCGGCCCCGATGTTCTGCATCAGAGCTTCGGGACTGAACGAGCGCCGAAAGCCGCGTCCCGGCAACAACGTGAGCGCGACGTCGTTGGTCGCGAGCAGCGTGGACTCTTGGCCGCGGCGGCTACCGACGAACCGCAGGTCCTTCGCGTCGATGCCCAGAGCGCGGAGCTGATCGGCCACGGCCACCATCGGATATATATGTCCTCCGGTCCCACCCCCGGTGATGACGATGGGACCGCGCACTAGCGGGTCCGGCGCGGATCGTTCATCGAGCGTGAGCGAGGTGTCGTTTTTCGTTCGATGGTCTCTCGAAAACTCGTGATTCGGTGTTCGCGGATCGTCACGTCGCCACTGTGGCTGCGGTCATGGGCGATGTTGTAGAGCAGCCCCACCGCGGCCAGTTCCGTGATCAACGCGGTGCCGCCGTAGGAGAAGAAGGGCAGCGGGATGCCGGTGACGGCCCACCAGCCGACGACCGACGCGATATTGATCAGCGCCTCGACGGCGATCCACGTGGTGATACCTACGGCGACCAGTCGGTAGACCGAGTTGGTGCACTGCTGGGCAATACGAATCGCCGCGAAGAGAAACGCTATGAACAGGGCGATCACCATCATCGTGCCGATGAAGCCCATCTCCTCGCCGATGATGGTGAAGATGAAGTCGGTGTGGGGATTGGGCAGCAGGCCCCACTTCTCGCGACTGTGACCGAGACCGAGTCCCCCCACGCCGCCGGCGCCCAAGCCGATGCGACTCTGCAGGAGCTGGTAACCGCTGCCCAGAAGCTGTGTGTTGGGATGCAAGAAGGAGAAGAATCGCCGGAAGGAATACGGCTTGTACGCCAGGTAGGCACCGAAGGCGAGGACTCCTAAAAAGGCTATGCGACCAAGCATCTTCCTCGAGAGACCGCCGACTGCCAGCATCGCGAACGCGATAATCGCCACCACCGAGGCGGTACCGATGTCGGGCTCGATGACGATGAATGCACAGCCGAGGCTGACCGGCACGGACCACAACGCGAGTTGTCGCCAGTGACCGAGTTCATCGTGGTGATGTTGGACGAGCCAGGCCACGAAGAGCACGGTGCAGAGCTTGAAGAGTTCTGAGGGCTGAAGGTAGATGACGTGCAGATTGAGCCAACGCTTGCCGCCGTTACTCGTCACGCCGATTGCGCGAACCGCGAGCAAGAGTCCAAGTCCGCAGGCGATCAACATTGGAGCAATGCGCACTAGTCGTTCGAGGCGTACGCGCGACATCATATAAAGGGCGAAGATCCCGAAACCGAGGTAGACGAGGTCGTGGATCATGATCGACCAGGTCGATCCACCGTTGGCCGACGCTTGACCTTCGCTCGCCGAGGCCACGGCGATCGTGCCGAAAGTGACGAGCAACGCCGTGATCAACAACAACACTCGGCCACTCGCGACACCCTGGGGCATCGGCTGGAACAGACCACGCGGTTTCGTGCGCACCTGGGGGGCACTCCGGGTACGGGTATCGCTTCGCAGGTCCTTTTGTCGAATCGCCATGGTCACACCACCTTGGCGATCTTCAAGAAGTCGCCGTAGAAGATTCCGAGACCGAGCATCGCGCAGAGCCCCGCGACGATCCACAGGCGCACGATGATCGTGAACTCGGGCCACTCCAGCATTTCGAAATGGTGATGGAACGGCGCCAGCCGAAAGATCCGCTTGCCGAAGACGCGAAAGCTGATGACCTGCATGATCACCGACGCCGTCTCGGCAACGAAGAGCCCGCCGATGATCGGCAACAAGAGATCGAGATTCATCAAGAGACAGATCGCGCCGAGTCCGGTGCCGATGGCGAGGGATCCGGTGTCGCCCATATGGATACGCGCCGGTGCCGCGTTCCACCAGAGGAAGCCGAGACACGCACCCACCAATCCGACGGCGACCAGGCCGAGGTCGAGCGCGGCGTGCAAGTGATAGATCGAGAAGTGACGGAACTGCCAGTAGCCGATGATTGCCAAGACGCCGAAGCAGAACGTCCCCGAGCCAGCCGCCAAGCCATCGAGGCCGTCGGTCAAGTTCACGGCGTTCGAACTCGCCACGATCACGAATATCGCGAGCAGGACCCAACCGACCGACGTCAGATTCCAACCGGGCAGGGAGAATCGAGTGAACGACAGATTGGTTGACGTGTGGACCCAGTCAATCGACAGGACCGCAAAGATCGCCGCGATCACGAGCTGGCCGACGATCTTGCCCCGCTTGTTGAGTCCGAGGTTTCGCGCATTACGAATACCGATGTAGTCGTCCAAGAATCCGAGGAAGCCCGACACGATGATGACCGCGACGACCAAGATCCCGCTTCTCGTGAAGACGATTGAGGTCCCCACGTGCCCCATCGCGTAGCCGAGGACCGCCGACACCACGATGATGACGCCGCCCATCGTGGGCGTGCCGGCCTTCACGAGGTGGGCCGACGGCAGGTCCTCGTGAATATGTTGGCCGAGCGAGCGACGGGTGAGGAATCGCATCCACGCGGGCGTCAAGAAAAGCGAGAGGAGAAAGGCGACGCCGCCAGCTTCCATCAGACTCAGCATGAGGATCTCACCCCATCAACTCTCGGGCGACCACACGGTCGTCGAAAGGTACGACGAGATCGCTGAAGATCTGCGTCGTCTCGTGACCTTTACCGGCTACCACGACGACGTCAACCGGCGCGGCTTCTTTGAGGGCACGAGCGATGGCGCTTCGTCGATCCACGTCGCGCACCACAGTGGCGCCGCTCACGACACCCGTCATGATGGCGTCGATTATCGATTCGGGTGACTCCGAACGCGGATTATCGGAAGTGACGATCGTCACGTCGGAAAACGTCGAGGCCACCTGACCCATTTCGGGGCGCTTCGCTCGGTCGCGGTCCCCACCGCATCCGAACACGGTGATGACCCGGCCAGTGGTGAGCGAACGCACGTCCTCCAAGAGTCGGCGCAGACCTTCGGGCGTATGCGCGTAGTCCACGATCACGGTGACGTCAGGTCCTCGAACCACGTCGAAGCGACCCGCAATCGGGACGACCTCGCCCATGGCGGCCGCGATGGCAGCGTCGTCCGCGCCGAGCACGCTCATGATCGTCATGGCGATAAGCGCGTTGTCGACGTTGTAGTCACCGAGCAGCGCGGAGTTGACGAGGTGGTGGCGCCAGAAAAAAGTCGTACCCGTGAGCGAGGTCACGACGTCACTCGCGTCGCGGCGCGACACGCGCGTCACGGGCAACGCGGTCGATTCGGCGAGTCGTTCGCCGTAGGAGTCGTCGTCCCAGATGACGGCGCGGTGGGAATGCTCCGGGCTGAACAGTTTCGACTTCACGACGAAGTACTCCTCCATCGAGCCGTGGTAGTCGAGGTGCTCGTGACTGAGGTTGGTGAACGCGGCGACCGTGAACTCCAGTCCGTCGACGCGGTGCTGGCTCATCGCGTGACTCGACACTTCCATCGCCACCACCGAATGCTGCACCGTTGGGTCAAAGCCTTCGACGAGCGCTGCCAGAGTCCGGAAGAGTTCGGGCGGCGCGGGCGTCGTTCGTTCGTTGGTCAGTGTGCCGATGTTCGCGCCGTTCCAGGAGAGTGCGCGCGACAGTTCGCCGACGATCGAGGTCACGCTGGTCTTGCCGTTCGTGCCCGTCACGGCGACCAGTCGGGTCTTGGTCTCGGGGTGACCCACGACGGCGGCGCTGGCGTGCGCGCACAAGGCGTTCAACTGCGTCGAAGGTACGACCACGACCGGCGCCGGTACGTCGATCGGAGCACTGGCCACCACGCAGAGCGCTCCTCGGTGCACCGCGTCCGCGGCGAACCTGGCACCGTTGGTTGAGGTTCCGGGCATGGCGAAGAAAAGCGAGCCGGGAACGCACTCGCGAGAATCGATATCCACGTGGGTGATTTCGAGTCCCCCGGTCGCCACGTCGAGGGTGAAGTCGTCCAAGATGTCGCCCAGTTGCATCACGTCACGTCCGATGAGATCGACGCGCCGGCGCCCTTGAGGGGCTTCTGGTACGTGCCGTTTGAGGGGATGTTGTAGTGGTGCAAGGCGTAGGACATGACCTGCTGAAAGATCGGCGCAGCTACCGCGCCACCGAAAATCGTCGTTTCGGGACGCTCCACCACCACGATCATCGACAGTACTGGGTTGTTCGCAGGCGCAAATCCAACGAAGCTCGCGTTGTAATCGCCGGTCAAAAGCTGGTCTTTACCCGGATAGGGCATGGTCGCGGTGCCCGTCTTACCCGCCACGCTGTAACCCGGGATGATGGCGTTGGTACCTGTTCCCGCGAGCACGACCTGCTCGAGCATCTTGACCATCGTCGCCGACACGCTCGGACTGATCGCTTCGCGCTGCGCGCTCGGTGCGGTGGCCTTTACCGTGCCGTTGGCATAGACGTACCCACGCACCAGCTTGGGTTCGACGAACACTCCCCCGTTGGCGATGGCGTTGTAGGCGTCGAGGACCTGAATCGGAGGGACGGCATCGACCTGGCCGATGGGCAGGGCCACTTGGTCGCTCGCGTACCAGTTCGCGGTATTGACAAGGAGACCCGGCGATTGACCAGGGAAGTTTGCGCCCGTCGGCAGACCGAAACCGAGACGCGTGACCTGGCTCAAGAGGCCGGCCTCACCGACACGGGTACCGATCTCGTAGGTGCCGATGTTGGACGACTGCGCGAGGACTTGGGTCGCGGTGAGGTGCTCGAGGGGATGGTTCTCGGCGTCGTGGAAGTAGCGACCGCCGACGACCACGGACGAGGGCACCGTGATCACGGTTGACGGCGTGATCAGTCCTGCCTGCAAGGCCGCGGAGAAGGTCACGATCTTGAACACCGAGCCGGGCTCGTAGGTCTGGGTGAATGCCAGGTTGTTCACGGTCTGTTCGATACCGGGCACGCCGACGCTTTGACCCCATACCGGGTCGTTCCCGAGGACTCCGGGATGGGACTTCGTGTTGGCCAGTGACGCGTCGGCCAGGATCTCGCCGGTCTTCACGTCCATGACCACGGCCACGCCCGACACGGCGTCGGTTGCCACCAGCTGTCGGGCGAGATCGCGTTCTGCGACGAACTGTAACGACGTGTCCAAGGTCAGTTCGAGACCGACGCCCTGTTGAGGTTTGCGAATCACCTTGCTGAGGGAGTTCGGCAGACTCACACCCGAAGAGGAGACGAATTCGCGGGTGACGCCCGTTCGTCCGGCGAGAAGACTCTGATACTGGTATTCGAGGCCGGCCGAACCGGCGCCGGCGGCGTTCGTGCCACCCAGCACCGATGTCGCGACCTGACCGTTGGGGTAGTTGCGCACTGACGAGTCCTGCACCACGATCCCGGGAAAGTTAAGGGCCGACAGGCGACGCCCGGCGTTGAGGTTCAACTTGTTATTCAAGATGACGTAGCCATCGTTGGACTTAGAGAGCAGCGCCTCGAGCCGACTGACCGGCATTTGAATTATTGGCGACATCGCCTGTGCTTCTCGTTGAGGGTGTTGGATCTGCATGTCGTCGGCGATCACCAAGGACGTCGGACGCGAGACCGCGAGAATCTGGCCATGACGGTCGTAGATGCCCGCGCGCAGCGCCGTGGTCGTGAGATTGACACGGACCTGGGCCACTGAGAGCTTCGCATAGTGCGCGTGATCGACGACCTGGAGAAAGAAGAGTCGGACCCCTAGGGCAACGAAGGCCAACGCGAGCAGCGAGCGGAGCATGACCAGGCGTCGCGGACCACTGATGCGTTTGCGCGCCGGGTGGTGAAGGACCTGGGAGCGCGTATGAGTAGGTGAATAATGGGTGCTCACCGAATCGTCCTTGATGTAGCCGGTGCATAACCCAAGAACTTCGGTAGCCGCAGTGGCTCATCAAGTGACGTGGACGGGACTTGCGTCACCGAGACGGGATAGACCAAGTGCAAGGCGCCGGCCTTGGTCGCTATGAGGCTGGGAGCGGCGAGATTCGTATTCGATCCGACTTGCTCGGCGTAGGTCGACTGAGCCTGTAACAGCTGGCTCTGCAGCGAGTGGAGCTGGACTTGGCGATTGGCGACCACCATGGAACCGGCCATCGAGAGCGCGAGCGCGATGATCACGACGATGCACGACCTTCGCAGCGACGACGCACGACGCCAAGTCCCGGTTACGGCTCGACGGCGCGGAGCAACGGCCTCATGCGTCGGACGACGTCGAACATCGGGCCGGGCGGCCGGTCGCGTGCGAGGACGAGCATCCGGCCGCGGACGTCGGGTGTCGACCCGACGAGGAAAGGTGACGACGCTCACGGAAGTTTCCGAGCGACCCGCAGTCGAGCTGACCGTGCTCGCGGATTGTGGTCGATTTCACCGGGACTGGCGAGTCGGGCACTGGCCTTGAATACCGTCACTCGCGGAATGGCGCCGCACACGCAGCCGAGTTCAGGCGGACAGTGGCAACCGCCAGTGGACGCTTCGTGAAGGACCGACTTGACGACGCGGTCTTCACCCGAGTGATAGGAAATGACGGCGACGAGGCCGCCGGGCGCCAGCACATCGAGCGCGGCATCGAGTCCGTTCGCCAGTTCGTCGACTTCGGAGTTCACGGCAATGCGCAGTGCTTGGAAGACCCGCGTCGCGACGTGTCCGCGACGGCGAGCGGCCATCGGCACCGCTCGCTCGACTGCTTCGGTTAGTTCGCCCGTGGTCTGCGGCTGGCGCTCGAGTACGGACTTGGCGATGGAACCCGCAAAACGACTCTCACCGTTGTCACGAAGGAGCCGCACGAACTGGTGCTGATCTACGTGGCTGAGGAACTGTGCCGCAGTCTCGCCACGAGTGGGGTCCATCCGCATGTCGAGTGGGGCGTCGGCGCGGAACGAGAATCCCCGGCTCGCGTCGTCAAGCTGGTGCGACGAGACACCGAGGTCCATCAGAACGCCGACGATCGAGTCGTCGCCGATGAAATCGGCATTGCGCACCATCGCGTCGCGCAATTGGCCGAAGGTCGCGTCCACGATGCGGACGCGACCCCCGAACTCGGCGAGTCGCTCCGCGGAGGCGGCTCGGGCATCGGGATCACGGTCGATGCCAAGAATGCGAAGTTGTGGCCCGTGAGTGAGAAGCGCGAATGCGTGGCCGCCACCACCCAGCGTGGCGTCGATGATGACGCCAGCCGGTTGGCTGGTGAAGAGCTCGACGATCTCACTTTCGAGCACCGGTACGTGAAATGTGTCCTGGGCCATCTGCAGCCTTTCAATCGTCAAGACGGGCGAGTAGGCGGAGGAGGATTCTCTACCCGTCTTGACGATTGCCAGGCTGCGCATGGTCCGCGGCCGGTACTTCTCTTGCACTCCATTCATTAGTCACTGCCCTGCTTAAAAAGCTCCTCAGCCGAATTGACTTTCTCGGCGTAGGTCGACGGATTCCAAAGTTCGATGTGATCGAGAGTTCCCACGATCAAGACGTCGCCACTCAACTGTCCATACTCACGAATCGCCGAGGGCAAGGCGAATCGACCTTGCTTGTCGAACTCGACGTCCGAGGAGTTTGCTGCCCAGTAGCGCACTTGTTGGCGCTCGCTCGATCCACCAGAACGGCTCTGTTCGAGACGCTCATCGGTTTGGCGAGCGAACTCGCCCGGCGTCCAAAGAGCAATACACCCTTCGGTGTTCGGACTGAGATGACCGCCGCGTTCGAACTCGGCGCGAAACTTCGCCGGCAGGATGAGTCGACCTTTGGCGTCCAGCGAGTGCTGGTACTGGCCGACAAATCCGAGCATCACGATCCTCCCACGAGTTCACCACTCTCCCCCATTTGGTGACACATTACACCACCTAACCCCACTTGAATGCAAATCAAATCAATTTGAGGTCAAATTTTGTCGTCGGTTGCGCCCGAGACGAGAGGGTCCCCGAGAGGGTGGAACGTGGAAGGTCGGGTTAAGCGTGAAGTGAGATGGTGCGGTTCAACCAGGGACCGCTGATCCGCCCGAGAGCGGCGGCCAAGACATCAGCTCCTACGTCGCTGATCGAAGAAAGGACTTGGTGATCGAGGGCTTGATCAAGTCCTTGGGGTTGATCTTTGAGATACGTCAGCACCTCAAGCGAGGCGTGAGCGGGCATGACCGTTGAGACGAAAATTCCTTCTCGAACTCGCCATTGAGTCACACCGACGGCTTTCTTCCCATCCACGAAGACTTCGCCTGGCCCCCGGCCGGCGAAACACACAAGACGAAAGGCGGGGTCGCCTTCGAGTGGGCCGTCGTGCACCGTGATGTCGCCCGTGACGAAGTCTGCGAGAGTCTCGGCCCACCACTGACCCGCCATTCGCGAACTGGCATGCACGTCACTGCGCCAGCGATCATCGCCGGCCGGAATCCACCAGTCAATCCACAGGTCGTCAGTCTGCAACAGCACCAGACCGCCGCCGCCTCGACGTCGCCGAATCGCGACGTCGCCGACACGATCCAGTTCAAGGAGATCAACTGACTGCGTACTGCCCAGGACCAGCGTCGGCCTGTCGGTGCGCACTGTGAACATGACGGCATCGCGCTCGGCGCGAAGAAGGTCGTAATCGTAGAGCTCGATGAGCGGTTCGTTCACGAAGCCCGTGGTAGATACGGCGCCCACAATGGATCGGGATCGGGTAAGTGACGCCAACGCCACCACGGCCCGTCGGGTACTCGAGGTTCGAAGTGCATTCGCCACCCGATCTCTTCGAGCAGACGATCTCCCTTTTGCATATTGTGACGTCGACAGGCCGCGACCACGTTGGTCCACTCATGGCGGCCTCCGCGACTACGCGGGACGACGTGGTCGATGGTGTCGGCGTGCTCCAGGCAGTACGCGCATCGGTAGCTGTCGCGCAGTAAGAGTGAGCGTCTCGTCAACGGAGGGGTGCGAACGCGCGAAGGCAGTTTCACCATGTTGTGGAGACGAACGATCGCCGGGATCTCGACCACGACTGAAGCCGATCGACACACGTTCGGATACTCCGGCGTGGCGATCGGCTCGGCGCGACCGGCCAACATCAACACAACGGCGCGTCGTTCACTGACCAACTGCAAGGGCTCGAAGGTGGCGTTCAAAAGAAGGACCCGACTCACGAACGCCGTCCCACCGGTTGGGCCACGGCCCACTTCGCGGCGTCAACGACGGAGGAAGGGCTCAGTGCGTCAGAGCCGCTGCCATTGACGGTCACCATGCGAAAGTGCCAATACTTCTCGTCGGGCAGTGGGAGGAACGGCCAGCGATGTAGCCAGCCGTCTCGACGAAGCCGCCACCCGGCGCGAACCAGCACCACTGCGTCGGCGGGACGTCGCGCAAGGTGACGACCAAGACCAGGGATGCGCAGCCTCATCGTCGAGTCCTCCACGCGACGAGCGCCGCACCTAGGAGTGGTCCGTCGGTTCCGAGCCCGGACTTCGCGATCTCGAGGTGTTCGGAATAAGGCAATCGCGCCATCGCCCGCGCCGATTTGTTCGCCACGTCGAAGAACTCCTCGCCGAAGCCGAGCGCCACCGAACCGGCGATGTAGCAATGGTTGAAATCAAGGACCGATGCGAGAGAGCCCACGGCTCGTCCCACGAGTTCCGCCGTTCGCACTCGCGTCGCGGCGTCTGCCTCAGCGGGGATGCGTCCGGTCATCGCCTCGATGGCCCAGCCGGACGCTTCGGCTTCGAGACAGCCGAACGCACCGCACGAACAGAGGTTGCCATTCGGCACGACGTTGAGATGTCCTATGTGGCCGGCGTTGCCCGAGTCGCCGCCGAGCAATTCCCCGTCAATGACCAAGCCACCACCGACACCAGTCGAGACCACCATCGAGAGGTACGACGATTCGTTGCGCGCGGCACCAAACGCGCCTTCAGCTAATGCGAGTGCGCGGGCGTCAATGTCGACGTGAACGTCACGATCGAGTGCGTCGCGAAGTGTCCTTCGCAGTGGGAACGCTCGCCACTGCGGGATGTTCAACGGCGAGACCTCTTCTCCCCCGCGACTCATCGGACCGGCGCATCCGACTCCCACGACCTCAACTGGACCTTCTGCCATGACATGGCGAGCCAGTTCGATGACGGCAGTGATCAAATCGTCGTGGTGGTCGGCGTCGTTGATACGCTCGCGCGCTCGCAGCGTCCCATCACCGTCAATCAGCGCGGCTTCAACCTTCGTGGCACCGATGTCCAGGGCCAAACACGGGGGCGCGTTTCGCGCTACCCCGACGGGGGTCATTCTCGAGTGCGGCGCTGACGCGACAACCAGTCGCGAAGCGAACTGGTCCGAGGACCGTAGTTCGCGCGGGTGTCGTCACCATGGCTTGGACGAGTTATGTCCTGCCACGATGCACGTCCCATAAGACGAGCATTTCGCTCGATTACTACTGCGGAAATGAACATGAGTGCTACACCAACGAGACCCAACAGAACTGAGCTCGAGAAACAGAGGATAAGGATCACGAGGCCCGCGACGAATCCGGCGATGCCCCATCGAACGCGTCGGCCACCGTGCGAGTACACATTGGTCTCTCGAACGTTCTTCGCGAACCGTGGATCTTGCTTCGAAAGCGATTCTTCGAGTTCGGCCAGGATTCGCTGTTCGTGCTCTGAGAGTGGCACCGCGCCTCCTTCCGTGTGATCCTGAATCCATAGTAGTTACTCGCCATCGGCCCTGGCACGTCACTTATCGCTTCCTTACCTCGATAAAATCGGGTCCGTACAAAGGAGTTCGGTGGCCGAGAGACGCCTACGAGTGGCCATGATCTGCACCGGGAACATCTGTCGCTCGCCCATGGCCGAGGTCGTGCTCCAACATCTCATCGACGACGAGTCCACACTGCGCGGTCGAGTCGACGTCACCAGCGCCGGTACCGCCAACTGGCACGTGGGCAGCCCGATGGATCAACGAGCGCGAAGCGCCCTCAACCGGGCCGGCTTCAGAGGCGCCGGATCGCTGGCGGCCTTCGCAGACCGGACCTACCTGAACAACCAGGACATCGTCATCGGTATGACTCGTGAGCACATTCACGAAGTAAGGAAACGCCTCGCCAACCAGGACACCGAAGTGGTGTTGCTGCGCAACCTCATCGAACCGGGACGAGACCTCGACCTGTTCGATCCTTATTACGGCGGCGACGCTGATTTCGATGAATGCTTGGAGACGGTCAGAGCAGGCAGTCAGCGGTTGACATGTGAATTCCGTCAGCGTTTGGATGCAGGCTCGGACGAGACCTGAACTCCGGCATCGTCACGCGGGATAACTGGTCGGAAGTCCCTTCGATAATCGAGGACGTCTAGAACCCGGGCAGTTCACTGGGTACCGAGTCCTCCACCGAAATGTGAGCTTGTTGGCGTAGAGGAATCTCCTTCATGAAGAACGCGATGATGAAGGCCGCGACGGCGAACGGAATCGAGACAATGAACACTGTCTGTAATGAATGACTGAACGCATTGATGACGAGTGTCCGTGCCGCCGGTGGCAACTTGGCGATCTGCGCCGGATTCTCTGAGATATTCGCGCCGCCGATCAATTTCATGAATGCGGGTGACGCCGTTTGGCGCAGGTGACTCAGCAACTGGCTGTTGAGAAAGGCGCCGAGAACTGCCACACCAAACGCGCCACCGATGGTTCGAAAGAACGTCGCGGTCGCGGTCGCGGTGCCGAGTTGGGAGTGCGGCACTGAGTTCTGAACCGCAACGACGAGAACCTGCATGACCAGCCCAAGCCCGAGGCCGACTACGAACATGTCGATCGCCGCGTAGGTGTAAGAGGTGTCGGGGCCAAGTTGCGCTAAGAAAATGAGACCGACGGTCGTGACCGCGAGACCCATGATCGGAAAAATCTTGTACCGACCAGTGCGCGAGACAAGTTGACCACTGACAATGAAGGTGATCAGCATGCCTCCCACCATCGGCAGAAGTTCGAGGCCCGATGACGTCGGAGATGCTCCGTGCACAATCTGCAGGTAGAGCGGCAGAAAGACGATCGAACCAAACATCGTGAAACCGATGGCGAAGCTCACCGCTGAGGCCGCAGAGAACGTGCGGTTGCGAAAGAGACCGGGTGGGATGATCGGTTCAGCGACATTCACCTCGACGAAGCAAAAGATGACGAGCAAGACCGTGCTGACGATTCCCATGGTGAGGATTGCCGGCGAACTCCAGGCCCAGCCTTTCGTTCCTCCCAGGGTCGTGACCAGAATCCACCCGACGACGCCCGCTGACAGCAACGATGTGCCCCACCAGTCGATCTTGTGATGCACTTTGTGGACCGGGATGTGCAACACCGCCGCAATGATGAACAGGGCCACAATGCCGATGGGAACGTTGATGTAGAAGATCCAGCGCCACGAGATGTGCTGGGTGAAGAATCCGCCGGCAAGTGGGCCGAGGATGCTCGAGAGACCAAAGACGGCGCCGAAGTACCCCATGTAGCGGCCACGTTGACGAGGTGGGATGACGTCACCAATGATCGCCTGCGAACCGACCATCAATCCCCCGGCGCCGGCGCCCTGGATAGCGCGACACAAGATGAGTTCGAGCATGTTCTGTGAGAGGCCGGAAAGAATCGAACCGGCCAAGAAGATGACGATCGCGATCTGGAAGAATCGCTTGCGCCCGTACAGATCACCGAACTTGCCCCACAAGGGCAGTGTGATCGTGGACGTGATCAAGTAGGCGGTGACCACCCACGACAAGTGGTTAAGACCGTGTAGGTCCCCGGCAATGGTCGGAAGAGCGGTCGCCACAATCGTCTGGTCCAACGCGGCCAGAAACATTCCAAGCATCAAGGCCGAGAGGATCACCAAAATTCGACGATGTTCTTCTTTCGTGAACTCGTGTTCCTCAGGTGCGGCGATGACGACACTGTCGAGGTCATCAGTCACGATCATTCTCCGATGCGCCCGTCATGGCTTGGGTGAACCTCTCAAGCGACGATGAGAATATGGCCACTTCTTCCTTGGTCCATCCTTCGAAGAGGCGCATCAGTCGATGGTTGACGGCGAGCATGATTCGCTCGATCGTCTTCACCCCGGACCTCGTGAGGGTGATGCGCTTGGCACGCTTGTCTTCAGCGTCCGGTCCGATGGCGACATAACCAAGCCGTTCGAGCTGTTGAACCTTTCGGGTAACTGCTGGCGTGTCGATCCCGAGAAGCTCGGCGAGATCACTCACTCGAGCCGACTCGCCGTGCGATCGGAGTTTCAAGAGCAGCGCGGAACCGGCGCGGTCGAGTCGCACGCCCGCTTCTTTCAACAGTTGCTCGTGCGTGCGCGCGAGCGTGAACGTACGCGACAAAACACTCAAGCTCGACGCCACCCGACGAAGTTCGTCGGGTGAGAGTTCCGCCAGTTCACGAGTCGCTTGATAAGTTGCTTTCGGCATACAACCAAATTACCAGCCTCCCTCACGACCGCGCCAATTCGACGCACAGCAGTTCTCGATTGCGCTGACCGGTTTGATTCCGGCCTAGTTTGGGCCAAAAGGAGACCAATGAAAACCAGACTCACCGAGATGCTGCACATCGAACACCCGGTGATGCTCGCGGGTATGGGCGGTGTCGCCTACAGCGCCCTCGTCGCTGCGGTCTCCAACGCCGGTGGCTACGGGTGCCTCGGGGCCTCGACCATGTCGAGCGAGCGTCTCTCGCACGAGATCGCGGCGACCAAAGAACTCACGTCCAAGCCCTTCGGCGTCGACCTTTTGACGGCCTTCCCCGAAACGCTCAAGCACAACGTGGAACTGTTGATCGAGGGCGGCGCGAGCACGTTCGTGGCCGGACTCGGCGTACCCTCACACGTCATCGACCTCTGTCACGAGCACGACGTGCTCGTGGTTTCAATGTGCGGAAAGGTCGAACACGCCAAACGAGCGTTGGATGCCGGATGTGACCTCGTCGTGGCCCAAGGGACCGAAGCCGGCGGTCACACGGGCACCGTTGCGACGTTGCCCCTTGTGCCGTTGATCGTCGACGCCATGGACGGCGCGATCCCTGTCGTCGCCGCCGGAGGAATATTCGACGGTCGCGGTCTCGCCGCCGCGTTGTCACTGGGCGCCGCGGGCGTGTGGATCGGGACTCGATTTATTGCGACGCCCGAAGCGCGCGCCATCCCGGGTTACCGCGAAACGATGCTCGCGACACGCGAAGACGGCACCGTCATCTCTCGAGCGTTCAGCGGCAAGACGATGAGGGTACTGCGCAACGAGACGACCGATCGCTACGACGCGGATCCGTCGCTACTAAAGAAGTTTCCGGACCAACTGGCGGTGGCCTTCAACGACGGGACCTTCCACCTCGGCGGGGACGAACATACGTTGGGCATCGACCCGAGACGAGAGGGATATCCGGCCGGACAGGCTGTCGGCGCCATCACCTCGATCGTTCCCGCCGGTGACATCGTGCGATCAATCGTCGAAGAGGCGCAGCGCGTCATCGACGCCTTGAGTGTCATTTAGTCAGTTCGACGGGCCTAGTGTTTTTCCATGACCGGTGCCAGCCCCGAAGTCGACGAGATACTCTCGGCGATTCGTGGCGCCACCAAGCGGGTTACGGTTGCCAAGCGCACCGTCGCCGACGTCCTGGTCGGCGCTCCCGGTCATCTCACAGCCGAAGAGATCACCCAAGAAGTGCAACGCCGTCAACCTGAGGTGAGTCCGTCGACCGTCTACCGAATACTCGAAGAGCTAGAAGATTTGCAGATCGTGGTGCATTCCCATCTTGATCAACACGCCGCAGTCTTCCATCTCGCTGGTGCGGTGCACGGACACCTCACCTGTGACACGTGCGGGGCGACGTTCGAAATACCGGCGGCGCACTTCGACGCATTGAGCAAGGACCTTCAGCGGACGTTCGGATTCATGTTGGACCGACACCACGTGGCGGTGACCGGAACGTGCGAATACTGCCAAGTTCATCGTCGGCATTCAGACTGAACGCACTCTTAGGGGCTTCTTAGTGCGCTCCTCGATTCACGCTGAAGGTCAAAAGTAGAGTTTCCCAAGGTATCCCATGATCAAAATCGACCATCTCACAAAGAGGTACGGCGACACACTCGCGGTCGATGATCTGGACTTCGAAGTCAAGCCCGGCGTGGTGACGGGCTTTCTCGGACCGAACGGCTCCGGCAAGTCGACGACGATGCGAATCATCCTCGGTCTCGATCATCCAACTGGAGGGCGCGCGACGGTCAACGGCCATCGCTACGCCGAAATGAAGGATCCCGTTCGAGAGGTCGGTGCGTTGCTGGATGCCAAAGCCGTGCACCCCGGACGCACTGCGCGAAATCACCTGCGCGCGCTCGCTACGTCGAATCAGATCCGAAAGTCGAGAGTCGACGAGGTGCTCGACTTCGTTGGCATCGCAGCCGTCGCGAATAAAAAGGTCGGGACGTATTCCTTGGGCATGAGTCAGCGCCTGGGTATCGCCGGAGCTCTGTTGGGCGACCCCGGCGTCTTGCTCTTCGACGAGCCGGTGAACGGCCTCGACCCTGAAGGGATCAAGTGGATACGCGAGTTCTTTCGGGCGCTCGCCAACGAAGGACGGACGGTCTTCGTCAGTTCACACCTGATGAGCGAAATGGCCGTCAGCGCCGACGAGATCATCGTGATCGGGCGCGGCCGATTCATCACGTCGGGTTCGGTAAACGATCTCACCAAGAGCGTGGGCGGCACAGTGTTGGCGCGCGCGTCGGACCACGACAAACTCAGTGCCGTCGTTACTTCGCATCACGGCGTCGTCCACGATGCCAATGATGAGGGCATCACGATCTCGGGCCTGACGTCCGATGAGGTCGGTCAGTTGGCCTTCGACGCTGGAATCACGATCTTTGAATTGACCCCGCAACGCGCGTCACTCGAGGAAGTGTTCATGGACCTCACCGCCGACGCCGTTGAATACGGCTCCAAGAAGACAGATCCCGCCCGTGGCTGATCAATCGACACTCATGGCCACGACGAGGTCCGAGTGGATCAAATTCCGAACCGTTCGTTCCTCGATTATGGGAGTGGCGGTAACCGTGCTACTCACGATTGGCCTTGGGGTCCTCATCACCACACTCGTTCGCACTCATTGGGATCAATTGAGTTCCATACGCGTCGCGACGTTCGACCCGGTCTCGAGCAGTCTTCGGGGCAGCCTGTTCGCGCAGTTCGCGGTGGGCGTCATCGGCACGCTCTTCATCACGAGCGAATACACCTCGGGCTCGATTCGCACGACCCTGACAGCGGTCCCGAACCGGTATCGACTTATCGCCGGCAAGTGCATCGTGCTTTTGGTCACGACGCTCATCCTCGGAGAGTTCGTGTGCTTCGCCGCGTTCTTAATCGGTCAACGGATCTACCTCGGCGTCGTGCCGACCGCGTCAATCGGTAACGGCACGGTCCTGCGATCGGTGATTCTCGCCGGACTGTATCTCGCGTTACTGGCGATCTTCGCCTTCGCGCTTGGATTGATCCTTCGCCAGAGCGCCGCCGCGATCAGTGTCTTCGTATCGTTGCTGTTGATCGTGCCGATCATCGGTCTCTTCTTCCCTCAGAGTTGGCAAAACGACTTCACCCGTTTCGAACCCTCCACCCTGGGGGTGTCGATGCAGTCGCCGTTCGCACCGTCGAACTCCTTCGGCGCCTGGAGCGCGACGTTCATCTTGCTTGCCTATGTCGTCGGCACCCTCATCATCGCGATGGTGCTGTTTCAGCGACGCGACGCCGGATCCAATCAGTAACCGCAGTTCTAGAGTGACCTGATGGAAATGAGTGACGCCCTCCGCACGACCGGTTCCGTACGAAAGTTCCTTGACAGGCCGGTTACGGATGACGTCCTCTATTCGATACTCGACGATGCTCGCTTCGCGCCCTCGGGAGGTAATCGACAAGCGTGGCACGTCATCGTGGTGAAAGATACGCAACGTCGCCGAGCCCTCCGCGACCTCTACCTTGACGGCTGGCACGATTACGTGGCCCACGTGCTCGCCGGACTCATCCCCTTTTCCCCGCTGGCGAGCGAACAGGACCGCGCAACCGCCGCGGCGAATCGAGACGCGGCGATCGCGGTCTCAAAGCCCGACGGCTTCCCCGAGACGCTCGACCAAGTACCGGTCATGCTCGTTATATGTGCCGATCTCAACGCGCTCGCGGCGACCGACCGGGACCTCGATCGTTACCAGATCGCCGGTGGCGCATCGATCTATCCGTTCGTCTGGAGCATCCTCTTGGCCGCGCGAGAACGTGGACTCGGCGGCGTGATGACGACAATTGCGACGCGCAACGAGTCTGGCGTCCGCGCGGTCCTCGACATTCCGGAGCATCAAATCGTGGCGACCGTGGTGGCGCTCGGTTATCCGTCGAATCCCGTCTCGAAACTTAAGCGGCGCAGCGTCGAGGAGTTCACCACGACCGATTCCTTCGACGGCGCAACCTTTACGACGAAGGGTTAGTCGCCGAAGATCTCCTGGGAATCTTCGCCTAGTCGTCGTGGGCCACGACGAATCGTTGGACGAACTCCGTCAATCACCAGTGGCGTACGCATGGTCGCCACTTCCCCACCGGGCGTATTCATCGGTCCGACAAAGTCGCCGTCGCGTATTTGCGCCTGACCAAAAGCACCGGCGACGTCCAGTATCGGGGCGTGCGGGACGCCCGATGTCTGGAGAATGTCGAGCCAGTACTCGGTCGAATGCGTTAGGAAGATCCGATCCAAAGTGAGGCTGAGTTCATTGCGGTGCAACACCCGCGCCGCGTTCTCTCGCCACTCGACGTGACTCGTCAACTCCGCATCGCCCAGTACTTCGACCAAACGTTCGAACTGCGTGTCGGTGCCGACAGCGAGGAGGATGAAACCGTCCGCGCTCGTCACCGGACCGTAAGGCGTGATGCTCGGATGATCGTTGCCCAATCGAGACGGATTGACTCCGGTGGCCAGATACCCCTGGGCTTGATTCACGAGCGCGCTCATGGCCGACTCCAAGAGCGGTGCTTCGAAGTGGCGACCTGGCCGACCTTGAAGTCGAGCGAAGAGTCCCGCGAGCAGGCCGATAGTCCCATAGAGACCCGTTACGACATCCGCGATTGGCGCACCGACCTTGGTCGGTGGACCGTCTGGTTCGCCCGTCACCCCCATAATTCCGGAGCGGGCCTGGGCCAAGAGGTCAAAGGACGGCTGGTCGGCGACCGGTCCACCTGAGGTGGCTGGCGTGATGCTCACCCAGACGCACTTCGGATTGCTCGCGCGGAGTCGATCGATTCCCAACGAGGCACTCTGACTGGGTAGGTAGTTCTCAACGACCGCGTCGGCGAGTCGCACCAGTGCCGCGACCCGTTCGAAATCCTCCGGATCGCGAAGATCGGCCACCACGTTGCGACGATGGCGATTGACGGCAAGGTAATACGTCGCGTCATCACCGTGGCGCGGCGGCGCGAGGGAACGAACCGGATCGCCGCTCGGGGCCTCCACTTTGATGACGTCGGCTCCGAGGTCACCCGCGACCATCGCGCACAATGGTCCCGCCAGGACCCGTGACAGGTCAAGAACGCGCACCCCTTCGAGCGGCAATCCGGTGCCGACGTTCGTCGGGTCGATGGACCACTCCATCAGAGAACTTTGGAGAGAAAACTCTGAAGTCGCGGCGACGAAGGTGATGTCAGAACGGTCTTTGGGTCCCCTGACTCTTCGATAACTCCTTGATCCAAGAAATACACGGTGTCCGCCACTTCCTTGGCGAATCCCATCTCGTGGGTCACCACCATCATCGTCATACCACTTCGAGCGAGGTCTTTCATGACGTCGAGTACCTCACCCACCAATTCCGGGTCGAGCGCCGATGTCGGTTCATCGAACAACATCAACTTCGGCTCCATAGCGAGCGCCCGCGCAATCGCGACTCGTTGTTGCTGTCCCCCGGACAGTTGCGTGGGATAGTTCTTCTCTTTGCCCTCAAGCCCGACTCGTACGAGCAGTTCTCGGGCGAACTTTTTGGCCTGAGCATCGCCGACGCCTTTTACTTTGATCGGCGCAACGGTGATATTTTCGAGAACGTTCAGATTTTGGAAGAGATTGAAGCGTTGGAAAACCATTCCTATCTGAGAGCGCTCATCACAGATTCTTCGGTCAGTCAGTTCGTACAGTTTGTCGCCGCGAAGTTCATAACCTACTAATTCGCCGTCGACAAGAAGTTCACCAGAATCATGCTTCTCTAAGTGATTTATGCAGCGCAGCAGGGTGCTTTTACCCGAACCGGACGGTCCGATCAGACATGAGACCTCGCCTCGAGCAACACTGAGAGTTACCCCCTTTAAGACCTCGACCCCGACGTAGGACTTGCGGACGCCGATTGCCTCAACCATTGGATCGGTCACGGCGTCACTCCCGCTTGAATTCCACGCTTCGTGCGGTACTTTGAAGCAATACCGCGAAGATCTTGTCTAATTCGTTGGATGGGAGTGAGCGGTGGAGTCCGCAGCGCTCCTTTCGCGAAGCGTCGCTCAAGATAGAACTGACCAATCGACAAGATTGTTGAAATAATCAAATACCAGAGACTGGCCATTATCAACATGGGCATTATTTGGAAGGTCTGGTTGTAAATATTCGTCACTGCGCCGAGAAGGTCAACGACCGCGATCACTGAGACCAACGACGTCGTTTTCAACATCGAAATGACTTCATTCCCAGTCGGTGGAATAATCACGCGCAACGCCTGTGGCAAGACGACGAGACGTAAAGTTTGACCGCGAGACATTCCGAGTGACATTGCAGCTTCGGACTGACCTTCGTCGACAGCGATCAAGCCGGACCTGACAATTTCCGAGAAGTAAGCCCCCTCGTTGAGTCCTAGGGCCGTCACCGCAGCACTAAACAGTGTAAAGACGGAGTTCGCCCCGAAATGAACAAGATAAAGGTGTGTGAACGGAATCCCTATCGCGAGTTTTGGGTACAGAAATGCGATGTTGCCCCATAAGAGAATCTGCACGAGGACCGGTGTACCTCGAAAGGCCCACGTATAGGTCCACGCGGCACCTGACAAAAGTCGATTATGCGAGAGGCGCATGACGGCGACGAGCACCCCGAGCACAATGCCGATAACCATGGCGTACACCGTGAGTTCCAGCGTGACGATGAGCCCTTTGAGAACGAGGCCATCCGTGAAGTAGTGAAAAATCGAATTCCAGCCAAATCGCCAAGTCATGACGGCGTGACAGGTTTTTATTCCCGCGACCTTGTGACAGGACGTGACGCCCGAAGAAATCTTGGAGAAAATGGTATGGACAAGCATGGAGACGAACAGCGCCAAGAATGCCAAGCCAATCCACTGTCCGACATGGCGAACGGGGACGACCTTGACTGCAGCGCCCCCGTTCGTATCCATGAAGTTAGTTTTTACTACGACTTACGACAAAGCCCCGTTGAGAACGATCTGTGACGACGTCAGTCCACCGGCGGTCACGCCGTACTGCTTCAATATGGCTGCGTATGTGCCATTGGCGATCAAGGTCTTGATCGCCGCCTGCATCGCCACGGCGAGCTGCCTGCCCGACGTCGACTTTGAAGTCGCAATGCCGTAAGGGGCAACTTCGATCGCCTTGCCGACCAACTTGAAGACGCCCTTGGATTGCGAGACCACATAGCCCGCGACCTGGCTGTCCAAGAAGCCGAACGTAGCGTGACCCGAGGAAACCGCCAAGTCCGCTTCGGTCTGAGTTGGGTAGGACAGGTATGTCAACTTCTTACTTGCCGGACAAGTCTTAGCGGTGGCTTTGGCGTCGCTCTGTTCAGTTGTTCCAGTCTCAACCGCGACCGTAAATCCACAAAGGCTCTTCAGGCCTGTGAACGTTGCGGCTGTCGAACTCTTCGCGTAGATGCCTTCACCTGCCTGGAAGTAGTCAACAAAATTGGCTTGCTTCTCACGGCTCTTTTCGTCGGTGAAAGATGAGTTTCCAATGGCGTATCTGCCGTCCCCGATTCCCAAAAGAATGCTTTCGAATGTGACGTTGTTTTCCTTAACTGTGATGCCCAAGGTCTTGGCAATCGCGTACATCAAGACGACGTCGAATCCCGTCATGACACCGCTGTTCATATATTCGTCCGGCGCGTAGGTAGCGTCGGTTGCAACCTGGAGCGTCTTACCCTTGTAGGTCGACGGGACGAGCTTGGCGTCCGCCGCGTTGTACTTGCCCGCTGTCGAACTGGCACCTGCACTGACGCTGGTGGCAAGCATCAGTGAAGCAACTCCCGCCATGACAAGAACCTGACGGAATCGTGTTAAGTGCTGCATGAAATCTCCCTATTTTTTTTTTTTCCCCCTCGCCGGAGTCGGCGTCTGGGTTCCATTGATACCAGATAATTCGCCGCGTTAACTCGCAGAGCTCTGAAGGGCGCCTCAGTCCTCGAAAGCCATTTCCGGATTCGACGTCGAGGGCGTGTTCGGGAGATAGTGGAACACGACGAATGCGACCACCACGGCGCAGGCGGCCGCAACCAGACATCCTCGATGGAATCCGTTCATGAAGGCGGCGGTGATCTTGGGGTCTACTGAGGCTCGAGCCGCAGCTGGGAGATGGGCAGCGATCATTTTGGCCGCTTGCATCGATCGCTGTGCGACGTCGAGCTGATAAGCGCTGATGCCGTGACCTTGCAAAGGTTCGAACGCCCGACGAACGGCCGGTCCAAAAAGTGAGGCGAAGACCGAACCGATGATCGCGACACCCATAGTTCCCCCGAGCTCGCGGGTCGTCTCATTGCCCGCGGCGCCCGTTCCAATTTCATTGAGTTCGAGCGTGTCCATGGTGGCCGCGACCGAAGGAGCATTCACCAGTGAGAATCCAACGGCGAGAACGATCATCGAACCGAGGATCGGACCCGCGTAGGCCGCATTGGACTTAAGCAATGACATCCAGATAAGCGACACGGCGGTCACGAGCAGACCGGTCGAGACGACGAACCGCGTGCCGAGTCGAAGGGCCGCGTGTGCTCCGAGTGGAGCGGCGACCATGACCGCGAACGCGAACGGCAACGTGTGCACACCAGCCGACAGTGGAGAAAAACCTCGCACGAGTTGGAAGTACTGCGTCACGAGGAAGATGAAGCCGAACAGGCAGAAGAAATTCGTCGCCATGGCACCCGCGCTCGCGGCGTACGTGCGGTTGTTGAAGATTCGCACGTTCATCAGCGGACCCTCGCGTCGAAGTTCGTAGTTCGTGAACCCCGTGAGCAACATGACGGCCAATCCAAACAAAGCCAACGTCGATGACGAGCGCCATCCCCACGACGGACCCTGGATAATCGCCAAGATCAATGCGGTGATACCGGAGGTTCCAAGCGCGAGCCCCACCAGATCGATCGGATAACGGTCGGGGTTGGTCGATTCCGGCACGACCGACGCGATCGCCACGATGCCGATAAGAGCGACCGGGACATTGACCAAGAAGATCGAACCGAAAAAGAAATGGGTGAGCAGGGCGCCTCCAGCGACCGGTCCCAGCGCAATGGCGATGCCCGTCGTCGCGGCCCAGATTCCGAACGCCTTTGCCCGTTCACTGCGGTCTTCGAAGATGACTGTCAAGGTGGAAAGCGTCGCAGGAAAGATGAACGCAGCGCTGGCACCCATCAGGGCGCGCGCCGTCAAGAGCGTCGACACGTTGTGGGAGAAGGCAGCCAGAATCGAAAAGACCGAGAAGGCGAACAGGGCCCACTGCATGACGCGTCGGCGACCCCACCGATCCGACAGTCCCCCGCCAGCGAGCAGGAGTCCGGCGAACGGTAAAGAATATCCGTCGACGATCCACTGGAGTGACGAATTCGACGCGTGCAAGTCGCGAGAGATGGTGGGCAGTGCGACGTTGACAATTGTGTTGTCCACGACCACAAGAAATACGGCGATACAGAGAACGACCAGCACCAACCATCGCCGTTCATTGGCAAACGTTGGCACTGACCCCCCAAAACTTCGTGTCCTGCATTGCTCATCAAGCAGATATTCGGTCGTGCCGAACACATGCGACCTTACTTAATGAGACCGATGAGACGCGGCATTTCTAAATCAAATGTTTATGGCAACGATTCGAGCGATTTCGCTCAAGAAGTTTTGGCACCAACAAATGCCGAATCCTTGTACCCGGTCGGCCATCTTCCGGGTCGGCTCGGTCGCAACAACATGTCGGTCAGGTCTCGCCGCAGATGCTCTTGACGCCAGACGAGTTGTTCCTGGGCTCCGCGCATTATGCGCTCCGGGTCGCGACACTCGGTTCGCCACGTCGGATCGGCGAGGATATCGAAGCACTTGAACGTGCCGTCGGCAAATTGTACGTACCCGAGATCGTCGCTGACCGAAGCAGCCAAATTGGCCAGTGACAGACTGCGATCCTTCGGCCAAGAATTCGTGGCGCGTCGAATGAAGTACGTGCGGTAGTCCCATTCGTAGTGGGCGGCACTTCGCCACGGGACGTCCTCGCCAGCCATAAGCGGCGTCAGGGACCGGCCATCGCTCTGGGCGGGTTCGTCTATCGACAGCACATCTGCCAGAGTCGGTAGGAGATCGACGTTCTCACTGAACCTGGTGACCACTCGACCAGCATTGGCGGTGTGCGGATCCCTCCAGAGACCTATGACGTGATAGCTCTGGGGAAAGAAACCCAACTTCTCCTTGAGACCGTGATCGCCTAGCTGCTCGCCATGGTCGGCGGTAATGACGACCACGGTGTCCTGCCATTCCCCCCGAGCTTCGATTGCCGCGACTACTCGACCAAGCTGTGAGTCGACTTCGCTGATCATTCCGTAGTACTGCGCCTTCAAGGCGCGCATCAGATCGGGGTCGCTCGGAGCGGCGCTGGCTTCGACGCCCATCGCCGCGTCGTGGATGGCGTGGCGTTCGTTCGAAGGAACCGGCGCAATCGGCATCTCGACGTCGGCCGGGTCGTACATTCGCGAGAACTCCCCCGCGGCGGCGTAGGGAGGATGGGGTCGCAGGTAACTGAGATGGGCGAACCAACCGCTCTCTTGAGTTCCCAACCACTCCAAGAATCGAGTCGTGAGAAAGCCGCTGAGCGAAAGTTCGGCCGGGCGGTCCGGTTCACCGCGCGCGGCTGCTTCCCACCCGTAGGGCACGTCGTAGCCGTTCGCTCGCAAATGCTGGATCCAACCGGCCTGGCTTTCTGGCAGATACAGCGCAACCGAAAGTCCCGGCAACACGCCGTCGTAACTGTCGAGGCGGGGATCGTCGATGCCTTCGGCGTTCGCCGGGTCGACGCCTTGGTCGGTGTAACCGAAGAGCGTCGGGTCATAACCGGCTCGACGGGCCACGTGGGCGATATTGTCGAGCCCCTTGGGCAGCGGCGTCCCGTTGGCGACGACGCGATTGTTCATCTGGTAGGTCCCGGTGTAGATGGCGGCGCGACCAGGCGAGCACGGTGCGGCCTGCGAATAGTGCCGCGAGAGTCGCACGCCCTCGCGAGCAATGCGGTCAAGGGTCGGCGTCTGGACCAGTGGATGACCCGCCGCACCGTAGGAGTCCCCGCGGAACTGGTCAAGCGTTATGAAGAGAACGTTCACTTGGCCGCTTCGACGTAACGGTGCATGTGCTCGGCCAGGTCGTCGACGATGTCCTTGGCTTCGGGCACGATCGTCGGCAAGCGCAAGAAACTGTGAATCATTCCTTCGGCTTCCAACAATTCCACGCGCACGCCGAAGTGCTCGAGGAGTCCGGCGTAGGCGACCGCCTCGTCGCGAAGCGGATCGCATTCGGCGACGACCACGATGGCCGGAGGAGCACCTTTCAGGTCGGTGAACATGAGCGGCGTGACTCGCGGATCACTGTGATCGGACCAGCCGTTGAGGTACAGCCCGTAGTCGTAGCGCAGATGATCGATGTTGAGCACGTAGCCGTCGCCGTACTGGTGCACCGAATCGGTGAACAACTCCGGTCCCAACGTCGGATAGAGCACGACCTGGGCGGCGATGCCCAATTTCTCATTCTTGGTCAGCGCACAGGCCACGGTCATCAATGTCGCTCCGGCGGAGTCCCCCATCACGATCAACTCCGCTTCGGGGTCATCGAACTCACTCAGGTGATCGAGTACATAGCGAATCGTGTCGACCGCGTCATTGATGCCGGCAGGAAAAGGGTGTTCCGGTGCGAGTCGGTATTCCACCGCCAAGAAACGCATGCGAGTGTCGGATGAGAGTCGCCGGCACAGAGCGTCGTGGGTATCGAGATCGCCCACTACGAAGCTGCCGCCGTGGAAATAAACGACCAGTGCCTTGCTCTCGTCCTTGAACGGCACGTACAGTCGAGCCGCCAATGTACGCCCGTCGAGTTCGAGCTCTACGTCGCGAACCGATTCCACCGCCACGCGCTCGCCGCCAGCGGCCAGAGAGAATTCGCGGTAGGCGGCGCGCCGTTCGTCGACGCTCAAGAGCGAAGGATGTGTGGGTGGTTCCGCACGAACGGCGTTGACATAGGACTCGAGCGAGGGGTGGACCATGGCGACCTCCTTCGTTAGAGACTATGGCTCGCGCGACGCCGCGTCGCCACCTCGTCAGCTTTCGAGCACGTCCCAGCTCCGGGCGACATCGTCAAATGCATCTCGCCATCCACGTTTGGCCTCTTGGCGCGCGTTCTTATGGAATGCCCGAATCTCGCGAAGCGGCACTTTCCAATTCGGGTCGACGACGATCAAGGATTTGAGCCACGCGCTCGCGACGGCTTCGTCATGCACCACGCCCAATTTGGTCTGGGTCGTTTCGGCTGCACGCGCCATCGTGATCGCCGGCTTTCCCGCGACTAATCCCAACACCTCACCAGCACATTGCAGTCGCTTCAGTTCGATGCGCAGCTCGTGGAGATTGTCGTTGGACGAATCTGACCGCGCTTTCCGACTCGCCTTTCGAACACCACGCCACGCGCCTTTGATCTGCGAGCCGAGGACCTTGAGCGCCGGTCCCTTGGCTCGGGTATTTAATGCCACCGACGAACCGATCGTCGCGATCTCGTCGACTAAGAGTGCGTAGCGTTTCGTTGCGCGCTCGACGGCGCCTCGTTCTTGAGCTTCGTTGATGCGTTGGTCCAGTCGAATTTCGATCGCGGTCTTTAGTTGATCGTCTTCGACCAACCACAGCGACTTCACGATTCCCGAGCGCAAGACGTCGAGATCGCGTACTTCGCCAAGCACCCCGGCGTACCAGGAGAGTTCGACGAGCAGTGGAACAGACCATTCGGGTTCGAAGAGTCCGGAGTAGGTGCGGAGAACGGAACGGAGACGACGAACGCTCACGCGTGCTTGATGGACTCGACCGATCTCGGTGTCTCGCCGACGGGCTTCGCGTCTCGGCAACTGAAAGACGACATCTCCGCGTGCGGCCTCGAGCAACTTGCCCGATTGCGCCGTGCTCAAGTCATTGAGGAGGAAGTTCCTGGCGAACTGATCCAGCACGTCGGCGATCACGAGGTCGGCGCTCGCGCCAGTCTCGTTCAGCACGTCGCCCCTCGAACGTAAAAGCTCGAGAAAGCCTCTCGCAAAGGTCTGGTCAGTCGGTCCGTTCGCGGCCTTTCACGACGCCCATCATCTCGATGGCTAGAGAGAGGAGTCTACGACTCCCTTTTGAGCAGCCTTGCTGACTGTCTCGCCATACCCTCTCGCTCTTTTGAGTTTGGGTGAGTTATGCGAGGACATCTCAAAAAACGCCCCAAGAAACGTTCATCCCGGCCCTTCAGGCCGGGATGAATGAACTCTCTGGAGCGGACGACCGGGCTCGAACCGGCGACCTCGACCTTGGCAAGGTCGCGCTCTACCAACTGAGCTACGTCCGCGTCGACATCAATAGTAGCCCACGGTCCCGTCGCAATTGAAGTCGACTCAGCGACCGCTGCTGCCAAACCCCCCGGCGCCGCGCTTCGCCGACGGGAGTTCTTCCACCGCAGTGAAATGGACCGTCGGAACCGCAAGCACGACGAGCTGCGCGATTCGGTCGCCCTTTTTCACTTCATAATCGTGTGTGGGGTCAAGGTTCACGAGAGCGATCATCACCTCACCGCGGTATCCGGCGTCGATGAGTCCGGGAGCGTTTATGCACGTGACCCCGTGTTTGGAGGCCAAGCCGCTTCGCGGCAGCACGAATCCCCCGTGACCTTCCGGTATCGCCACCGTCAAGCCGGTCGACACCATGGCGCGACCTCCGCCGGCGCTAATCGTGCACGATTCAACTGCAACGAGATCGCATCCCGCGTCGCCGTCGTGGGCATACACGGGCATCGTGGCGTCGGGATGCACGACCCGAACGGGGATTTCCATAGCGCGAGGCTACCAATGGGCGGTACGAAGACGTCTGAAGGTTAAGTAGTGTCGCTTTGTGCTCGTGTGGATGGACCTAGAGATGACGGGACTCGAACCGCTTCGCCACGTCATCATCGAGATCGCTACCTTGATCACCGACGACAACCTCAATGTGATCGCCGACGGACCAGATCTGGTAATTCACGCCACACCCGAACAGATGGCCGAGATGGGCGACTTCGTCACCGAGATGCACACCAAATCCGGCCTGATCGAGGCCGTGAAGAAGTCGAAAGTCACCAACGATGAAGCCGAAGCACAAACCTTGGCCTTCCTCAAGTCGCACATCGCCGAACCTCGATCGGTGCCGCTCTGCGGGAACTCGATCGGCACTGATCGAAGGTTTCTCCAGGAGTACATGCCGACGCTCGAAGAGTTCTTGCATTACCGCAACGTAGACGTCTCGACCCTGAAAGAGCTCACGCGTCGTTGGCATCCTGAAGTCTTGGACGCACAGCCCGAGAAGGCGACCTCGCACCGAGCTCTCGACGACATTCGCGAGTCGATCGCTGAACTCCAGCATTACCGCGACACGCTTTTTCCCAAAGCGCCAGTGAGCCCTCCTACGCCCGATGAGTGACGAGGCCCTTTCACTCACACAGGCCACCGCACTATTAACCGCGCCTGGTTCGATGTTCGAAACCGAACGGGTGTCGGTCAAGGGCATTGAAATGACGGTGTGGAAGCAAGCGCCGGCGACGCTCCGTCAGGTCCTCGACCTCTCACTCAACCACGCGTCGCGTGACTTCCTCGTCTACGAAGGACAGCGCTTCACCTTCGACGAGCATTACCGGGCCGCGTCGACGCTGGCCGCGAGATTGATGGCCGACGGCGTCGCCAAAGGTGACCGCGTGGCGATCGCGTCGCGCAATCTCCCCCAGTGGGTCATCGCCTTTTGGGGTGTGGTCGTGACGGGCGCGGTCGTGGTGCCGATCAACGCCTGGTGGACGCCTGATGAGCTCGCCTACGGGCTCACCGACTCGGGCGCCTCGATTCTGTTCGTCGACGAGGAACGTCTGGAGCGGATCCGAGGCAAACTCGACGGACTGCCGGAACTTTCCACGGTCGTGGTGATCAGTGAAGATCCCAGTCGTCCGGCTCGACTGGGCGCGGCACATTCAAGGGTTCGCCTGGTGGACTTCAACGCCTACCTGGGCGAGATAGATGCAAAAGCGGTACCGCCGCAAGTCGACATCTCGACCGACGACGACGCAACGATGTTCTATACCTCGGGCACAACCGGTCACCCCAAGGGCGCCGTCGGCACCCATCGCAACGCGATCACGAATCTGATGAACCTCTTCTTCGTCGGAGCGCGTTCCGTCATGCGATTTGGTGGTGGCAACGTCGACGAGACCGGTGAGAGCATTCCTAACGCCGGTCTCCTGAGCGTTCCCCTCTTTCATGCAACCGGCTGTCTCGCGACGATGATCACCAATACCGCGTCAGGTGGAAAACTCGTCATGATGCATCATTTCGATGCCGGCCAAGCCCTGGCACTGATCGAGTCCGAACGCCTCACTATGTTCGGCGGCGTACCCACCATCGCCATGCAGATCCTGGACCACCCTGACTTCTCCAAGTTCGACACGTCGAGTGTGAAGTCCGTCTCCTACGGAGGCGCGCCGGCTCCCCCGGAGCTCGTGCGACGAATCCAGGCAGCGTTTCCGACCGGTCAACCGGGAAACGGTTACGGCTTGACCGAAACCTCAGCGGCCGTGTGCTTGAACGGTGGCGCGGACTACGTCGCCAAACCGGACAGTTGCGGTCCGGCTCTCCCGGTCGTCGAACTCGCGATCATTCCCGAGGACTTCGACGGTGACGAACCGACCTCAGAGCTAGCGAGCGGGCCGTCAGTCATCGGCGAACTATGGATCAAGGGTCCCAACGTCGTGCGCGGTTACTGGAACAAGCCTGAAGAGACCGCGAAGGCCTTCACGCGAGGCTGGCTTCGAAGTGGCGACATCGCGCGAATCGACGACGAGGGATTCGTCTTCATCGTCGACCGAGCCAAGGACATGATCATTCGCGGAGGCGAGAACGTCTACTCGGTCGTCGTCGAGGCAGCTATTTTCGATCACCCCGACGTGGCGGACTGCGCCGTCGTCGGTCTCCCTCACCGCACGATGGGCGAAGAGGTCGCCGCAGTGATAGTGCTGCGGCCAGGACGAGTCATCGAGGCCGAGGAGATCACTCGTCATGTGGCGAATCACCTCGCGCGCTTCCAAGTGCCGACGAGAATCTTCTTTCGCGCCGAACCGCTGCCTCGAAATCCGCAAGGAAAGATTCTCAAGCGAGAGCTCCGCTCGTCGCTGGTCGAGCAAGTGGAGCGTTCGGCTTAGACGCCCAATGATTCAAGCGCTTCGAACGTCTCGTCGTCGAGCACCACGTGCGCAGCCGCGCAGTTCTCTTCGACGTGAGCGACTTTCGACGTTCCCGGGATTGGCAACATGACCGGAGATCGACGAAGTAACCAGGCGAGCGACAACTGTCCGACCGTCACGGCGTTCTTCTTAGCGAGTTCATCGAGTGGCCCACCGCTTCGTGCGAGGCTGCCCGCGGCGACCGGGTACCACGGAATGAATCCGATGCCTTCGCGCTCGCAGTACTCCAGTACCGATTCGCTGTGTCGATTGGTGAAGTTGTAGAGGTTCTGCACCGTCGAGATGGTGACGACCTTTCTCGCGGCTTCGATCTGTTCGACGCTCACCTCCGAGAGTCCGACCGCTTGGACCTTCCCCTCGTGCAGCAGGTCCCGAAGCAGTCCAAACTGGTCCTCGGGCGCGACTGCGGGATCGATGCGGTGCAACTGGAAGAGGTCGAGCGACTCCTGGCCCAGTCGACGAAGCGACATCTCGCACTCCTGGCGCAAATAGTCCGGACGGCCGCACTCACGCCACGCGTTCGGACCGATGCGCAGGTAACCCGCCTTGGTGGCGATCTTGACGTCGCCGTAGGGGTGTAACGCCTCGTTTATCAACTCCTCGGAGACATACGGCCCGTACGAATCGGCGGTGTCGATGAGGTTGACGCCCAGTTCAACTGCCCGGCGAAGAGTCGCTCGACACTCGTCGGGGTCCCGGGGATAGCCCCAGATGCCCTCCCCGGTGATGCGCATCGCGCCGAATCCCAGACGGTTCACGGTCTGGTTCGCGTAGGTGAACGTGGTTGGTGACGTCATGGAACTCCTTGTCGAAAGTTAACTTTATGGCGCGAACGTCGAAAAGCGGCCACCCGTAGGCGGCCGCTTTCGATGTGGAGGCGATTACTTGTTGGGCTGCGGGGTGTAGCGCAGGTAGTCCTTCACCTTGCGAAAACCCTTCGGGAACTTCTCCTTGGCATCGTCGTCGCTCACGGCCGGCGCGATGATGACGTCCTCACCGTCCTTCCAGTCGACGGGCGTCGAAACCGGGAACTTGGCGGACAGCTGCAGCGAGTCGAGTACGCGCACGATCTCGTCTACGTTGCGGCCGGTCGAAGCCGGGTAGGTCAGCGTGAGCTTCACCTTCTTATTGGGATCCACGATGAACACACTGCGAACGGTCAACGTGTCGTTCGCGTTCGGGTGAATCATGTCGTAGAGATCGGCGACCTTGCGATCGGCGTCGCCGATGATCGGGAAGTTGAGTTCCGCCCCCTGCGTCTCGCTGATGTCGCTCTTCCAACGCTGGTGGGAGTCGACGTCATCGACCGACACGGCGATCAACTTGGTGTTGCGCTTGTCGAATTCACCGCGACGGGCGGAAAAAGCACCGAGTTCGGTGGTGCACACGGGGGTGAAGTCCTTGGGGTGTGAGAAGAGGATTCCCCAGCCGTCGCCCAGGTAGTCGTAAAAGTTGACGGTACCTTCGGTGGTTTCCGCCGTGAAGTCAGGGGCCTCGTCGCCGAGTCGAATCGCCATGTTGTGCTCCTTGTGCGTGATGTCAGTCCCTTGACTGAACGTGCCAACCCTAGCGGCAAGTTTCGAATTGTTGCCAATATCTATCGGCTTTGTAGGGAGATAGAAACGTGGTAATCACAAAGGCTGTGAAACTAGTTCGGTGAACCTAGAGAGCCCCCCGGTCGTCGCCGCCTTTGACCTCGACGGCACCCTCACCGAAGGCGGCAGCGTCTTCCCCTGGCTCATGTCGATCGCCGGTCGCGTGCGAACCTGGCGGGCTGCGGCGTCACTCGCGGTGCCCCTGACGATCGGCGCCATTCGCTCCAGCCGGTGGGCCGACAACGCGAAGGAACGTCTGTTCCAGAAACTCCTCGCCGGTATCGACGAAGAGGTGATCAAGGAGAAGACGCGTGTCTTCGCGATCGAACACCTCGCGCACGAAGGACGGCCCATGTTGCTAGCGCGCCTCGACTGGCACCGTGATCAGGGACACGACGTAGTGATCGTCTCGGCCTCGTCGCAGCTCTACGTCGACGTCATGACCGAAGAACTCCGGGCCAGCGGCGGTCTCGGGACCCGCTTGGCGGTCGATCCGCGGGGCCGTCTCACCGGCGGCTACCTCGGGAAGAACTGTCGGGGCACCGAGAAACTTCGACGTCTCGACGAGTGGATCGAATCTCGCCGCTACCCGAGACCTCCGATCATCTACGCCTACGGGAACTCGCGCGGCGACCGTCGCATGTTGAGCGGTGCGATGTACCCCTTCAACGTCGGCAAGATACGCGTGATCGGCGCGCTGCGCCGCTTTCCGCGATTGAAGAGTGCCGATCAGTGAGTCACTGCTGGCGGATCGCCGCACCAAGTTCGACCAGTCCACCTTCACGACCGTCGTAGGTCACCTGAATCGAGGCGGCCTGTTCGCGCCACGCGATCACGGTATTGCCGCGAGGATCGACGACGCCCACGTTCACGTCATAGATTCCATCGAGCAACGGGATCTGCTCTAAGTCAATGCCGATGCAGTTCTTGCCCGGCGTCAGATTTACCGGCGACCCTTTGGCGTCACTTCGACTGATCAGCAGACCTTTTCGGGTGAAGATCTCCATGACGAAGTTGCCGCTGTAGGCGCCCTGGGAGGTGATGTTGACGTCGAAATGCATTCCGGCGCCACTTCGGACGTCGAAGGAACCCGATGGCGTCGTGATCGAGTCGATGCTGATCGAGGCGAGCAGACCACTGCGATCGTGTTCGACCGCACTGTCCATCAAGTGTTCGCGGAAGATTCGAAGTGAGTCGTGTGTCGGTCCGTCGGCGATCATGTGCCCACCATCGAGCACGATCGCGCGGTCACAGATCGCGCGCACTTGATCGGCGTTGTGGGTGACGAAGAGTATCGAGCGTCCCTCATCCTGAAACGAACGAATGCGATCGATGCACTTCGCCTGGAATCGTTCGTCACCTACGGCGAGCACTTCGTCGACAACGAGGATGTCGGGGTCGACGTTGACGGCGACGGCGAAGGCTAGGCGCACGTACATACCACTCGAATAGAACTTCACCTGGGTGTCGATGAAGTTCTCGATCTCACTGAAGTCCACGACGTCGTCGAAGATCCCCTCGACCATCTTCTTGGAGAACCCGAGCATCGCGCCGTAGAGGAAGACGTTGTCGCGACCGGAGAGCTCCGGCTGGAAACCGGCACCGAGTTCCAACAACGCCGCCAGGCTGCCGCGGATATGGATCTGACCCGAGGTTGGTTGCAGGACGCCGCAGATGCACTTGAGCAACGTGGATTTCCCAGAGCCGTTGTGGCCGACGAGGCCGACGGTCTCATTGGTATCCACGGTGAAATTAATGTCGTTGAGCGCGTTGAAGGACTCGGTGGAACCCGAGCGCGGATGCAGCATGCGCTCTTTCAGCGACTGATGGCGTTCGTGGTGGATGTTGAAGGTCTTCGAGATCCCCTCAACCTTGATGACGGTGGTCACAGTTCTGACTCGAAGTTGCCTTGAAGACGACCGAAGAGAACTTCTGCCAAAAGAAAGAGGAGGACCGTGATGCCGAGGAGCGCAAGGTCCAGGTAGCAGTACGTCGACATCGGCCACGACGGCAAGATTTTCAAGATGATCGGCACCGCGTGGCCGTGCACGATCATCGTCTGGGTCGTCGAAGCCGCGGTCGTCGCTACGTAGAAGGCCCGTTGGAAGGTCAACATGATCAACGTGATCGGGTTCAAGAAGTAGAGCCACGCCAGGCCGTGGGCATGGAGTTGCGGGGCGATGGAGTGCTCATAGGAGTAGACGACCGGCGAAAGGAAAAACCAGAGTTGCAAGATGATGAGGATGAAATGCTCCATGTCGCGCATGTACACGGTGATGGCCGACATCAGTATCGCCAGCGCCGCTGTGAAGAAATACAGCGCCAAGAAAGCAATGGGCAACAGCCAGAAGTAGGCGTAATCCGGGGAGTGTTGCACCACCACGAGATAGAGACCGAACACGCAGAGCTGGATGAAGAAGTAGAACGTCGCTGCACCTACGTTGGCGAGTGCAAGAATCTCGCGGGGAAACGAGACCTTCTTCACCAGACCCGAACGCACCACGATCACACCCGTCGCCGTCGAAAGCGACGTATTGAACATGTTCCAGACGATCATGCCGGCGAAGAGATACGTCACGAAGTCCGGGATGCCGTTCTTGAGGAACTTCGCGAAGACCAACCAATAGATCGCGAGGAACAGCGACGGGGTCAACATGGACCAGACGATGCCCAACGCCGAATTCTTGTACTTGATACGGATATCGGATCTGATCAGGCTCGATAGAAGTTCACGCCGATTCCAGAGGTTGCGCAACCTGGTGAACAGGCTGTCGCGAGCACTGACGACGCGAAAGGCGTCGCTCTCTAATGAACGGCGATCGACTCGCGCCGACGAGCCTTCGCTCACTACGCGCCTAGACGAACGGCCGAATGTTCAATGACTGCGTCGATGAATCCGTACTCCAGCGCCTCTTGCGCGGTGAACCAGCGGTTGCGATCAGAGTCCGCTTCGATCTGCGCCAGCGACTTACCCGTGTGAAACGCGATCCGCTCGGCCAACTGCTTCTTCATGAATCCGATCTGTTCGGCTTGGATGGCAATGTCCGACGCCTGGCCCTGCATGCCGCCCATCAAGGGCTGGTGCATGAGGATCCGACTACTCGGTAGTGAGAATCGCTTGCCAGGCGCGCCGGCGCACAGCAAGAACTGTCCCATCGAAGCGGCCATGCCGATGCAGATGGTGCGCACATCGGCGTTCACGTACTGCATGGTGTCGTAAATCGCCAGCCCATCAGTGATTACACCACCCGGGGAGTTGATGTAGAGGCTGATGTCACGCTCCGAGTCCTCGGCGTCGAGCAACAAGAGCTCCGCGCATATTCGGTTGGCTGAGTCATCGTTGACTTCTGAGCCGAGGAAGACGATCCGCTCGCGAAGTAGTCGTTGATTGAGATCGTTCGCGCCGAATCCGTCGACTCTGTTTGAGATATTCATGCGTCCAATCTACTGGGCGAGACTCCGAACTCCTCGCTGCGCGTCGTAGACTGGTGTCTCTTGCGGGCGTGGCGGAATTGGCAGACGCGCTGGTTTTAGGTACCAGTTCTTCGGAGTGTGGGTTCGAGTCCCTCCGCCCGCACTCTGTGATGTTGCAGAATTTCTGGGACAAACGAACCCTCAGACCTTATCTCTCGACTTTGCCTGGTAGTCGACTGACGTATCGAGCTCAAAATGGCGAAGT
>Ga0209006_10000110_pt1 | contig 87901 bp, 82 predicted proteins | sample JacPin_JW_Ref_O2_FD_188567 | JGI IMG/M metagenome (GOLD analysis project Ga0209006, IMG submission 188567) | Forest soil microbial communities from Algoma, Ontario, Canada - Jack Pine, Ontario site 1_JW_Ref_O2 (SPAdes) (version 2) | ecosystem: Environmental > Terrestrial > Soil > Boreal... | reverse complement strand
TACGACCACCTTCCTGATCGATCTGGTATTCAACGACGGGAACCAACACCAGCTGGCGCTCTACTGTCTGGATTGGGACACTACGAAGCGGGCTGAGACAGTGACCATTCAGGATGCGAACGGGGTTTTGCTGAACGCCCAGAATATGACCAATTTCCACAACGGGGACTATCTGGTGTGGCAGCTATCAGGCCACGTACAGATCCTTGTGACCACCGCGACCAAGAGCGCCAACGCCGTGGTTTCTGGCCTGTTCTTCAAATAAATCCCGACGGTCCGCCACTCATCCAACATGATAATTCCTCTCGAGAGCGCTCGCGCGCGATGGTTATTCTTTGCGGGGATTATTCTAATCGCTGGCAGTCTGGCGATAGAGGAAGGCAAGATATGGCTGGCCACGTACGACGGCGCTAGCTGGGATGCAGAACGTCTTTTGCGTGCCGCCCAATTGGAGCCGACCGACGCTGACTATTGGTACCGCTTAGGTTTGTACGAGGACTGGAACTTCGAACATCGCGATCTTCGCCGCGCCGTTGGCTACTTCCAGCGGGCCACGGAAACCAATCCCCTTTCTGACAGGAATTGGATGGACTTGGCGGAAGCCTATGAGGCCGCAGGTGATACCGCGCGCGCTCGAGAGGCGTTCGATAGAGCGCAGCTCGCGCATCCGAGTTCCTCTGACGTCGCGTGGCGGCTCGGCAATTTCCTCCTTCGACAAAAGGATTATTCCGAGGCTTTCGCGGAAATGCGCCGCGCCTTGACGATCGATCCTGATCTTACCGTCGAAGCCGTATCGGAATGCTTCAAGGCCACTGGCGATCTTCCCAGGATTCTGACCGAAGTTTTGCCCAACCACAGCGGGTACTATCTGACGGCTTTGAATTACTTCCTCAGCCAGCAGGAGACCGACGCTGCGCTCACCGTATGGAATCGATTGGTGGGTCTGAACGAGACCATCAATATGCCGCAGGTTGTGCCACTCATAAACGAATTGATCCTTCAGGTGCGAGTGGATGATGCGCTGGGAGTGTGGCGGCAGGCACTGGCGGCGACGAATTGGCCACAGGATGAAGGCTCCAATTCTTCGCTGGTTTTCAACGGAGGATTTGAGCACGACTTGCTGAACGGCGCTTTTGACTGGCGGGAGGATTCCATCCCGAGTGTTGCATTCAGTTTCGACAGTGAGGTCGTGCATGCAGGGCGTCGCGCACTCCGAGCCACATTCGATGGCAGTGCAAACCTAGATTTTCAGAATTTGCTGCAATTCATCGCTGTCGAACCGCGCCATCGCTATCATTTCGGAGCTTATTTGCGTCTAGGGGATATTTCAACCGATAGCGGTATCCGGTTTGCAATTTACGATCCACTCCGCCCTGCCGCGCCGCAGATTCTTACCCCGGATTTAGTCGGGAGTCATCCCTGGTCGCTGGTCGAAGCGGAAGTGGTGACTGGCCCAGAGACGCATCTGTTGGTAATCGCTCTTCGGCGGATCCCGAGCTGGAAGTTTGATAACAAACTGCGGGGGACGGTTTGGGTAGACGACGTATCCCTGATTCCATTTCCCGAAGATGGAACGGAACGCCCGCGATGACTTCGATTCGGGTGGGAATCTGCATTCTAGTGGGTTATTCCGTTCTGGCACACGGCGCGGTGGAGATTTGGTCGGCCTCCATCCTGGAGATTGGAGCGGCTGCGCTCTTTTTCCTGTGGGGCGTTCTGAGCCTTCGCGAGCGGCACGTGGAAATTCGGTGGAACTGGCTTTATTTGCCCTTGTTGAGTTTGGGAGGATTCGCGGTATTGCAATGGCTGGCCAGAATTTCTTTCTACCCCTACGCGACCAAGATCGAGCTGCTCAAGGCGGGGGCTTACATCCTGCTATTTTTCCTGACCCTCGAATCATTTCACACGCTAGAAGAATGGAAGGCGTTTGTTTGGTTCCTCGTGGGCCTCGGATTTGTTGTTTCACTGCTCGCGATCGTCCAGAACTTCACGTTCAACGGGAAACTCTACTGGTTTCGAGTGCTTCCCCAAGGGGTTGTGCCGTTTGGTCCTTACGTGAATCACAATCATTTTGCTGGGTTTGTGGAACTAATCAGCCCTCTCGGCTTGGCTATGCTTTTATCTGGCGCAGTACGAAAAGACAAGCTTCCCTTGTTAATCGTGCTCACCGTCTTTCCCATCGGAGCGCTAGCTCTGTCTGCCTCGCGCGCTGGGATCCTATGCTTCTTGTTTGAATTCGTGTTGTTGGCGTTCTTGCTGCGAAACGAGGGAAAACGAAGCAGGCAACTATTGATGGCGAGCGGGCTTGCCGTTTTGGCGGGATTCTTCGCACTGTGGCTTGGATTAGGCGGGACTGTGGAGCGGTTTGCGCATTCGAACCTTGGAGATATTTCTCACGACCGTCGGGTGTCAATGTTCCGAGACACCTGGCGGATCGTTCGCGATCATCCGTGGACCGGAACCGGGCTTGGAACTTTGCAGACGGTCTTTCCTGGCTATGAAAGTTATTATGATGGCCTCATCGTCGATCACACCCACAATGACTATCTGGAATTGCTGGCTGACACCGGCTTGGCTGGCGGTGCGTGCATGCTTGGTTTCGTAGGACTCTTAACTTGGCGCGGACTTTCCAATTTTCGTGCGGCGAAAAATCCTCTCTGTCGGTCTTTCTATTCCGGCGCTCTCGTGGCTTGCGCCGGACTGTTGCTTCACAGCCTGTTCGATTTCAACTTGCACATTCCCGCAAACGCCTTGCTGTTTCTTCTCCTGGCTGCGATGGCTACCTGTGACTTGGCCGAGCCATGCCAAAGTTATCCACAAGCTTCGCTGCGCTCCTAGAATTTTCTGCTTGACCGTGGCATAACGGGAAAATAACATGCCGACCTCGCGCTGCTGGATCCTAGGCCAACTGCATTCTGCTCAGGTAGGTGTGCGTGTCAGCGAGGGTGAAAGTCCTGATCGTTTCTGAGAATCGCCTACTACGCGACACGCTCGCCCGCATCGTGGAACAAGAACAAGATCTCAGCGTCGTCGGAGCGGCTCGACTTTGCCGGGAAGCGTTCGACCAGATATCGAGTACCCATCCTGACGTGCTGCTGCTGAACCCGCCTGCACTTGCGATGCCGGACCTCAATGATGTCCCAAGGATTCGCCGGAGGGCGCCACAGTTGAAGGTGGTTGCCTTCGGCATGGAGGAAAGTGAGGAAGCGTTTCTTGCCGCTGTGCGCGCCGGCGTGGTCGGTTACGTCCTGAAAGATGCCTACTCGGCGGATGTAGTTACAGCTGTGCGCTTGGCGGCGCAAGGGGAGGCGGTCTGCCCACCTCGTCTCTGCCTGTGCTTGTTCGCGTATTTTGCCAAGCAGCCCAGAGGGATGCCCAAGCTACGCCTTCGCACGAGCCTGCCATTGACTCGACGTGAACAAGAGCTGGTTCCCATGATCGCCCAGGGTCTGACGAACAAAGAGATTGCCGCGCAACTGAACCTTTCCGCGCAGACTGTGAAAAACCACGTGCACCGGATACTGCAAAAAGCAGGCAGCAACCGCCTTGCGGTCCAGGAACAGTGCCGGGTGCCAGAGCTTACCCTGTAGCCGGCGATCGACCGCAAGAATCGCTGTTGTCTTGCAGCGTCGCCGGCGTCACGGATGTCGTCAGACCGCTTCCATTTCCCTGACCAGCTCCGTTTCTCGCGAGGCACGTCCAAAAGTCCACCTCTTGCTCGCGTGACAATCGAAATCCGGAGCGGTCTTGCAGTCTTCGCAGACAGACTTCAAAAAGATGCGTGGGGTTAGTATTGTTCCTGGTACTTCCGGTCTGATTCCGTACTAGATTCATTTGGGCAAGCCTCTACCACTCAGTACTTTGCATTTGCCGCGCACCCATCTAATTTCCGCCGTACGACCGTGGAGAGGTCTAGACTTTCCGCTTGCTGGACCATTTTTGAACATTCCCAAACGTTTTTGCTCTCCCCATACTCCGGCACTATAGGTGCCGCGTGGACAAGGTCCGAGTGCTCGTTGCTAACCGGCCGCGACTGATGCGGGAAGTTGTGCGAACCGCACTCTCCCGTCATGCGGACATGGAGGTCGTCGGTGAAGTTGAAGACGAAATCGAGATTCTTCCGGCCCTCGAGCGGACTCATGCCGAGTGCCTAATCATCGCTCAGCAGGAGTTCGGCAGGCGGCCCGCTATTTGCGACAGAGTTTTTGACAATTTCCCGCACATGAAGATTCTTGCAGTGGCCCCGGGGAGCGACGACAGCGTTCTCTATTGGGTTTTTATGGAAATCCGTTTGATACAAATCGAGACCTCTGAGGAAGGGGTCATCAACGCGCTGCGCGGCCATGTAGAAAAACACAACGTTTCAAGGGACTGACCAGTGGCGAACCGGATGCAAGCGGCGACAATGAAAACTGCGTTGGCCTTACTAGCCACGGTGTTCTTCCCGCTGTGCGCGACGTCGCAGACCATCCCGCCAGCCGCAGCGCCAGCGCGAGCCCCGTCAACTTTCCGCGGGGCGACCACTGACGACTACAACCAACGCTTGGCGCAACTCCGACAGAGTCTTGCTGCACCGACTGCGAACTCCGCTGCGCAGGACTATCGCATCGGCCCTGAGGATCTCCTGGAGATTTCCGTATTCGAAGCGCCGGAACTAAATCGCGCGGTGCGAGTCTCGGCGACCGGCGAGATTTCGCTTCCGTTGCTTGGCGCCGTGCAGGCTGCGGGCCAGACAGCCAAAACGCTGGAATTGGTTCTGCAGGAACTTCTGCGCCACAGCTACATGAAGGACCCGCATGTAAGTGTCTTCATGCGAGAGATGCAGAGCCACCCTGTGTCGGTGTTCGGTGCGGTCAAGAAGCCCGGGGTGTTCCAAATTAACGAACCCAAATCTCTGATCGAAATGCTTTCAATGGCCGAGGGGCTGGCCGAAGATGCGGGTGATACCGTCATCGTGGTGCGGGGAGCGAACTCGCCTAGTGCGACGGAGCCCGCCCTTGACGTGTCTTCACCAAGAGCCAAACCCACCGGCCCCGCCAACAGCGACTCACACACTCAGAGTGATCAGGATAACGGCACGACAGTGGAGTGTAGCCTCAAAAATCTTCTCGAGTCGGGCGATCCTCGCTGCGACGTGCTGGTCTACCCGGGCGACATCGTCAAGGTCACTCGAGCTGGGGTCGTTTACGTAGAGGGAGATGTCAAAAAGCCGGGCGGGTTCCTGTTGAAGACCAATGAAAATATCAGCGTTTTGCAGGCAGTGGCTCTTGCTGAGGGTCTGACGCGAACTGCGGCGGCAAATCACGCACGGATCATCCGCAGAAACGAAGCGACGGGGGCGCGTGAGGAGATTCCCATAGACCTCACCAAGGTTCTGGCCGGCGGGCTGACAGACGCGCTACTACGTCCGAACGATGTCGTCTTCGTTCCCAACAGCACTGGGAAATCGGTTTTCTACGGCAGCGCGCAAGCAGCCGTTTCAATCGGCAGCGCAGCCGTCTATAGGTGGTGACGTGACGGAAGAAACGAAAATTCAATTGTTCGATCCGATTCGACCGAAGCTGGCGCGTCTGCGTCCGGAGCTGCTCGAGCCATACCAAATCACAGAGGCGGAAGACGGTCCGGATCTTCGAGCGTACTGGCGAATCTTTCAGAAGCGTCGCTGGACGATTCTCTCGATCCTCCTGGTTACATTCGCATCAGTTTTGATCGTGACCATTAAAGAGAAGCCTGTCTACCGCGCGAATGCCCTGCTAGAAATTGAGAAAGAGAATCCGAATATCGCGACGGTCCAGGAACTATTCCAGCTAGAAGACGTCTCCGACAATTACCTCGAAACTCAGTACAAGGTCTTGCAGAGCGATACATTGGCAAGGCGCGTCATCGAGGAGCTGGGCCTCAATCGAGTAAAGGAGTTCAATCCTCCCAAGGGCGAATGGTTCTGGCAAAACGCGCATGCCGCTGGTCTCACCGAAGGTTTGATCGTTGACCCCGAGACCGAGCAGGCAATTCTAGTGCGGTTCAACGATCGTTTGAGTGTCGAGCCGGTGCGGAGAAGTCGTTTGGTTCAGGTCAGCTTTGAATCGCAGGATCCCCAAGTAGCGGCGAAAGCGGTAAACGCTCTCGCATCGAACTACATTCAGGAAAACTTGGAAAGCCGATGGCAAACCGCGCAGAAGGCCTCAGAGTGGTTGTCCGAGCAGTTGCAGAGTTTCAAAGCCAAGCTCGAAAAATCCGAAGACGACCTTCAGCTGTATGCACAAAAAAACGGGCTGCTCTTCCTGGAGACGGAGAAGGGAGATACCGAGAACATCGTTGATGAGCGGCTGCGCCAGCTGCAAGACGAGTTGACCAGGGCGCAAGCAGACCGCTACGCGAAAGAGTCCCTCGATCGTCTTGCAGAGGCCGGCGATTACAGCTCCCTTCCAGGAGTCGAGGACAACAAACTAATGCAAGACCTCACCGAACGGCTTTCGGACTTGGAGAAAGAAGAAGCGGCGCTGACACCGACCTTTACGAACGACTATCCCAAGGTAAAGCAACTGCAAAGTCAGATTGATGATGTCCAGAAAGTGCTGAATCAGGAACGCAAACGCGCCGCGCAGCGAATCGTGGACGAATACACGGCCGCGGTCCGCCGGGAAGCCTTGGTCCGCGAGGCGTTCGAGCAGCAGCAACAGCAAGCAAACCGAGTGGCGGCCCGGGCGGTGCAATACAACATTCTCAAGCGCGAGGTGGACACCAACAAACAGTTGTACGAAGGGTTGCTGCAACGCTTGAAAGAAGCCGGAGTCTCGGCCGGAGTAAATGCTAGCAACATACGGATCGTCGATGCGGCCGTCGCGCCCACCAAACCCGTGAGTCCGCGACCTATCCTGAATTTGGGGCTGGCATTGTTACTGGGTTTGGGCTGCGGCATCGGGGTAGCGTTCCTTCAGGAACATCTGGACGACACTCTGAAAAACTCCGACGACATTGAGCGTCTTCTTCACGTGCCCTCACTTGCCCTGATTCCCTCGCGAGACTCGCTGAATCACACAGGCGCAGGACGCTACGAGGCGGTAGAACGCACGACTGTGCTTTCTGACGGAAACGGAAACCACGCTTCACTTATGAAATCATCTGGGAATGCATGGATCCGAATTGACGGCAACGGCACCCAGCATTCAGCGTTCTCTGAGGCGTTTTGCGGCCTGCGAACATCGGTGTTGCTCTCCGCAGCCGGGCGACCGCCGCGTTCGCTGACTTTCGTCAGCGCCGAGCCAGGTGAAGGTAAGACCACCATCGCAAGTAATCTTGCGATTTCTCTCGCACAGCTCGGTAAGCGCGTATTGCTGATTGACGGCGACATGCGCCGTCCGTGCGTGCATAAGCTCTTCGATATTGAAGACCACTCCGAAGGATTGGTTACCTGCCTTACGGGAGAGCAAGAGTGGCGTCAGCTGGTTCGTCCGACTGGAATGGCGGATCTCAGCTGCCTGGTGTGCGGCCCCGTACCACCGAATCCCAGTGAGCTGCTTTCCTCTGATCGTATGCAGATGCTCATCCGCGAGGCGATGGTGGATTACGATTTTGTGCTGGTTGACGCACCTCCGCTCCTGAATGTCGCCGATGGCAGAATTCTTGCGACGATGGTGGAAGGCGCCATCCTAGTGGTCAAGGGAGGGTTCACACCACGCGAGTTGGCTCAGCAGGCGCAGCTACATATTCGCGATGTGGGAGCTCACTTGATTGGTGTGGTTCTGAACGATGTAGACGTGCGTCTGAACGGGTACTACAAAGCATATTACAAGTACGGGGGCTACGGCGAGACCAACGGACACGGCGCGAAGAACTGAGCTGCAGTTCGCTGGCCGATTGAACGTGAGAGTTGACCGTCGGATTTGGCTGTAACTCACAGTTTTCTAAGAGGTTAGGTAACAAATAGCCCTGTAAGGGACGGGGCGAAGCCGCGTAAACGTCATGCAGACCTGTATCTTCTCCGGGGCACTAGCCGTCGAGCGAACCGAACCCACGCTGCCACTTGGTTCGCGAACTCTATTGGAATATTTCGAGCCGCACTGGTACGCGGCGTACACGTGCGCGAACCACGAGAAGGGCGTCACCCAACAGCTGGAGCGAAGGTCGGTGGAGTGTTTCCTACCGCTCTACGAAAGTGTGCGCCGCTGGAAAGACCGCCGAGTGCGGCTGCGCCTCCCTCTTTTCCCCGGATACGTCTTCGTTCGCCTCGCATTGCGCGATCGGCTCAAGGTGCTGGAAATTCCAAGCGTTGTCCGGCTCGTCGGCTTTGATGGTCACCCGGTTGCCCTGCCGGAGGGAGACCTCGAGACGATCCGGACTCGACTGGCCGGGGTCTGTCGCATGGAGCCACACCCATACTTGCAGCGGGGCCGTCGCGTGCGCGTGCTCAGCGGACCACTAGAGGGCATGGCGGGCATCGTTGTACGAAAGAAGAACCGCACGCGGTTCGTGATTTCGCTTGAGCTGATCATGCGTTCGGTGGCTGTAGAGATAGATGAGTTCATGCTGGGATTCGCAAACTGACTGATTGGGTGTTTCCTCGAGATCGTGGCCTCACCTGAATCTCTTATGACCGATTTTTCCGAACGTCCAAGCAATCATTTGACTGGCGGCCGCCTGCTGGCGCACGCGGAGTGCAATATTTCTGGCGCTGTCGCACTGCTTGTGTGCGCGATGATCGTCGTTCCTTTAGTTGGCCTTCTGTTTTCAGAGGGTTTTATCAACTTTGGACAGCAAATAAGTTTCGTAGTCTTAATCGCGTGGATATTGCGCTGGCTTGTTCGCAACGCGGAAAGTCCCCATATGGCGGCAGCGTTGGTGGCGGCCAGGGTCGGAACAGTTCTTGTCGCAACAATACTCATCGAGCCTTACTACCTATCCGCAACAGGATTAGATGCGGAGCTGTACCACTCGATCGGTATGCAGATATCCCAGACATTACGAATGAACGGCACCTTCCCTAGAACCGACTTAAATTGGGGAACCAACGGTTATGCAATTTATACGGGCATCTGTTATTTGTTGTTCGGACCCTGCCGCCTGGCAGTGAAGCTCATGAACACGGGAATCGCTGCAATCGGCTCAATATTATTCTACAAAGCCTATGTTTCGTATTACGGAAGAACAAGTCGACTTCTCCGGCTGCTTCTCTTTTTCTCGCCGACCCTGCTTTACTGGTCGAGCATCCATGGCAAAGACCCTTTGACCTTTTTTTCTTTAGGTTTGGGGTTTTGGGGTACTGCGAAGTTCGCGAAAGATGGGTCGAAAAGAGGATTTATAACGTGCCTTTTTGCAGCGCTGTGTCTCTTCCTGATCCGGCCGCACATCAGTTGCGTATATTTGGGAGCACTGAGCGTCGTGTTCATCGTTCGCAGCGCCTCCGCGAAAAGGACCACGACTACGAGGCTCGCCGCTATTTCGTGTTTGGCGCTGGCGGTGTTGGCCGGGAATTTCTTTGTGCGCGATTACTTGCGGGATCAGGAGTCGTCTCCTAGCGCAATTCTGGAACGTGTTTCCACTCAACACTATGCTCTTGACACAGGCAATGCCGCGCTTGAAATTCCCAGTCTGCTGGGATGGAAAGCCGCGCTGGGCTATCTGCCCTACGGAGCAATGACCGTGATGTTCCGCCCCTTCCCTTGGGAAAGTGGCGGCCTGTTCTTTAAACTGGCTAGCCTCGAGCAACTCGTTCTAACAGCAGCTGAGATCATGTTCATCGTGTACGTTCTACTTGGCCTGTCCAAAGGTTCGCTGCCCGGGAGGCGCCTGGAGACCTCTCAGGCCTCTGCGGATGTGTTAACACTCTTCGTCGCCGCATTCTGGAGTGGCTTCGTGCTCCTTTTTACATATATATCAGGAAACCTGGGAACTCTAGCGCGCGAGAAAATTCAACTCGCCCCTTTTGTTTGGTGCGGCGCATTCGCTGTCGTGTCTCGCTATCGAGCCACTCGTGCGCCAGCATCTCCTTGCTTGGCCGGTGACTTTGAACGCCACGGAGAATAGCCGGATTGATGTGCGGCAGGGACGGCCGCTTCTGGAGACGAAGCGGCCGTCTTTGAAGGTCAATTTTTCCTGGACATTTATAGGAAATGTCGTTTACGGGGCTTGTCAGTGGGCCATGGTCATGGTTCTTGCCAAGCTCGGTAATCCTGAGCAGGTCGGAGAGTTTGCCTTGGGTTTGGCAGTCTGCACCCCGATCTGGCTGTTCTCCAACTTGCATTTGCGGGAAGTTCAGGCCACAGACGCCAAACGAGAATGCCGGTTCGGACATTACTTAGCTCTGCGGCTAGCGACGGCGGCAGCGGCGATGGCGGCAATTTCTGTGATCACCTACGCGATAGGCTATCGTCAGCAAATGGCGAGAATCATTCTCTTGGTCGGTCTCATGCGAGGGTTGGAAGCTTTTGCTGACGTCTTCTATGGATTGCTGCAACAACACGAGCGGATGGATCGGATCAGCAAGTCCCTGCTGATGAAGGGCCCTTTGGCACTCCTCGGATTCTGTCTCGGATTTTACCTGACACGAAGCGTCCCCTGGGGTGTCGGTTGCGCGGCAGTGGGTATGATACTGGTACTCGCGATGTACGATGCACGAGGATCTGCCTTAGTTGTTAACGCAACCAGCAGGGTCTGGCAAAACGCGCCCACACGGCGGATCAAGAGTTTCGCAATTCCCAGGCCCCATTGGGACGGCAAAAAGCTATGGAAGATGGCAAGCCTCGCGCTGCCGCTTGGTTTGGTGACATCGCTGAGTTCGCTGAATTCAAACATCCCGCGTTATTTTGTCGAGCATTATTGGGGCCGGCGGGAACTCGGAATCTTTGCCACCATGTCGTATCTCATGCTGGCCGGTACGGCAGTGGTAATCGCCCTCGGGCAAGCTGCTAGCTCTAGGCTGGCACATTATTATGCGTCAGGTAACCGACCAGCTTTTGCCGGCCTATTGTTGAAACTGGTGGCCATCGGTTCACTGCTGGGCTTGAGCGGTGTGATTGCGGTGACCACGGCTGGCCAGCCACTCTTGAAGCTTTTCTGCGGGTCCGAATACATGGGCAACAACGATGTCTTTTTGTGGTTAATGATAGCGGCCGGGATCGGATACGTCGGCACATTCCTAAGCTATGCCATGATGGCCGCAAGGTATTTTATGGTCCAGTTGCCCCTATTCTTATTTGTCGCAATTGTTTCTGTCTTAGGTTCCGCTTGGTTGGTGCCGCGAGTTGGGTTGCTAGGAGCCGCGATGGCATTGGTGATGGCGATGATCACGCAGACGGTCGGTTCCTTCGCAATTGTCTATCGTGCATTAGTTCGCCAGACTGTCCCTGTGAGCGTCAGACAGAAGTGCGCGGCTATTTGAGAAGGCTCAGGAAAGGCAGCGCATCGCGATGTCTGAAGCTTTGGTTGTGTGTGCAACGGCTATTGCAGACGCAACTAGCCGCCCTTTATGTTGACGCCCCATGAAATTCTCATGCCCTCAAGAGTCGCCCGCTCCCGTTGTGGTTTTCAGACGATGAAGACTGCAAACATTTCGCCCGATGCCAAGGCCGTTCGCGTTATTTACATCGTTACATCTTCGTTCAGTTTGCGGCTCGTACCTGGGCAGCTCGACTATCTTCAAAGAGCAGGATTTGACGTTACGATTGCCTGTTCGCCTGGCGAGGAACTTCGCGAGGCGAAGCGCGATGGCCTGCAAATCATCGCGGTGCCCATGGCACGCGAGATATCTCTGTGGATCGACTTGGTCTCTCTTTGGCGGCTCGCGCGGACGATTTGGAGGCTTCGCCCGACGATCACCAACGTAAGTACGCCAAAAGCAGGGCTGCTTGGTGGAATAGCGGCGTGGGCGTGCCGCACTCCTTGCCGATACTATACTTTGCTCGGATTGCGGTGTGAAACCACAACGGGTCTCAAGCGGATGCTGCTGCTCTGGACCGAGCGCATCGCATGCCGGTGTGCTCATCGAGTCATCTGCGTTAGCGAGAGTCTCCGACAGAAAGCAATAGACCTAGGTGTCGTGAATGCTGACCGAACGTTAGTTCTCGGATCCGGCAGTGGTAATGGCGTTGATGCAGAGCGATTTGCTCCGAACGTGGATACCTTGCGACGCGCCACTGAACTGCGGGGGCATCTAGGTATACCCGCCGATGCACCCGTCGTAGGCTTCGTAGGCAGATTGACGCGAGATAAAGGAATCGGCGAACTAGTCGAGGCGCATATAAAGTTGCGTAAGCGCTTTCCCGCGGTAAGGCTGCTGCTCGTCGGAGACGTAGAACAAGGCGATCCGCTTCCTCCTGAGACTCGCCGCATAATGGAGACCGAACCCCAAATTATCCAAACTGGATTCGTTGAAGACCCGCCTCCGTACTATCACATCATGAATGTTCTCGCATTTCCAACGCACCGTGAGGGTTTCGGCAATGCGCCGCTGGAAGCCCATGCCGCCGGCAAACCGGTCGTCGCCGCCCGAGCTACAGGTGTGCTCGATGGGGTGATCGACGGCGTCACCGGAATCCTGGTTCCCGTTGGAGATGTCGCGGCCCTCGCCGAGGCTTTGGAATTGGTGTTGAAAGATCCGAGTCTGGCAGTTGCCCTGGGCTCTGCCGGACGAGAGCGCGTGCTGCGAGAGTTCCGGCAGGAAAGAGTCTGGGACGCGATTATCGGCGAGTATTTGCAACATCTTCAGGTCAAAGGATTGTCCGTCCCAAGCCCCACCGATGCGAACGTCATTATGACTGCGGTGCCGACGACCCCTGTCCTTTCCCGATGAGCTCTTTCGCCAAGCGCGTTACCGACATTCTTCTTGCCGGGAGCGCGTTGCTCATCAGTGCCCCACTGATGGCAGCTATTGCTCTGGCAATAAGGTGGAGCATGGGGCGACCGATTTTATTTCGGCAGATGCGCCCCGGCTATAGAGGCGAGCCATTCAAACTGCTCAAATTTCGCACCATGAACGCTGCGCGGGACGCGCGCGGCTGCCTCTTGACTGATGCGTCAAGGTTGACACCGATCGGGAGATTGTTGCGACGGCTTAGTTTGGATGAACTTCCGCAACTTTGGAACGTCTTCCGAGGTGATATGAGCCTCGTCGGTCCTCGCCCCTTGCTACTGCAGTACATGGATCGTTACACACCCGAACAGGCGCGCCGGCACGATACAAAGCCCGGAATTACAGGCTGGGCTCAGGTCCATGGCAGAAACGGGCTCACTTGGCCAGAGAAGTTCTCTCTTGATCTCTGGTACGTGGACAATCGGAGCTTGTGGCTGGATATCCGGATTATTGTTCGGACACTGTGGCAAGTGTTGAAGGGAGACGGGATCTCACAACCGGGCCATGCAACGATGGCGGAATTTTCAGCGAGTGAGCGCAACGCGCCGTGAAAACGAGACGAGTGTTTATCTATGGTGCCGGCGGACATGGAAAAGTCGTTGCGGACATCCTAATTCGCAATGGCGACACCGAATTTGTTGGCTTCGTGGACGATCGTGACGAGCTGGTGGGCAGGACAATTATGGGGTTTCCAGTCGTCGGCAATGGGGAGTGGCTGCGCGAGGAAGCTTCGAATTCTCGCGTTGCTATCGCCATTGGAACCGGAGAAAGCCGCGTCCGGCAATTGCTTGCAGCGCGCTGCTCGCGCTGGGGAATCGAAATCCTAACGCTCGTCCATCCCGCCGCGACAGTATCCCGAGCGGCTCGGCTTGGTCCTGGGACCGCGGTCATGGCCGGCGCAATCATTAATCCCGAAGCCACGGTCGGCGCAGGGGCGATCATAAACTCTGCCGCCGTAGTCGAACACGATGTACAGATCGGCGATTATGCTCACGTCGCGCCGAATGCGGCCATGGGTGGTGGATCGGGCTTGGGAGCATTCTCTCATTTGGGTCTGGGAGCGGCGGTAATCCAATGCATCAGGATCGGTTCGCACACGATTGTGGGCGCGGGAGCCGTGGTCGTCGAGGATCTCCCGGATGACGTCGTGGCGATGGGCGTTCCAGCACGGATAACTCGACGCAACGAGCACGGAGACTTGTTGCGGAACGCGCTGGTCTCCACGAGCTAACGCGATGACGTCCGCTACGCTTCTGCTGAACGAATTAGCAATCGAAGGCGGCGTGCCAAGCCGCGAGCACCCTTTTGCGCCGTGGCCCTGCTTTGAATCGGCCGAAATCGAGGCTGTTGCTTCGGTTCTAAAATCCGGGAGGATCAACTATTGGACCGGTGAGGAAGGGCGGCTATTCGAAAGGGAATTTGCTGAGTTTGTCGGCTGCAAGCATGGAGTCGCGGTTGCGAACGGCACGGTAGCGTTAGAACTTGCTCTGCATGCTCTAGGAATTGGGCCTGGCGATGAAGTTATCGTGCCGAGTCGAACCTTTATTGCGTCGGCGAGTTGTGTGGCGATGCGGTCTGCAATCCCCGTTATTGCCGACGTGGACGCCACAAGTCAATGCGTCACCGCCGCTAGCATCCGACCTGTGCTCAATTCCCGCACCAAGGCGATCATCGCCGTGCATTTGGCAGGCTGGCCGTGTGACATGGATTCCATCCTTGCGCTGGCGCGCGATCACGGAATAAAGGTGATTGAAGACTGCGCGCAGGCCCACGCGGCAACCTACAAAGGTCGTCCCGTCGGGTCGTTGGGCGATGTAGCGGCTTTTTCATTCTGCCAAGACAAAATTATGACGACCGGTGGGGAAGGTGGAATGCTAACCACCAATGACGAGGCGGTTTGGAAGCGCTCCTGGAGTTTCAAGGACCACGGCAAGAGCTACGACGCCGTTTATCGAGACCAAGGCTCCGTTGGCTTCCGTTGGATCCACGAGTCCTTCGGCACGAATTGGCGTCTTACGGAAATGCAGTCGGCCATCGGGAGGATTCATCTCCGGAAGCTTTCTGATTGGGCAGAAATTCGGCGAAGAAACGCTTCCATATTGGCAAGAGGATTTTCGAGTTGCCTAGCCTTACGTGTCACGTCGCCACCGCAGGACATCCGCCATTCTTACTACAAATACTATGTTTTTCTGTGTCCGGAACGATTAAGTGAGGGCTGGGACCGCGATCGCATTATGGCGGCCATAAACGCCGAAGGTATTCCCTGCTTCAGCGGGGTTTGCAGTGAGATTTACCTTGAAAAAGCCTTCCCAGAAAAATTGCGCCCTAGAGAGCACCGGATGGTAGCGCGAGAGTTGGGGAAAACGAGCCTGGTGTTCCTTGTGCATCCGACACTTTCCGAAAAAGACATGCTCGATACTTGTCACACGGTTGAGAAGGTAATGAATGTAGCAATGAAGTAAGCCAAGATCATTCGCTGCTCCAGCCCAGCCAAAGAATGCATTGAATGTCTGAATCCACTGAATACGGCGATCATTCCGATAAAGAACACTCAGCGCGAAACTTCGAGATGAACAACGCGATCTCTGCGGAGAATTCAGTTGTCCGGCGCGAGCGTTCGACCAATTTGATTCCGTGATGTGTCTGGCTGCGCCCCGAAAAGAGATTCGATTGCACGTCCGAGTCGATTGCCCATGATTCGTATCGAAACCAAACCACTGCCGTCCGCGCTCTTGCAGTATCGCGTTTGGCTGATCGGTTTTTTCCAGGCGCTGCTGATCTTCACTTCACTCGTCCTGGCCTGGCTTCTCCGCTTCGACTTTTCGCTACCTTACCGGGGGCTACTGCTTTCGGCCGCACCTCTCCTGATCGTGATCCGACTCGTGGCCATCGGGAGATTCAGGCTACTACACGGATGGTGGCGATATACGGGCGTGAGCGATGCCCTGGACATTTTGAAGGCGATTACACTGGGTTCCTTAGTCTTCCTTTTTGTGATGCGGTTTGTCCTTGGGGTCTACGCATTTCCGAGAACGATATATGTTCTTGAAGCGGTACTCAGCATGGGTTTGTTGGCGGGCGTTCGACTGTCCTCGCGCGTTCTGACCGAATCTGCACGTGGTGTCGCGGCGTCTCACAAGAAGGTGATGCTGATCGGTGCCGGTATGGCCGCGCAGATGGTAATCCGCGAAATCAGACGTTCGCAAGGGAGCTACGAGGTCCTGGGGTGTGTCGACGACGACCGCTCTAAATTTGGAATCAAGATTCAAGGAGTTCCGGTGATTGGGAGCGTTGACCAACTCCCGGCCTTACTCGCTGCGCATCACGTGGACGAGATCCTCATTGCTGTCCCTTCAGCCACTGGAACACAGATGCAGCGATTCGTGGAGATTTGCGAACAAGCTGGGGCGAAGTTCAAGACCGTGCCAGCGCTGCGCGACATCATCACCGGGCAGGAAAGCATTCGTGAGTTTCGCGATGTACGGCTGGAGGATCTCCTGGGGCGAGAGCCAGTCGAGATCGATTTGGAAGCTGTCAGGGAGAAGATTGCTGGGCGCGTGGCGCTGGTTACCGGGGCGGCAGGGTCAATTGGCTCAGAGTTGTGCCGACAGATTTTAGAGTACGGGCCCGACGCGCTGGTCTGCTTGGATCAAAGCGAGACGGGAATATTCTATCTGCAGCAAGAACTGTCCAAGTTCAGGAATGGCAGCCAAGTAATCTTTTGCGTCGGCGATGTCGGTGACCAAGAACGACTGCACAAGGTTTTTGCGGAACATAGCCCGGAGATCGTCTTCCACGCGGCAGCCTACAAACACGTCCCGGTCATGGAGCGCAATGTTCAGGAGGCGGTGAAAAATAATGTCTTTGCGCTTCTCAGCCTGCTTGAAATTGCGGAGCGCGGCGGGTGCGAAAGCTTCGTCGTAATCTCATCCGATAAAGCCGTAAACCCGACGAGCATCATGGGTGCTACAAAAAGAATTGGTGAATTGATCATCGCTTGCCGGCCGACGCATGGGATGCGATGCGTTTCGGTTCGTTTTGGCAATGTTCTTGGCTCAAACGGGAGTGTCGTCCCGGTCCTCCAGGAGCAACTCCGGACCGGCCAAAGTCTGACGATCACTCATCCAGAGATCAAACGTTTTTTCATGACAGGACGCGAAGCCGTTTCATTGGTCTTGCAGGCATTCGCAATCGGAAACCACAGGGACGTCCTGGTGCTCGACATGGGCGAACCTGTGCGAATTCGCGACCTCGCGCGAACCCTAATCCGACTTTCAGGAAAGTCCGAGCGCGAAGTCGGCATTATATTCACGGGGCTACGAGAAGGCGAGAAGCTGGCTGAAGAACTATTCTACGAAACCGAAGAGATTCATCCGACACCCTTCGAGAAGATCAAGAGAACCCGAAGCCCACTCCATGGTTGGTCCCAACTGCGACGCCACCTCGCCGAATTGAGAATTTCCGTGGCCGTGGACGGCGCGGAGCCCATCCGCCGCAAGATACAAGAGATCGTCCCCGGATATTCCTACCAGTCGGGCGATTTTCCGAAAGAGCGCGCGTCGCGGGGAGCACCCGCGATTCTCGAGCAGGCAGCCGGCCGCCGTTAAGAAGCTATTTACTGATTGACGAGTAATATTGCAGCGAGCACACGTGAAAGGAGACCTAAAGATGGAACTACAAAGCCACACACCAGAAGGCTCTGGGCAATCTAGAAAGGAGGCGCTAAAAAAAGCCCCCTATCCGATCGGGGGTTGTCTTAAGGAGGCGCGCGCGACTCCAGCTGCGGTCCTGGTGCGGAAGGCGCACCGAACCATAGCGTCCCATCTCACTTTCTGTTTCATTCATGCGCTGGCCCTGCAGCTTGTATTGTTTCCAATACTTGCGGATGCACGTCCGGCGTCACGGGCGCAGGAAAAGCAACCGCTCGGTTCCTTGAGCAGCATTGGACTTGTTTACGTGGGCGACTCCGTGGCACCTGCTAGCTCGACAATCTTCACCGGTGACACCGTCCGTTTAGGCGATGCTGCCACGGCAACGTTCACGATGAGCGGAAGAGGTTCCTTCGAGATCGCTTCCCACAGTCAACTGGTATTCACCGGCAGTCAACAATATGTCGCTGAGTTGAAGTCGGGGACCGTGGTGATGAGTTCCTCCAGCGGATCTTCCGGTATTACTCTGCGAATTGGAAATTATGTCGTGCTGGCAGTCACGCAAGGAGAACAATCCACAGCGAAGATTGACGGTGCTGCAGACGGTTCGTTCGTTATCAGTTGTACACAAGGCAACGTCGGCACTGTTCCACTCGACGGGTCTCCCAACGGTATCTTCCTCCAGGTCGGTCAGTCGATCAGCCTTTCTCCGCAGGGTGAATTGTCTGCCCCGAGAGCAACAGTCGCTTCGACTACGACCACCTCACCGGCTTCGCCGTCCGCGTCAGTGCGAAAGTCTAGCCATACCGGCCTGATTATTCTAGGTGTCGCAGGAGCGGCTGGCGCTGTAGGTGCTGCGGTGGCTCTGGGCGGTAAAGGCCACGGTCAGACCGTTAGTCCGTCCGACTTGAAGTCCGAACCTTGAAGTCGGCGCCTGCGATTTCAATCCATCACGAGGATTTTCCTAGCGGTCCGCGATTTTTTGATCCAAATCTAATCCGCAGCTCGGTTTTTGGTATTAGTCTGCCTGGATCGATCGCAGTCAATGCAAAGGCCACGCTAGTTTGGGTGGCCTGCCTGCTTCAGCAGTCGGAATGTTATTGTGATGTCTTCTTCGGCCTCTACCGGCTGTCCGCCGACAGAGCTTGGCGTATAGCGCCACTGCCGGACGGCATTCGCTGCCGCTGCCACTAGCGGAGCGGGGCCGCTTTTTGGCTCAACGCCCTGAATCGTTCCATCTTGTCCGATGACGGTATGAAGTATTACCGTCCCTTCGATCCTCTGCTTTTCCGCTTCTTCCGGGTAAACAGGATCCACGCGCGACAACAGCTTCCCTATCTGCAAAGCTGCACCTTGTCGCGAAATCTGTGTTTTTAGCGCGATCGGTACTCGAATCGAAGGATACGGGCTAAAACTGACGGAGACCGAACCTTGCATGACTTCCGGCATTTCTGCCGGCTTCGGAGGCAACGAGGTTTGTCCGCTCGTACCAACCGCTCGTGCGATCTGTGGCGGATTCGCGCTTGGGCCCGGCGCGGTGGTGACGCTTTTGTCCTTGGGCTGTACGGGTACGCTCGCGGGAACCGGCGGCTGCGCACGCTCAGTCTGGGGGTGGGGACTGGTAGCGGGAGGGCTCGCAGAGCCGGACTCCAAAACATGCGGCTGCACTGCATGCTCTGAGGAAACGCCAACGTTCGTGTTCCTACTTGCTGGAGCGGGCTGATTACTATGCGCATCCGCGCGCGCATTGCTGACTGCTCGACCGGGAACGTCGACCGTCGCACTCGAGGAGCCGGGTGTTAGTGGGGGCACATTCTGTACCACTGGACCGAGAACAATGGTGACTGCGCTCGCGCGGGATGACTCCACACTCTTCGCAGTTTCACCCGTTTGCAATTTCGTCTTCCCAAACCGTCCGAGTGTTCCGCTTCGAGTTGCCAGCCCCGCCGTGAACCATCCGGCTACAAATGATATAGATGCTGCCACAATGATCACCGCCGCAAGGGTTCCCCAACTTCGCGTCCGCGCAACAAATCTCCTCTGACTATCTCCCGCTCGCGCGCCGGGCCTATCCTCTTTCCCATCCGATAATCTCGGGTTCCGCTGGCGAGGCGCCGGAGCGGCGGCCAATGTCCCTGCGCTTGATAATGCGGGCGTCGCGATCGGCGCTAACCGCGACTCCTGCGCATGTTCTTGGATGACTTGGTCCGGCCTTGCGGGTTGGAAAGGCGGGCTCTGAAATATGGGAATAACCGGTGTCTCCAGGCGCCGCCAAGTCAGTTCGCGAGTTACTTCGGCTTCTGATGGAGCTTCGACGGCGGGGGCCTCGAGCGCAATCCAGCGCTTGATTCGATTGCGGGTTTCTTCGGAGGGATCCACAAAACGTACGCCAGCTCTTTTTTTCGATTCGCTGATCCATACGATTTCGCCGTTCAGCTCCAGCCGGTGGTTGTCTCCAGGTACTTGAAACGTTAATGGGACGAGGCCATCGCCATCCAAGGGCGCAGCTGAAGCAACCGCCAATCCGTTCTCGCTGGTATCAACGATGATCCCACCGTTATTATCGCCCATGCCGACGTATACGAGCGACGTGACCGGTTTGCGAGCGCAGAGACGGCGATCAGCAATAACGCGAGGAGATTCAGCGCGCTTTGATGTATTCGACATGCACTTTACTTATCGCGGGGAAGATTCATACCGGAGACCCTCCCCCACATTTCCGTAGCCGCCTGCTATTTGGAAGGGCATTCTGAAGCCTACGCAAATGCCCCGTTAATTGATCGCTCATCAGGCGCATCAGAGGCGGATTATCGAATCGTACTCAGTACAATGCGCATTCTCGACGCCGATTGTCAAGACCACAGCGGTCGGGCAGACGCTTCAGAGCCGTCTCGTTCGGCTCCCCTCCCAGGTGGCTGCGCGGCTGCGTGGGATGGACCTGGAGATCCTTGGAACTTCCACAGCGTTGGCAGCGCTCAAAACGGGTGAAAAACTAGCGATTAACCTGAGTAGGTTAGGATTGTTTTCGGTGGTTTGCGGCGATTTTTAATATTTGGGCTGCTAGCGATTAGGATTCCCTCGCCTGCGCCGGTGCGTATGCTATCCGAGCTTGTCATGCTTTCTTCTGAATAGGATGCGGCGTTCCGAAGAGGGCGGGTCTAAGACCCGCCCCTACAATGCAATCGACACCGAGAGCCAGCGCTGGCGGTTCGAAGTGGGGGCGCTGGTGTGAGATGCGGCGCGGGTGGGCCATCCGCCCTCAACGCGTTTCCCGGTTGCAAAGCCGCTGGTCCTGGTGTCGCGATACTAGACGGCTTTGGCTTTCGATTTGTCCGGGGGAGCGGGTTTATCGTGTGCGTCCGATGCCGCGTCCGATGCCGTGGCGATTTGTTCTTTGGTCTGGTTGACCAATTCTTTGCCGCGATCGGCGAAGTCGTCAGCACGCTCCTTGAGTTCCCGCGCTTTCTTGCGAGCGTGCTTGCTTCCTTCTTTCACCTTCTTCGCCAGGAAATCGCGAGTGCCTTCACCGGATTTTGGCGCGAAGACGATGCCCACGAGGGATCCGATAGCCAGTCCTGCGAGGAAATAGCCTGCTGTGGAATGGATCTTTTCGGTCATAGCTCACCTCCGAGTTCCGACGTCCGGAGCGCCACGCGCAGGTGCTACCCCGGATTCCACAGCCGCTTTCGCGGATTCCGGGGGATTCCGTTGGAATCTCGTTGAGCGGCGATGGCGAACTCCATTATAATTGCATGATTTGCCAAGGTCGAGGGAGCCCCAGACAGTTATGTTGAAAAGCATTCAGCAACGGGACCTGGAACGAAACCGCTGGGTCAAGATCGGGATGAGCGTCCTGCTAGGGGTGATCTGCTTGAGCATGCTGACCTACCTGATCCCCGGGATGGGCAGCGCCGCGTTTACAAATAGTCCCGATGCCGTCGCTACCGTCGGCGGACAGAACATCACGGCCACGGACGTGGAGCGCCAGTTAACCACCGCGCTGCACGGGCAGTCGCTGCCGGACGTTTACAAAGCGATGTACGCGAAACAAGTTCTGGATCAGATGATTCTGAAGCAGGCGCTCACCGTGGAAGCGCAGCGCCTTGGGATCCGCGTTACCGACCAGGAACTCTCGGATCGAATCAAGCAGATTCTTCCGACTGCGTGGAATGGCGACACTTGGCTGAAAGATCGTTATACGACCGAGGTGCAGACTCGCACCGGCATGACCATTCCGGAATTTGAAGATTTTCTGCGCGACCAAATGCTGGAGGACAAGTTTCGGCAACTGGTGACGGATGCAATTACGGTTAGCCCCGCCGAAATACAGGCGGAATATCGCCGGCGCAATGAAAAAGTTCAGATCGAGTATGTGCTGGTGAAGCCGACGGAACTCGCGGCCACGATCCAGCCGACGGATGCGGATTTGTCGGCCTATTACACCAAGCACGCGGGGCTCTATCAGGTGCCGGAGAAGCGCTCGGCGCGATATGCGCTGTTGGACCTGCCGAAGTTGCGCGCGACTACTACCGTGGGTGACGATGCGTTGCGTGCTTACTACAATTCCCACATTGATGAGTACAAGGTCGAGAATCGCGTCCACGTGGAGCATATTTTGTTCAAGACCGTCGGCAAGACGGACGCCGAAATCGCGGAAATCCGGCAGAAGGCCGAGGATGTGCTGAAGAAGGCGAAGAGCGGCGCGAATTTTGAAGATTTGGCGAAGAAATTCTCCGAGGATGACGGCACGAAACCCAAAGGCGGTGATCTGGGCTGGATCGTTGAAGGCCAGACCGTGCCCGAATTTCAGCAAGCTGCTTTCACTTTGCCCAAGGGATCGATTTCGGATTTAGTTAAGACGCAGTACGGTTTTCACATCATTAAGGTGCTGGATCACGAACAGGCTCACACGAAATCGTTCGACGAGGTGCGCGGCAGCATCGCGCCGACGGTCCTCGATGAAACGGTCAGTGCCGCGGCGAACGGCTTTTCTGAGAAGATGGCAGCGGCCATCCGCCAGTCGAATCACCAGCCGCTTGAGGATCTGGCGAAAAAATTCAATCTGACCGTGGGCGAACTGCCGCTCGCCTCCGTCACGGATCCGATTACCGCTTTTGCGAACTCTCAGGAGGTGCGCACCGCGGTGTTTCAGCTTCGCCCCGGTGAACTGAGCCAGCCGCTGCAAACTCCGCAGGGTTTCGCGATTGTTACGCCCAAAGACATTCAGGCCGCGCACCAGGGCACCTTCGCGGAGGTGCGCATCCGCGTGCTTGCCGACTATCAGCAGGAGAAATCGGTCGAGCTGGCTAGGTCGAAGGCCGAAGAGCTTGCCAAGCTTGCGAAAAACGGGGAAGCATTCGATAAGGCAGCCAAGTCTCTGAATCTGGACGCCAAGACTTCCGAATCGCTGTCACGCACCGGCTCGATTCCGGACGTCGGCTCGGGCGAGCTGCTCGATGCGGCATTCACGATGCCGGTGGGCCAGGTCAGTGACGCCAAGAACGTGACCGGCAACTGGCTTGTCTATCGTGTCGCCGGGCACGAGGCTGTCAACGACGCCGCCGTGGTGTTGCAGGCCGACCAAATCCGCCAGCAGCTGCTCCAATCCAAGCAGAAGGCGGCGTTCGAAGCGTTCCGTGTGGCTCTTGAGGACCGACTGAAGAAGGAAGGCAAGCTGGTAATCAACGCCGACGCAATGAAGCGATTGACCGGCTCGCGACCCTCTTAAACTTTTGAAAATAAAGGCCTTAAATAATTAGCAGTCTCCTCTTGCTGTCCGTTATTCAGTTCGCTAGACTATTTACATCCGCAGAGCCTGCCCCGTAGCCAGCGGGGTCCTCTTCCCTGAGATAGCTCGGGGATAATGGGTAGATGCCTTCCAGCCCTATGTCGCGTGGCGCTAAACAGACAGACCTTTCTAAGGAGCGATGCTATGGCGCTGAAGAATTCTAGGGCGGGCAGGCTTGCAGCGGGTGCTTCGGAAGCAAAGCGAGGCCGCTTCCGGGCGGGACTAGTCGAGTCCACCGGCAACGGAAAATTGAGGAGCATGATGTCCACCAAGAGTGGCGCGTCCGGGAATCTGTATCACTGCGCCATGGAGAAGAATCAGAACGGCAAGTACAACATCCGCATCCGCGTGCAGTTTGAACGCGGCGGCTGGGATTTGTCGGTCTATTTTCTCGCGTCGTCCTTTAACGCGGGGATGAAGAAGCTCGAAGAATCGCTGCAACTGCTGCAGAAGAGCGAAGAGCGCTTGCGTTTCTGGGGTGTGGAACGCACTGACGATCCGAATCTCGCCGGGGACCTGTTGCAAGATTCCGGGTTGTGGCTGGACCGCCGCCGCGAATTCCCTCGCAAAGTCGCGGAAATGAGCGTAGCCAGTGAGCGCCCGGTCCCCGCGTCGCTGCTCGCACCTGTTCGGCGGGTTCTCGCGGATTCGGTGTCTCAGGAGCGCGAGCGGGCAGTTTCAGCTGCGGCAGGCGACTAAGGGCGCAAGAAGGATTCGCTGGGAAGCTTTTGACTGGTCTATTTCTCGCGGACGAGCACTTCTCCCTGTGCCAAAACTACGTCATTTAGCGACAGCCGGTACTTATAAGAGCCGGGATTCAGGCCGGGACGGATCGGCCCGCTGATCAGACGCACTCCGGGGGGCGCCTGAAAGACATTGGAAGAGAACGGGCAACGCTGCGAGTCGAACTCGATCTTAATGTTCCCCGCATTTGAAATCCATTCCGCTTGATCGCCCGGATCGAGCACCACCACTTCCGGCACAACACCAACTAGAACGCGCTTCTCCGTCAATTTATCCTCGATTCAGTTTCTCGTGGATCACCGTACTGCAAAAAATCTGCGAAGAGTGACAAAAACTGTCATCCCGGCAGCAAAAACAGCTTCGAGATACTTCGTGTGCGCGTGCTTCGGCTGGAAATGCCGACTACGCGCTACGCCCGGCGCGGAAACGGCTGGCACAAGACGCCGCCGGCGAATCTAGAGAACGCCCTTCACAGCTTCGACGATGTGCCGAGCTGAAATTCCAAACGCGTCCACCAGCTCATCGGGCTTGCCGGAGTGAGGCATGCCATTCACCGCGACCAGCTTGAACTTCGCCGGGGACGCGCCCGCCGCGGCAAGAGCGTGCAGCACAGCTTCACCCAAGCCGCCCTCGGGCCAGTGATCTTCCGCCGTCACGAGCCGGCCACCCGTAGCAGCAACCTCTGCAGCTAGCGCCTTGCCATCCAGAGGCTTCACGCAGTACAGGTCAATCACGCGAGCCGCAACGCCCGCTGCTTTCAATTGATCCGCCGCCTTCAGGGCTTCATGCAGCGTCACGCCCGCGCCGATCACGGTCACCTTGTCGTCCGCGCTCTTGCGCAGCACTTTGAAACCGGGAACGGGGAATTTCTCGTCCTTCGAGTACAGGATAGGCATTTTCGGCCGCGAAGTACGCAAGTAGTTGATTCCCGGCCGCGCCGCCATGATTTCGGTGATGCGTTCCGTCGAGACCGCATCGCTGGGATAAAACACCGCCGAGCCGTGAATCGCGCGGAACATCGCGATGTCTTCGAGCGCCATCTGCGACGGCCCATCTTCGCCGATGGAGACGCCGCAATGCGACCCGCACAAATTAATATTGGCCCGGCTGATGGCTGCCATGCGCACGTTGTCATACGCGCGCGAAAGAAAACACGCAAACGTGTCCGCAAAGGGCACCTTGCCCCGCGCCTGCAAGCCTACCGCAACGCTCACCAGATTCTGCTCCGCGATATAGCCCTGCCAGAAATGGTCCGGGTAGGCATCGCCAAAAGTTTCCGAAAACGTGGAATTTTTCACGTCGCCCGATATCGCCACGACATGCGGGTTCACGGCGCCCAGGCGCTTCAGCGCGAATCCGTATGCCTCGCGCGTCGCGATCTGCGCGTCCGCTTTGTAATCCGGAGGCGGCGGCGCAGGAAAAGCCGGCGGCGTCGGCAAAGGAGTTCGCTCGTAAGATTTGCCCGGGTCCGGTGGAACCGTCGGTCCGCCGCCCAGCTCCTTAATCGCCGCGGCCAGCTGGTCCTTCGAGAACGGCTTGCCGTGCCAATTCAGTTTGTCGGCAACCTGGCTGAAGCCGTGGCCCTTGATGGTGCGCGCCACAATCGCCTGCGGCTTACCCTTCACTGCCTTGGCGCGATCCAGCGCCGCCAGCACGGCGGCCACGTCATGCCCGTCAATCACCTGCGTGTCGAAGCCTTCCGATTCGAATTTCAGCCGGTAGCGCTCCATGTCGTGCTGGTACATTGTGGGTTCGCTCTGCCCCAGCCGGTTGATATCCGCGATCACCGTCAGATTATCGAGGTTGTAGTGCGCCGCGAACGCCGCCGCTTCCCACACCTGCCCCTCGGCCAATTCACCGTCTCCCGTCAGTACGTACACGCGCGTAGGGCTCTTATCCATGCGCGCGCCAATCGCGAGGCCCGCGCCGACCGAGAGTCCTTGCCCGAGCGAACCGGTCGCCGCGTCCACGCCATGAATGCGCGGCGTGGGATGGCCTTCGATCTCGCTGGAAAATTCGCGCAGCGTCATCGCGCGCGAAACCGGGAACACGCCTGCTTCGGCCAGCGCGGCATAGAGCACCGGCGCGGCATGGCCCTTGGAGAGCACGAAGCGATCGTGGTCGTTGGAGTTGGCATTTTTCGGATCGAAGTTCATGGCATAGAAAAATACGCCGGCCACCAGCTCGGCGGCGGACATGCAGGAAGTGGGGTGGCCTGAGCCTGCGGCCGTCGTGGCCATCATGGAATAAATGCTCAGCAGCCTGGCTTTTTCTTTTACCGCGCTCACGGTGGCAGCGGTGGGTCCTGCGGAGGAAGGTGCGCTCATAATAGCTCCTTTAGCAGTACATTGATCCAGCTGATTTTACCCTTTTCGGCTGAATCTGGCGAAACTGTAATTTTCCCCCTCACTCGCCAAAGGGTCACCCACGATTTGCATTTCGCCCGGTCTAAACGTAGAGTTTCGTTTCACGCCACGCACGCTGGGGAGAACCGCATGGACACTATTTCGATCACTGTAAATGGGCGGCAACATTCCGTGGAGGTTTTGCCGGACACGCCTTTGCTTTGGGTTCTGCGCGATACGCTGGGGCTTACCGGCACAAAATTCGGCTGCGGGCAGGCGTTGTGCGGGGCCTGCACGGTGCACGTGGATGGCGAAGCGACGCGTTCCTGCACGGCGCGCATTTCCACAGTTGCGGGACGCAGCATCACGACAATCGAAGGGCTTTCCGCGGACGGCCAGCATCCCGTGCAGCAAGCATGGCTTGCGGATCAAGTTCCGCAATGCGGCTACTGCCAGGCGGGCATGATCATGACGACGGCCGCACTGCTGGCGAAAAATGCCGCGCCCAGCGACGCGGACATTGATGAAGCGCTCGGCGGCCATATTTGCCGCTGCGGAACTTATCAGCGCATTCGCGAGGCGGTGCATAAAGCCGCACACCAGGCCGGGGCAAAACATTCTTCGACGGAAACGGCCGCACCCGCGGCTGTTCCGGCCGCAGCAGGAGGCGCCCGATGAGACCGATGAGAACCATGCGCGCTATGAGCAACGCTTCTCGTCGGGAATTTCTGAAATCGAGCGCTGCGGGCGGTGCGGGATTGCTGCTTGCGTTCTACTTGCCGGGCATCGCTGCGCGCGCGGACGCGGCCGAACAAACGTTCAAGGCTAATTCCTACATCTTCATCGATCCGCAAGGCGACATTCGGCTGGTGGTGACGCGCTCGGAGATGGGGCAGGGCGTGCGCACGGCGCTCGCGATGATTCTGGCCGAAGAGCTGGACGCCGATTGGTCGCGCGTGAAAATCGAACAGGGCGATTGCGAACCGGAGTATGGCGACATGACCACCGGCGGCAGCATGAGTATCCGCAGCACCTGGGACCCGCTGCGCAAGGCCGGGGCTTCGGCGCGCGACATGTTGCTGACGGCTGCCGCGGAGACGTGGGGCGTGAAGAAAGATGAATGCAGCGCCAGCGGCGGGAGCGTGATCGAGCACAAGAAATCCGGGCGGAAAGCGAGTTACGGCGAGCTTGCGGTGCGAGCTGGTGCGGTGCCGGTGCCGAAAGACGTCCCGTTGAAGGAAGCGAAGGACTACCGCATCGTCGGCACGCGGCGCGCGCGCGTGGATGGGCAGCACATTGTGATCGGCGAAGCGCACTACGGCATCGACACGAAAGTGCCGGGGATGCTTTATGCGGTGGTGGCGCGGCCTCCGGTGTTTGGCGGCAAAGTGCGGAAATTCGATGCGAGCCGCGCGCTGGCGGTGCCGGGCGTGAAGAAAGTTTTTGAAGTGGCCGCGGTGGAAATGCCGCCGCTTTTCGGCGAAGAGCGCAAGCCGGATTCAGGGCACCAGCATTATTTGTGGGGGGGAGTGGCGGTGGTGGCCGAGTCTACGTGGCAAGCGATCGCCGGGCGGCGCGCGCTTAGTGTGGATTGGGACAATGGTGCTGGGGCGGAGGAATCCACCGAGAAGCAGCGGGCGGCTTTGGCGGAACTGCTGAAAACTCCGGGGAAGGAATTGAAAAAAATCGGCGAGCCGGATGCGGTGGTGGCGTCCGCCGCAAAAACCGTCGAAGCCGATTACGAGACACCGTTTCTGGCGCACATGACCATGGAGCCGGTGAACTGCACGGCGTCGGTGCGCGACGGCAAATGCGAAGTGTGGGCGCCAACGCAAAATCCCAACGGCATGGCCACGGCACTCGCCAGCGTGCTGAATCTGCCGCAGTCGGCTCTGACCATTCATATCACTCTGATCGGCGGCGGGTTTGGGCGGCGGTTGTGCATTGATTACGGCGTGGAAGCGGCTTTGATTTCGCGTTCGGCGGGCGCGCCGGTGAAAGTGATATGGACTCGCGACGATGATATTCGGCACGATTATTACCGGCCGATCTCGCACCATCGTTTGCGCGCGGGAGTGGATGCGCAGGGGCAAGTTACGTCGTGGCTGCACCACATTGCGGCGCCTTCGACTGACAGTACGTTCCTTGGCGGCGAAGTTCCCGATACCGGCGGGACGGAAATTGCCGGCACGGGGCTTCCGAGCGGCGCCGTGCCGAATTATTTGCTGCAGCAAAGTTTTCTGCACACGGCTGTGCCACGCGGTTATTGGCGCGCTGTGGACACGAATTGGAATCACTTCGCGGTGCAAAGCTTCATTGACGAAATTGCGGCAGCCACCGGCAAAGATCCGCTCGCGTTGCGGCGGCAATTGATTGCGAGCAAGCAGAAACCTGCTGGCGGAGGCGACAATGAAGGCGAGACGCCGGTCAATGTGGATCGGCTGCTCGGCGTGCTGAATCTGGTGGCGGAAAAATCGGGATGGGGTACGCCGCTACCGGCAGGGCGCGGCCGCGGCATTGCCGGGCTTTATGGATTCGGCAGCTACGTGGCACACGTCGCGGAAGTGACTGTGGCAAAGGATGGCACGTTGCGCGTGGACCGCGTGGTGGTGGCGGTGGATTGCGGGCAGGTGATCAATCCGGATCTGGTGGCTGCGCAAATCGAAGGCGGGGTGGTTTTCGGCCTTACGTCCGCGCTTTACGACGAAATCACGATTCAGGGCGGCCAGGTGCAGCAGAGCAATTTTGATAATTATCAGATGCTGCGGATTGCGGACATGCCTAGAGTCGAAGTCCATCTGGTGCCGAGCCATGAAGCGCCGGGAGGAATCGGCGAGCCCGGCGTGCCTTCCACGGCTCCGGCAGTGGCGAACGCGATTTTTGCGGCGACGGGGAAGCGGCTGCGGCGGCTTCCTTTTCAAACGCAGGAACTGGCGAAATCCTAGCGCGATTTGGAAATTATTTGCGCGGGATTCGCTAACTGGTGTCGGAAAGATCCGCGCCTTTCGCTTCCTTTCCGTAGAACGTCACGATCGCAACCAGCGCAGCGACGAGCAGCGCCGTCGCTGCGAGCACCGGCCCACGATTGCCGCCAAAATAACGCGCGGCGAGATTTTCCTGAAACACGGAATTTCGCGAAGCGAGCAAATTTCCGAGTTGGTAGGCAAATCCAGGAAATGTTCCGCGGACAGCAGGCGGTGAAAGCTCATTCAAGTGCGCCGGAATCACTCCCCACGCGCCTTGCACCGTGAACTGCATGAGAAAGCTTCCGAAGGCGAGCATAGTTGCGGTGTGCGAGTAAGCCCACAGCGGAATCATGGGAATCGTCAACAGGGCCGCGATGATGATGGCCTTGCGGCGGCCGATTCGTTCCGACCACGAGCCGAAACAGATCCCGCCCAGCAGCGCGCCGAAACTGTACACGATCGCGATCGACCCGACGGCCTGCGGCGTAAAGCCGCGATTCTTCTGCAGAAAGGTTGGATAAATATCCTGGGTGCCGTGACTGTACAGATTGAAGGCGAACATCAGGATCGCCAAAAAAACGAAAGTGCCAAAGTATTTCACAATATCCTTGCTTAAGGTTCGCGGCACGCCGACCGAAGTTGCGCGCCCCTGGCGCCACGCGGGAGATTCCTCGACCTTCGTGCGAATGTAAATCACCAGGAACGCCGGCAGCGCGCCGATGACGAACATTCCGCGCCAGCCGATGAAGCGAAAAACAGTGGCATACACCAGCGCCGACAGCAGGTAGCCGACGACGTAACCTTCCTGCAGCAGGCCGGAGAAAAAGCCGCGGTTTTCTTTCGGCAGGGTTTCGAAGGCCAGAGCCGCGCCCACGCCCCATTCCCCGCCCATGGCGATGCCGAAGAGCGCCCGCGTGACCAGGAAAACGTGCAACGAAGGAGCGAATGCGGAGGCCAGCTCGAACACGGAAAACGCGATGATGTCTATCATCAGCGCGGGACGCCGGCCATAACGATCGGCGATTGCCCCGAACAGCAATGCTCCGACGGGCCGCATTGCCAAGGTCAGGAAAACTCCCTCGAATACGGCAGAAGCCTGCGCGTGAAATTCGCCGGCGATCGCAGTGACGCAAAACGTGAGGATGAAGAAATCGAAGGCGTCGAGCGACCAGCCCAGGAAGCAGGCGATGAACGTGTTGCGTTGAGTCGCGGTAAGCCGCCGAAAATGCGCCAGAAATTCTATGGTTCGCTCCTTAGCCGCAGCTTGCTTTATGTTTCAGTGGCACAGACGAACTTGCCCGCCTGGAATCCACCGCAGTCATCTGCTGCGCAGCAGTCGAGGGGATGCGACCGCGTCGGAAACTTGCGCTACCTGCGCCATTTCAGAGACATCGTGAACGCGAACGATGTGCGCCCCTTGCAGGATGCTCGCTGCAACCGTGGCCGCCGTGCCCCAGATTCTCTCGGTCTGGGAGTCGGCGTGCAACTTACTCCTTTCCAGAACTTTGCTAATGAAGCTTTTGCGCGAGGTGCCCACGAGCAGCGGATAACCTAAGCGCGCGAGTTCCGGCAAACGAGCCAGCAATTCGCAATTCTGTTCGTAGCTTTTGCCGAAGCCAATGCCCGGGTCCAGCACAATCTGCGATTTCGCAACTCCTGCTCGCCGCGCCAGTTGCAAAGCCTGCCGCAAACCCGTAGTGACCTCGCGCAACACGTTGCGCGCGAAAGGAGTTTTCTGCATGGTGCGCGGCTTTCCGCGCATGTGCATCAGGATGAGCGCGAGCTTGCGGCGCCGGACTACTTCCGCGATACGCGGATCGTTGCGCAGCGCGGTGACGTCGTTCACAATTTCCGCGCCCGCTGCCGCAGCTGCTTCGGCCACCTGCGATTTGCTAGTATCCACGGAAATAGGAATGTGAATCTTGCCGCGCAGCTTTTGAATCACCGGCAGAATGCGGGCCAGTTCCGTTTCCGCGGAAATTTCGAGCGAGCCGGGTCGCGTGGATTCGCCGCCCACGTCAATGATGTCCGCGCCGGCTTTTTCCATGGCGAGCGCGTGCGCGACGGCTGCTTCGGCATCCAAAAATAATCCGCCATCGGAAAAACTGTCGGGCGTCACATTCAGCACACCCATCAGCAGCGTGCGCTCGCCAAGCGCCAGCGTGCGCGCGGGCAACCGCCAGCGAAATATTCGACGATGGAACATCGCTTGCTATTGAATCACGGTTTTCACAAAAGCCTAAGCGTATGCGGCGGCATCCTGAGGGGTGGCACCAGCTGGTAGACGCGAAGGAAAGAATTACGGCGTCGTAACCACGTAGTACGACGAGCGATGAACTACGGTGGGATCTCCGTGGCCAATCACTTCCACGCGCAGCTGGTGCCAACCGGCGTGAGGCGCAGCGCTGGCATTGTTCGCAGGCGAGAAGCCCACGGTGTACTCCGCGCGAATCTTCAGCGCGATTTGCCGGAACGTATCCGCGAGTGTTTCCGCCTCGCGCAGGAAGTACAACTGGCCGCCGGATCGCCGCGTCAATTCCGCCAGGTACAACGTGTAGGCGGGAATGCCCCACTCTTGCGCGGAATACGTCAGCAGCGTTTGGTTCGCATGCGACTGCACCCACTCCGGCGTCATGATCTTCGGACGGCTCTCGGTGGACACTGCAAAAACTTCAATGTCGTCCGCAGCCAGTGCCCGTGCCACGTCCTCGAATGTCAGTTGGTCGCGCGGCCATCCAGCGCGAGGTCCTGCCGTCTTGGGATCGAGCGTAAGACCCAGCCCGCTGTCCTGCCCATCTGTCAGTAACACGATGGCTTTCCGCCCGGTACGCCCAGCAAACAGCTCTCGTGCCGTCAGGAAGACTGCGTCGTAGATATTCGAACCGCCGGTATCTTCCAGCAACGAGCGCGCGTCCACACGCGCGACAGCTTTGCGGATCAATCCCCAATCACTGGAAAACGGAATCTGCAGGTAGGTGTGCGCCGAAAAATCCACGATGGCGGTGTGATCGGAAGTGGAAAGAGCATCCACGAGCGCGCGCGCCGCATTTTTCATTTCGTCAGACTCGCGCAGAACGCTGGGGCTGGCATCAATCACCACTGCCACGCTGGCCGATTCCGTCGAGGCGTCGAAATAAGTGAGGGGTTGCTGCACGCCTCCATCGAAGACCCGGAAATCGCCTAGCCGCAATCCCCGGACTGCGACACCATCCGCGCCGATCACGCTGCACGTCACCGGTACGATCTGCGTGACCACGGAGATCGCATGAGCGTCAGCAGAGGTCCCGCCGTCGCCCGGTCCTTTGGTGCTGTCGCGCTTCGCGGCGCCGCCCGCCGGAACTGCCGTCAGTTCTCCCGTTACCGGATCGCGTTTCCAGGTGACGTCCTCGTCCAGGCGGCGCGGCCGCGGCAGTTTTGATTTTTGCTGGGCTTGTAGCGAAACTTGCGGTCGCGCGAAAAGCAAACCCGCCAGCGTCAGAGCCAGCGAGATGACGAGCGTCACATCGCGCTGAGTATGCCTATACGCGCGACGCTCGCGGGAAATACGGCGCAGTCGCATCGGGGTTCAATCGAGGTCGAAATCGCGCAGCGGTTTTTCGATGGGCCCGTCTTTCGCCTTCTTCAAACCCTCCGCGAATTTTCGCGCCAGCACGTCTTCCTTCGATTTCTCGGCTTCCACCGACGCGCGGAATTTTGCTTCCACCGCGTCCACCTGTTTCCGCAGCAGCGCCGCTGTGTCGTCCAGGTCCACCGAGGGTGGCAGCTTCGGCGGCGCAACGTGCGAAAGCACTACGCCAATCTCGCGATCCATCGTGAGCTTCGCCTGGCAGCACGGGCAACTAACCGTAAAGGTGTCTAACGGTTTCTGAGTCATACGCGCATTTTACGCCAATTTTGGCATATCAGATATCACCGCGGAAAAGCCGTCCGTGTAGCGATGGTCGCTTCCGTGCTAAAGATGCGCTCGGATTAGCCGATATATCCATTACGTACAACTGGTAGCTTGCGGAAAGTGCGTGGACTCAATGGGTCGGCAGTCCACACGCCACAGTTTCAAAAAGGTACGGAAACAATTGCTCGGTAACTCTTAGTCTTTATCTTAGCCAGCTGGGGCCGTTTCCAAACATCAGGCGAGTGAACCCATATTGAGCGCACAAATCGAGATCGTGCCCACGCTACAGATGCCCCACGAAGAGCCCCTGAAGACGGGCCGCGATCGCCGCAAGCGGAAGCGGGGCATGTTTGCCGTTCCGGTACAGATTTGCGGCGGAGTTGGAACACTCGAGGCATTTGAGGACCTCGTCAGCACCCTTGACGTTTCGCGCGACGGTCTTCTGTTGGCTACCTCGCGCGGCGGATATTCGGTTGGCCAGAGACTGCAAGTCGCTTGCCCGTACTGGCGCAAGCCGACCGCGATCAACGTTCCGCGGAACGCGCAGGTAATCCGCAACACGCTCCTGCCGAACTACACTTACGCCCTTGCCCTGCAATTTCTGTTGGGCGCTTGCGAGGAGGTCCCCTGGGCGCTACCGGCGTCGCCTTACCCGAACCAGGTGCGTGTGCTTTGCGTCGTCTCGGATCCCACTGCTGCACGCGGACTGTGCGAAGTACTGGAAAAGGACGGTTACCATGTGGTGGCGGTGCGCACGGCACAAGAGGCGCTCGACATTCTGCGTAGCGAAGCCCCGGACGTAATCCTCGCCGAGGCCGAAGGTCAGGAAATCTCCGGCAAAGACCTGTGCGCCATCGTCAAGACCTCGCCGCGCTCACAACACATCCCCGTGATTCTCCTCATCGCTTCCGCGCTGCCGTCGGACCACGCAACCAGCCATCAAATCGGCGCCGTGGTTTGTGTGCCGATACCCTGTAAACCAGAGCGTCTGCGGAGCGGCATCCATCTGCTTGCGGCGCCGCCAGCGCTCAGCTCGGTCTATAGCGCGCGTTTCAACGTTTCTTCCTTCGTGCGCACATCGTAGACGCTTTCCGCCAAACCTCCCGCCGTCCCGCCAACTCGCACGCCACAAAAAAAAGAACCTCGCCTCTTTCGAGACGAGGTTCCAAAAATTCCATTGCTGCGGATGCGGCTTTAAGCCGGAGCGGGTTTTTCTCCCTTAGCCAGACCCGGAATCGGCCGCGGTTCGGGCCGCAGCGAAAGCTGCGGTTCCTTGGTCGGCACCGGCGGCGCAGCGGGTGGAGGAGGCGGTATCTTCTCCGGAAGCGGCTTGCCTTCCATCAAGAGCTTCAACTCCACCGCGTCCAGAACTTCGCGGTCCAGCAGCGCTTGGGCAATGCGTTCGAGCTTGTCGGGTTGAGTCTCCAGAATATTGCGCGCCCTGCTGTACCCGCTGGTCACGATGCTGCGAACCTCGCCATCAATCTTGATCGCAGTGTCTTCCGAATAATCGCGGTGCTGCGCGATCTCACGGCCCAGGAAAATCGCTTCTTCTTTCTTGCCGAAAGTAAGCGGTCCTAGAACGCTCATGCCCCATTCGCACACCATCTGGCGCGCGATTTCGGTGGCGCGTTCGATATCGTTCCCCGCGCCTGTGGTGATGTGGTGCAGGAAAATTTCCTCGGCTGCGCGGCCGCCCATCAGCACGGCCAGTTGGGCTTCCAGGAATTCTTTGGTGTAGGTGTGCTTGTCGTCGATCGGCAGTTGCATGGTCACGCCCAGCGCCATGCCGCGCGGAATAATGGTCACCTTGTGTAGCGGATCGGCGCCCGGCGTCATCGCCGCCACCAGCGCGTGCCCGGCCTCGTGATACGCCGTGTTGCGCTTTTCCTCGTCCGACAAGATCATGGATCTTCGCTCGACGCCCATCAGGACTTTGTCCTTGGACATCTCGAAGTCCACCATCGCAACGAATTTGCGGTTTTGACGAGCAGCCCACAATGCGGATTCGTTCACCAGGTTTGCGAGGTCGGCGCCCGAAAATCCCGGCGTACCACGCGCGATCACTGAAAGATCCACGTCCTCGGAAAGAGGCACCTTCCGCGTGTGTACGCGAAGAATTTCCTCGCGGCCCTTGACGTCAGGACGGGGCACCACGACTCGGCGATCGAAACGGCCGGGCCGCAGCAGCGCCGGATCCAGCACATCAGGACGGTTCGTGGCCGCAATCAGAATGACGCCTTCATTCGATTCAAAGCCGTCCATTTCCACCAGCAGCGCGTTCAAAGTCTGTTCGCGCTCGTCGTGACCGCCGCCCAGTCCTGCGCCGCGATGCCGCCCGACTGCGTCAATTTCATCAATGAAAATGATGCAGGGCGCGTTCTTCTTGCCTTGTTCGAACAAATCGCGCACGCGGCTCGCGCCTACGCCCACGAACATCTCCACGAAGTCCGAACCGGAAATCGAAAAGAACGGCACATTCGCTTCGCCCGCAATCGCGCGCGCCAGCAAAGTCTTGCCGGTTCCCGGAGGTCCCACCAACAGCACGCCCTTCGGAATGCGCCCGCCGAGCTTTTGGAATTTTTGCGGATCCTTGAGGAAATCAATAATCTCGTAGAGCTCTTCCTTCGGCTCGTCGATCCCAGCGACATCCTTGAATGTCGCTTTCTTTTGCTGCGCCGTCAGCAAGCGCGCGCGTGACTTCCCGAAACTGAGCGCCTTGTTTCCGCCCGCTTGCATCTGCTTCATCATGAAAACCCAGAAGAGAACCAGCAGGAGCAGCGGTCCAAAATTCACCAGGAACGTCAGCCAGTCGGCGTTCTTCACTTCCTTGTAGTTGTAAATAACGTTGTGGTCCTGCAGCACCTTGGTGACATCCGGAATGGCGGTGTTGGCGATCGTCACACCGCGGAATTTCCCGCCTTCGCGGTACTCACCCTGCAACTCAGCACTGTTCGGCGAAAGGTAAATCTGCACGTCTTTGACGCCGTTGTTCTGCACCTTCGCCAGAAAATTCGTGTAATTGGGCTCGTCGTCATGCGCGGACTGCCCCCCCGTCGAGGCCATCCTCCAGAGCACGACCGCCAGCAAGATCATTAACAGCCAAAATAAAATTGTTCGGACTGTTGAGTTCACCTGATTACCTCACCTGTTCCAACTTAACCGAAATATTGCCGAACACCGTTCGTTCATTCCCTTAAGCAGTTAGATGCCAAAAATCGCATGAGATATTCAACTTACCCGGCCGCTCTCGAGGCCTTCTTCCTCGATGACTACTCCTGCCCGCGTAATGTCGCGCGCGCGGAAGTCTTCGGCAGCCGGCATTCCCTGAGCCCAAATCACCCGGCCACCGCTTTCCAGTACCGGCCAGACCGTGCGGTCCCCGCTCGGAACTCGCCCAGCCAGGAACATGCTCTTCAACTTCAATTCGTGGCGCCGGCCCTGCGGCCTATAGGCGTCGCCAGGCCTCCAATTCCGCAGGATCAAAGGAGAGCGCAGGAGGTCTGCATCGAGGGCGTTGGCGTAGCTCTTAGTGTCGCTCTCTGTCAGAGGCCAGTCAATCACTTTCAGCCGGAAGCATTTTCCGAGTTCCGGAATGGAAACAGTCGCTGTTTCACACAACGGCAGGGTTACAACATATTGATATGCGTTCGCTTTTCTCGCGGTTCCGTTGCCGTTGGACTGGCGGATCGTCTCGCTCCGCGAAAAAATCAGTTCGCCGAAATTTCGCCGAACGATAATTCCGCCGGGAAGTTCCACGTGGTGGCCACTGCTGGACCCGCTGGCGAGGTGAAGCACCTGTTCGACGTGGTCCGCGCCTAACTCTCGCCGGTTCCCCCGCACTACTTCATAAAGACGGCGGATTAAGCGTTCCGTAAGCACGCGCAAAGGACCGAATTCATTGTACTTCGGCGACGCCGGATTTTGTGGGCTAGGCGTCCGCAGCGCCAAAGGCGTCAACAGGGCGTGCACCGCGATACCGATACTCTCGTTGGCTGGCTGTGCAAAAGCTTGAATTCGGTCTTCCACCAGCGCGTCCCAGAGATTTCCTTCTTCCCGTGCAAAACGTGCCAGCTCGCTCAAGTGATCCACAATCGCGCCGGAGAAATCGCGTTCGATTGTGGGCAATAGTTGCTCTCGGATTCGCGCGCGTGTCCGCCGCAGATCTCGATTGGTCGAATCTTCCCGCCAAGGCAGGCTGTTCGCGCGCAGATATTCACGCAGACTTTCGCGGCGCGTGCCGAGCAGTGGGCGCACGATTGTCCCGGCCACAGGATAAATTCCCGCCAGGCCTGTCGGGCCAGTTCCACGCATCAGATGCGCCAGAACCGTCTCGGCTTGATCGTCGGCCGTATGCGCTACCGCGATATTCGTGGCTTGCCGCTCGCTGATCACGCGCTGGAAAAATGCATAGCGCAGCCGTCGTGCCGCGTCTTCGAGATTCCACCCTTGGCGCGCGGCTTCCGCTGCCACATCCTCGCGCGCAGCCAAGAATTCCAATTCAAGAGCGTGCGCCAGTTCCGCAACGAAGGCGGCATCGGCTTCGGATTCAGTTCCACGCAGAGCGTGATTGAAGTGCACGACCGCCAGCGTGATGCCCAATTCGTTGCGCAAGCGGTGGAGCAGACGCAAAAGCGCGACCGAATCGGCGCCCCCCGAAACCGCTACGCCCACACGATTTCCCGCTGCCAACATTCGGGACGTCTGAATGGCCGCTAATACGGATTGTTCCAGCGGGACTCGCACAGGCCGATTCTCCCACGGCTTCGGAATCAGGATATGCCTATGGTAACAGTGCGATTGTTCGGGGTCGAGGGCGGGGCGCTCGTTCTAACAGCAGCGTAATGCGGAGACGCCGGAGAATCACAGCCGGTCGGTGATTTGTTGAGTGAATAGGTCGCGGCTATACGAAATGCGGCGATCCAGCGCCACGGCGGCGAAATAAGAACAACTCTTACGCTCCTTTTCCACCCAAACCGAGAATCCGGGGGCCAGTGGGCGCGAAACGCGATTCAGCACTGCAAGGAAGCCGTAATACGTTCCCACGGCACGAATCTCTGACTGGTCGTCGCCACGCTCCGGGCACAACCGGACCAGTTGCAGCAGACGATTGAAGTCATCGGCCCCAACTTCCTGATTGGCGATGCCGGTCACTTCGCGGACGCGATCCGACAGGGCGATATTTCCGCTGGAAGCCAGGATCGCACGGCAATAGGACACGAAGAACTGCAGGAAAATCGCCGCCGAAACCACGCAGATGAGTGCCGCAATCATCGCGCTCTCACCATCAGCCGCGCCGGCTCGAGGCGCGCGTCCTCCTGAATGTGCGCCAGCGTGTAAATCCACGCCAATGGCAACCACACTCCTACCAAAGGCGGAAACCAGCGGAGAAAGGTCGGCTCTAGCCCTGGGAATAGATTGCGCAACGCATACGTGCAAGCGTCGGCACTGAAATAAATCCCGAGCGCGAGAACCAATTGGATCAACCGCGTCCGTGTTTCGCGCAACTTCAAAATCGCGCCCCACAGCAGGTATGTCAGGACGACTCCCACGAAGTAAAAATTCTGGCCGATCTCGACAACGAAACGACTCGTTAAGTGCGTCCGATTTTGATGTACCACCGCGTACGAGAAAACTGCCGTCAGAAGTATCAGCATCACCGCAGCCCCGCGGATATACCGGCTGACACCCATCTCCGCGAAGGTTTCCTGGTAGAACTTGATGATGACCCAGAACATCAAGACGTTCAGCAAGCTGTCGGTGTAGTAGTAAAAATAGATGTACGTGGTTGAATCGAAGCCGAAATGCCGCACGCAATAATACAGGCCGCAGGTAACGAAGGCGTCGCATAACATGTAGAAAGCAATGGGGAAATGACGAAACACCTGCTTACGGGAGAGTAGATACACCACTACGCCGATTTCTGCGAGGAAACCTACAAGCCATATCAGATAATCGAGTGGTCCAAGCATCCCAGTTTCGCTTCCGGTGCTCGACCACTCGGCTCCCGCCTTTCAGCGGGAGCCCCCAGAAATTAGTTCCAGGGTGTGGGTGGCACCGGGGCCGATGTACTCATCCAAGGAGTCGGCGGCACAGGAGCCGACGTACTCGCCCAGGGTGTCGGTGGTACAGGAGCCGACGTACTCGCCCAAGGAGTCGGTGGCACAGGAGCCGACGTACTCGCAACTGCAATAGCCTTTAGACCGACAGCGCTGGCCAATACCGACATGGCCAACACCGCTACAACTAACCACTTACTCATTGACCCCTCCGAGTAGGGATACTACGCGGCGGAGTCTATAAGTGTTTAGTCGTCGTCAAGAGGTAAATCTCAGGGCGTGTGCCTAAACGGTACACACCCCTACCTCTTGGCTGATTTCAAGCCTTTCCAGATCGTGCTCATCAAATTAGCCGTTTCGATTGTGTTGGGTCAATGTTACGAAAGTACCATTCGCGCGGGACTTTCCTGGGCGGGAGGAACCGCGGAAATCAGCCGATTGGGCTGACCGGCGGGCCTGGTTTCGGCTGTTCGCTCGTTCCGCCATGGCCGGCCAAAACTCTTTCCGCTATGGGAAGACTCTGCTAACATACATTCGCAAGCAAATCGACAATTTATGATGTTTGGAGCGACGCAACAATGGCACTAGCATGTGAAATGTGCGGTAAGAAGCCGCTATACGGTAACGCGATCAGCCACGCCCATAACGTTACGCGGCGCCGCTGGAATCCCAACCTACGGCGCGTCAAGGCCGTGGTCAAAGGCGCTCGCAAGCATATCCGCGTTTGCACTTCCTGCATCCGCTCCGGCCGCGTACAAAAGGCCGCGTGAAGTCGGCCCTCCTCTGCAAGGAGTCCAGTTTGCCACGACGGATCTTGGCGCTCGCTCTCGTGTTGGCGGGTGTGTGTGTGGTTGGTTGTAAGAAGGAAGCCACGCCCGGCCCGGACGTTTGGGCAGTCGTCAACGCCAAGGAGATCCAGCGGTCCGAGGTGGAGAAGTATTTTCGCACACGCGTAAACGCCGAAGGCCCCGCACCGTCTCAGGAGGAGGCTCTTTCGCTCAAGTTGAATATCCTCGATGAGCTTGTGAACAATGAAATTCTGCTCGAACGCGCCAACAAATTGAATCTGGTCGCTAGCGATGCGGAAGTAGAAGACAAATTCACCGAGTCCAAGAGCCCTTATACCGAGGAAGAATTCCAGAAAAAGTTGAAGGATTCAGAACTGACGGTGGACGATCTGAAAGCGGACATCCGGCGGCAACTTTCCGTGCAAAAGCTGCTGAATCGCGAGGTAGTGGCGAAAATTTCGATCACCGATCAGGACGTGCTCGACTTCTACAACAAGAATCGCGCGCAGTTCAACGTGGCTGAACTGCAGTTTCACATCGCGCAAATCGTCGTCACCCCGCACCCTGACGCCACTGTGCACAATCGCAAGAACGATAAAGCCACGTCGGAACCCGAAGCGAAGCGAAAAATTGGCTTGATCGAGCAAAAACTGGAAAGCGGCGCCGATTTTTCCCAACTCGCGATGGATTATTCGGAAGATTCCACGGCAGCGACCGGCGGCGATCTCGGCTTCGTTCCGGAGTCTGCATTGAATCAATCCGACCCGCTCTTGAAAAAGACGGTTCTGGCAATGAGGCCAGGTGACGTCACGCCACCGATTGGCGTGAAAAACGGCGGCTACCGCATTCTCAAGCTGGTCGCGAAAGAGCCCGCCGGTCAGCGCGAACTTTCCGATCCCCAAGTGCAACAATCCATTCGCGACATGCTGCGTAACCGCAAGGAACAACTCTTGCGTTCGGCGTACATGGTCGAAGCGCGCGACGATTCACACGTGACCAACTTTCTGGCGCGGCAGATTCTGGAATCAGCAGGAAAACTTCCCGCCTCAAAATAATTCCGAAATCGCAGCGGAAATTCGCAAATGCTGGATTGAAGTGATACGGCAATTGATGAGATCTACCCGTGGCTAACAGTGTGTGCGAGGGGCCGGCTCGGGCGATGAATGTGTGGGATGAATGTCATCACCAGGCCCGCCAGCGGGCTCAGCAATAGGCTGGTGAGGAATCCCTTCCGGAACGCAATTCCTTTCTTTTCCAGCTTCGTCGCCGTAAGCGCGCATGCCATGGCCGAGAGAAGCCCGGCAATTGCAAACACGAGCCACACGGCGATCACAGCAAAATGCACGTCTAAATACACTCCGGATCTCCCGAATGTTTCGAACCTGCCAGGTAGCCAATTTCCGCCAGGATTGGAACCATTTTGACCAGAGCAAGGTGGTAAAGAAAGGCGCGGGAAACGAAAGCGAACTTAAAGGTCAGTAGCAGCTGAACGAAAATGATCGCTCAGCTAACGATTACGACCACCTCTCCTGTGTTCACAGTTTGACCTTCGATCACACGCACCCGGTCAATCGTTCCCGATTTCGGTGCGCGAATCTCGTTCTGCATCTTCATCGCCTCCACTACCAGCAGGCCCTGGCCCGCCCGAACTGAATCACCCGCACTTACCAGGACGCGCACGATTTTCCCAGGCATCGGCGCCAATACCTGCTGGCGTCCTTCCGCTTCGACGCTGCCCGCACGATTACGCCGCCATTCGCGTTCGTCCTGCGCTAAGACGGTGAATTCCCGGCCGCCCGCGATCACTCGGAGTTGCGAACCCAAACACTCGACGCGGACAGCGAACGATTTCCCGTTTATCAGGATTGAATAGATTCCGGGTGACACCGCAGTCGCATCAGCCTCCAAGCGTTGCCCATCAATCGTCCATATCGAGCGTTCGCCGGCCTGCGTGAGCTCCACTTGGCGCTTTTTTCCGGCAATTTCAATCTGCAATTTCACAATGACTCCGTTGGTGCTGACGCACTTGTGTCACGTTTGCGGTTCGCGATTCGCTTGTTCCCGACGGCTCTCTGCCTTCCAGCGGGATTCCGCGACGGTGTGTTTTTCGGAAGTGTTCGCGCCACCCGCCCGCGCGGTGTGCCACAAAAATGCGCCGATGGCCGCAGCTTGTTCGGCCCCGGATACTTCTTCGCCGCCGCGGCTTTGCGCAGCCGGTTCCGCGCTCAGAAAATCATCCAGCCAGCGCGTATAAATCGCGCCCTTCTGGAAATCGCGGCTCGCCAGGATACGGCGAAAAAGCGAGATGTTGGTTTTAATCCCGCTCGCATAATATTCCAGCAAAGCCCGGCGCATCCGCGCCAGCGATTCCTCGCGATCGCCGCCCCACGCAATTAGTTTTCCCAGCATCGGGTCATACTCGTTTGGAACCGTCCAGCCCGCGTAAATTCCTGCATCCAGACGAATCCCGGGACCGGCCGGAATCCCGCAGTCCAGGATTCTCCCAGGCGATGGAAAGAAATTATTGTCCGGGTCTTCGGCGTAGATGCGGCACTCGATCGCATGACCCCGCAGCTCAATCTGCTCTTGGCCAAACGGCAACAGCTCGCCCGCCGCGATGCGCATTTGCAGCTTCACGAGGTCCAGCGAGGTCACCATCTCCGTGACAGGATGCTCCACTTGCAGCCGCGTATTCATCTCCAGGAAATAGAAATTCCGCTGTGCATCGACCAAAAATTCCACCGTCCCGGCATTCGTATAATTCCCGGCGCGCGCCAGCTTCACCGCCGCCTCGCCCATTGCTTTTCGCAATTCGGGCGTCACAAACGGCGACGGCGCCTCCTCAATCACTTTCTGGTGCCGGCGTTGGACGGAGCATTCGCGCTCACCCAGATAAACAAAATGACCGTGATGATCCGCCAGTACTTGAATTTCGATATGTCGAGGACGCTCCAGATATTTCTCGAGGTACACTCGCGCGTCGCCGAATGCGTTCTGCGCTTCGGACGTCGCATCCCGCCATGCCGCAGCGAGTTCGCTCTCGCGCGCGACGCTGCGCATCCCTTTGCCTCCGCCGCCCGCGACTGCCTTCAAGATCACCGGTAAACCAATATCCCGCGCGCTTTGCGTCGCCTCGTCCAGATTGCTGATGGCATTCAGCGTGCCGGGCACGGTGGGCGCTCCCACGTTTCGCGCAATCTGCCGCGCTGCGGTTTTCGATCCCAGCTGCTCCATCGCGGCGGCCGACGGTCCAATGAAAGTCACGCCAGACTCCACACAAGCGCGTGCGAGCGCGGGATTCTCCGCCAGAAAACCATAACCGGGATGAATCGCGTCGCAGCCGGCATAACGCGCAACGCCGAGAATCTTTTCAATCACCAGGTAACTTTCGCGCGACGGAGCCGGACCAATCGGGTACGCCTCGTCGGCAAGCCGAACGTGCAGCGATGCGCGATCCACGTCGCTATATACAGCGACGGCGCGCACACCCAACTCCTGGCAGGCGCGCGCAATGCGCACGGCAATCTCGCCGCGATTGGCAATCAGAACCTTCTTGAACATTGCTCCACTCCACGCAAACCAGAAATTCTAGCATCTTGGCCGTTCGCCCGCCTGTATGGGGGCCAAGCAGGCCAAGCCTGTTTCGTTGACACCCATGTGGGCCGCTGTTAGATTGCATACTTTGTGCTCATAGGCCGGCTCAAATTCAGCGTTCGGCGCGTCATCTGGGTGGCATCTTCAGCAGCGGTGCTCGCGTCTGCCTTCGGCTGCGCCGTCAGTCACAGGACAGTCGTGAAGCCGTCGCTAGCGCCGGCCGCGCTGCAGACCGCGACGAAAGAACAACTCATCGAAAGCTACAATCGCCAGGCGCAAGCGATCCAATCTCTCAACGCCGGCGTGAGCATGAAGCTGACCGCGGGTTCTGCGTATTCCGGCGTCATCGAGCAATATCATGAAGTGAACGGTTTTATCCTGGCGGCCAGGCCTGCCAGCATTCGAGTGATCGGCCAGGCCCCGGTAGTTAGCAAGAATATTTTCGACATGGTGAGCGACGGCGCGACTTTCAGCATCTACATCCCGTCGAAGAACAAGTTTATTGTCGGCCCGGCCGATCTGGAACGCCGCGCCGAGAAACCGATCGAAAATCTAAGGCCGCAGCACCTGGTGGACGCGCTCTTCTGGCCGGTTATCGCGGATCAAACGCCAGTGTTGTTCGAGCAAGCCAGTGAAGGCGCGGCACGATACTACATATTGACAGTCGTCAAGCCGGAGGCACGGCAATCGGCAACCGGCTCGAGCGACGCCGGCAGCGCTGCTCCAGGCCGGGAAGGAATTTCCCGGCGTCCAACGTCTGACTGGGAAATCGCGCAGAAAATATGGTTCGACCGCACCGACCTGCGCGTCTCAAGAACTGAGAATTTTGGTTCTGGTGGCAAGGTGGCTTCGGACGTGGTTTACGCAAACTGGCAACCCACGGGCGCCCAGAGCTATCCGTGGCAAATCAACGTCAGCCGGCCGAACGATGACTATCAATTGCAGATTACGGTCAAGAAGCTTACTGTGAATGAGCCGATTGCTCCAGACCGCTTCTCCCTGCCGCAGCCGCTCGGCACGGATTTGGTGCACGTCGGTGAAAAGGCTGAGGACGACGTTCACAAAAATTCTGGCCAGAACAACAAGGAGCCGCACCCTTAGCGCTTTTGACATTCCCTAAGCGCTACAAGAATCTATGATTCGTTACATGATTGTGCAAAACGTGCTGCACCGCCCGCTCCGCACGTTCATCACCGTGCTGGCCGTAGCCGTCGAGGTCACGCTTGTTATCATCGTCGTGGGCCTTACCAGCGGCCTGCTCGCGGAATCGGCCAAGCGCATCGAAGGAGTCGGCGCGGACGTCATGGTTCAGCCGCCGGAAGCTTCTTACTTTATGGCCTTTAGCGGCGCGCCCATGCCCATCGCGATCGCAGGCAAAATAGGGCAACTCGAATACGTACAGGCGGTCGCGCCCGTACTGACGCAGTTCAACACCAGCGGCATCGAAATCGTTTATGGGATTGACGAGGAGAGTTTTAACGCCGTTACCGGCGGATTCGTTTTTCACGAAGGCCATGATTTGCAGGGGCCGAGCGACATCCTGGTGGACGACGTCTATGCCAAATCGAAAAAAATAAAGCTCGGCCAGCCCCTGCAACTTTTCAATCACGATTTTCACGTGGTGGGCATTGTCGAGCACGGCAAAGGAGCGCGCCTGTTCGTCTTCCTTGCCACGCTTCAGGAGATTGTGGGCGCGCACGATAAGGCTTCCGTCTTTTTCATTAAGTGTGATCGCACCGATCACACCCCGGCAGTGACCGATGAAATTAAGGACCTGCTCCCTCGCTATGCAGTTCGCCCGCTGAGGGACATTATGTCGCTGATGACCTCTTCCAACCTCCCGGGTTTGGGCGCCTTCATCAACGTCATGATCGGTATTGCCGTGGTTATCGGGTTTCTGGTGATTTTTCTGTCGATGTATACGACCATCATCGAACGCACTCGCGAAATCGGGGTCCTGAAGGCGCTGGGTGCGTCAAAGGGCTACATCGTTCGGATCGTTCTCAGCGAAACGACGCTGCTGTGCATCGGCGGAGCTGTGGGCGGCGTCGGACTCAGCTACCTAATGAGCGCAATTTTCATCAAGGTGTTCCCGACGCTCACGATCCTGATTACTCCATTGTGGGTTTTGCGTGCCGGCCTGATTGCGATTGTTGGCGGCCTGCTCGGCGCGGCTTACCCCGCATGGATGGCCAGCCGCAAAGATCCCGTCGAGGCGCTGGCTTACGAGTAGCTCAACTCCACTCTTCCGCTGCGATTCGGGCGTAGCGGGCGATTTGCGTCCGCCTATCCGCGCTAGGCAGAAATGCTAAAGCCGACTAGAATATTTTCGTCCTCGAATTCGCCGACGATTGCAGGAGAGCGGCTGTTGGAGCCCATACTTCAGACTGAAAATCTGTGGAAGGTGTATCGCCAGGGCAAAGTCGAGGTTCCCGCCCTGCGCGGCGTCAGCATCGAAATCTTTCCCGGAGAATTCGTCTCCATCATGGGCCCTTCCGGTTGCGGTAAATCAACCATGCTGCACGTGATTGGCGGCTTGGCCCAGGCTACCTCCGGGCGCGTGCTCCTGGACGGCAACGACCTCACTACCATGAGCGATTCGGCGCGCACTCTGCTGCGACGGCACAAAGTGGGCTTCGTTTTTCAGCGTTTTAATCTGCTTCCCACTTTAGATGCTTATCACAACATCACTCTCGCCCAACATATCCACGGAAATGGATTCGATCCGCACCGCTTCCAGGTTGTTGCAGACCTCCTCGGCCTCAGCGGCAGGCTGAAGCACAAGCCTTCTGAGCTTTCCGGCGGCGAACAACAACGCGTCGCGCTCGCTCGCGCCATCGTAAGTGAGCCGAAAATCGTCTTGGCCGACGAACCTACCGGCAACCTCGATACCAAAAGTTCCGAAGCCGTCCTGGGCCTACTGCGCCAGCTCAATCAAGATCTCGGCCAGACGATCGTGATGATCACGCACAATCCCGAAGCCGCCGCCTACGGACATCGTGTGTTGCATATGCGTGATGGTGAGGTTGTGGACGGCTCGTCGGTTCACTGATATGCGCACCTTGTGGCGAGCAATTGTCCGCACCATTTTCTGGTCGTTTGAACGCGGCAGCTGGCCCTACGATCTCGCCGTGATTTTGATCGTTCTGTTTGTACTGGTCACGCCGTCACGCTGGTTCCACGATCAGCCCCAATTGAGCGCCGCGTTTGGTTCGAAAGTGCAGCTTGAATCCGAGGATCCCGGCAGTCAGACACATACTTATCGCCTGGATGCCAGCGTGCTTCCCGCGGAAAAGCGCGCCGCTCGCGCCACTCCCGAACTCGAACGTGAAACCCACGACATCCTCGCGCGAACGGTCGCCGAATTGAAGGACCAAACTTTCCAGGTTATACATATCGAACCCGTTTCCGCCCAGGACGGCTCGATCCTGTATTACGATGTCACCGTGCATCCGTCTCCGCTGATGTAATAATTTCTCCCCACCCGAGAACCCGACTGGAACCAGGCGACGGGCCCGTTACGTCTAACCAGTGTAGTATTATGAACGCTTCGTAAACGGGCCAACCACTCATTGAGGGACATGATTTGAAGGTAAAACGTTTCGTATCGGCGATTGCGCTAGTCGCCATTATATCGATCGCTTTTCTCGGGGCGTTTCCTGCCGGCAGCCAAAATCACAGCCCAGCTACGCTGGACGGCACGCTCAGAGAACTCGATCAGTCTGCAAAGGGTTTTCACAGCCTTTCCGCCGATGTCGAGCGCACCAAAGTTACCGTTGTGGTTAACGATCGCTCCACCGAAACCGGTTCCATCCTGGTTCACGACGATAAGATGCTTCTGGAGATGAAGCCACCGGATGCGCGCACGATTTTGCGCACCGGCGACACCCTGTACATTTACACCCCGGGTCTGAAACGTGTTGAGGAATACAACCTCGCGCAGCATCGCGCACAGGTGGACCAATACCTGCTGCTTGGTTTTGGAACGCAGGGGAAGGAGCTGCAGAAGTCGTACTCAGTTACTCTGGTAGGCGAGCCGACACTGGACGAGAAGAAGACGGTCGAGTTGGAATTAACTCCCAAGTCTCAGGAAGCCCGCAACCAGATCTCCAAGATTCAGATCTGGTTCGATGTGTCTTCGTGGCTTCCGGTGCAACAGCAATTCAACGAAACTGGTTCCGGAGATTACTTCGTGATTCGCTATTCAAGAGTCGTGCGCAATCCCAACCTCGGCGACGCGCACTTCAAACCGCACTGGCCTAAGGGCACCGAAAAAGTCAAACCTCAGGGCTAACGCGTTTGTGTCGCAACCGCGAAAATCGGTACTTCAGCGGCTGAAGCCGTAGGGCTTTCGCTGGGCTTACGTCGTGGCTAAAGCCACGACCTACAAAGACAATCGAGTTGCGACAGACCCTGACGCTTATTTCGCTGATTTTCGCTGCGCCGTTTCACTTCGCTCGGCGGACTCGTGTTGCAGCAGCGCCTGTTTGCGCTCCAGGCCCCAGCGATAGCCGGCCAGATTGCCGTCTTCGCGTACCACGCGATGGCACGGCACCACCACGGAGACGGGGTTCGTTGCACATGCCCGGGCCACAGCTCGAATCGCCTTCGGTTTGCCAATCGCTCGTGCCACCTGGCTGTACGTGCGCGTCGTGCCGTAAGGAATCTTTCGCAGTTCTTCCCACACTCGTCGTTGAAAAGCAGTCGCCTGCACGTCGGTCGGCAGATCGAGATTCGGTTCCCGCCCGCGCAAGTGCTCCAGTATTTTTCCCACCCAGGCTTGCAAGCCATTCCTATCGCGCTGAATTTCCGCACGCGGATATTCTTTGCGCAGCGAGCTTTCCAGCGGACCGTCGTCTTTCCCCAGGTACAGCGCGCTGATCCCGCGGGTTGTCGCACCCACGAGCAGTCGTCCTAGCGGCGAACCTACGATCGTGTAGTGAATCTTCATTCCGGCGCCGCCCTGCCTATAAGTAGCAGGCGTCATTCCCAATTGCGTAGGAGCGCGTTCATACAATCTGCTGCTCGATCCAAATCCTGCGTCGTAAAGTGCGGTCGTCACGTCGTCTCCTTTTCGCAATCTGGATTTCAGCCGGCGCATCCGGCGCGCATCGGCGTACTGCCTGGGCGAGATTCCCATCACGCTGCGAAACGCGCGTTCCAACTGATGCGCGCTCATTCCCGCCGCCGAACTCAGCGAGCTCAGCGTCATACGCGCGTCGCTCGCATCTCCGTTCGCGGACTTAGTGCTGTCCGCGTCAATCTGCGCCTCGATTTCCCGGCACACCCTCGCCACGGCTGCGGTGCGCGGGTCGCGCAATCGCGCCAGTCGCGGCCGGCAACGCAGACACGCACGGAATCCCTTTTGCTCCGCTGCTTCCGGCAACGGAAAGAATTCCACTTGTTCAAGCCGCGGTTTCCGCGAAGGGCACGACGGTCTGCAGTAGATGCCAGTGGAGCGCACGGCATACACAAATGCACCATCGGCGTCGCGATCGCGCCTCTGCACCGCCTGCCACTGTTCCTTGATCGGCGCCAACCCGCGGATGTCGCCAAAGTTCGTATTTAAAGTTCTGGTCATCCGTTCAATCATTGTATGAGCCTCGCTCTCTTGTCGAAATTAGCGAAACTCAATCAAACTCGCTATCCGTTTCTAGCGCGCGAATTCGACGCGAAATTTCTCACATCGGCGGCAACGACCACCGTTGTTCCGAAGGCGAACACCCCTTCGCTTTCGGTTGTGTTTCGCGCTCAGCGAACAAACAACAAACCCCAAATCCTACTCCTTGATCACCTCAGAGGCCGCAACTCCCGCCTAATCATAGCTATGTGTTCCACCCCTTACTGTTGTATGATAGGGCACCCGCCCATCACTTCCCTTGACGCGGTTCCAGACTCCGCGCATATTCGCTCTACTGGCAGGGGGGAAGTTTAGGCTGTCCTTGGGGGATAGTACATGGGGGCTGCTCCGGATTGGAAGGGGCCGCGGCCGGTCGTGTCGCCGCTGCGTGAAGTTGAACACTACACAGTAAGCGTCGCATCTCCAGCAGGGAAGCCTGGGCCACAGCGTTTTGCGCGAGTTCCCACGCACGCCATTGGCGTCGCGCGCGAACGCCGCAACAATCCGCGCGCATCGCTCTCGCTGCCGCTGCGTCTCACGCGCGTCGGCGATCATCTTGAGCCCATTCCGGTGACGCTCGTAACCCGCAATATCAGCTCGAGTGGCGTTTATTTTCTCGCTCCACGCGAATTTCAGCCCGGCACGGCGATCGAGCTCGAAGTTGCGCTCATTGAGCGACCGCTTGGCCAGGGCAGCGTGCAGATGTGCACCGCTGCGCATATTGTGCGCGCCGAGGAAGTGGACATGCCCGGCTGGCGCGGTTACGCCGCCACTTTCGACGACTTCGCGCTGCGCCGCGACGACATCGTCCCGCTGCGCTATCGCAGCCACTAAAGCCGTCGCATACACGCCTTGCTCGGAAGGGCGGGGCTTCAACGTCTGTTTCAGAACTCGAAAATCTTCGCAGCCGTTTCTCGCCACTAGGCACTAAGCACTAGTCACTGCGTTTTTCCCCAACCGTTTTACGCCACGACCCGCCTAATCGAATCCAATGTCAGCATGATTCACAACGGTCTGATACGATTCCCTCGCCGTGAAAATCGCACAGTTCGCCATCCGCGCAGTTCTTTTCGACTGGGACGGCACGCTCCTGAATTCTTACGAAGCCGACCTGCGCGCCTATCTCTCGATGTTCCGTGCTGTGGGCATCAATTGGACCGAACGAGAGCTCGCGCAACACTATTCCCCCAATTGGCTGCGTGTCTACCGCGCCGCTCAGCTCCCGCGTTCGAAATGGATTGAGGCCGACCGCCTCTGGGCCCGCGCCTACAAGCTGGAAAATCCTCCGCTACTAGCGGGCGCGCGCCGCGTCGTCCGGCTCCTCGCTCAAAAATATGATCTCGGTATCGTGACCAGCGGAAATCGCCCGCGCGTTCGCCGTCAGCTCCGCCAGCTTGAGCTGGCCAGCTATTTCTCGGCGTGCGTCTGCAGTGAAGACGCCGCGAAAAGGAAGCCGCATCCTGCCCCGCTTAAGTTGGCGCTCAAACGCCTCCGCCGCGACCCAGAGCACTGCGTGTACGTTGGCGATACCGCCGAAGACATCGAAATGGCCCGTCGCGCCGGCGTGCGCGCTATCGGCGTGTTTGGCCCGTTTCCCACGGCCGATCGCCTGCGCGCCGCCAAGCCTGAAGTCCTTCTGAAGTCAGTTCAAGAACTCCCGCGGTATTTGCGCAGCATGTCGTAAAGCCGGTGGGTCGCGCCGGGCGTTGCGTGCTGCCAGCACACCGTTGTCAGGTGGCGTGTGTTTGATGGCGCAGAAATTATGGCTGTGGAGAGGATAGCGGGACGCTCGACGATGAACCCGAATCCGCGGCAGGCGGGGCCGCCGCCGCGCGCAGCTTGAAATCAGTCGAACGAACAACGAGCCGCAGTGGCATGTCTTCGTTCCCTTCGCTTTTGAAATAATCATCCGACCGCGTGTAAGTCGGCAGCCAATACTTGCTCTGGAAATTCTCGCGGTAAGTTTCGAACATCGTGAACGGCAGCGCGGTGCCATTCCCCTCGAGCTCACTCACGTATTTCCCGTAGCTCTTCACGATCGCGAAGTCGTGATCGTCAATCCAGATCACGCCTTCGAAATATCGCTTCTTGCGGCTCAGCACCTTCGGCTTCACCTGAAAAACATAGGTGTTCAGCTGGTCCAACTTGTCCTGTCCCGCATATTTTAGATTGTAGTTTCCGATCTCCGCCGCGGTCAGCGGAAATTCCGGCATGCTGGCGATCACGCGCACGTCCTCCAGCGAAAAATGCATCAGCTTCAAGCTGGATTCTGCCGGCTTCGTCACGCGCATGTACCGCAACCCGTCAGGCTTCGTGTACACCTCGCCGGTCACGCTGAACTTGCCACCCGGATCGGTGAGCTCATCCAAACGGATGGATTGCGTGAAGTCGTAGGTGTCGTACACCTTCTTCATCATCTCTTCGTTCGCCGCAAATTTCTGGATGATCTCCTCTACCGGCAGCGGCGGCGGACCGGGATGCGGCTCTGCTGGAATCCGCTCCACCTTGAACGTCGGTGGCGGAGCCTGCGGCCCGGGATCTTGCGCGTGAAGGGCCGTCGCAGTGAAAAGCAGCGCTGCCATGCCAATTAACGCCAAACGGCTCGCCCGGCATGGCGCCACCGAATGGAAAGTTCGCGGCTTTTTGAGATATTTCAGCATCAATGCTTGGATGCGAAGTTTACACTTCGCGTCTGACCTGGGTAGTTCGTCGCGACGACTGACAATCGCCCCGTTCACCGGCCTCCAGCATTTTATCGCGGTCGTGGGAAATACAGCAGCTTCATCGAAGCCCGAGCAACGTCCGCAAAAATCGCGACCTGCGCTTGCCACGCCTCTGTTAAAATCACGCGTTTGCGGATTACGGTTCCGCACGAGCCATGGAAGATACGCCGCAAGCCCGCAAGTCCAGACGTTACTTCGTCAGCGGAATGGTGCAAGGAGTTGGCTACCGGTATTTCGCCATGCGCCTGGCGCAGCGTTTCGGTCTTGGCGGCTATGCGAGAAACTTGCCTGACGGCCGCGTTGAGGTTTACGCCGTCGGTAGCGCTTCCAAGCTGCACGAATTTCGCAAGGAGCTTGAACGCGGCCCCCAAGGCGCCTCGGTTGCAAGCGTAGCCGAAGAAGAGGTATCGCTGAACCCAAAATTTGAGAGAGGATTTTCGATCGAGCACTGAAGTGTGAAGGTCACGTCTGGTTTTTGACCAAGTATTCTGGAGTGTTAGCACGCAATCGCATCACTGAACGAAGGAGAAGAATGTCCGACCTGAAAGCCCTAATCCGCGAAATCCCCGATTATCCCAAGCCGGGCATCCTATTCTACGACCTCACCACCTTGCTGAAGGACCCGGCCGGTTTCCATTCGCTGGTTGATCAACTCTGCGAACAATACAACGGCACGAAAGTGGACATCGTCGCCGGCATCGAAGCGCGCGGATTTATTTTTGCCCCCGCGCTGGCCTATCGCCTCGGCGCCGGTTTCGTTCCGGTGCGCAAACCGAAAAAGCTTCCCGGCAAGACTACCTCCGTAACCTACCAACTGGAGTACGGCACCGACCAACTCGAACTCCACCAGGATGCGATCAAGCCCGGCCAAACCGTCCTGATTTGCGACGATCTGCTAGCCACCGGCGGCACCGCCGCAGCCACTGTGAAACTGATCCAGCAACTCGGCGGCAAAGTGGCGGGCGCAGCCTTCGCCGTCGAGCTAACTTTCCTCAATGGCCGCGCCAAACTGCCCGGCATCCACGTGTTTTCGTTGCTGAAGTACGACAAATAGAATCCGGGCGGGCGACGAATAGTGAATTGCGGATCGAAGACCGAAAATATCGAAGAGTTTAAGCGGCGATCTCTTTCAGCTTTTATCTGTGTTCATCTGCGTTCATCTGTGGTGCCTTCGACTTGCTCTCCCGCGCCGGTCCACGATCTCCGCCGCGCTGGCGCACCACCTCAAACAACATCACCCCAGCCGCCACGGAAACGTTAAGCGAACGCACCGGCCCAGCCGTGGGCAGCGAAACCAGAAAATCGCAGCGCTTGCGCGTCAATTCGTGCAGTCCTTCGCCTTCGCTCCCCAGCACAATTCCGGTGGATCCCTTGAGATCCACTTCCGTATAACTCTTCTCCGCGCGTTCATCGAGCCCCACCAGCCAATAGCCCGCCTCTTTCATCTCTTCCATCGCGCGCACCAGATTCTTCACCCGCGCAATCGGCAAATGCGCTAGCGCGCCTGCCGACGCCCGCTCCACCGTATCGGTCAAACCCGCCGCCCGCCGCTCCGGAATCACCACACCGTTCGCGCCGGCCGCCAGCGCCGTGCGCACAATCGCGCCCAGGTTATGCGGGTCCTCTATGCCATCGAGCAGCACCAGCAATCCCTGCGGCGTCTGCGCCGCGAGCAAATCCTCCAGCCCCATCGCCGGTTTAGCCGCGCCCAGCGCCGCCACTCCTTGGTGCTCCCGCGTTCCGACCAGCCGGTCAATCAGCACACGGTCTTCAAACCGCACTGGCACGCCCTTGGCCTTCGCCAGCTGCACTACGGCCTCCACGCGCTCGCCGTGGCGCCCGCGCGCGATGACGATGCGGTCGAGCGCCCGCCCGGAAGCCAGTGCCTCCTCGACAGCATGAAATCCAGTGAGCCAGTTCATCGCCATCCCATTCGTTCCTGCTGTGGCTTTAACCTTCCAACGTGGCGATGGTGTGCGCCGCAATCGCTTCGCCGCGCCCGATCTCGCCCGTGCCCTCGTTCGTCTTCGCTTTCAGATTGATCTGCGCTTCCGCGATGCCCAGCGATTTCGCCAGCGCCGCGCGCATGGCGGGGAAGTGCGGCCCCAATTTCGGCCGCTCGCAAATCACCACCGCGTCCAGATGGCTGATGCGCAGCTTGCGCTCGTCGAGCAGCTTCCGCGTGTGCACCAGAAATAAGAGACTCGCCGCGCCCTTCCACTTCGGATCGGTATCCGGAAAATGCGTCCCAATATCTCCGAGGCTCGCCGCCCCCAGCAGAGCGTCGCACAGGGCGTGCGCCAGCACATCGCCGTCGGAGTGCCCCACCGAGCCTTTGTCGAACGGCACCTCGATCCCACCGATCATCAGCTTTCGCCCAGCGGCGAGCCGATGCAAATCGTACCCAATTCCCGAACGTGTCATTCGGCTTCCTTGTTTAGAAGTTAGGAAATTCCCCGGCGAGATTTCATCACCGTACCAATTTACGTTCCTGCTCCAGATAAAACCGCGCCAAATCCATGTCTGCCGGCCGCGTAATCTTAAAATTTCGCTCCGAGCCCAGCACCACAAACACGTCGTGCCCAGATCGTTCCACCAGCGCCGATTCATCGGACGCCAGCACTCCATCCGCCTGCGCCTTGCGAAACGCATCGCGCAGCAGCGAATAGGAAAATGCCTGCGGCGTCTGCGCGAGCACGATCCGCTCGCGAGGAATGGTCGTTGTGATCAGCGCCATATCTTCCGGCAAAGTCGCGCGCTTCACTTCCTTCACCGTATCAATCGCCGGAATACCTAGAATCGCCGCGCCACGCTTGCGCGCCTCCGCGATCACCCGCTCCAGCTGTTCCGGCGTCACAAACGGCCGCACCGCATCGTGCACCAACACCACGTCCGTCGCGGGGTCCACCTGTGCCAGAGCGTTCGCCACAGACTGCTGCCGTGTATCCCCGCCATGCACCACGCGCGCCGGCCGGCCCAGCGCCGCCTTCGCGACCTTGTCCTGCAGAGACACCACGTCGTCCGCGCGTGTTGAAAGGAAAAAATCAGTGATCGCGCCGCAAGCGGCCAGACGGCGCAACGTGAAAATCACCAGCGGCATCCCGCCCAGCTCAAGGAACTGCTTCGGCATTTCGGCGCCCATGCGGGTGCCCAGACCTGCGGCGGGAATAATGGCGGCGACTCGGCTCATAAGAGGGAGGACAGTCTATCGCAATCCAGCGGCCCAGCACACGCTCTCTTGTTTCCGGTGAATGACGCCCGCCGAAGCGCCATCGCGCGGTGAGGCCTGAACAGAAGCAGTGTAGCGGCGCACTTCAGTGCGTCATGGATGAGAGGAGACGCCGCGAACCGACTGCGACTTGCATACCGCGGCCGCTAACTTCTGCCTGTCTCAGGATACAAGGGCCGTGCGGGCCGTTCGCCCCCAGGAGTGGCTCCCTCGTTCGCCCGTGGCGCCGATGGAGGTTCGGAGTGTGGCGCGCCCTGCGCCGAGGCGCGAGGAATCTGCTGCTCGCCGCGCTCATCATATCGTCCAAAGATCATTTTCCCCGCGGTGGTCTGATGCACCGAAGTCACGGTGATGTCGATGGTCTTGTTGATCATCTTGCGCGCGCCATCCACCACCACCATGGTGCCATCGTCCAGATAGGCCACGCCCTGGTTGTATTCTTTTCCCTCGCGCAAAATGAATACGCGCATACTCTCGCCCGGCAGCACTACCGGCTTCAATGCATTGGCCAGCTGGTTCACATTCAGAATCTCGATCCCCTGCAGCGCCGCAACCTTATTCAAATTAAAATCGTTGGTCACGATTTTCGCGTCGTAGCGCTTCGCCAATTCAATCAGCTTCAGGTCCACTTCCGGTATCTGCAGAAAATCATCGTCGGCGATCTGCACTTCCAGGTGGGCCATCTTCTGGATGCGTTGCAGCACTTCCAGTCCGCGGCGCCCGCGTTGGCGCTTCAACGGGTCGGCGGAATCCGCCACCAGTTGCAGTTCGTGCAGCACGAATTGTGGAATGATCACCGTGCCGTCGAGAAATTGCGCGTCCGCGATGTCTGCCACGCGCCCATCAATAATCACGCTCGTATCCAGCACTTTGAAGGAGTGCTTCAGGCTGCGCTCGCTGCCGAACAATCCGCCCAGCGCCTGCAGATTGAGCATGTCGCCTTTATTCGCGCCCAAAATCAGTCCGATGTATGCCATTACCAGAAACGCCGCCAGGCTGAAAAACGACCGGGTGCTCTCCGGCATGATGGTATGCGTGAGGATCAGGGACGTCAGGTAGGCGCCCAGCAGGCCCAGGATTGATCCGATCGCGGCGCCGATCAGCCGGCGCAAGCTGGCGTGCCGCAGACGCAGCTCGAACAGGATCACTGCAAGGCCGAACAAAAGTCCCACCGCGGCTCCAGCCACCGGAGTCACACTGAACGGACGGAAGTGAAAGCCTGCCGCGACGCACACGGCCATGAACACCAACCGTATTCCCAGCATGTCCCAAAACGTCCCAACGTGCTCGTGCACCGCACGCGAGGGGGATGCCGCCTTGTTTGGAGAGTTTTCAGGAGCCGTGACGCTAGGAGGGCGATTCGGAGACCCAGGGTTCCTCTGCATGGTTCCACCTTATAATTATTAAAAAGGCGAATTCCGCTCGCTTGCTTCGCCTGCGATGCTTTTTTCCGGCCTATGAAATTTTGGAGCGCCCCGCCGGGATGAACAGATCTGCCTTATGAAATCTTTATGATTTGGACAGTATAGCACCGCGCGGCAAGCCTCCGTCAACGAGCTAACATAATTAGACTATTGCACCGTTGAAAGGTTGGCAATGTGGTCCGGAAGGTTTGGGATTGGGGTGGGGGCCGATAGCTAGGCCGGGATTACTGCTTATTTAATCTTTGCGACGCGCCCGGTGGTGGGGAATTTCTGGAATTGCAGCGCATCGTGGCCCGGGACTACACGGTCCGGAGAGCCTGCGAGGTCAATCATCCGGGACTGTGCGGCAATGTTGGCCGCATGATCCGCATCACTGAACGTAGCGCTGGCCAGGTGAGAGGACAGGTTGAGATAAAAATAACAATTGTCCGACGCGAGCACGAAGGGCGGATTTCCGTCTACTTTGAGGTATTGCGAAGCGTAGGTGTGGCGCGCGCCGGTGTATGCGCGAATGCCGGGAAAGATTTCGACGTTATCGCCATCCACCAGATGCATCCGACCCTCGGTATTTAATTGTAAAAGTTCCTTGGCGTCTTCGGGATCAATGCCGCCGTGGTTTCCGCCCGGCTGCCACGCATCCATGGTGTAGTAGCGATACTCTTCCTTTTGAATCCAGACGTTTGCCTTCGGAAAGAGGTCAATCCCGCCCATGTGGTCCCAGTGCGCATGGCTGATGACAACGTCCGTGACGTCCTCAGGCCTCACACCGGCAGTTTCCACCGCCTTGTCGGGCCGCAGATAATCTGTCATCGGAAAATCCTTCACAAAAGTGTCCCGATGAAAGCCGCTGTCGAAAAGAATCGTATGTCCCCCGCCGCGAATCAGCCAAACCACCATGGCAATCTCAACTTTCTCGTCTTTTGGCCCGCCCACCACCAGCTCGGACACCTGCACATCCGGAGAGCTGGCGTAGCGAATCGCTTGAATCGAATACTCGGGCGTCGCAGACGTCCCCAGTAGGGAAGCGAGCATTATCACGATCAGAATTGGTTTCATGTCGGCTTGATGATACGGCGAACCGCGCGGACTGCAAGAGGGAAATTAGAGGTTAAACGTAGAACTTCGGCACGCGCCGCCCCAGCGCGCACAACAAATCGGACGTCACAGTCCCAATCTCGTGCGCCACTTCGGATACTTCGATCGAAGCGCCGCCGTCTTTCCCGTATATCGTCACCACGTCGCCCAGCACCGCTTCCGGCACGTCGGTCAAATCCAGCGTGGTCAAATCCATGGAGATCGTTCCCACCAGCGGCACGCGTCGCCCGCGCACCAGCGCCCATCCGCGGTTAGTCCGCGCGCGCACCACGCCGTCGGCATATCCCGCATTGATTACCGCAATGCGCGATGGCCGCTTGGTCACAAACCGCGCGGCGTAGCCTACTCCCTCTCCTACCGGCACATTACGCAAAGAAATGATGCGCGCCCGCAGTGAAAGGCTGGGTTGCAGCGCCATCTGGCCCATCACTTCCTGTTTTTTTTGTGGGGGGTCAAACGACTGGTAATAACCGTAGAGAATTGCTCCAGGACGAACCATATCCGCCCACGTGCTCGGCCGCGCACAAATCGCGCCGCTATTCGCCATATGCACGATCCCGGGCGAGACGCCCAGCGCGCGCAAACGGGCCAGGCAATCTAGAAAAAGTTTTTCCTGATCGTTCGTTTGCTGCGCTGTGAAATCTTCCGCCGAGGCGAAGTGCGTGAACGTTCCTTCCAGCTCGATGTGCTTACACTTGGCCAGAGTTCGCGCGAAGCTGTCCACTTCATCCGCAGCGATTCCCAGCCGGTTCATGCCCGTATTGATCTTCAAATGAAATCGCACCCGGGATTTTCCGCCGGCCGCCTTAGCGCTGCGCTCCAGGTGGCCAAGATCATCCACGCGAGTTACCGTAGGCGTCAGATTATTCTGAATCAGCCGTTTTTCTTCGCCCGGCCAGAAGCCGGTCAAAATCAGAATCCGTTTGCGGATGCCCGCCTCGCGCAGTTCCACGCCTTCATTCGCGCAGGTTACGCCGAACCATTCTGTTCCGGCCTTCTGCAACGCCTTCGCCACCGGCACGGCGCCCAATCCGTAGGCGTTCGACTTCACCACCGCCAGAATTTTCCGCTCGGCCCCCACCTGTTTGCGGATCACGCGCAGGTTATGCAGGATGGCCTGCAGTGAAATTTCCGCCCACACCGGGCGTCCCGCAAAATGAATTGTTCTCGGCATCGTCATTTAGAATGCCAGACTCCTCGCCGCGCACGTGAACGAAATTGCCATTCGCGATTTGCTTCGCGCCGTTTAGGTAAACATCCAGATTGGATTGTTGCAGGACGGCTGCCATCGGCGCGCGAACCGTCACGTCGCGCTGACGGTCTTTGTAAGTAGAAGAAAGGAAGGCTGTTATCGGAAGGTTGGGCCTGCAAACTGTCCATTTCTTAGCAGGACTACATCTAAGAGCTTGCGGCCATTCCGACACGAACGTGGTCCTGCGCGGACGATTCGGGCGGCGGTTACTCCTCCGGCTCGCCCCCGGCGCTCCAAGCATCCGGCGCCGCCTCTTCAAATCGCGTATGCCGCGCCAGAAAAACAAAATTCAAATTGCCCGTTGGACCGTTGCGCTGCTTGGCGATGATCAACTCCGCCTTCGCGCGATCCTCGTCCGGCAAATCCGTCTTGTAAAAATTCGGCCGGTTGATGAACAGCACCACGTCCGCGTCTTGCTCAATCGCGCCCGATTCGCGCAGGTCCGCCAATTGCGGCTTGCGGTCTTCCCGCTCCGGCGCGCGCGTCAACTGGCTCAGCACCACGATCGGCACTTTTAATTCTTTCGCCAGCCCTTTCAGCGCCCGCGACATTCCCGAAACCTCTTCCTGACGGTTGCTCTGCCGCCCCATATTGGTCGGCACCACCAGCTGCAAATAATCCACGATGATCAGCGACAGCCCGCGATCGCGCTTCAGCCGCCGCGCTTTCGCGCCCATCTCCATAACCGTCGAAGAAGCGGAATCATCAATCCACAGCGGCGCCTCGGCCAGATTCGTCAGCGCGCCGGTCACTTTTCCCCAGTCGTCGCGGTTCATGTGCCCGGTGCGGAATTTGTGCGCGTCCACGCGGGCTTCCGATGCCAGCAAACGCAGCAGCAGCGATTCCTTCGACATTTCCAGGCTGAAGATCGCCACCGGCTCGCGATGCCTCACGGCCACATTTTCCGCGATGTTCAGAGCCAGCGCCGTTTTTCCCATCGAAGGCCGCGCCGCCAGAATTATCAGTTCCGAAGGCTGCAAGCCTGCCGTTTCGTTGTCCAGGTTTGCGTAGCCGGTGGCGAGGCCGGTGATGCGCCGCCCTTCGCTGAAGATTTTTTCCAGCCGTTCAAAATTGTCGCGAACCAGTTCCTTGACGCCGATCAGCCCGGCCTTCACCCGGTCTTCCGCCAGCTGAAAGATCACGGACTCGGCGCGGTCCAGAATCACGTCCGCGTCGTCGCCAGCGGCCAGCGCCTGCTCCTGAATTGCCGACGCCGAAAAGATCAGGTTGCGCAATACCGATTTTTCTTTGACGATTCTCGCATAGTGCTCCACATTCGTGATTCGAGGCAGCCCGTCCGCCAATTGCGAAAGATAGGCAATCCCTCCCGCCGCTTCCAATTCGCCGCGCCGCGACAAATCTTCCATCAGCGTGACGATGTCAATCGCCTGCTGCTTTTCTCCCAGCTGCACCATGCGCTCGAAAATCTGCCGGTGCTGCGGCAGGAAGAAATCGTCCGAGCGTATCTTCTCGATCGCTGCATTCAGCGCGTGGTTATCCAGCAGTATCGCGCCCAGAATGCTGCGTTCTGCTTCCAGATTGTGCGGTAACGGACGTTCGAGAGTTGCGTCGCCTGGCATTGTTTATTCTTTTGCTGCGTCGTCGACTAGCTGATGATTTGTGGCTCGCCTGATTTTGCACCTATGAGCACGCGCGCGCAAGCGCTCGGCCGGATGTCGTAGGGGCACGGCATGCCGTGCCCGCCCTGGTACAGTGCTCGTGGTGCTTCAGCAGCGAGCAGGATTGTGCGCACTCTGCGCGTGCGCGTCAACCGTACGAATCGCACTATGCCTGTGGATGATTTCGGAAAAGTGGAAAAGCCCCGGCGCAAAAAAAAAAGCGCCCCGAATTTCGAGGCGCCCGATGTTCTTGCGATTCCTGGAATCTATCGGCCGGCAACAGCGCACAGCACAAGACTAAAGCCGGCTTACTCTTCCTTCTTCACCGCGACCTTCACATTCACGATGACTTCGCGGTGCAGCTTCACCGGAACGTCGTAATCGCCCATCACTTTGATCGGCTCGGCCAGAACGATCTTCTTCCGGTCAATCTCAAAGCCCTTGCCGGCCAGCGCTTCAGCAACATCCAGAGACGTCACCGACCCGAACAACTGGTCGTTCTCCCCAGCCTTGCGCGTGAACTCCAAAGATACGGCCGCGAGCTGTTCTCCCTGCTTTTGCGCCGCATCCTTCTCGGTGGCTTCCTTCTTCGCGAAGTGCGCCCGCATCCGCTCCAGCCGCTTCAGATTTCCGGCCGTAGCTTCCAGCCCCAGCTTGCGCGGCAGCAGAAAATTGCGCGCGTAGCCCTCGGCAACTTCCACCAGTTCGCCGCGGTTTCCCAGCTTTTCCACGTCTTCCTGCAAAATGATTTGCATTGTATGCGGACCTCGAATCCTTATCGTCGTTTCGCTGCTACTGCGTCTGCAATTATTGTGTTGCTGTAGGGGCGGGTCCCGCGCCTGCGGGACCCGCCCACTTTAACTCTTCGCGAATTACAATTCCGCCGCGAACGGCAGCAGCGCAATATTCTGCGCCCGCTTGATCGCCACGGTCAGCCACCGCTGATGCCGCGAACAGGTCCCCGTCATGCGCCGCGGCAAAATCTTCCCGCGCTCCTGAATGAACGGCGCCAGAATCTCGGCCTTCTTGTAATCAATGAAATCGGCCTTGTCCACGCAGAACCGGCAAACCTTCTTCTTGCGCACAAAACTCCGCTTACCGCGCTTCGCTGGTCCGCCAGGCCGTCCTCCGCCTGGGCCACCGGGGCCGCCCGGTCCTGAAGAGCGCATCCCTCCTGACGAGGGGCCGTGCGATTGCTGCATTGGTGCGTTTTCTTCTGCCATTCGATTCTCCTGACTAATTTCCCGTCAATCTTAAAACCTTGGGGTCGTAGGGGCGGGTCCGAGACTCGCCCCTACAGCCGAATTCCATTTACGCCGTTGGCGCGGACTGCTCGCTCGGTGGCGCGATTGGCGCAACAGGCGTCGCGGGTGCAGCCGCCACCTTACGCGGACGGCGCGCCGCACGCCGCTCGCGGTGCCGCTTCAATTTTTCCTGGCGCTTCAATTCTTCATCCAGCCGCACGGTCAGGTACTTGATCACCGGATCCGCCACCTTCAAGCGGCGCTCCAGTTCTTTCACCACTTCGCCGTGCGTGGTCTTGATGACCATGTACACAAAGTATCCCTCGTGCAGTTTCTGCACGCGGTACGCCATGCGCTTCCGGCCCCACTTGGCGACCGACTCGATCTTCGCGCCCTTTTCCGTGGCGGTGCTCTCCAGGGTCGCGATCACCTTGTCAACGTCCGCTTCCGGCGTATCCGGCCGGCAAATAAAAATCAGGTCGTACTGACGCTCTTCCATATGTCCTCGATTCCTCGTCTTCTCTTTCGCAACTTCAGAGCCCTAAAAGCCTTTTACTCCGAATCTTCTTCGTCGGCCTCGGCGCGCCGGTTGAACTTCGCCATCGCCTTGCTCGCGCCCTCAGCCACAATCAATTCCACGGCTTCAGCCGCATCCGCCGCCAGCTGCGCTGCGATCTCGCGCTCCGGCTTGCGCATCGTGTGCAAGACGTAGTCCGCCATGTCTTCCAGCGGATATTCGGGTTTCACGCCCATCCGCACGCGAATAAATTCGTTCGAGCCGACCGACGCGATGACCGACTTCAATCCATTGTGCCCGCCGGCGCTGCCTCGTTCCCGAATCCGCAGCATGCCCCAGGGCAACGCCGCCTCATCGCTTAGGACGATCATCTCGGCGGCCTTGCAATCGTACCGCTCCAGCAGCATCCGTACCGCCGGGCCGCTCAAATTCATCGACGTCTGCGGCTTGGCCAGCACCACTTCATTTCCGGCAATGGTGCCCAGCCCAACGTACGATTTCGCTTCAGGCCGCGTCACCCGAATTCCCGCGCGCCCGCCCAACCTATCCACCGCCAGAAAGCCCAGGTTGTGCGGCGTGAACTCGTATTCCGGGCCAGGGTTTCCGAGGCCAACAATAAGTCTCATTTTTACCCTGAGCGTTCGCCGCTAGCGCCGCAATCCAAAAGCTACTTCTTCTTCTCGGACTTCTCGGCTTTCGGCGCCGGAGCTTCCGCGGCTTCGCCTTCTTCCCCTTCCACTTCCTTCTTGCCCTTCTTCATCACTTCCGGTTCCGCTGGCGCCGCATCCGCCGTCACCGCCGCATCTGCAACCGGTTCCTCTTCCTTCTTCAGCACCACCACGTGCGCGATGACGCGGACCGGATCCGTCAGCAATTTGATTTTCGCTGGATCAAAAGGCAAGTCAGCCGCGCGCAACTGCTTGCCGATCAGCATCTCCGTCACATCCACCCTGAACTCTTCCGGAATGTCCGCAGGCAAGCATTCGATTTCCACTTCACGCGTAACTGTCTCGAACACGCCGCCCTGCATCTTCACGCCCTGCGGCTCGCCAAACGTGTGCACCGGAACCATGACGCGCATGCGCACGTCCATCGCGATGCGATACAAATCCACGTGCAGCAACTTGCCGCTCACCGGATCCACCTGCCAATCCTTCACCATCGCCTTTTCGGCCGCGCCGGAGGCCACTTGCACCGTAAAAATCGTGTTGTGCCCTGTTTCCGAGCGCAGAATGCGCGCCACCTGCTTCGCGTTCACGGAAATGGAAATTGAATCCTTCTTCCCGCCGTACAGAATCGCCGGGACCATCCCGCTCAAGCGCGTGCGCCGCGCCGGACCCTTCCCGCGCCCTTCGCGTACCTGGCCTTCGATTGTAAAAGTCTCCATAACTCCCTCGTTGCGCCGGCTGTTCTTAGCTACTACTCGCCGGCAATCTTGAATTTCAAAAAATCCGCCGGCGCGAAGCCGGCCCCGTCCCTAAATAAACAATTCGCTGATCGAAGTCTCTTCGTGAATGGACTGAATCCCGCGCGCCAGTAATGGCGCCACGCTCAGTGCGGTAATCTTGCCCAGCTTTTGCGCCGCTTCGCTCAACGGAACCGAATCCGAAACCACTACAGCCTCGATCTTGGACTTCGCAATCCGCTCCACTGCCGGCCCGGAAAGCACCGCGTGGGTACACGCCGCAAAAACCCTGGTCGCGCCATGTTCCAGCAGCGCTTCCGCCGTCTTCACTAGCGTTCCCGCCGTATCAATGATGTCGTCAATCACCAGCGCCGGCCGTCCGGCCACGTCGCCGATCAGATGCATCACTTCGCTCACGTTCACGTCAATGCGCCGCTTGTCCACGATCGCCAGCGGCGCGCCGATTCTCTTTGCGAAGAATCGCGCCCGCTCCACTCCGCCCGCATCCGGCGAAACCACTGTGATCGGACCTAGCTGCATCTTCTGAAAATATTCCACCAGGACCGGCGAAGCAAAAAGGTGATCCACGGGAATATTGAAATATCCCTGAATCTGCGGCGCATGCAAATCCAACGTTAGTACCCGGCTCGCGCCCGCCGTTTCCAGCAAGTCCGCGACCAGCTTCGCCGAAATCGCCACCCGCGGCCGGTCCTTGCGATCCTGCCGCGCGTACGGGTAATACGGCACCACCGCCGTAATCCGCCACGCCGAAGCTCGCTTGAACGCATCAATCATCAGCAGCAACTGCATCAGATTGAAATTCACCGGCGTGCTGCAGGGCTGCACCACGAATACATCCGCGCCGCGCACATTCTCTAGAATCTGATAACGAGTCTCGCCGTCGCTGAACTGCCCGTGTTCCGCTTCGCCCAGCGGCACGCCCACGTACTTGCAAATCGCTTTCGCCAGTGCTGGATTCGCAGTGCCGCAGAAAATCTTGAATTTATCGTCGGTCAAAAATGTTCCCTCAGCCGTCCACACTCAGGCGCGCATGCGCATCCGCACGCCAGCCCAAGGCACGGCCATAGTCTTCCCTGGATAGGGTTTCAACGACGAAAACCGAATCTTCCGGGAACGCACGAGCGGCTCGGCGCGCACGCGCTGGGTTTCGGAATATTCCGAACACCGCCGACCCGCTACCCGCCAGCGCGGCATCTGCGGCTCCTCGCTTGAGCAATCCGTCCCGGATTTCTCCGAGGCGCGGATGACGGTGGAAGACCGGCCCCTCGAAATCATTCGAAAGGCCTGCCCCCTGCCGGCTCCAGCACAGAGCGCAGAACCCCCAAATTTTAGGGGGTTCCGGACGTTTTGTCAAATCCGCAGAAATCCACTGGAAGGCGTCCTTGGTGCTCACCCCAATATCGCGCGGAGACACCACCACGATCGTCTGCTTCGGCGCGTTCGGCAGCGGGTAGATTTCGTCACCGCGATTCACCGCCAGCGCGCGTCCGCCAAACAGAAAGAACGGCACATCCGCGCCCAAGCCCGCCGCGATTTCCATCAGCCGCGCCAGCGGCAGCTTCGTTCCGGTCAGTCGCAGCATGCCGATCAGAGTCGCAGCCGCGTCGCTCGACCCGCCGCCCATTCCGCGCGCCACCGGAATCTTTTTTTCCAAATGCGCGGACACGTCGCCGTGAAATCCGATTTCCTGCTGCATCGCCACCACCGCGCGCGCCACAAGATTTTCGGGACCCAACAACGTTGCATCGTTCGAAGTGAGTGTGAAGTGAAAACCGGACGAACCGGGCGCAATGGAAAATTCCAGCGTATCGCGCAGCGAAATGGCCTGGAAAATTGTGCGCAGCTCGTGGTAACCGTCCGGCCGCTTGCCAACAACGTGCAAGCATAAATTAATTTTCGCAAACGCCGGTAGGCGCAGCGATTTTTTCTTGAATGTCGCGCGGGTCATGCGGGGGAGCTTACTGCGGTTTCGCTGCATCCGGCGTGGTTTTTTGCGCCGTGCGCCGTTTCAGATTCTTCAGTTGCGCGTCCAGCTCGTTCACTTTGTCCGTTTCGTAGTCCGCCGGCACGGCCTTCTGCCATTCTGCCAGCGCACGTTCCCAATACATCGCGGCCTGATCGCTCTGGCCCAGCTTGGCATACACATCGCCCAAGTGCCCTAGGATCGTCGGATCGTGCTTTTGCCGCTCGCTCGCCTTGCGCAGACTCTCTTCGGCTTCGGTCAACTTATTCTGCTTGTAATACGCCCACCCCAGGCTGTCGAGATAAGCCCCATTGCTCGGCTCCTGCGTCACCGCCTGCTTGATCATCGCCGTCGCTTCTTCCAGACGCACCCCGCGGTCGGCCAGCATGTATCCGTAATAATTTAGCACCGATGCATTGCCCGGGCTCACTTCCAGCGCTTTGCGGAATTCCTGCTCCGCCTGATCGAATTTCTTCTGCCGCTCGTAAATCGCGCCCAGCATGAACCACGCAGTCTCTTTATCGTCATTCCCCCGCGCCATTTGCTCGGCCTTCTGCGCCGATTGCTCCGCTTCCGCGTACTTTCTCCCGCGCTCCTGCACTTGCGCGAGGTTCAAATAAATTTCCTGGTCGCCGTCGTTCCCACGCAACAGGCCATCAAGCAGCTTCGTAGCCGAATCTGCGTCCGACTTCTCGCCGTACAACATCGCCAGCGTCACCGTCAGACTCGGATCATTCGGCGAAGCTTCCAGCGTCTTTTTGGTCGCGGCGATCGCGCGATCAAGGTCGCGGCTTTCCCGATAGGTGTCGATCAACAGCATTTCCGCGCGCTTTCGCGCGTCGATTCCCAACTTGCCCATTTCCTGATAGGTCTGAATCGCCGCGGGATAATCTTCCTGTTCGCGGTACGCGTGCCCCAATTGCTCGTAAAGAATTGCCAGTGCATTCGGACTCGTCTCGCCGCTCGCAGCGCCCTCCGTGCCGTTGCCTGCAGCGCCTCCCGAATTCCGCGCGCTGCTCGATTGGTTCTTCATCCCCGCAATCGCGTCGCTCAGCACCTTCACCGCGTCGTCGTAGCGCCCCTGATCCTCGTACAATAGCGCTTCGTTATAGAGCACTTCCAGGCTGCCCGGCGCCAATTGTTTCGCCCGCAGCAAACTCGCCTCTGCCTGGTCGAATTTCCCCAGACGGCGATAAAGCTGCGCCATCCGCAAAAAATTCTCCGACGTGCTCGGCTCGATCTCCGTCAATCGTTTGAACTGCTCAAGCGCATCCGCGTACTTGTCCTCCGCCATCAGCGCCTGCGCCAGCCCGTGCAAGTGGCCCGGATCGTCCGGGTCTTCCTCCACGGCCTTACGATACGCATCTTCCGCCTTGGCGTACTCCTTCGCTTGCGAATACGCGTCGCCCAGCAGATCGTAAACCTCCGGCGAAGAAGATTCTCCGGCCGCATCCGAAAGCAGCGTCACCGCTTCCTGCGACCGGCCTTCATCCATCAGCAGCTGGCTCAATTGTTCCAGCGCGGGACCATTGCCCGCGTCGCGCGCCAGCAATCCGCGCAGCACGGTTTCCGCTTCGCTGTGCTTATTTTCAAATCGATAGAGTCGCGCCAGCCACAACCCGGAATAAACGTCATCCGGCTGTATTTTCAAAATTTCCTGGAATTGCGCGATCGCCTTTTCCAACGTTTCTTTTTGCACTTCGCCGGCGCTTAAATCGCCGAGCTCGCGGACGTAAATTCGCGCCAGCAGCCGGTGCGCATCCACGTTGTTCGGATCGGCCTTCAGCGTTCCCTGGGCCTGCTCCACGGCTTCCCGCAGGCGCTGCGACTTGGCGTATATCTCGGCCAGCCGCTCCCGGATCACGGGCGATCCCGGCGCCAGGTCCAGCGCCTTCTTATAAGCCTCGATGGCTTGCGTGGCCAGCTCCGCTCGGCCGGTCAGCTCGTATTGCTGCTCGTCCACATGCCCCATCGTGAAGTAGTAATACACATCGCCCCGCGTCCCCTGCTCTCCAGGGTTCGCTGACGTGGACGTGGCACCCTTGCTGGGCTCCGTGGCTTTAGGAACGGCCGGAGTGGACGATGCAGGTGAGGCGTTCTGCGCGCGCGCGGCTGGTGCCGCCGCGACAATTCCGATTAGCGATAAAAATGCAATGCCTATTATTGTTTTCATGTGTCCGTCGCAAAACTCCATTATCGTACAGCGGCCCAAAGCGGTCAAAGCAATACCGCGTGCCCGTTCTTTCCGGTATCGCACACTCTTTGGACGCAAATAAACCGTCTTAGGATACCTCCATGATAAAGTTTCAGAGAAAATGACTGGAACCGTCGCAAAACGAATGAACACGATCGTGAAACTTGTGGGAAACTCTCACCACTGCATCTCTCGGAGGCCAAGGGTGTTCCGGATCAGAATCGGCGTAACCTTCCTGCTCGCGTTCGGCGCCGCGCTTGTGTTTTTCACCGCGCCGCCCGCAGGTTCCGCGCAACGATCCGCCGAAGCAGGCTCGCAATCAACGGCCAGCTCCACCGCGACAGCTGACGTATCGGCGTCGCCGACTCCGCCCCAATCGGTTCCGGGTCCCAAGCTCTCGGACTTCGCATGGCTCGAAGGCCGCTGGCGCGGCGACTGGGGCCCGCGCGTCGCCGAGCAGGTGTGGATGGCAGCCAAGGCCGGCATGATGCTGGGCGATTTTCGGCTTATCGAAAACGACAAAGTGTTGGTACTCGAGTTTTTCACGCTGGTGGAAAAATCCGGCGGCATCAATTTCTACTTCCGGCACTTCACTCCGGAACTGGTGCCGTGGGAAAAATCAGACGCGACGCTCTTGAATCTTGCAACCGCCGAACCCAGGAAATTGGACTTCGAAAATCCCGCGAACGGCAAGCCCAAGCGGGTCGTCTTCACCAAGATTGACGCTGATACTTATATCTGGCGCTCCGAAATAATCCCCGAAAGCGGTGATCCGCAGATTGTCGAAATCACTTATCATCGCCAACCCCTCGCCGCTATCGCGCCCAATTCCAGCGCCGCCGCTCACCCCAAGAAAAAATAGCTGTTCGATCGTGGCCCAATATTTCCCAGGCGCGCTCTAATGCCGGAAGTGTCGGACGCCCGAAAAAACCATCGCCATCCCCAGCTTGTTGGCCGCCGCAATCACGTCCGCATCGCGCATGGACCCTCCCGGCTGTATGACGGCGGTCGCTCCCGCTCTTCCCGCTTCCTCCACGCCGTCGGGAAATGGAAAGAAGGCGTCCGACGCCACCGCGCTGCCCGCCAGCTCCAGCCCATTCGTCGCCGCCTTGATAACCGCAATCTTCACGGAATCCACCCGGCTCATCTGCCCAGCTCCGACGCCCACCGTCCTCCCCTCGCGCGCAAACACAATCGCATTTGATTTCACGTGCTTGCAAACTTTCCATCCGAAAAGCAGTGCGCGTATTTCGGCCGGAGTGGGCGCGCGCTCCGTCACTACTTTCAGATCCGCTTCCGCGAGTTCGTGCCGGTCCGGTTCCTGCGCCAGTATGCCGCCTGAAATGCGTTTCAGATCAAGCTCTTCCACTACTTCGCCAGTCTGCATTTCCAGCAGGCGCAAATTTTTCTTCGCGCCCAGTTTTTCCAGCGCTGCCGCCGCGTATCCCGGCGCCACGACGCACTCCACGAACAATTTCGCCACTTCTTCTGCTGTGGCGGCATCAAGCGCGCGATTAAACGCCAGCACCCCGCCAAACGCCGATACCGGATCGCAAGCCAGGGCCTTCAAGTACGCATCGCTCAACGACTCCTGCTCCGCCGCCCCGCACGGATTGTTGTGCTTGATGATCGCCACCGCCGGCCGGTGAAATTCCTTTGCCAGGGCCCACGCCGAATCCAGATCCACCAGATTGTTGTACGAAAGTTCCTTGCCCTGCAGTTGCTTCGCGCCCGCGAGGCCGGCCGCCGGATATCCCGCGGGAATGTACAGCGCCGCGGCCTGGTGCGGATTTTCTCCGTAGCGCATGGATTGCCTTCGCTCCAGCGCGATGTGCATCCGCTGCGGCAGTTTTTCCAGCGCACCGATGGTGATTTCACCTGCTGCCCCTTCGCCCACACTCAGCCGCTCGAGCTCTGTCGCAATCTCTCCGTCATACCGAGCCGTCCGCGCATAAGCCTTGCGCGCCAGATTCAGCCGCGTCGCCAGGCTCAGCTCGTGTTTCTCCCGCAACTCCGCTGCGATGGCCGCGTAATCGCTCGGATCGGTCACCACTCCCACGCTCTGAAAATTTTTCGCCGCCGAACGCACCATCGCCGGCCCGCCAATATCAATATTTTCGATCAATTCCTCCGGCGTCACGCCCGGCTTTGCCGCCGTCGCGGAAAACGGATACAAGTTCACCACCACTAAATCAATCGGCACAATTCCATGCTCGCTCGCCTGCTTTCGATCCTCCGCCTTCCCGCGCTGAAATAAAATTCCGCCATGAACTTTGGGATGCAAGGTCTTCACGCGCCCGCCCAGCATTTCCGGCCACCCAGTCAATTCCGCCACGTCGCGCACCTCGACGCCACCCTCGCGCAATAATCGAGCCGTGCCTCCGGTGGAAACAATCTCCACTCCCAGCGACGCCAGCTCCCGCGCAAATTCCACCACCCCAGTCTTGTCGAACACGCTGATCAGCGCCCGCGCTACACCACGTTCTCCCGCCACGATAAATCCTCCAGTCCACAAAGCTCCGCCAGTGTATGCGTTTGCGGAAGAATTCGGAAGAGCACGGCAGCGCGGAAAAGTTTTCGTTTAAAGCAAGCTTCGTAGCGGGAAGAATTAGGAAGAAAACTTTCTCTGCGGAATCAGCTACCGACGCGACCAAATCAATCTGGTCTGCAGACTCTCTCGCAACGCCCCTGGCACCAGAAAATCTCTCAACTCGAGACGCGCGCCTTCAATTTCACGTGCCCGCCCTCAATGCTGACGGTGTACTCAATCTCCCGCCCGCCCCTTTCCTTCAAGTCCTTCGTCTTCTGCCGCACAAACCGCTCGAAATCCTTCAGGCTCGGCACACCAGCCTTCTCGCCGGTCTCCGTGCGCGCTTCCACCAATCGCTGGTAAAGTTTCTCCACTTTTTCAGTCTCGTGTTCGGGATCAGAAAGCGCCAACGCGAAATCCGCAGCGTGCCGTACCTCCGCAGCTCGCGTCGCCGCATCCGCAGCGGCGTGCGCAATCGCCGTCGCCGAAGACACCGCCGTGTCCTCCGCTAACGTCTTGACCGCAGCCTCCGCGGCTATGCGCGTCCGCATCGCATCTTCCGCCGTCTTGCGCGCTCGTTCGGCTTCGATGGCCTTCGCCGCCGCGCCGTAATGGTGCTGCGGGGTTCCAGATTCCTTTTGGATCAGCTTCTTCCGCCACATGTCCTGGTACTTCGCGTAGGTGGACGCCAGATTGCTATAGCGGAATCTCTGTCCCGACGAAAGCTCCCCTGCCCGGTCCGAGTAGCGCTTCAAGTTGGTCTCCAGCCGCCACTGCGTATCCGTCGGAGGCCGCGAACGCCCGCCTCCGAAATATTGCTCGAACTCAATTTTCAGCGTGCGGATGTCCCGCTCGATTTGTCCCAGCTCTTCGTCAATTGTCGCCATAGTTTTTGAGCTGCCGCGCGCTTACCGCATTACGAGCCTTCCTGCGTCTCGCGTCTGGGGTCAACTCCCAGCAGCCTGCATCTCCAGCGTAGAGTGCATAATCGGCGGCGTCAATGTGACCCTCCGCCGATATGTCGCAAAGGGAAATGCCCGCACGCAAGCCTGCGATTGCCAGCCCTTATCACATTGTGTTCAAATGCCTTAGCGATGAACCCCGTACCAGAATCCGCAGCGAGATTGCAGAAGGATTCGAATGCCCGCCTCCGCGCGATTCCTTCTGTGGACGAACTGCTACTCCAGCCGCGTCTGGTCGCCCTGGCTGAAAAATCGGGTCACAGCCTCGTCACCCAAACAGTGCGCCAGGTCCTCGCCGACTTCCGAGCGCGCCTGAAAAGCGAGCCCTCGCATCCCGCCGCGCCAAGTCCCGAAGCATTCGACTCGGCCCAATTGGAAGCTCGCGTTGTCGCCGAAGTCGTTACCGAAGTCATCGTCAAAGTGGAGACGGCTCTCGCGCCATCCCTGCGCCGCGTGATCAATGCCACCGGCGTAGTCCTGCACACCAATCTCGGCCGCGCCCCGCTTTCACGTGCTGCCCTTGCGCAAATCAACGCAACCGCCGCCACTTACTCAAATCTCGAATACGATATCTCGCGCGGCGAGCGTGGCAAACGCGACGTCCACACCGGACGTCTGCTCGCCGAATTGGTCGGCGCCGAATCCGCCATCGTCGTCAACAACAATGCCGCCGCCGTATTTCTCGTTCTCAACGCGCTCGCCAAAGGCGCCGAAGTTATCGTCTCCCGCGGCGAACTGATCGAAATTGGCGACGGCTTCCGCATTCCAGACATCATGGCCGAAAGCGGAGCGCTGCTCCACGAAGTCGGCACGACCAACCGCACGCGGCTGCGCGACTACGAGCGCGCCATTTCCGATCGCACCCGCATGCTCCTTCGCGTGCATCCTTCGAATTTCCGCATCACCGGATTCACCGAACGCCCGTCACTCGCGGAATTGGTCGCGCTCGGCGAGCGCTTCCATCTCCCGGTCTACGAAGATCTCGGCTCCGGCTGCATCGCCGATCTCTCCGCCAACGGAATTGCGGAACCTGTCGCGCGCGCCAGTTGCGATGCCGGCGCATCGGTCATTACTTTCAGCGGCGATAAATTGTTGGGCGGCCCTCAGGCGGGAATCATCGCGGGCAAAAAAGAATTCATCGAGCGCATCCGCGCCAACCCGCTTTTTCGCGCGCTGCGCGTGGACAAGCTCACCATCGCGGCTCTGGAAGCCACGCTGCAATCCTACCTGCGCGGCGCGTTCGATGAAATTCCTTCGCTGCGCATGATCCAGCTATCCCAGAAAGAAATCGCGAATCGCGCGCAAGATTTCTGCGAAAAATTGCGCCGCGCGCTGTCAGCTGACGTAAGTCTCGAAGTGCATCCCGGTTTTTCCGTAATCGGCGGCGGCTCCACGCCCGATCAGCAATTGCCCACTACGCTCATCGCCATCTCCACGCCGCGCCATTCGGCGGCACAACTTGAAGAGCTTCTCCGCAATCCACGAGCCGGCAACCCAGAGGCTGGAACATTGTCCATCGCAACGCCAGTTATCGCGCGCATCGAGGAGAACCATCTCATCCTCGACCTCCGCACAGTCGACCCCAGCGAAGAAACCGAAGTCGCGTCCGCGCTAACAGCCGCCCTCGCTTGACATTCCGCAGCATAAAACCGCTTGTCATCCCGAGCGCAGCGAGGGATATGCTTTTCGTCGCGCCTCCGCACCTTCGTGGCAAACCAACAGCCTAAAGCCTGTTGATTACGCTAGCCACGCACCCAGCGCCAAATCCATTATCAATATTCACCACGCTCACATTCGAAGCGCAGCTATTCAGCATTGCCAGCAGCGCTGTCAATCCGCCAAAACTCGATCCATATCCCGTGCTCGTAGGCACTGCAATCACAGGCGCCGCCACGAGCCCCGCCACCACGCTCGGCAGCGCGCCTTCCATTCCCGCCACGCAAATAATCACCCGCGCCGCCACCAATTTTTTCCGGTGCTCGAGCAGCCGGTGCAGCCCTGCCACGCCCACGTCGTAAATCGCCTCGGCGCGATTTCCCATGATTTGCGCCGTCACCAGTGCTTCCTCCGCCACGGGAATATCGCTGGTTCCCGCAGTCACCACCAAAATCGAGCCCTTTCCGTGATTCGCCGCGCTACGCGAAATAGTGATCGCGCCGGACAGCTCGTGAAACCGCGCCGGCCGCGCCAGCTTCTTCACTGCCGCAAAAACCTTTTTGTCCGCGCGCGTGATCAAAATATTATGCGAGGCCTTCGCGCGCAGCATTCCCCGCACGATCTCCGTCACTTGCTTCGCCGTTTTCTTCCGCGCGAAAATCACTTCCGGAAATCCCTGACGCAGCGCGCGATGGTGGTCAATCTTCGCGAACCCCAAATCCTCGTAAGGCCATTGGCGCAGCTGTTCCACGGCGCGTTCCACGGGCAAACTGCCGCGCTTCACTGCCTCCAGAAATTTCCGTACGTCCCCTTCATCCATGTTGTCCCCTCGGCAAACTCCGCATTCTAGCACCGCTATCGCGCCGTCTGCCGGATGCGCATCGCACCGTGCGGATTCGTGCTAGAGTGACGCCCAGTCCAGCGCCGAATGCAACCACTGCGGCGCGCGCGGTTACTCTCGATCCTTCGGAGGCGCACACATGGGATTGCTTTGGGAAATTATCATCGGGATTCTCGCCGGCTTCCTGGCGGGAAAAATCGTGAAGGGTTCCGGCATGGGCATACTGCTGGACCTCATCGTTGGCATCGTGGGATCGATTCTGGGCGGCTGGATTTTCGGATTGCTGGGGCTCGCGGCGTACGGATTGATCGGCCAACTTGTGATGGCCACGGCAGGAGCCATCGTCCTGCTGCTGATCGTGCGCGCGATCAGAAAAGCCTGACTGTCGCATGATCGGTTGCCGTAGGGGCGGGTCTTAGCCCCGCCCCTACTGTTAACGGCCGCGTGCGCTGTGAACCTAGTTTTCTGCCTTCCCAGTGACATCCACCACGTTCACCGTGCCGTACTTCTTCAGCACGCTTTCAATTTTCTTGCGGTCCCCCACGCAAATCCATTGCAGGTGATCCAGGTCCACGAATTTCTTCGCCGACGCCTGCACCGCGGCCGCGTCGATCCCGCCGATGTGGTCCGGATACTTGTCCCAATAATCCACCGGCAAGCCGTAATACTGCATGGTGAGCCAGTCGTTCAAAATCTGGCTCGGTTGCTCCAGCGAAAGCGCGAAGTTCGCGATGATTGCCCGATGCGCGTCGTCCATCTCACTTTGCGGCACGAGCTCGTTGTTGATCTTCTTGAATTCATAGAGGAACCGGTCCAGCGCATCGCCCGTCACCTCTGTGCGCACCGGCGCGGACGCCTGCCAGTCACCCGGATAAATCTCGGTGTTGAACCGGCTGTAGGACCCATAAGTCAGGCTGTGCTCTTCGCGCAAATCCAGAAACAGCCGCGCCTGCGGTCCGCCACCGAGGACCTGGTTCATTACCGCCAGTCCGTAATATTCGGGATCAGTCCGGCGAATTGCCCGGTCGCCGCCGATAATGAAGGTCTGCACCGAAGCCGGACGGTCCACCAGTGTAATTTTCGTGGGCTGTGGCGTCACGGCCGCCGCAAACTTCTCCGGCGCTTCTGCCGCTCCCGTCCAAGCTCCGAAATATCTTTCGATCGTCGCGCGCATTTCTGTCGCCGTGAAATCGCCCGTGACGCCCAAGATCGTGTTTCCCGGCACGTAATGCTTCTCGTGGAAGCGCTTCAAATCCTCCACGCTGATTTTTTCGATTGATTCTTTCGTCGCGGAAGCCAGTGCCATGGGCGTATCGCCATAGCTCACTCTGCGGAATCCCTGCTGCGCCAGAAAAGCGGGATTCGCGAGGCGTTGTTCCAGGCTTGCTCCCTCGCTCTGTTTGAATTTGGCCAGCTCGCCCGCCGGAAAACTCGGGTGCAGCACCACATCGCTCAGCAAGTCCAGAATCTTTGCAGTGTCGGTGATCAGGCCGGAAGCATTCACCGACGTGTAGCTCACGCCAAATCGCGAGCTCGCGTCCAGCGTCGCGCCCAACGAATCCACTTGGCTTGCGATCTGCTCGCTGGTCCGCTTCTCAGTCCCTTCGCGCAACATTCCCGCGGTAAACGACGCCAGCCCCGGAAGGTCGCTCGGGTCCGCCAGTTGTCCCGGGCGAATCCACATCGTGAAGGCGATCGTCGGCAGCTTGTGATCTTCTTCCAGCACAATCGTCAAGCCGTTTTTCAGCTTCACCACGGTCGGCCGCGGCAGTTGCACGCGCAGAACGTCCTTATTTACAGGTGCGCGGTTCAACCGCTTCACTTGGCTCAGCGGTGCGCTCTTGTCTTGTCCTTGGCCTTGCGCAAACGTCGCACTCGGCATCCACATTCCCACAAAGGCCGCTAATGCCATCAAAGTCGCTGGCGCAACGATCGCTGCACGTGCAGCCCGCGAAATTCCGTTGAAATCCTTCCTCGCGCTCCCTCTCATTGCGCCCCCTTCGGCGACGCTTTCTCATCCGCCGCCGGGTAAGTGATCACCACCGCGCGCTGGTCTCGCACCAGATATTTTTTCGCCACGGCATTCACGTCTTCCACCGTCACCGCGTGTTCCTTGTCCACGATCGTGTTGATCAGATTCGGATCGTTGAAATACACCGTATAATTCCCGATCAGAACCGCCGTGAACAACGCCGACCGCCGCCGCTCGATGAACTGCCGCAGCAATTGCGATTTGGCTTTCGCCAGTTCCTCCGGCGTGATGCCGCTCTTCACCACCGCGGCAATTTCCTCGTCGATCGCCTTTTCCAAGTTCTCCACTTTCACGCCCGGCCGCGGATTCGCCGAAATGTAAAGCTGGCTTACGCCGATGCGCGCGTCCGACTGCACGCTGACCTCGGAAGCGAGTTGCTTCTCCTTCACCAGGCGCTGGTAGAAACGCGAGCTTTCTCCTTGTCCAAGCACGTACGTCAACTGTTGCGCCGCGTAATTTTCCGGCGTGTTGCCCGCTGGAATGTGATAGGCCACATCAATTTCCGGCAAACGCGCCAGCGGATCGTAAATCACTTCGCGGCGCTCGCCGTAATGCGGCTCCTCCGCCAAATCCACTTTTGGCGGCGCGGGCTGCGCGGGAATCGCTCCGAAATACTTCTTCACCTTGGCCAGCGCTTCGTCCGGATCAAAATCGCCCACCAGCGTGAGCACCGCGTTATTCGGCGCGTAGTAAATCCGGAAAAAATCCTTCACATCGTCAATGCTCGCCGCGTTCAAATCGGTCATCGAGCCGATCGTCGAATGTTTGTACGCGAAATTGTCGTACGCAAGATTGTCCACATCCAGCTGCGCCCGCCCGTACGGCTGATTATCGATCCCTTGCCGCCGCTCTTCCTGCACCGCGTTGCGCTGGTTGTCCAGGTTCGCTTGCGTTACGTTCAACGCGCGCATGCGGTCCGCTTCCAGAAACAATCCCAGATCCAGCTGGTTTTTCGGCAACTCTTCGAAATAGGTGGTGCGGTCTTCGTTCGTGGTGCCGTTCATATTGCCGCCGTTGTTGAATACCAGCACAAAATGCTCGCCCTTGGCCACGTTTTCCGAGCCTTCGAACATCATGTGCTCGAACAAGTGCGCGAATCCCGTGCGCCCCGGATGTTCGTTGCGAGCGCCCACGTTGTAGCAGACGTCAATGCCGTAGACCGGCGCCGAATGGTCCGGCACCAGGACCACGCGCAAACCGTTGTCCAGCTTCACGTCGCGAAATTCCAGCTTTGGCACTTTCACGCCGGCCCTCGCTGCCTGCTGTTGTGGGGGCGCAGCGCTTAACGCTCCGCCCAGCCCCAGCGCAATACCCAGCCCGGCGAGCGCGGCTGCGCGCAACTTTCCTATAACATTCATTTCCAAGCCTCCCAATAGCGGCAGGTATTCTCCACCTTTACGACCTATGACGCAAACGCGCCCGTTTAGATAGCAGTTGCCTCATCCGAGCTCCGCCGCCCCTCGCCTTGACTCCGCCGCAACTCGGCACCTAAACTTGTTGGTTCGGCAACCACCCATGGCGAAATCCAGCGGCAAGATCATTACAGTCGGCATCACAGGAGCCAGCGGCGCGGCCTACGCCCAGTGCGTGTTGCGCCTTCTCGATTCGGACCCGCGCGTTCAGGGTGTGTTTCTCGTGTCGAGCGAAGCGGGGATGCGGTTGCTGGCGACGGAACTCGGCGTGGTGCCGGCGGACGCGAAAAAACTTCCATCACTCCTGACCGGCACTGCTGCAAAAAAAATCGAATATTTGCCGAACAAAGATATCGGCGCCAGCATCGCCTCCGGCAGCGCCATTGTGGACGCGATGGTGATCATCCCTTGCTCCGCCGGCGCGCTCGGCTCCATCGCCGCCGGAACCGCCAGTGATCTGCTCACCCGCGCCGCAGACGTCTGCCTGAAAGAGCGCCGCCCACTGGTTCTGTGCCTGCGCGAGACTCCGCTGAACCGCATCCATTTGGAAAATATGCTGCGTGTTCATGACGCGGGCGCCACCGTAATGCCCGCGATGCCCGCCTTTTACTACGCGCCAAAAAAGATTGACGACCTGGTCGAACAGTTTGCATTCCGCGTGCTGGCGCAGCTAGGGTTGCCGCAGGAAAAGCAGTATCGTTGGAAGGGCGGGAAGGAATAGTTTTTATTTTATGTCTAAATGTTCCGCGGATAGGAATGACCTCATGAACGTTCTGCCGCGATCGAGACGCACGGCTTCAGGGGCTAAAGCCCGTGGGCTTGCTGGGCTTGACGGCGGGGCTGAAGCCCCGCCCATCCGCATGGCTGGTTTGTGATATGACTTCGAACAACATCGTGACCAAGAACCGCATCCGCATCGTGCTCGAAATGATCAAGTTCGAGCACTCTGTTTTTGCGCTGCCCTTCGCGCTGGTCGGCGCATTGCTAGCCGCTCGCGCTGGCGGCGCGATTCCCACCTGGCGTCAACTTCTGTGGATCATCGTCGCTATGGTCGGCGCGCGCTCAGCCGCAATGACTATGAATCGCATCGCCGACCTGGAATTCGATCGCCGCAATCCGCGGACCGCCAATCGCGCGCTGCCCAAAGGTGAACTCTCCGTGGGCTTCGCAGCTGTCTTCACCGTGATCGCCTCCGCCGTCCTGATCGTTGCCGCATGGCAGTTGAATCCGCTGGCGCTGAAGCTTTCTCCGGTCGCGCTCGCCGTATTGTTTTTCTATTCCTTCACAAAGCGATTCACCGCCTGGTCCCACTTTGTCCTCGGCTTCGCTCTAGGCATCTCGCCCGCCGCGGCATGGATCGCCGTTCGCGGCTCGCTTGATCCGCGCATGTTGATCCTCTGCGCAGCAGTCACGCTATGGGTTGGCGGATTCGATGTTCTCTACGCCTGCCAGGACGTCGAATTCGACAAAGCCGCTGGACTCCATTCGATCCCCAAGAAATTTGGACTTGCCCGCGCCCTCCTGATCGCACGCGCGATGCATTTGGCAATGGTCACATTACTTATTTGGCTGGCGGTCAGCTTCCATCTTGCCTGGCCCGCCTGGGTGGGAATTGCCGTGGTGGCGTTGCTGCTGGGCTACGAACATTCACTCGTCCGTCCTCATGACCTGAGCAAAATGGATGCTGCGTTTTTCACCGTGAATGGCTATATTAGTTTGTTGTTCCTGCTCTTCTGGGGCGCTGCCACATTTGTAAATCGCCCCTGAAAGCGCGGCGAAGGAATCGGGATTCGTAAATGGATCTGAAACTACACACCCTGCAACTAACCGACGCTCGCCTCGAGCCAGTAGCTGCAAAAGTGCTGGCCGGCGAACGCCTGAACGCAGCAGATGGCCTCGCGCTGTATCAATCGCATGATCTTCTGGCGGTGGGCTGGCTCGCGAATTTTGTGCGAGAAAAAAAGCACGGGAATGTCACCTATTTCAACGTCAATCGCCACATCAATCCCACCAACGTATGCGTCGCGCACTGCAAGCTGTGCGCGTTCGGGCGCTCGCCCGATTCACCCGGCGCCTACAACTTCGCGCTCGACGAAATTTACAAGCGCGCTGGAGAGGGTGTGGCGGAAGGCGCCACCGAATTCCACATCGTCGGCGGCCTGCATCCCGACCTGCCGTTCGAGTATTACTTGACGCTGATCCGCGGCCTGAAAGAGCGCTTCCCGCAGGTGCACCTGAAGGCGTTTACGATGGTGGAAGTTGGCTACTACGCGCGAATTTCGAAGCTCTCCATTCGCGATACGCTCGTCGCCATGAAAAATGCCGGAGTGGATTCGCTTCCCGGCGGCGGCGCGGAAATTTTTCATCCGCGCGTGCGCAAAATTATTTGCGATCACAAGGTCAGCGGCCAGCGCTGGCTGGAAATCGCGCGCACCGCGCATGAACTTGGGCTGCGCTCGAACGCCACCATGCTCTACGGCCACATCGAAACCGCCGAAGAGCGCGTGGATCATTTGCTTCAGTTACGCGCGACGCAGGACATCACGCACGGCTTCGTCACCTTCATTCCGCTGGCGTTTCATCCTGCGAACACCGGCCTCGCGCATCTTCCCGGGCCCTCCGGCATGGACGATCTGAAGGCCATCGCCGTCTCGCGCCTCCTGCTCGACAATTTCGACCACATCAAAGCTTATTGGATTATGCTCACGCCACGCATCGCGCAAGTGGCCCTGCGCTTCGGCGCAAATGATTTGGACGGCACGGTTGTGGAGGAAAAGATCTATCACGATGCCGGCGCCACTACGCCCGAGTTCATGACGCGCGCGGAACTGGAGCGCCTGATTCGCGCGGCTGGCCGCGTGCCCGTCGAGCGCGATACCCTGTACAATCCCGTGGACCGCGTTAAAAATCCGATGCCGCCACCGCGCGTTTCGCCGAACCGCACCGATGGCTTCGTGCCCGAAACATCGCTGACCCTAAACGTTTAGGATTTTTCATCACGGCGTGGAACCTGCGGCGCACTGTGGAACCAATTCCTAAACCGGAAGCGCCCGGCCGCACGCACAAGAAGTCCCGCTGTCAACCGGTCGCGTCGCCAGCAGATCCTACCGTTTGGAATCGTCCGGCACGCCCAGCACCTGCACGTGAATAGACCGCTCGCGAGGGCCATCCAGTTCCGCCAGTATGATCGATTGCCAGTAACCCAGCGCGAGTTCTCCGTTTCGCAGCGGAACGGAAAGCGTGTGCCCCAGGACGATCGCGCGCAAATGCGAATCGGCGTTCTGCCGGCTGCACTCAGAAAGATCCGGATCGTTGTGCCGCCAATAGTCAATGCGCCCGACGAGCCGTTCCAGAAATGTTTTAATGTCGTCGAGCAGCGCCTGCTGGAACTCGTTGATGAACACCGCCGTGGTGGTGTGCAGCGATTGCACGAGCACGAACCCGGCCTTCAGGCCGTTTTTGCGCACGACTTCGTTCAGATCTTTCGTAATGTTAATCAACTCCAGGCGTTCCCGCGTCTTGTAGCAAAGCGTTTCCAGATACATCTGCAAGCCACTGCTGGAACGAGTTTCCGGCGCGAGCTGCGGTGCTTTCGCTTGCACGGTTTTCATTCGGAATAGTCCTTGATATCCACGATTTAGGTGTAAATGAAGCCCTGAAGATTGGATGCCGCAATAACAGGCGAGTTGCTTCAATCATGATCCCAGTTGCGCGATCAGAAATTGAATCGGTAACCGATGATTCCTTTCACGATCAGGTGATCGGTGGTGCCGGTCAGTCCGACGCCCAACCCGAAATTGACTTCCCATTGCGGCGCCAGGTTCAGATCGATTGCGGGAAAGATTTGCTGCTGTTGCTGATGGATCGGCAGAAAGTCGGTGGCCGGACCGACGGAGCCGTAATATTCCAGTCCGCCGGCGATTTTCGGAGTGAAGTCGTAGCTGAATTTGAAATTTGGTGAAAACACGAACCCTTGATTTTGGCTCAGGCCATGCATCGAATAGTCGAACGTCGGATTGATCGCCCAATACCAGCGGCCGACTTTCTGGTCCACGATCGGGCGCATTTCCCACGTCCACGTGTCGGTCGCAAATTGCCTCCGTTGATAGCCCACTTCGTTCGAAAGGCTTACGCTTACCGGCCAATGCCATTTTTCCGGTACGCGAAAGCGCGGCCGAATATGGTCGCCCACCCATTGCCATCCCTGGCCGGAACGCGCCGAAGTAAAAATGTAAAATCCCACCTCGAACCAATCGTTGAAGCCGTGAGTGATTTCCACGGTTTCGTGTTCCGCGTGATTGGTTGGGTACACGCCATCCGTGATTTGCTTGGTGCCGTCTATTGTGAAATTGCTGTGCAGCTCGACCATCGTGTGACCGGGCTCAACCGTCTCCGCGTCGTATACCTGGATTTCGTAGTTGTCTTGTGCGGCCGTAGGCGTGGCGAATGACAGCAGGGCTGCCAAGGCCGTAAATAATAGAGTGCCGCTCAAACGATTCAATCGAAAATATCGTCGTCGCTCGGATTGCACAACCGTAGAGTAACGCGGGAGCCTGTTAAATGCCAAAAGACGACAATACGATTCTCAGGCGTGCGGGTGGGATTTGTCGTACACGGACATCAGTTGCCGGATGCTCGTCTGCGTATATCGCTGGGTGGTGGAAAGCGAAGCGTGGCCCAAAAGCTCCTGAATGGCGCGCAGGTCGGCGCCGTCGTTCAGCAGATGCGTGGCAAAGGCATGCCGCAACGAGTGCGGATGCAGATCCAAATTGCTTCCCGCCAGCATGCAATATTTTTTCAGGATGTAACGAACCGCGCGGTCCGTCAGTCTCCCTCCCCACGGATTCAAGAATACGGCTTCGGCATTCGGGGTTCCCCGCGCTTGATCCAGAATCCGGTCGCGCACCGGCCAATAAGCTTCCAGCGCTTCCTGCGCCTTCGCACCGTAGGGCACCACGCGCTCCTTGCGCCCCTTGCCCAGGACTCGCAGCATTTGCCCGGCCTTATCGAAACTGCCCAGGTTCAGACCCACCAATTCGCTGACGCGCAGTCCGCAGGCATATAGCAATTCAATCATCGCGCGGTCGCGGCGAGGCATCAGCTGCGCGTTGGCATTGGCTTTGGCAGATGTGCTTTTCCCGTTTTTCGCGCGCGTCGGCGCGGGCTTGGCAGCTGCTCCGCCAGGCAGGCCATCCAGAAAATTATTGATCTCCTCCGCGGTCTGCACCCGCGGCACCAGTTTGGGAAGTTTCGGCGTGCTCACCAGCGCCGCCGGATTCGTCCGCGTGTATTGCTCACGAACGCAAAACTTGAAAAAAGTTCGCAGCGCGGAAAGCTTGCGCGCCACGGTGACCTTCTGCAGTTTCCGGTCGTAGAGCCAGCCCACGAATTCGCGAATCACGCGGTGGTCCACGTCCGCCAGGGGCAAGGTCGCCGCGCCCGGCGGAGTCAGGAATTGCTGGAACAGCCGAACGTCGCCGCCGTAGTCGTCCACGGTTTCTGGCGAAGCGTTGCGCTCGTAGCGCAGATAGCCGATAAATTTTTCGATGATCTGTTTCATGGACGAAATCACTCGCTCGCGCTGGTCAAAGTGTGCCGGCCATCGCCCGCCGCGCCAGAAATGCGGCCGGGAAAACGCGAGAGAACTGGTACGCCGCCGTGTGCGATGTCAGCAGCGCAGACTGTTTTCTTGCCGCGATTCCATATCAGCTATTAACCACCTTAGGTTATATGACCTGAACGGGTCAATCGAAACGAGCGTTGCGCTCTTTTGCAGTTATTTGTGCGCGAAGCGTTGGCGTTGCGCGGGCTGCACCTGGAACTCGCTGGCTTCCATAACAGGCGTGGCCGCCGTTACATACGTCTGTGAGATACGGTCCTGCCACGTAAATCGATCTTCATCCCACAGCGACCACAGGAATCCCAGCATCACGGTCGCTCCGGAAAGCAGATAGCCGAAGCTACGCCACAGCAGCTGCCGCGTGTCCGGCAGGCTGCCGTCCAGGCGCACAATCGTAAGTCCGCAAAGTTGCATTCCCGGCGTAGCTCCCGCAAAAGTGGTGAACAGAAAAAAATATTGCGCGTAGAAAAGGTAGAAAGTGGCCAGATACACGATAGCGTCCACTTTTTCCAGCACCAGTTGGCCGCCCAGCGACCGGAACAGCCCCAGGAAGCCCGCGTAGGTGAGCGAGAGGAACAGCAAATCCAGCGCACCCGCGTGCCGCCGTTCGGTCAGGCTGGCGACAGGCACTAGCGCCGTTTGCGGATGCGCCCGGTCGTCCGGGAAGCTGGTAAAGTCCAGCTCTGGCTGAATATTGATTTCAACGCGCTCATTTTGCAGTTTCTTTTGCACCGGCCGCTGCACAGTACGCGCGCGCTGGCGTTCATACAGCTCGAGCTCTTCGATTTCGCGATCGTCTTCCTGCAAAGCAGTCGCTGCGCGCGAGAAGGGCAGCCCTGATTGCGAATCGTCCGGCCGGTATCGCCCGCGGCGCACCCGGTAGGCTTCCAGCCGGCGCGAAACTTCACGCCGCCATTCGGGTTCAGCGGAACTGGCTGTGTCGGTGTCGTCGTCTGTGTCGGAAGCACCATGAGAAGTTTCTGGTGCGGACACACGTACAGTTCCAGGCTCGGAGTTGCCGCCGGAGTCGGCGAGTGGTGCGTCACAGAAAGAACAATTTTCGACGTCCTCGAGCAAGAGGGCGCCGCAATGCGAGCAAATTTGTATCACTGGTCCGTTTTGCGCTGCGGTATTCCAGTGACGGAACAGCGCTATGGTAGCACGCGGACAAGCGACCGGGCGCCCGGGTGGAGCGCTTAACGCGGGAAGTGTTGCGTATAAGGCAACCCACGAGCACGGGTCCTGTTCTGATTGAAGTGGAAGGGGACGTACTAGCGCCCGTGTTGCTCCACTCCGTCCCGGCGAGCAGGGCGAGGTCGAAGCTCAGAAAGCTTCGGGGTGACCACACAGCCGGCACCGTCACGCCTGGCTGATTGCGGCCCTGCAGTACGCGTGTTAGGCTCGAATTTCTTTTTTCATGGCAGGAATGCGATTTTCACGAGGCATGCCGAAAGCAACTGTCTTGCAACCTCTTCGCAGATGCGCTCTTCTTCCGTTGCTGCTGCCGATTTTGCTTGCGAACCCGTGCCTCGCGCGTCCGCAAAGCGCAGCAAGCGCGCCACAGCAACCCACGCAAAAGAAACAGGCCAAGCCCGTCGCCAAAAACGGGCCTGGAACCCCGGGCGCGGAAGCGACTCTGGAAGCGAAACAACAGCGGCAGGTGGGCCAAATCTATTACGCCGATGGCGACGTGGATGTCCGTTACCAGAACACCCGGCTGCGCGCCGATCACGTCGAGTACAACGAGGATACCCGCGTGGTCATTGCACGCGGACACGTGCAGCTCGATTACCTCAAACAGCACCTGGAAGCTACGGACGCCCGGTACGAACTCGCCACCGGACGCGGCACCTTCCACAACGTGCGCGCCACCTTTGCGGTTCAGCGGCGCCCCCCCGCACCCCAGCGTGCTGTCAACGCCATGGAGCGCCAACCCGCGCAGACGCTGCTCATCAGTCCCAATCCAATTTATTTCGAAGCGCAGGAAGCCGAGCGCATTGATGAAAACACCTACGTCGTCCACCGCTCCTGGATGACCGTCTGCGATCCGGACCACCCCACTTGGAAATTCTATGCACCCAAAGCCACCGTTTACATCAAGACGTCCCTACATTTGGAAAACGGCAACTTCCGTCTGTTCTCGGTTCCCGTCTTGTACTTGCCGTATGCCACATTTCCAGCCGAAAAGCAGCGCGCCTCCGGTTTCCTGCTTCCCGACTTCGGTGAGAGTTCCAGCAAGGGCTATATTTTCGGAGATGCCGTCTATTGGGCGCCGACCGATTGGGCAGACCTCTCCCTCGGCGCCTACTACTACAGCCGGCGCGGTTGGGCCCAGCGCGGCGTGCTGCGCATGCGTCCGTGGGAAAATGCCGCTCTGGAAGTCAGTTATTCCGGAGTCGTTGACCGCGGCCTGCCGCAGCCCACGGGTCCTGCCATCAATCAAGGCGGACACGAAGCGCGCCTCCTTTTTACCGCGCTGCTGCCCAACGGTTGGCGCGCCGTGGCCGATCTCGATAACTTGTCCTCGCTCACCTTCCGCCTGGCATGGAGCGAGACCTACGCGCAAGCGGTCAACTCCGAAGTCCGCAACAGCGCGTTCCTCACCAATAATTTCCACGGATTCAGCCTGAATTTCGCCGCCCTCAGTTATCAAAACTACGTCAACGCCACGCCCTCTCAGTTCGTCTCGCTGCGCACCGCGCCCGAGGTGCGTTTCGGTTCGGTGGACCAGGCGCCCTGGCAGAACTTGCCATTCTATTTTTCCTTCCAGGCGTTTTCAGACGCGGCGCATCGCTCGGACACCGTAACCAACTTTGCCACAGGGAATTTTGTGGAGCGCAGCGAGATCGCGCCCAGCGTAACCATGCCGCTGCACTGGGGCGCATGGCTGAACATTACCCCCACGTTTACTCTGCGCTCCACATACTACGGCGGGCAGATTCAGAATGGTTCGTTCGTCAATCAGGGATTCTTCCGCAACACCGAGGAGCTTTCCGTGGATATTCGCCCGCCCACACTCGAGCGCGTCTGGGGCTCTGCGGATTCCGGCACGAAATGGAAGCACGTCATCGAACCCGAAATTGTCTACAACTACGTCAACGGCGTCACCGATTTCAACCGCTTTGTGCGTTTCGATGAAGACGAAACCCTCACCGACACGAACGAACTCGAATACGGAGTGACGCAGCGCCTCTACCGACGGAAGAAAGACGGAACTGCCGAGGAATTCCTCAGTTGGAAGCTGGCCCAGAAATATTTCTTCGACCCCAATTTTGGCGGCGCGCTGGTTATCGGGCAACGCAACGTCTTTCAGACCACCGACGCGCTCACGCCTTTTGCCTTCGCCAGCCAGCCGTACCAGTTTTCGCCGATCGTCAGCGACCTGCGCATCGAGCCGGGAAAGCACTTCGACACGCAGTTCATCGTCAATTTCGATCCCCGGCACGGGCAATTGACCGCCGTGGGTACTCTGATGAAGCTGAAGCCCTACAAAGAAACGTTTCTCACGCTCGCGCACTTTTCCGCGGTGAATCTGCCGACGCCTCCCCAGTTCAATCCCACCGATTTTATTTTCGAGCCGCGCTCCAATCAGGTACGCGCCCTGATCGGCTACGGAGATCTTACCCGCCGCGGATGGAATGCGACTTTCGGCGCCAGCTACGACATCACCCAGCATCAATTTCAGAACCAAGTGGCCGAAGTCATCTACAACAGCTCCTGCTGCGGCGTTGGCGCGGGATACCGCAAATTTTCCTTTGGCAACATCCGCAGCGAAAATCAATATCTCTGGGTCTTCCGCATCGCAAATCTCGGCTCCGTCGGCACGCTCCTCCGCCCCGAAAAAATATTTTGAGCTGACAGTTTGCGGGAAGACGCGCGCGGGCTCAGGGTTTGAATTTGTGAATCGCGCGGTGCGGGAGCGAAGGGTGCCGGTCAGCTTTAGCTGGGCGCCTTTGACTCTGCGGCTGTAGCGGCCGCTCTGTCCTGTGTTTTTCGGGACGGAGCGGGCATCTGGGTTTAGCCCGCGTCAGCCCCGCCACAGTAATTGTGGCACCGCGCCCTGGTGCTCCGTCATCCACTGTCCCGCCGCCCAGCCGATCGCGCCCACAACAATCCCCGCGAGCACGTCCGCTACGTAGTGGTACCGCCCATACACCGTCGCGACGCACATGCTCAAGAAAAACGGCAAGCAAATCCAAAACAGCCAAGGCTTATATCGCCGAGCCGCGAGCAGCGCGACCATCGACCCAGCCACGTGCGCCGAAGGAAACGCCGCGCCGTGCACGCGGCCGAATCCTTCGATGAACTCAATTACCGTCGTGAATGGGCCGCCCGCAAGCGGCGGCAGATTTAACGACGCGAGCGCAAAGTAAGGGCTCTCAACCGGCAACAAAACAGCGATCACATATACGGAGTAATGCGCGATCGCCGTCGAAACCATCACTGTCCAGAACGCCGCGCGCTTTCCCTGCGCATACAAGATGGCCGGAAGAATCACCAGGAACAAAAAATAAGTCATGTAAGAAAACTGCATGAAATCATTTAACGCGGGGTTCGCAAACAGCCCGAGCCACGCAGCCGGATGCACGCCGGCAAAATTGTAGTCGAACGAGATGAGCCAGCCGTCGAACCAACCGGGGAAAATCGCGTGCACCAGTCCCTGCAGTTCCTCAAAAAAGAAAATGTAAATCGCCAGGGCATACCAATGCCGCGCGAATTGCCAAGCGCGGTTCTCAGAGCGAGCGGCGATCCATGCGAGAGCGAGAATTCCCGCCGCGATCGCACAATGAATCGCAAAATAACGTGCAGCGTGCGGAATATTGCGGCGAAATGCGCACAGCAGCACGAGCATCCAGCCCAGATAACCCAG
>Ga0209006_10000109_pt1 | contig 87953 bp, 61 predicted proteins | sample JacPin_JW_Ref_O2_FD_188567 | JGI IMG/M metagenome (GOLD analysis project Ga0209006, IMG submission 188567) | Forest soil microbial communities from Algoma, Ontario, Canada - Jack Pine, Ontario site 1_JW_Ref_O2 (SPAdes) (version 2) | ecosystem: Environmental > Terrestrial > Soil > Boreal... | reverse complement strand
CCCCCGCCATTGCCATTCCACAGAACCTGGAATTGCTGGTGATGCTCCACAAACAGGCCATAGATCGTGACCTCGTTTCCATTCACGACCAGCCCGTTCTCGCTGGTATTCAGCTCCCAGCCCACTCCGGCGCCGTGGTCGGCTCTCCAGATCCAGGTATGGTCCACCAGCGTGTCGTTGCTGTTGATCCTCAAATTCACTTTGGCGCGGCCCACGGCCGCCCCGCCCACACGAAAGAAAACGTCGTGCAGCGTGATCGGGTCCTTCGCATGTCGCGCCTGGCTTCCCTCCGGCCCCACCTCGAGCAGAACCGGCGACTCGCTTGGACCGGCATCGAAGAGCAGCCCGGCAATCTCGATGCCGTCCGCATCGGCGGTGGTCATCGCCGCCGTGCCCTTCCCCGGACGCAGCGTCGCAAAGCCGAGCCCCAGCACTACCGTATGGGGCCGGGTTACGCGAATGGGAGCGGCCAGGTCGTAGATCCCCGGCGTGAGAATCAGATTCTTCCCCAGCGCCAGCTGCGCGTTCATCGTCTCTGCGGTATCAACGTCGGAGTGCGCAATGTAAAACCGTTCAATCGGAATCGTCTCTCCCGGCGTTTCTCCGCCACGCCACGTTATCCCGACGCTGTCGCTGTGCAGCCCCGGAACCCGCACGCTGAACTCGCCGGCGGCATTCACCTGCAGGAACGGCTTCTCGCGCACCACAGGCGTCTGCGCTACATTCGTGTACGGCGGCGAAGGCCACATGCCTTCCGGCGGATGGACCACACCGACAAACACCATGTTCCAGTTCGAGCCGGTCCAACTCTTCCAATCGCAGTTGCGCGAGATCCACTGCTGCTGGCTGCCGGAGTCGACATTCCCATCCACCAGCGAATCCGACATCCAGCCGCCGCTGGCCCAGCCGTGATTCTGGTGGAGCACCAGGTCGCCGCGCACATGCAGGCGTCGCAGTGACACCGCCTGCGAGACTGCCCACTGCATGGTACCGCCCGTCGGTCCCACCGAGAGCCCTTCCGCAGCTCTCCAGAAAGTCGTCGTCGCATTGTTGTTCCCCAGGTTCGCATCGGCGTGCACGTTGCCCGCAATGCGGGTCGCATCGGGCGACGCGCCCAAGCCCATCACCTCCGTGTAGAAGCCCACCGGCACGTCCACCGAATAGCTTCCGGGCAGAAACAGCAGCGCATTGCGCTGCGGCCCAAACTCGTTGTGCTGCTGTATCGCATACACGGCATCGATCTGCTTCTGGATCGCCTGCGATGGCATCGACGGATCGAAGATTACTACATTGGGCCCGAACACCGGCTTCGCGCTCTTCGCTGCAAGCGCCGGCAGAGCCGCTGCCAGTAACCCCGCCGTGAAGCCCAACCGTGCTAGAAGCCGAAACGCGCGCCTACCAGACATAAGCCCTCACTGACTCCGAGGGTATCACTGTTTGGAAGACCTTTTCCTCATAGTTGTCAGGGCCGAACACTCAGGGATTGGAGGATCGAGCGGATTTCGGGATCAGTGCTTGTAAACCTTATTCGAACTGGAGCATGACAATCTCGGGATTCGATCCCAGCCGCAGCGGCGGCCCCCAGGTTCCGGCTCCGCTCGAAGTGAAAACCTGCATCTTTCCGATCCGGCTCAAGCCATACACAAACTGCCGGTAAATCCGCCGCGCCATCCAACTCCAGGGCAAGAACTGGCCAAGATGCGTATGCCCGGACAGTTGTAGAGAGACACCGGCGGCCTCCGCGATTTCCGGATGGTCAGGGGCATGCGTCAACAGAATGCTCGCGCGGTCGCGATCCAGGCCGATGCCACGCAGCACCGAGGCAAGCTGTCCGTTCTGGGTCGCGTTCCGGTAGGGAACGCCAATAATCTGCAAACCGTCCACTTCCACTTTCTCATTGCTGAGCACCCGCACTCCGGCGGCCGCGATGGCGTTCAGATATTTGCTGTCATCTCCAAATTGCTCATGATTCCCTGCGACGAAGTACACACCCTGGGGCGCCACCAGTTGGTTCAACGGCTCCGCCGCTCGCCCCGCGTCGATGGCCGTCCCATCATATAAATCACCAGCAACGAAAATGGCGTCAGGCTCTTCCCTCAGGATCCTCGCAACCAAGCGCCGCAGAAAACTGCGGTTTCGAACGTGTCCCAGATGCACATCGCTGATCAGCGCCGCTGTTCGCCCGCGCCATGCCGCGGGCAAGTTCGCGAGCCGCACGGTTGTTCGCGTGATTCGCGTCCAGCTCGCGTTGAAAACCCCATAGAGTCCGGCTACCACTGCAGCACTGAACAGCAATTCCACGGTCCGATGGAAGCTCACGTCCAGCCCCGCCAGCCGCGCCACTGCGAAAATTATCCATGAGGAAATCGCTGCGAGAAAAAGGAAGCTCACCAGACCGATCCAAACCGCCGCAATCCGGTAAAACGCGCGCAACGCAGCATTTGTATGGCGAAAGGCAAGTAGCGAAGCGGCAACAAAGCTCACCGACAAGAATCCAAGGACGAGCTTGATCCAGAATGCGCCGGTTATTTCGCTTTGTCCGGGCGAAAATGTCCATGTCTTATAGAGGAAATAATGGGTCAGGAAAAGAACGGACTGAATCACTGCGATAAAACCGATTAGGCCTGTTCGTCCACGCATGATGCATTAGACTCCCCAATCTGCCATATGGATTCTTGGCATTATCTTCCGGAAGTTCGTCTGCAGATTGACTGCCCGAATGCAATGCACTGTGATTAAAGAGGTTACCTCGCTCTTGCTGATCATTCTTGCTAGTCGGTCAGCGTGTTCAGCGGGTTGACTGCAAGCCAGCTGACTGCACCCAGCAGACATAAAGCAGCTGCCACCAGGAAAGATGCCGTCCAGCCGTAGCGCACCGCGATCCAGGGCGTAAGCGAGCCCGTCACGGCTCCGCCAATCTGACCACCCATATTCATGAACCCGGAAACCGATCCGGCGGAGCCGCCGGCGATGTCTGCCGTGAGAGACCAAAAGGAACTTTGAGACAAGTACAGCGCTCCGGCCCCGCCGGCCAGCACAACACTGGCTAGCTCTGCGCTATGAACGCGCGAGCCGAAAGCGATGAAGATCCCCGCGACCGCCATGGCAAATGCTGCCAGTCCGCAGCGGCCAAGGCGCGGTCCACGCCACTTGGTGAGCCGGTCGTTCAGCGTTCCTCCCAACAGGCAGCAGACCAGCATCGCCAGAAAGGGCAGCATGGAATAGAAAGCGCTGGCCTTCAGATCAAGTCCGCGCACTTTCGCAAGATAGCGATAGAACCAACTGAAAAATATCCACGCCACGTAGCCGTAGCAAAAATAACTGATGGTAACTGCCCAGACTTCACGGCTTCGAATCACCCTCCGCCAGGGTACAAGCGCCTTGCTCCTATCTTCTTTTGCCGGAACCGATTGATCATTCGCTAGGGCCAAGGTAAGCCCGCATCGAATCGCCGCGAGCTCGGCAGGCGATACTCGCGGGTGCTCTCCCGGAGTATCGCGCGCTGCGACGAACCAGACCCCTCCAGCCAGTAATCCGACGGCCGCACAAACCCAGAACGAGGAACGCCACCCGTAATGAACCATGAGGTAGGTAATGAGCGGCGGTGTAAGACCGGCGCCGGCGCCGACGCCGGCAAAGATCCAGCCATTGGCGATGCCGCGCTCGCGCGCGGGAATCCAACTCGCCACGAATTTATTGGCGGCGGGATAGATGACTGCTTCGCCGGCGCCGAGAAGAAAACGGGCAGCCACAAATAGCCAGAGGGCGTGCGCGATATCGGCCGGAACCAGGGCCGTCAAAGCGGTGAAGATTCCCCACCAAACAACGCCGCCGGTCAGCACGCGTCGCGGACCATATCGATCGGCGAGATGGCCGCCGACCGTTTGAAACAGCGCGTAACCAGCCACCAACGCGCTGAAAACCTTTCCGAGTTGCACATCCGTCAGGTGATAAGCGTCGACAATCGCCCCCCCAGCGATCGAAATGTTGACTCGGTCGAGATAAGACACGGCACTGAGGACGAACAGCCAGAACACCAGAAACCAGCGCACGTGGCTTGTCTCCACAGGTGTCACCGAGGTGGACCCAGGTCTGGGCAGGAGCGACATGTCATTCAATCAGCATCGAGCGATCCGGGTCACGCCGAGTGCTCCCGCAAAACGCGCGACAGTTGCTCGGCGACGATGTTGTCTTCGCCGGGTTGCAGCATGAAGGAACCGATGGCCAGTCCCGGCCGGCCCTCTTCGCCACCGATGACGATCGCGGGTTTCGAGTTTCGCAGCAACTGTGAGACCTGTTGCGGAGTCACCGAAATCTTGGAATGCCAGGTAATCTGCATGTGGGGCACGTGATTTGCAATGTCCGGGGTAAAGAACGACGTGCTCACGCGCCGATTCCACTTCGAGCTCATTCGCATTCGAGCGCTCCCTGGCGTATTTACTTCCGAGTTACGGCAGCGATGCAATTGATTTCCACCAGCGAATCTCCCGGCAGCGCGGCGACTGCAACCGTTGTGCGCGACGGGCCGCCATGGGGAAAGTACGTCGAGAATACCTTGTGCATTCCATCCCAGTGCTCAATCTTCACCAGAAATACGTTCGCCTGAAGAACGCTGTCCATCGACCCACCGCCGACTTCCACAAGCTTTTTTACTTTATCCATGACCATGGTGGTGTGCGATTCGATCGTCCATTCCTTCGTCTCTCTGGTATCGTGCGCGCCCTGCCCCGAGACATACATCAACCCGTTATGGACGATCACCGGCATGATGATGTCTTTCTCGCTCCCGGGCTTTCCCTCTCCATTCAACTTATGAATTCCGTTGGCATCCTGCGGGGCGGAATTCTGGGCGAAGCCACGCGTGGGCAACACCGCCGCGGTAAAACCCAAAGCCGAAAGCACGGAAGCGAAGCGCTGTGCGAACATCCTGCGAGTGAAATTGAGATTCATGTCCCTGTTCCTTTCGAGTTGGACTCTTAATTTACGAGAATGCTAAGAATGCGAATTGCAGTCCGCATAGCCTCCGCTGTACGGTGCTGAGCAACCGGTGCACGTCGTCGAGGAAACCCCGCCGATTGGAAAATTGAGAGTGCGAATTATCCGATGAAAGGTCAGTTTCCTGCAACCTCGGTGCTGGCCTAAAGACGCCCGAACTTTTTCACCGCCTCCACGATCGACCTCAGTTGCTCGATCACGGCGTACATGGAGTGCTCCTTGAAATCCATCTGCTGTGCCAGGCGGAGCACTTGCGGCGCCTGCGCTCTCGGCACAACCGCTACGCCATCGCTGTCAGCCACCACGATATCGCCGGGGCTGACGGGCACACCGTTGCACACCACCGGAATCTGCGCCCCTGCAAAGCGGTAGTGATGAACCGACGTGGAAGGCACGATTCCCGTCGCAAAAACTGGAAATCCGATCTTCCGCAAGTACGCCACGTCGCGCACCCCGCCATCAATCACGGCTCCCGCGTAACCGCGCGCAGCCATCGCGGTGCCCATCAATCCTCCCATCCCTGCAATGTCTTCGCCATCCTCCAGCACCATCACGTAAACCGAATCGGTCGATCCCTGGTCAATGGCCTCGAGCATCCCGGTGAGGGCCTCGGGGTCTTTGTTGCCTTCGTCCTTCTTGAGCTGAACGGTTCGCGCAAAGCCGGCAAACTTGGTCGTAAAAATCGGCTGCATTCGGTGGCTCATGTACATCCGCTTGCCCGTAATCTGCTCGATCGCATCCGACACCGAGGCGACTTCGACGCGCCGAAACTCCGCAATCAGCTCGCTGTCAGATAAAGAAGCCGCCGCATTGGATTGCGCCCGAACCACTCGGATTTCGCTGGCCGTGGCCAGAACCAAGCCCAATGCCGCGAACAGGATGGCGAGTGTGCGCCTTTTTGCGTACGTGTGAGATTTGTCCATTCCCCCCTCCCGGTTGTATATATGTTCGCGGACTCTAACACCGTTGCTACCCCGGTTGGAAGAGTGAAGCAAAGCCTATGCTCTCACGTTATAACTTTTCACACTTATTTCTGGGGCTCGCCCTTGTTTTGTGTGCCGCAGCCTTTCAGGCCTCTTCTTTGCTTGCGCAACAGGACGATTCCTTGGATGGCGACATCGAGAAAGCCGCTGTACCCGGCGCACGCTCTTTCAACTCAACCTGCGCCGGATGCCACGGACTGGATGGTCGTGGAAGCGACAAGGGCGCCAACATTGCCGGCAGCGTCAAAGTGCGGCGTCTTTCTGACGCAGAAGTGTCCGCGATCATTTCGAAGGGGGTCCCAGGAACCGGCATGCCAGCCTTCCACCATCTCAGTGCGCAGCAGATTGGCTCGTTAGTCCGCTATCTGCGAATCCTGCAGGGCAAAGGTGAAGCTCAAGCACCCCCCGGCGACGCCACACATGGCAAAGAAATATTCTTCGGCAAGGGCGAGTGCTCCACCTGCCACACGATTTCCGGCGCCGGCGGATTCCTGGGCCCCGACCTCTCTACCTATGGATCTGCCATGTCGGCGAAGGCGATTCAGGACGAGATCGTCCGGCCCGAGAGGAACGTCCCGGCCGGTTACCGGTCAGCCGTACTGACCACTCGCGAAGGTGATCGTCTGGAAGGCATCATTCGCAATGAAGACAATTTCTCGCTGCAGCTTCAGACGAAGGATGGCAGCTATCACTTCTTTGAAAAATCCGAACTGCGGTCCGTGGAACCTGCTGGCCAGTCTCTGATGCCGACAAATTATCGCCAGCGACTCAGTCCGGATGAACTCAACGACCTGGTGAGTTATCTGATGAATGTCGGTCCGGCACCAGGCGAGCCGCGCAACTCCCACAAACCAGAGGACTCTGAGCAATGAAACTTCAGAACACCATAGTGTTTCATCTGACGACTGTTTTCTGTTTGCTGCTCGCAGCCTCTGCCCAAACCCCGCGCTCCTTTGAACTGCAGCCGCTGTCTCCCCAGTTCTGGGATCTGGTCGATCACCAGGCGAAGCTGCAAACGGTTGCGACTGGTTTTGGCTTTACCGAGGGGCCCATGTGGGATGCCGCCGGATTCCTCTACGTCAGCGACGAGACCATCAACAAGATTTTTCGCGTTTATCCCGATGGCAAGAAAGAAGAAGTCATTGCGTTGGGCGACCCGGATGGCAACACCTTCGACCGCCAGCATCGGTTGATCGATTGTGCGAGCGTGCTGCGCGCGATCATCGCGGTAACTCCGGACGGAAAATACAAGATTCTCGCCGATCACTACGAGGGAAAGAAATTCAACAGCCCGAACGACGTGATTGTGGGACCAGACGGCGCGCTCTATTTCACCGATCCGACGCTCGACCTGGTGGCCGGGGAGAAACAGGAGATCCCCTTTCAAGGCGTCTATCGCCTCGATGACAAGGGCAACGTGCGCTTGCTCACCAAAGATCTGACCCAACCGAACGGGTTGGCCTTTTCTCCGGACGGCAAGCACTTCTACATTGACGACAGCGAGCAAAGAAACATTCGCGTATACGATGCTGCCTCAGACGGCACACTCAGCAACGGCCGCATTTTCGGCGAGGAGCCGGGAGCAAAGCACGACGGCGTTCCCGACGGCATCAAGGTGGACAAAAATGGCAATCTCTTTGTCACTGGACCCAGGGGCATCTGGGTCTGGGATGCACAGGGCAATCACTTGGGAACGATTGCCCTGCCCGAACAGCCCGCAAACCTCACCTGGGGCGATAAGGATTACCGCACCCTTTACATTACGGCAACTACTTCGGTGTATCGCCTCGAACTGAAGACGCAAGGCTTTGAACCCTATCTCGCACCGTGAAACCGCGCGAGTGCAACCCAGCCGCATCCGTCAGTGGGGAAGCGAAAAAATGAAAACGTCGCTTCCCGCTGAGATGGCCACATACTGGATTCCATCGACCGCATAGGTCATCGGCGACGCGCTGATTCTCTGGCCAGTGTTGAAGTGCCAGAGCGCGTGGCCGGTCGTGGCGTCAACCGCCTCCAGAGAACCGGCATCGTCGGCAAAAAAGACCAAGCCACCGGCCGTGGTGAGCGTTCCACCCCACGAGTTGCCATCGCCCGCCTGAGGATAACGCCATACTGTCTTTCCATCCGCAACGGAAAGAGCGAGCAGAATTTTCTGCGAGTGCTCGTCGGGCGGAAGCTTCGTGCCGGTGTTGTAATAAGTCTCGCCCTGCACAAACCGTTTCGGGCTCGCGAAGTCAAGATTGCAATTTTCAAGAGCCATCACGTAGAACAGCCCAGTGTTGGGATTATAGGAAGGCGAAAACCAATTCGTGGCCCCGGTAATACCGGGGCAGATCAAGGTGCCTGCCAGGGTTGGAATTCGACCCGAGAGTATCGGCCGGCCGGAGGCATCGACTCCGTTGGCCCAGTTCAACTTCTCGACGAAGGAGGTCGCATGCAGGAACTTGCCATTCGTCCGGTCGAGAACATAGAAAAAGCCGTTACGATCGGCCTGCACCAGAAGCCGACGGGCCGTGCCATTTTCTTCTGCATCTACGAGCACCGGAGTTTCATTTGCGTCAAAGTCATACAAATCGTGGGGCGTGAACTGGAAATACCATTTCAACTTTCCTGTGTCGGGGTCGATTGCCAGGACACAAGAAGTGTAGAGATCGTCGCCCGGCCGGGAATCCCCTACAAAATCCGGTGCCGCATTGCTGGTAGTCCAATACAAAGTGTCGAGCTCCGGATCATATGTGCCCGGCATCCAGGTTGTGGCCCCACCATGCAGATAGGAATCTCCCGGCCAGCTCGAGGAGCCAAATTCTCCCGGCCCTGGAATCGTCCATAAGCGCCACTTCAGCTTTCCGCTCACTGCATCGAAGGCGGCCACGAATCCGCGCACCCCGGAGTCGCCGCCGGACGTGCCGACAATCACTGCGCCTTTCACCACGAGAGGAGCGCTGGTCGCACCGTAATGCTGGGTCTTGTCCGCGTACTGAACATCCCATAACAGGTTGCCCGAACGAGCGTCGAGACAGAGCAGGTGCGCGTCATCGGTTTCCGCGTAAACGAAATGGTCCCACACCGCCACGCCCCGGTTCTTGTGAGCCGCGGCATCATCGAGCAGGCCGGAGCTCAAAGGCCGTTGGTGGTGCCACACGACTCGTCCCGTGCGCGCATCCAGCGCGAATACGTCATTCGAGGAAGTTACGTACATCATGCCGCGAACCACCACAGGAGTGGCTTCGAGCCTCCGCGTGTTCCCCGGGTGAAAAACCCACGCGGCGCGGAGTTGCGCGACGTTGGCGGCCGTGATTTCTTGCAGACTGCTAAAGCGACGTCCGGTGTAGTCTCCGTTATAAGAAGTCCAGTTTGCGCCGACCGGGCGCGTCAGCAGATCCTCGGCGGTGACGTTGGTGTCGGTTGCGACCGGAGAATGCTGCTGCCCTCTGGCGAACCGTCCCGCGCCGATGATCAGTAAAAATAGGATGAATGTTGCAGCACGCCATTTCATTTCGCGCTTGCCCCCGGGTCGATGCGCACTTCCTGAAGAGAACCGCGGTCCATGCCATTCTCGTCTTCCAAATGAAGGGAAAGTCGTGCGGGCTTTCCTGGAGGGACAATCTCTGTTTCGAGGGACACCGGTTCGGCCGGATTCACATCTGTAACCGGCAGAGTTCCCAAGTTCTTCCCATGTTCATCGTAGAAGCGAGCCACCAGGCGTCCAGAAAAAAACACTCCAAAAGACCCGGAGAGCTTGATCTTTCCATTGTCGAGACCATTCGCCCGAAGCGGCCGAATCAAAATGCCCGCATCCGTCACACCGTGAAATTCGGTGCCGGATCGCGTGGGGAACCATTCCGTCTCGAAGTCGCAGCTCTCGCCCGGATGCAAACGGCACATCGGGCTGTTGACTTCGGCTTCAAGGTAGTAAGGGCTGGCATCGGTATCCCCCCTCAGGGACGGTATTCCGTCACGATTCAACCTCAGTTCAGGCCCGTTGGTCCAGAAAATCACAGAAGCTTTCCCCGGGTAGGGTTTGTTCTGTTCGTATTGAAAGCGTTCGACCATCGCGTAGCGGCTGCTACCGTCTACCACGGAAAGCCAACCTTCTGTCGAGTCCAGCCACAATTCGGCAGCCATATGAACATAGTGCACGGCAAAAAGGCCGTCCTCTCTCACCGAAACCGCAGAATTCTCCGCTGGACCGAAGCGAACATGATAACGGTTGAGATAGCTGCTGGACGGGTTCGCGGGAGTGAACGTCCAGAAATCGTGGTTGAATCGCGCAGAGGTGCCGGGGCTCGCGGAGCCTGGGTCCGACGAGGCTGGCTTGGGCGAATTTGGGCCCGACGAGCTAGGCTCGCCCGTAGCGTATTGCGAGACCGACTGCATCGACCACTCCAGAGTATGCCCGGTCACGTTCTTCATCGAGGCGTGAAAGTGGATGCGCGGACTATCGGCATCCAGGCGAATGGTGCGAACAAATTGAATCCCGGTCTGGGGATCGGCCGGGCCTGTGAGTTCGATTTCGCAATGTTGCCCTTCCGAAAGTTTTCGAAAGGAAAATGGCCCGTCGTCCAACACGTCTGAATCACCCACCCAATGTTGTTCATCGTTGTTTCCCTCGGGCAAGAGCCAGAGCTTGTCGCCGCCGTAGTTGAACCACTGGCCTGAGTTCGGCGGCAGATACTTGCCGGCCAGCTCGGGATTCACGAACAGATAGGGATGTCCGGCGAAACTCACCTGCATGAGTCTCCCGCCATTCTGTGGCACCACGATCAACTGTACCCATCGATTGGAGAGTTGTTCCGCGTGCCAGCCCTGGTAGTCCACGGCTTCGACACGACATTCTGCACTCTTCATCGCAGTCTGACTGTTCGCCTCGACGGCGGTCACCGTCAGGCCGATCGCGCCAACAAGAAATGACAGGGCCAGACGTGGCAGCCGGTTCACCCGTGGAAGATGCAGTGTCATGATCGCGCCTTTCAGAAATTCATGGTCGGGAACAAGCTGCCAGCACCCTGCAAACCCCTCGCCCGCCCAAACGGAATGAAACCCAATAAAACGAAAGATTTCGATTTGCGTCAAGCATAATCTGTGTTATACCCGACTTCGCGATGGAGCGTGACCGTTAGCAAGTCATCAAGGAGATATCGTAATGCGAATCCGGAATGCCAGCCGGCGATCGTTCGTGAAACTGTTGGCGGCCGCCCCTCTGCTGAGCCAGATCGCGGCACGCAGCCTTTACGCGCAAGCCGCCTCCGCCATCGGAAAAGATCCGCGCCAGAATGTATACACCCGGCTCGGGGTGAAAACCGTCATCAATTGTCGGGGCACGTGGACCTATCTGAGCGGATCCCTCGAATTTCCCGAAGTTCGCCAGGCGCAACTGGAAGCGTCGGAATATTTTGTCAACATGCTGGACCTGCAGCGCGCGGTGGGCAGGCGTTTGTCGGAATTGACTGGCGCCGAGTCGGGCATCATCACTTCCGGTTCGGCAGGTGCAATGGCAGCAGCCACGGCGGGATGTATGGCTGGCACCGATGACAAATATATCTGGCAACTTCCCGATACCACCGGACTGAAACATGAAGTCGCCATGGTAGGAGGCCGCAGCGCTTTCGACAGCGCCATCCGGCTCACTGGCGCCAAGCTGGTTCTCACCTATTCGCCCGAAGAACTCACCAACGCCATCAACGAAAACACCGCGATGATCTACACCACGGATCTGGGTGAAAAACTGCAAAAAGTATTGACGATCGCCAAAGACCGCAAGATTCCCATGTTGCTGGATGACGCCGCGGGCATACCGCCCGCCGACAACGCCAGGCTCTATGCCCGGATGGGGATCGACCTCTATTGCTTCTCGGGCGGCAAGGGCCTCTGCGGACCGCAATGCAGCGGTTTGCTTCTGGGCCGCAAGGATCTGATCGAAGCGGCGCTGCTGAATTCCAGCCCGCGCGAGGGAGCGGTTTGCCGCCCAATGAAAGTTGGGAAAGAAGAAGTCATCGGCTGCCTCACGGCGCTCGAAACCTGGCTAAATCTGGACGAGAAAAAACTCTACGACGAATGGAACGGCCGCGTGGATCGCATTCGCAAGCTGGTGGAGACGGTCCCCGGCGTGAAGACCGACACCTACGTTCCCGACGATGGAAACCGCTATCCCACGCTAAAGATCTCATGGGATCAGCAGGCCTGGCGATACAGCATTTCCGATTGCGTGCAGGAGTTGCGCGCGGGTGACCCCGTCATCGAGGTGCTTGGAGCAGACAATCCCAGCCTGGTTCGGGCGGTTCGCGAGGGTCAGCCGAATCGAAAGGAGCGCAAGGGGCCCAACCACATCGAGTTGGTTTCCATGACCATCAAGCCCGGAGAAGAAATCATCGTCGGACAGAGATTGCGCGCCATTCTGGGCGCTGCCCAGAAGAAGTCTGCGGCGTAGAAGGGAGCCTGCCGTTTTGAAAACGATTCATCGAAAGGTACATGTGCGCTTGCTGGTTGGGTTCGCACTCTCGTTAGCGCTCGTAGCTCAGAACGTTGCAGCGCAGGCGCCCGCGGCTCAGGCGCAGGTGCGAGCCGTCGCGCCCGTGCCGGCGTCCGCTCAAGCGAATCGTTTCTACTCGCCCGGTGTGGATGCCGGAGACTATCTCTATATCTCCGGACAGGGCTCACGTCGGCCGGACGGCAGTTCCCCCGCCACCTTTGAGGCTCAGGTTCGCCAGGCGCTGGATAACGTCAAGGCGATCGTCGAATCCGCCGGCTTGACCAAGGAGCACGTCGTCTACACCCAGGTCTATCTGCAGGACATCAGCAAGTACGCTGAAATGAATAAAGTCTTCGCCGAATATTTCGCGAAGACTCCGCCGGCCCGCGCGGTGCTGGGCATTGCCGGCATTCCCGACCCGCCCGTACAGATCAGCGCTGTCGCGGTGCGCAGTTTAGCGGACAAGCGTGCCATCTACCCCCCGAACCACAAATCAGAGGACCCTGCATCGCCGGGCATTCTCACTCACGACCGGCTTTTTATTTCCAGCATGCCGGGCAGCGATCCGGTGAGCGGCAAGGTTCCGGATGATCCAGCTGCGCAAGTCGATCTGGCGCTCGACCGTGTGGAGGCAGTCGCGAAGGCCGCGGGCCTCGAGCTGAGCAACATGGTCTTCGTCAATCCTTACCTGACGGGCGAGATTCCGATGCGGATCATGAATCAGCATTACGCCCGGCGGTTCGAGTTCGGCAACACCCCGGCGCGAGCCACGATCGATGTGACCAGTCTGCCCGGTGGCGCCCACATCGAGTACACCGGCGTGGCCGTGCGTGACCTCAAGCAGCGCAGAGCCGTCCGTCCCAAGAACATGTCGCCCAGCCCCACCGCCAGCCCCTGCGTTTTTGCCGGCGACACTTTATATTGCTCCGCCAAGAGCGGCTTTATTCCGGGACCGCACGGCGGAGTCTATGCCGCGACCACGCAACATCAGCTCCGGCAAACCATGCGGAATCTTCTCGACAACCTCGAAGAAGCTGAGATGAACTTTACCCAGGTCGTGGACACCAATGTCTACCTTGACGATATGTCGGACCTGGCAGCGTTTGACGAGGTCTACGCGCAGTATTTTGGCTCGATCCTGCCGGCGCGAGCCACCATTCAACAAATCGCACCCACCGAGCGCAAAGCGGATAAAGAAGACCACTACCCCGACCTGGAACAGGTATCGCTGATCGCCGTGCGAAGCCCAGCCAGTCACTGAAACTGCGAAAGACGGAAACTGCTGCCGGGGGTGATACCTGCTCCTTCCCGGACTGAGATCGGCCCAGACTGAGATCGGCTTGTCGCAAGATAGAATCAATGTCATTGAGATTGATCACGCAGTGACTGCGAGGACGGTGTGCTCCTTGCGTCAGTGCGGAGGCTTGCAAAATAGGTCAGAGTTCGTTCCATCACGATTGTGCGGAGGAGTCCCTGTCCATACCCATTGAAGATTACGCGATGATCGGTGACTGCCACACAGCCGCCTTGGTCTCGCGACAGGGTTCGATCGATTGGCTGTGTCTTCCGCACTTCGATTCGGGCGCCTGTTTTGCGGCGCTGCTCGGAACCGCCGCACACGGGTATTGGTCGATCGCACCGGACGGGCCGATCCGAAGCATTCGCCGCCGGTATAGAGACGGAACTCTGATTCTGGAGACGGAATTTGAAACCGAGAGCGGATCGGCAAAGCTCATCGATTGCATGATGCCGCGCCAGGAGATGCCGGAGCTCCTGCGCGTCGTCGTTGGCACCCGAGGGCAGGTCCGGATGAAGTTGGAACTGGTGATTCGATTCGACTACGGGTCGGTAGTGCCCTGGGTTCGGCGGATTGAAAATGGGATTTCCGCCATTGCCGGTCCAGACATGCTCCGGCTGCGGGCGGATGTACCGCTTCACAGTGAAAACCTGAAGACCGAGGCGGAGTTCAGCATTGCGGAAGGACAAAAAGTTGCGTTCGATCTCACCTGGTATCCGTCGCATCAGCACGAACCTGCGCCGGTGAACATTGACGACGCGATTCAGAACACAGAAAAGTGGTGGCGAGAGTGGTCCGATCGCTGTGCTTATCAGGGTGAATGGCGGGACGCAGTGCTACGCTCGCTCATCACGCTAAAGGCCCTGACATTTCTGCCCACGGGCGGGATCGTAGCATCGCCGACAACTTCATTGCCTGAGCTGTTGGGGGGCGTGCGGAATTGGGACTACCGTTTTTGCTGGGTGCGAGATGCGACTCTGACCCTGCAAGCGCTGCTCAATGCTGGATACTTAGAAGAAGCGCGAGAGTGGCGCGAATGGCTATTGCGCGCCGTCGCCGGCAGCCCTTCTGAACTTAGTATCCTTTATGGCATTCGGGGCGAACGCAGGCTCACGGAACTGGAACTGCCGTGGTTGCCGGGATATGAAAAATCTGTCCCCGTCCGAACCGGGAATGCTGCTTACCAGCAATATCAACTGGATATTTTTGGAGAGGTGGCCAACACCCTTTTTCAGGCGCACGAAGCCGGGCTGGGACCGCCACGGCATGCGCGACAGGAAGTCGCCCTGGCGATGTTGGAATTCCTGGAGACGGGCTGGGAGCAGCCCGATGAGGGCATTTGGGAGATGCGCGGTCCGCGGAGGCATTTCGTCCACTCCAAGGTGATGGCGTGGGTCGCGGTCGATCGCCTGATCAAAATGGCGGAACTGGGCCGGTTCACCGTAGATATTTCCAGATGGAAAAAACTTCGTGATGCCATCCACGAGCAGGTTTGCCGCCAGGGTTTCGATGCCAACATGAATTCCTTTGTGCAGTATTACGGAGGCAAACACCTCGACGCCAGCATCCTGATGATGCCGCTGGTTGGCTTTCTTCCCCCCGATGATGCACGTGTAATCGGCACGGTGAAAGCCGTCGAAACCCATCTCGTCGAAAATGGCTTTGTCGGGCGCTACACGCAAGATCCCGCCGTAGACGGTATGCCCCATGGTGAAGGAACGTTTCTGGCCTGCTCCTTCTGGCTGGCGGACAATTACGAGTTACAGGGCCGCCACGCAGAGGCCGTGGCGCTTTTCGAACGACTGTTGGACGTTCGCAATGATGTCGGTCTTCTATCCGAAGAATATGATGCCCTGGCAAAGCGCCAACTCGGTAATTTTCCTCAGGCGTTCTCCCATGTTGGTTTGGTAAACACCGCCTTCAATCTGATACGCCGACGAATCCCACCTGATGGAAAAGTGAACTCGTGATTTACACGTACTCCCGCTCCATCCTCCGAATCGCTCGATACCGCGCAAACACTTTCTTGTCGTTTTCCAGTCCGAGCGCCGAGCGGATCGAGCTTCCCCGGAAGGTGTGAGCAAGCATCTTCCATCCCTGGAACATCACGAACCCGGGGTCATGCATGAGCGCAGCCGGGATGTGGTGAACCTTCATCCAGCGCTCGGCCTTCCAGCGCATGAACTCCACTTCCTCGGCCGGCATATGCTCGGTTCGCACCACCGCCGTGGTGCCGTCGTATTCCTCCAAGCGCTCATTCATGATCAACCCCTGATCCCGAAAATCTTTCGTCATGGGCGTGCGCGGATAAGGCGTCGGGTGTTGAATGTAGGGCCAGTCCACATAGCGGCGGGCAAATTCGAGGTTCGCTTCGATCGACTCGCGCGTGTCGCCAGGACTACCAACGATTAATCCCCCGACCACAAACATCTGGTTGCGGTGAACGTAATCGATGGCTTTGAGCGTAGCGTTTCCGGTGTTTTGGCCGTTGGTACGCTCGGTATTCTTGGCGGAGGCCTTCAGGAATTCCAGGTCGCTTTCGAGGATGTTCTCAATCCCCAGAAAAACATAGCGGAATCCGGCTCGCCGCATGAGCGGGGCGAGGGTTTCGCCGTGATTCGCGATCGCCGAGGTCATGGCCTGCACGAAGTAATCAAGCTTGTGCAGTCCGGCCGCGATAATGGCCTCGCACAAGGCCTCGAAGCGCCGCACGTTCAGCGTAATGTTGTCGTCGACCAGAAAAATGGTTCGCGCGCCGTGGTCGCGAGCATCGCGAATGTCCGCCAGCACTCGATCGAACGAGTAAGTGTGGAAATTGCGTCCTCTCATCTCGATGATCGAACAGAAGCTGCAATCGTAGGTGCAGCCGCGCGAGGTCTCGATTACGTCCACCTGCCGGCCGAGCAACGTGTATCCCTGGAGCACGCGCGCATCGCGATTCGGCGGGCGGATTTCGCTGTCTTCGAGCCGGTGCGGTAAGCGGTCGAGGTTGTGCACCCAACGCTCGCCGTTTCGGTAGGAGAGGCCGCCGATCTGGTCGACACCGCATCTCTGCTCGATGGCGCGCAGCAATTCGCGGAACGTGACTTCTCCCTCGCTGCGCACAAGATAGTCGACGCCCATCTCCGCGTAAGCTTCCGGAGCAAGGCTGGGGTCGTATCCTCCCACCACGATCTTCACTCCCGGCCGGAGACCGCGCACCAGGTCGATAATGCGGCCGGCAGTGCGGCGCTGAAACGTCATGATGGAGAGTCCGACAACTTCCGGATCGAGTTCGCGAACCAGCCGGGTGACAGTCTCGCGAACCTGGCGATGAACCAGGATTAAATCAGCCACCGCCACGCGGTGCTGCGGATCAATGTTGCCCGCCAGTGAAGTGAGCGCCCCATTGGGCATACGAATCCCGACCGGTGGCATATGCTCGAAGGAATCCGGCATGGAAAGTAACAGGACGTTCATCAGGAACCTGTCCCTTTCGCTTCGATGTAACCGCGCGGGTACCAGCCAACCAAGAGGGAAGCGACTGGCGGAATTGTACCGTGCTGGCAACCAAAATGCCGACCGAATCTCCAGAACGCCGACTACATCAAAGAGCTAGGACTCGGAGGACTTCCTCGGATAACTTCCTCGGAGAACTTCTAAAGCCCGGAGAAATATTCGTCCGTAGAGTGGAGCGTGCCGGCCAGCCCGTAGAGGACGATGAAGTGGGCTGCCGCCGGCTGCAATTTCAAGTATCATTTCAGCAGATTGGCACTGTACCGCCGGCCAGTGGCCGCGAACCGTGACGAATCCTTTGGGGGCAGCATGGCCATCAAGTTTTTGCAAACCGCGGACCGAAGCGACGATTCCTTGCGCTTCCAACTGATCGAGCGCTTGAAAGTTTATCTATTCGGGACGATCGTGCTATTTGCCTCCTTCGGGATGGGGGAAGCGGTCTACCGAGTTTTGTTCTCGGAATTTGACGGCGCCAAGGATCGCATTCCGATCGAAGCTTTGTTCGGCCTGGTTTTTGCCTGGCTGGCCACCAAGTTCGTCGGGGATGTTTACCGAAACCGCAAGGAGAGGCGCGCCCGGCTTAACTTCATTTGGGACCGCAATCATCAGATCCGCGGCGCCCTGGAAGGAATTGCTCCCACCGCCCACCCTGCGAAAAATCAGCAGTCGATTCGAGTCATCCGTGAAGAGGTGGACCGGATCGAGTGGGCATTGAAGGAGATCTTGCCGCGCTAAGGCTGCAACTTTCCAGCTCTTTGATCCCTGCCTGAACTTCATCCAGCCAGCGTGGGATGTATCGGTCCTTCGGCTGTGCTCGGCCCCAATGCTCCGGCAATTCCTGCGCGCCTTGAAAGTTCGCGCGCCCGCTCGGGGCGATGCGAGATCGGTTTCAATTCTCCCGTACATCATGAGAGCCCGGTCGTGCGAAGCGCCATTTTCGAGGGAGTCCGGATTGTGCGCAGTCGCGTCACTGTACAGCCAGTGGGCCCGCCGCTCAAACGCCACGGCCGCTTGTGACGCACGCATAAAGTAAAGCCCGCCAGGCTGACTACAGAGTGGCTATGTGAATTCACCGGAGAATGGCTATTGTGAACGACCGGGACTTCGCTTTAGTCTCTTTCGATCTGAGACCAGATTCCTCGCTGGTGCCGAAGCGCCCGCGCACTTAGGACGAGATGACACGAATCTATCTGGGACGTCACATGTATGGCGCGGCTGCCATCGTTTTTGGCGTCATCACTTTCCTGTGGCATGACTTCAACACCTGGCAACAGATTCGCGTCCTCGGAAACGTTCCTCATCGCGAGATTCTTGTATACGCTGCGGCGGCGATCGAACTCTTAGGGGGCATAGCGATTCAGTGGCCCAGAACGGCGCGAGCCGGCGCTTTCGCGCTGGGCGCCATCTATCTTATGTTTGCGTTGCTCTGGGTGCCCTACATCGTAGCCACGCCGCAGATTTATGATCCGTGGGGCAACTTTTTTGAGCAATTTTCTCTGGTCTCAGGGGCCCTGATCGTCTATGGGACGATCGTCTACGCGCCGGTTGGTCAGCCCAATTCGGCACGACCGGCAAGCGCGGCCCGGATCGGGTACGTTTGTTTTGGAGTCTGTGTCGTTTCGTTCACCCTCGAGCAACTCATCTATCTTTCTGGAACGGCAGCGTTCGTTCCCAAGTGGGTTCCGCCGGGACAGATGTTCTGGGCGATGGCCACCACGGTTGGGCTGGCGCTCGCGGCCATTGCACTGCTTTCCGGACGTTCGGCTCTTGTAGCGTCGCGATTACTCACGGCCATGCTGATCGGCTTCGGGTTGCTGGTATGGCTGCCAGCGCTTTTCGCTGATCCTCATAAGCTGTTCAGTTGGGCCGGCAATGCTCAGAATCTAGCGATAACGGGAGCGGCGTGGATTGTCTCCGATTTTCTCAGCCAATATCGCTCCGCCTCGACTGCCACTTCGTGAGACCCGCAGTGGTTGCAGGGTTACGACTTTTTCGTTTTTGACGGCCGCTTCCCTTTCTCGTCTTTGCAGTGATATGATTCCGGTCCACCCCCCAGGGCAGAGACCGCTGCCCAAGTACTCGTTTCCCCGCGGACGCTACCGAATGGACGCTGCGGAAACAGACGGCCACTAAATCCAAATGCCATTTGCCGCGAGCCAAGCGCCTTGGCTACGGCGCCGTGAGAGCACTGGGAGGTTCCGATGCGCACCGATTCCAAGAAGGTATTCACAGCCGTACTCGCGTCGCTTATGGCCCTTGCCTCGGCGACATACGCTCACGCCAGCAACTTCACCGTCGGCGGCACCATCTCAGGCTTGAGCAGCGGCGCTTCGGTGACCTTGCTCGACAACGGGGGCGATGCGTACAAGGCGACGGCCAACGGAAAATTCACCTTTACGACATCCTTGGCCACCGGCGCCACCTACAGCGTCACTGTGGGCACACAGCCCACGGGCGAGACCTGCACAGTGACTCTTGGTTCGGGAACGGTGGGGACAGCAAACGTGACCACGGTCAAAGTCACATGCAAGGCCTACACCGTCGGCGGCATAGTCTCGGGCTTGCTCACCGGCGCCTCGGTGACCTTACTCGATAACGGTGGAGATGCGTACAAGGCGACGGCCAACGGCAAATTCACCTTTTCAACCGGTTTTGCCAGCGGCGCCACCTACGATGTGACCGTGGGCACGCAGCCTGCGGGTGAGACCTGCACGGTAACCCTCGGTTCGGGTACCGTGGGCACAAAAAACGTGACCACGGTCAAAGTCACATGCAAGGCCTACACCATCGGCGGGATAGTCTCGGGCTTGCTCACCGGCGCCTCGGTGACCTTGCTCGATAACGGCGGCGATGCGTACAAGGCGACGGCCAACGGCAAATTCACCTTTTCAACCGGTTTTGCCAGTGGCGCCACCTACGATGTGACCGTGGGCACACAGCCTTCGGGTGAGACCTGCACGGTAACCCTTGGTTCGGGAACCGTGGGCACAAAAAACGTGACCACGGTCAAAGTCACGTGCAAGGCCTACACCATCGGCGGCACAGTCTCGGGCTTGCTCACCGGCGCCTCGGTGACCTTGCTCGATCACGGCGGCGATGCGTACAAGGCGACAGCCAACGGCAAATTCACCTTTTCAACCGGTTTGGCTAGCGGCGCCACCTACGATGTGACCGTGGGCACGCAGCCTGCGGGTGAGACCTGCACGGTGACCGGCGGCTCGGGCACGGTGGGCACAAAAGACGTCATCACGGTCAAAGTCACATGCAAGGCATCCACAACGACTTTCAGCATCGGCGGCACGGTCTCGGGGTTGAACAGCAGCACGTCGGTGACCCTGCTGGATAACGGCGGCAATTCGCTTCCGGTGACGGCCAACGGCGCATTCACCTTTACCACCAAGCTCGCGAGCGGCGCGACCTATAAGGTCACCGTGGGCACGCAGCCGACGGGCGAGACCTGCACGGTCACGAACGGTTCGGGCACGGTGGGCTCGGCCAATGTGACTAACGTGGCCGTCGCCTGCGCGGCGTCCGGGACTTTCAGCATCGGCGGCACGGTCTCGGGATTGAACAGCAGCACGTCGGTGACCCTGCTGGATAACGGCGGCAATTCGCTTCCGGTGACGGCCAACGGCGCATTCACCTTTACCACCAAGCTGGCCAGCGGCGCGACCTATAAGGTCACCGTGGGCACGCAGCCCACAGGCGAGACCTGCACGATCACGAACGGTTCGGGCACGGTGGGCTCGGCCAATGTGACTAACGTGGCCGTCGCCTGCGCCGCGTCCGGGACTTTCAGCATCGGCGGCACGGTCTCGGGATTGAACAGCAGCACGTCGGTGACCCTGCTGGATAACGGTGGCAATTCGCTTCCGGTGACGGCCAACGGCGCATTCACCTTTACGACCAAGCTGGCCAGCGGCGCGACCTATAAGGTCACCGTGGGCACGCAGCCCACAGGCGAGACCTGCACGGTCACGAACGGTTCGGGCACAGTGGGCTCGGCCAATGTGACCAACATCGCGGTGGCGTGCTCTTCCGGCGGCGGCGGTGGCGGCGCCTACTGGATCCCCTATTCCGCTACTCCGGTCCCCTCGGCAACTCCGCCCGGAAGTACCGGCCTGTTCCTCATCCCCTCGGACAAGCTGTCCTCGTCCCCCGCTCCAACTTTTATCACCACCGACACGACCCAGCTTCTCGCCATTGGAACGCAAATCTCCGTGAACAGCGGAGTCGTCACGTACTTGCCTCAGGTCATGATGTATGCCGACACCAACTCCGCCGGAACCACCAAGATCTACGGCCTAACACTCGCCGGCACGTCGAGCGTCCCGACGCCGACCCAGATCAGCAACCTGGCGTTGCCTTCGGGCCAGCAGATTTGCGGCAGCTCCGACTCGGAGACCGACGTCACCAATCCGGATTCGGTGTTCGTGGTCATCCAGGTTGGGACTGCGGAGCAGTGCATCTCCACCGGGGGCACCTACGAGGTCGTCCATTACACCGATTCAGCAACGACGGCCCCCGTGGTCGTGAGTCTGAACACAACTGAGATGAATGGGATTTACCAGAACGGCAAACTCGTCGGGTTGCTGCTGTTCGATTCAGCCACCAAGTCCCTTGACCTCTATGCCGACGATACTTTCACGTCTCCCACGCAATTGATCACGGGTTTAAGCAACACCAACTATGTTTCGGGGGTCTTGGACGAGGCCACCTTAAGCACGACAGGAATTTTCGAGTCGGCGACAACCACCGGAGGCTCGACTTTCCTGTACCGCATCGACGGTTCCACGTTAGTGGCCACTTCGATCCAGAACGTGTTGACCGGGAGCATCAGCACCGCGACCCAGGACGACACAAACCTCTACTATATGGTCCTTACCAGCGGCGCCAGCTCTACGACCGCGACGTTCAATCAGGTTGCGCTCACAGGAGGAACTCCCAAGCTCCTCTACACTTCGCCAGCCTTCGTACCGGAGGGCACGTCTGGACTGGCGGGCTATCAGTTGATCGGCAGCAATGACTCGGTGGTTGCTTTCGAATTCTATTCTGAACCGACCACCAGCGGTTCCCTGGACCCAACCAAGGCCACGGCAACGCTTTATAGTGTGCCGGTTGGAGAAACCACCACCACGCCGACCACGCTTGCGAACTACCCGGCTGGCAACACGCTGGTAGGAGTCTTTTTGGCTGCGCCCAGCGGCAGTGGCGTTTCTGGCAATGTATTGTTCGCGGGGGTGCGGAACGCAACCGGTTCGATTACGACCCCCACCATCGCTTACTCGGCGGTCTCGATACCGCTCAACGGCGGTACCGCTCCGGCTGCGATCAAGAATTCCCTTTATGCGCCTTTGGCTGTGATCACGGCACAGCTTACCTACAACGTATGGCAAGTGACCGGCATTACCGACACAGATGGCGGCTACGGTGGCGGCACCGCCAACACGGTGAATGTGAGCACGCTGGCCGATACTCCGTTGACCACCACCGGCGGCGGAGACTATGTGTTTCAGGCGGGCTTCGTCGGAGGACTCGAGGCGCTCTCAAGCAATAACATTGCCGTGGGCATCTTCGAGAATGAGCCCGCAGTCGTTTCCGGCGCTAAGTTGCAGCAGATTGGCGTTGCGGCGGATTTAACCAAGAGTTTCCTCTACCCGATCGTACTGACGAATACTTATGTGACACCGTACTAAGCAGGCAGATAGACGGACGCGAAAGGCTAAAGCCATCGGCGCAGAATCCACGTCGGCGCTGACTATCTTGCTAGCTCTACCTTCCTGGCGATGGTTGCCGAGCTCCGGGTTACCTCCGCAGCTCGGTCCATCGCTTCGTTCACCGTGAAACTCGTCTTACTGATGGCGCTGCCTCCCTTGGTCGTAACCTCAATCATTTTGTGCGCGGCGTCTGGGACGAATGCGGATTCGAGTACACTTGCAAATCGAACCCTCGTCAACCAGGAGGCCACAACCATGCCAGGGGATACGGATAAAGAACTGAAAGATGTTTCGCGACGAAGTTTCATCCAGCGCACTGCCCTGGGCGGTGCGGGACTTCTGATGGCTAAGGACGTTTTGGGTTCTGAACTCTCGGCCAGCGCGCCCAAGAGCGCGAACCAGACTGCGAACAAGAGTGCGAACGCTGCAATGACGATGATCGGCGTCCCCTTCGAAGCCCGGGAACAGGTGCGGCTGGGAATCATCGGGGTCGGAGGGCGCGGCACCAACTTGCTGGAGGATTTGCTGGCCATCGAGAAAGTTGAGATCAAGGCGATCTGCGATCTGGTGCCGGAAAAGGTGGCGCGGGCGCAGCAGGCGGTGACCAAGACCGGCCAGCCGGAGCCCGCCGGATTCAGCAAGGGCGAATGGGATTTCAAGAATCTGACTGAGCTCGATCTCGACATGGTCTATATCGCGACCCCGTGGAACTGGCACGTTCCGATGGCCGTCGCGGCCATGAAGAATGGCAAGCATGCGGCCGTCGAAGTGCCGGCCTGCACGACCCTGCAGGAGTGCTGGGAGATCGTCGATACTTCCGAGGCTACGCGCAAGCATTGCGTCATTCTCGAGAACTGCTGTTACGGCTCGAACGAGATGATGGTCCTTGGCATGGTGCGGGATGGAGTCTTCGGCGAAATCACGCATGGCGAGGCGGCTTACCTGCACGACTTGCGCACTATTTTGACCTCCAGCGAAGGCGAGGGCCAGTGGCGCCGCTTTCCCCATGTGCAGCGCAACGGCAATCTGTATCCCACGCACGGATTGGGCCCGGTGGCCCATTACATGGATATCCATCGCGGCGACCGCTTCGACTATATGGTTTCGGTGAGTTCGGCCGAGGCCTCGCTGAGCGCTTATGTGAAAGCGAACTTCCCTGACGGCGATCCGAAGCGCGCCGAAAAATACATCTGTGGCGACATGAATACCAGCATCATAAAAACTGCGAAGGGCCGCACCATTCTTCTGCAGCATGACGTCGTGAACCCACGACCTTACAGCCGCCTCAACTCGATCGCAGGGACGAAGGGTATCTTCGCCGACTACCCGCCGCGCGTTTTTGTCGATGGCGCAAAACAGGCCGATGGTTCCGGTCACGAGGATTGGCAGAACCTCGACGCCTTTCGCGACAAGTACGAACACGCCCTCTGGAAGACAACCGGAGAACTTGCGCGTAAGATGGGCGGCCATGGCGGAATGGATTACGTCATGAATTACCGGCTGATGGCTTGCCTGAAAAAGGGTCTGGTGCCCGACATCAATTGCTACGATGCCGCCGCCTGGAGCGCGCCGGTTCCATTGAGTGAAGCATCGGTAGCACAGAGCGGCGCTCCGCAGAAATTTCCGGACTTCACCCGCGGGAAGTGGAGCGCCAACGCGGACGCTCCCGGTTTTGCGGTTCAGACCTAAGCATGCTTCGCTCAGTTGGTCCTAGGAGCCATTTATGATCGAAAGCCCGCAGGTGGGAAGTCCCGTAGAAAGTCCCGCTTTAGAGCTGCCGGTAGCAGAGCCTGTCCGCAAGCCGGAAGGCGCGACCCGCGTGGTTTCGCTGGATGTGCTCCGCGGAACTGTGATGTTCCTGATGCTCGCGGAGGCGATGCATTTACATGCGGTGGCGAGCGGGTTTCCACACAGTTTGTTCTGGAGGATCATCGGCTTCAATACCGATCACGTGGACTGGCAGGGTTGCTCGCTGCATGACCTGATCCAGCCTGCCTTTTCTTTTCTGGTGGGCGCGGCGCTGCCGTTTTCGATCGCCAGCCGGAAATTGAAGGGACAAACCTTCGGTCCCATGCTGGGGCATGCCATCCGGCGCGCCTTCATTCTGATCTTTTTGGGAATTTTTCTCCGGTCCCTGTTGTCTCCTCAGACCTACTGGACCTTTGAAGACACGCTCACCCAGATTGGTTTGGGGTACGTATTCCTGTTCCTGCTGGGATTCGCGCGGGTGCGGACCCAGGTGGCGACGCTGGTGCTGATCCTGATCTTTTTTTGGGTAGCGTTCGCGCTTTATCCAGCGTCAGGTCCGGGGTTCGACTACGCCAGGGTCGGAGTTCCAGCCGATTGGACTCACAACTACACGGGATTTCTTTCTCACTGGAACAAGAACTCCAATCTGTCGTGGGCCTTCGATGTCTGGTTCCTGAACCTATTTCCGCGCGAGCACCCGTTTGTGTTCAATGAGGGTGGTTGGTCCACGCTGAGTTTCATTCCAACGCTGGGAACCATGATTATGGGGCTGCTGACGGGAGAATGGCTCAAGGGCAAAGGATCGAAGGAACAGAAATTGCGCGGGCTGGTAATCGCCGGAGCAGGCCTGGTGCTGCTCGGACTGCTGTGCCAATGGGCCGGCATTTGCCCCATCGTGAAAAGGGTCTGGACCTCGTCCTACACCCTGTACAGCGGAGGCCTGGTGATCCTGATGCTGGCCGGCTTCTACGCGCTGGTGGAATGGAAAGGCTGGCAGCGCTGGGCGTTCCCGCTGCTGGTGATTGGAATGAACTCGATTGCGGTTTACGTGATGAGTTGGACCATGGAGCCCTTCGTCCGCGGCGCCGTCGACCGCCACTTTGGATGGGCGCTGTCGCACTTGACCGGACCGACCTTCCAGCCCGTAGTTCAGGGTTTTGCCGTGGTCTTCGTGTTTTGGCTCATCCTGTTCTGGATGTATCGCCGCAAGATTTTCTTAAGGATCTGAGCGAGCAGAAGCAAAGCTGACAGCAACAATTCTCACGCTCGAAAGCGTTCCGGCTCGTGCTCCGGGAAGAACTTGCAAACCCTCCCCGCGCTCAGGATGCATCTGTTCGCAATCTCGCAGTTCTTGCAAGAAGATTTCTGGGCGTGAGGCCGATTTCCCCGCAGTTTGCGGTTTGGATGGTAGAAGCGGGTTCGGGTCGTCCTCCCGGGGGGATCGGCTGGAGTTGCAGCCAGAGAAGGAGCGGCGCCCCGGCCTCTTCTGTGTCCTGCGACATCAGAAGGATGTATGCCGCCGTTGACAGGTTTTGGTGGTTGGCTTGCTCTCACCCGACAAAAACGGCTATTCGCAGCGGAGCGCCACCATGGGATCGACCTTCGAGGCGCGGCGAGCTGGCAGGTAGTTCGCGAGGAACGCCACCGTCCCGAGCAGGGCGGCAACGCCTGCGAAAGTCAGAGGGTCGGTTGCCGTAATCCCAAACAGCATTCCCGAAATCAGCCGCGTCATTGCGAGCGAAAGCACGGCCCCTGCGGCGATCCCCATGAGGGCGAGTACCATGCCCTGCTTTACTACGAGCGCGAGCACGTCAGGACGCCGAGCCCCCAAAGCCATGCGGATGCCGATTTCGTGAGTGCGTTGTGCGACTGAATAAGACATGACACCGTAGAGTCCGATGGCCGCAAGCAGCATGGCCACCCCTGCAAACATGGTGAGCAGTAACATGCTGAACTTCCTCCGCTGAACGGAGTTGGCGATCAGATCCTGCATGGTACGAACGTTGGCGAGAGGTACATCTTTATTCACGCTCCAGACCACATTCTGCGCCGCCGAAGTCACGCTCGTGGGGTCAGAGGTTGCGCTCCGTATGGCCACGGACATCGACGGCCATTCGGCCTGGCCGAGTAACTGGTAAATCTCAGAGTGGGGAACAGCATCGAGCCCGACGTGCCGGACATTACCCACAACCCCGATGATCTGAAGCGTCAAATCGTCCGGGCCGAAATGGGTGATCTGTTTGCCAATTGGGTCCTGTCCAGGAAAAACATTGCGCGCCAGGGCATCGTTGACGATGGCTACATTCAGCGAGCTGCCGAGGTCGCTGTCGCTGAAGTTGCGGCCTTTCAGCAATGGGATCCGCAGGGTACGGAAGTAGTCCGGAGTGCTGACGCGAATGTCCGCATCGAAGCTCTTTTCGATTCCGGGGACGTAGAAGCTGCGTGAACTGTTGCCTCCAGAGAGCGGCAGCCGGCTGACAGCGCCTGCGGCCTGCACCCCTGGCAACCCCTGAAGCCGTTGCACAACCTGTAGGTAAAACGCGAGTTGGCGAACCCGATCGGCGGAGGACGGAAGGGCAAGGTTGAAGGTCAAGAGATGATCCGGATCGAAGCCGGGATTGACATCCATGAGTCGTGCAAAACTTTTGGCCAGCAGACCGGCTGCAACCAGCAGAACCAGTGAGAGTCCAACTTCGGCGATCACCAGAGTGGAACGGGTTCGCCCCCGGTTCGCTGTGCTCCCGCGTTCGCCTTCCTTGAGGAATTCGTTGGGGTTGGATCGCGATGCTTGCAGGGCGGGGATCAGGCCAATCCCAACTCCGGAGACAACCGAAGCCAGGAAACTGAAGGCCAACACTTCCCGGTTGATTCCAATCTGGTTGAACTCACGGATATCCGGAGGACTCAGTGCCAATAGCGCCGGAACGGCTAGGACTGCCAGCAAAAACCCGAGGACTCCTCCCAGCAACGCGAGCAGAACACTTTCGGTAAGCAACTGGCGAAGCAAACGCCGGCGGCTCGCTCCCAGAGCCGTTCGTATCGAGATCTCTTTGGCGCGCGCTGTGGCCCGTGCCAGGAGAAGGTTGGCAACGTTCGCGCACCCGATCAGAAGCACGATGACCACCGCAGCTAGCAGAACCAGCAGGACTGGACGGATGTCACCGACGATATACTCATGTAACGGTAGAAAACTCACGCCAACATCTCCGTTCGAATCCGGATATTGGCTCTCCAGGCGGCGGCCGATGGTCTCGAGCTCCGCGCGGGCCCGCTGCGCAGTCACTCCCGGCTTCAACCGAGCCCAGACATCAAGATAATTTCTGCCCCTGAATGGGCGTGGATCTTTGTCGGGCACCAGCGGATGAGTGGGCACTCCCCACGGCGAGGTCAGCCACAGATCGCCGTACTCATCGGGAGAAAAATTAGGCGGCATCACGCCGACAACGGTGTACTGCTCCCCATTGAGCCGGATGTCCCGGCCAACGATCGCGCGATCTGCAGCAAAATAGCGCTGCCACAAGCCGTAGCCGAGCACCACAACGTGATCGTTACCGGGCCGGGCGTCGCTCGCCTCCAAACCACGCCCGAGAATCGGATCCACTCCGAACAGAGGAAAGAAGCTTGGAGTGGTCATCGTGCCTTTGACCAGCTCCGGACGATCTCCCGTCGACAAGCTTCCTTGCCATCCGCGAGACGCCGCCATCTCGGCGAAGGCCTGATTTTCGGAGAGCTGGTTTTGTGAGACCCAATCCAGATAGTTGGCAGGAGAGGCGTCGTTGGTCGACAAGCCCTCGAACGTCTGCGAGACTCTTACAATTCGATCCGAATCTGGAAAGGGAAGCGGATGCAACAACACTTGATCGACCACGCTGAACACAGCAGTGTTGGCGCCGATGGCGAGGGCCAACGTCACGACCGCGACAACCGTGAACCCCGGGCTCTTGCGCAACTGGCGCAGAGCGTAGCGAAGGTCATGCAGCAGGCTGTTCATGGCTCGATCCTCGCATCATCGCCTAAGAGGCGTTGCGACTTAAGGCAAGACACGCAAACTTCGAACCATACTTCTGTCTATGCTAAGTCTATGACTCCAATGGGGGAAGCTGCTCTTTCGTTCGGAAGCTCGTGTCCTCATTGTGTCCACCCGTAAGTTTCGACGTCCGAAAGTGAACAGCGCAGCCCGGCTCCGCTATGATTCCGCGGATTACGGGGTAAAGCCGGAAGGGATCTTAGAGCAGCCCGAGCGTACCGGTTTCGGGACCAAAATCGCCGTTGGCGTTGGCGGAGACTACATTTTCGGTGCTCAGCGCTTCGTCGTCCGTTTCAGTGCTGTTCAGATCCCACTACGGCGACTTTGTTCACTCCGCTGCATGCCAGATACAGCCGCCGATCGGGAGTTGCCACCATATTGCGGACCACTCCGCCGCCGGATGGGATCGGCTTCGTACGGAAGCTCTCCGACTTGGGATCAAACCGGACCAGAGTATTGGGCTTCACCCCCGATTCGCTATACCAGACCTCGCCGTCGTTGGTGATCGCAATTCCATACGGTTCCGATTCCGGGCCGCCGGGTGACGACCATTCTTTCAGCAGCCTTCCTGCGGAAGGATCGAAATGTCCCAAATAGCCGCGCGCGAAGTCCGTGTAATAGATGGAGCCGTCCGGTGCCAGCGCAATCCGCCGCGGGCGCGCGCCTGCCGCAGGCAAGCTGTATTCGCGGATTCTCATGGTGCGCGGGTCAATCGTGCCCAGCTTGTTGGCGCCAAACTCGCAAAAGATGGGGGTGTTATTCGGCAGGATCACGATGCCGTAGGGCACCGCGTGCGGGGTAGGCAATTTCGTCAGGATCATCTTGCCGCTTTTTGGATCGAGACGTCCGATGTAGTCGGTCTCTTCGTTGGTGAACCACAGCATGCCATCGTGGTCGAATACGGGCGTGTGGGGGTCGATTTTGGTGCCATCGGCGGGGCGATATTCGGCGATCTCGCCGGTCGTCGGATCGAGTTTGCCGACGTAACCCGCGGAGATCGCGGTGAACCAGATGTTGCCCTGTTTATCGGCAACCAGCCCGTGCGGACCGGAGTTGGGTGTCTTCAAGGAATACTCCTTAAATCCTCCGGTCTTCGGATCGAGTCGCCCGAGCTTGTTCGCCCCCTGCCCGGTATACCAAAGCAGGCCGTCGGGCGAGAGTGCCGGATCGTGCGGCCGCGACTTCGGGGTCGGCACCTCGTATTCCTGGATCCGTACGTTCAGCACTCCCACCGTCGTGGAGCCAGCAAGCGTGGCGGCTAGCGTAAAAGTGCACAGCTTGAGTAAAGACATGGCGGCTCTCCTTCGCCGGAATTGTAGTCCTTGGTTGCAGTCCTTTCCCACTTCCTATCACCGTTCGCACGGTCCTGAAGAGCTGTGGTCGATGAACAGGGATAAGTGAAATCGCCAATCGTAGGCCAACGGAGAACGCGCTGCTATCATTTCCTCAGGGAATGCCATGGGAAGACTTTTTGTTGTCCTTGGGATCTCCATCGCCTTGGTTCTGTTTTTCCCTTCGCAGGCCGATGCGCAAGCGGACTCGAAGGCATTTCCCGGTTCAGAAGCTTCCGAGCCTGCCATGGTGGTTATACCCGCTTGCCCGATTGTCTCTGGTCCCGGAAAACAGGAACTGGAGATCGACTACTACCCTTCCCGACCGGGTGCGGCGATAAAAGATCCGCGCTTGCTGACTCTTCGGCTGGTGTTCGACAACCCCTACACTACCGACAACGACCGGACGGTGGCATTCGAGCGTCAGAATAATGGCAGTTGGAGGGCGATCGTGCCCCTTCGATGGCACAAGTACGCTATCTGGTACGTCCGGGACGACAGCACGGGACAGCGCGATGACAACAACGGTCAATATTGGGATCTGGTTTTTTGCGACGGAAGCGGGAAAAGGCTCAACGAAGGAATTCGCGACCAAGCTGAAGGGTACGCGGGAGCGATCTTCAGCGACGACCTCAAGCGTCCGACTGACGATGAGCGCGCGATCGCGATCCTCGCAGCCAATATCGATATCGCCGACGACGGGAGTTCGAGGTTGGTGTATGAGGAATGGGTCTTCAAATTTCGTCGCCAGAGCGACCGAAAGTCCGCCCCGCCAGAGTTGGTGCAAGAGATCGAGAGCGGATTGGCGTTGCACGTTGGCGCGGTCGGATATGTTCACGGAACCGCAGAGTTTCTTGTGAACTGGGAGCAGGCATTCCCGCCTGCGCTGGTTGAGAAAGCAGCGGCGCTTGCCGACCGAGTAGATCCGCACTCGCGGATGGTGAGTGATCTGGAAAGAGAACGTGCGGAACACCTCAAGGACCCGCAGGAGCGGGCGCAGGCGCTGGGGGAATGGCTCGCGAAGCATCCAGACGAACTCTTCTACGGCAACTATGTTCGAAAAGAGCGTTTAGAAATTTTCGGGGATCTTCTGGGCGACCTTGGCGCTGCTGAAGATTGTTTTCAAGACCTGGCGAAACGAACCCCTCACGAGGCTGATATCTATGCCACGATGGCGTCTGCTTACATTCGCGGTTTTGCCATAGGGCGACGGGTGAATCTCGATCAGGCCCTCACCTTGCTGGACAGGGCGGAAGCGAATCTTGAAGCAGTGGGATCACAATCGGAAACGGGTTATATCGTCACCTTGTATGGAGGAGAAGATATCGCTCAGAACAGAGCGATCCTGAACTTCTGGCGCGGCAGAGCCTTCTTGGACCGGCAAAAGTGGAAGGAAGCCGAGAACTTTCTGGGAAGATCAGCGCCAGTGCTGGATAGATCGCGGCAGGCATTGCACGCCTATCTTTTACTCGGCCGCACGCAGGAACAGCAGCAGGAATGGGAGAAAGCCAAGAACAGCTATCTTGAGGCGGCCCTGCGTTCGCCGGGGAGTATCGAGAAATTTGTGGAGCTTTCGCTGAAAACGGGAACGCCCAGCCGCGAGGCTGCCATGAAAGAGCTTGCTGGAGCGCAAAAGCGAAACTTTGATGCTGCTCATTACAAACCAGCTCTGGTAGATTTGCCGGCGCCCGATTTTACATTTACGACCGCAACTGGCGGAAAGATCACAACTTCCTCTCTGCACGGACAGACCGTAGTGCTGGACTTATGGGCCACGTGGTGCGGTCCTTGCGTCTCAGAACTGAGCGGTTTCGCGAAACTGAGGCAGGCACATCCGGAACTGAGGCTGTTGCTGGCCGCGATGGATTCGACGGTGCCTGAAATCGAAAAAGAGTTTCGGCAGAACGGGCTGTCGTCCGATGATATCGTTCTGGTCGATGATGGGAACGCAGCGAAGTTCGGACTCGGCGGTGTGCCGCAGACCTATGTAATCGATAAGAATGGGCACATTCGCACTGTGCACTACGGGGCTCTCCCGGACGTTGTGTCATTCATGGAATCTGACCTCACCGCTCTTGGAATTGCTCCGACTCGATGATTTCTCCCGCTGGGCGAAGGTGGCGAGCCGAGGCGATTGAACACGGTCGTTTTACAATGATCCAGGGCCTGGCAGGCGGAGCACTCGGCGAGGATCGTTTGGCCTGACGCTCGGTTTGCCCACGACAACGGCCTCCAGTGCCGCAGCAGTCGGAATAACGGTAAGCTCGGCTCGCGTGCAAGCTCGAATCACACGGGGACGGCAGCATTTTTGGAGTTCCAAGCCAGCCAACGTCGGAGTAAGACCATGGGCATCAGCAATCCCGAGATTCAAAAGAAGGTGTTCGGACCGAGATGGGAACACGAGATTGAAAAGCAAAGCTGGCCGTTCTGGAAAAGGCTCATGCACCGACTGCAGGCCTGTCCTATATGCAAGCCCAAATCACAAACTCGAAAACTTCGATGAGCGCTTCTATGGCTTGTTGACAGTTAGCGGTGATGTTCGACTGCAGAATGGCCCACTCGCCTGTGCACGTTCCTGACGATGGATTCGTCAGACGGAATCTCTTTGCTCAGCCTCGTCGCGCACCCTCAGGCTGCAGAGTGTGCAATGAGGAACGTAGGAGTGATTTGCTGCTGGTTCCAGGACCGGTTAAGGGTTAATTCGGTCCCGACGGAACGCTTTGCGGTTCCTGATGATCGTAGGCCACGTCATGGTGACGGTATTCATCTGTGCTCGTCTTCTGAGTGGGCCGATAGACGGTGCTCAGGATCAGCCTGTTTTTGTCTTGATCAAATGATCCGGAATAGTCGCTGTCTCCGAGGCTGAAGGTGATCGTCCCGTTTACAAACGTGTACTTTCCATATTCACGGTCCTTCTCGCGCGCATCGCATGATTTGCTGTATCGCGACAGGGCCTCATCATCCAGTTCAGTGGAAACATTCACGCTGCAGACTTGCCCATCCTTTCCAAAGCGCAAGATCGAATAGAAGTCGACGTCGTGGCCGCCCGAGGAAGTTGCTATGTCCTTGTGCACGAACACACCGGATGGTGCCGGCGAAGGCGCTGCCGGGGCTGCTGCGGGCGGCGCCGGCGCAGACATTCCCGACTCGGCAGGCTTTTCATTGCGGCAGCCCGCGATAGGCACGGAAACCGTCAGCAGGGCGACGGACACCGTCAAGTGGAGCCGATGTGCTCTAAACGACTCGCTCCAGATCATTCCCATTCACCTTCTGATGGTTTCCAAGTATAGCTGTGGCTACAATCCTATGGCGAGGCGGAACTCATGGCAATCCTAAAAGGTCTGAAGGTATCCAGCCTGAACACGGGGCGCTTGCCTTTGCGGTGTTAGGTCTGGTCTATCGGTCCATCGCAAACTGGTGCCTCTCAGAATAAGGGGCCGTAGGACGCCGCGCCACTATCTCGCCGATGTGGTATGACACAGCGCCACGCGGCTTGACTATCTTATTGATCTGCGAGAAGCTATCGCCGTTTGGGGTGCTGTCGAGCTCTGGCTGGCAAATCGGGGGGCGCGTGAGTTCGGCAATCTCGTCGCTTATTGTCGCAGCGGAACGAGGGGACCGGCCCGCCGCGGAAGCATTGTTCGCTGCCCTTTATTCCGAGTTGCATCGACTGGCCAAGCGTGAACTCGCGCGACGCGGGTTGGAGGTGAGCCTCAGCGCCACCACCCTCCTGCACGAAGCGTACCTGGATATGTCCGCACGCGACGGGCCGGCGTTTCCCGACGAGGCGCGATTCATGGGGTATGCGGCTCGGGTGATGCGAGGACTGATCATCGATCATGCCCGAGAACGGCACGCTCAGAAGCGCGGCGGCCTATTCGAGATAACTTCGCTGAACACCGAAGCGATGGAGAACGCGGTGGATCACCGAGAACTTGTCCAAATCAGCGAAACCTTGGACGAGCTTGGCAAAGTGGAGCCTGCTCTCGCCGAGGTCATTGACTTGAAGTTCTTCTGCGGCTTCTCATTCGCGGAGATCGCCGCCATGCGGGACGTATCAGAACGTACGGTGCAGCGAAACTGGGAGAAAGCGCGCATCTATCTGCATCGGAAAATCCGCACAGATTTATTGCTCTGAGGAATCACGATGTCCACACTCAGCCCCGATCAGTGGCAGGCTCTAAGTCCATATCTGGATCAGGCGCTCGCTATGACCGACGATGAGCGTGCTGCTTGGCTGTCCCAGCTTGGTGAGCAAGATCCCGCACTGGCCGCGCAGTTGGGAGCACTCCTCGACGAACACCAGGTGCTGGCGCAGGAAGGTTTTCTGGAGAATCGGCGATTCGCGTTGCCGAACGCTGCCGGACTCGCGGGCCAGAAACTTGGTCCGTATACCTTGATCTCGCAGATTGGCCAGGGCGGAATGGGGAGCGTCTGGCTGGCCCGCCGCAGTGACGGCCGGTTCGAGCGGCAAGCCGCGGTGAAGTTCGTGAACATTGCGCTCGCCGGGCGCGCGACGGAAGAACGATTCAAACGCGAAGGCAGCATCCTTGGCCGGCTCACGCATCCGCACATTGCCGACCTCCTCGATGCCGGCATTTCCTCCGATGGCCAGCCGTATCTCATTCTCGAATACGTTGATGGTACGACGATCGACGAGTATTGTGACCAGCACAAGCTTGGTGTGGAGGCGCGGGTTCGCCTGTTTCTGGATGTGCTGGCCGCAGTGGCGCACGCCCATGCAAATTTGATCGTCCATCGCGACATCAAACCTTCGAACGTCCTGGTCACCACCGGCGGTGAAGTCAAGCTGCTGGATTTCGGGATTGCCAAACTCCTGGAGGGCGAAGGCCAAGCGGGTGAGGCAACCTTGCTCACGCACGAAGGCGGTTCGGCTCTCACTCCCCAGTACGCTGCGCCTGAGCAACTCACCGGCCAGCCCGTCACGACTGCCACTGATGTTTACGCGTTGGGCGTGTTGCTCTACTTACTATTATCGGGCCGGCATCCCGCGGGGGCTCCGCATTCCCCGGCCGAACTGGTAAAGGCTGTGCTTGACCGTGAGGCTCCGCGGGTTTCGGATGCGACGACTGCGGACAACCCCAAGCTCATTGCCGAAAGGCGTGGCGCCACCTCCGATAAACTTCGCCGCGAACTTCGAGGCGATCTGGACACGATCGTTGGCAAAGCTCTGAAGAAGAATCCGCAGGAGCGGTACGCCTCCGTCACTGCGTTTGCCGACGATCTTCAGCGTTATCTGAAGCACGAACCGATCAGCGCGCGACCGGACACACTCGCCTATCGCACCGCTAAATTCCTCCGCCGCAACCGGACGGCGGTGCTGCTAACCGCCGCTGCCATTGTGCTTGTGATTGGCAGCCTCTCCACCGGCCTGTACGTGGCCAACCGGCAACGAAGGATCGCCGAACAGCGTTTCGCGCAGGTCCGTCAGCTGGCGAATAAGTTTATCGAACTCGATAACAAGATCAGGACCTTACCGGGTTCCACAAAAATCAGAATGCAGATGGTCACTGATTCGCTGCAATACCTGACCTTGCTGGGCAGCGACGTTCACGGCGATAAGGATCTCGCACTCGAAATCGCCTACGCCTACGTGCGGGTGGCCCATGCTCAAGGCGATCCGACATCGCCCAATCTCGGTCAATTCGCGGAAGCCGAAGCGAGCCTTAACCACGCATCAAGATTGGTCGACGCAGTTCTGGCGCAGGATCCGGTCAACCGGCGAGGGTTATTCGTTGCCACGACCATTGCGCACGATCGCATGGCTCTGGCCGGTAGCCGGGGTGATCGGGCGGCAGGATTGAAGTACGCCGCCGCCACCACTGCGCTCATTGAACGATTTATGAGCACTCGGCCCACCGAGCTCCATGATCTCTATAGCATGAGATACTTCTACGCCAATGTCGCTGACGCGTACTACAGGGCGAGGCGCTTCGCTGAAGTCATTCAATACTGCCAGCGAGCCTTGGACATCCAGCTCCCGGGGCGAAATGCCAACCAGCTGCGCGGCGGCCTGCTGGGCATTCTGGCGTCCGCGCGTTGGCAGTTGGGGGATCTGGATGGGGCTCTGAAGACCAGTGGCGAGGCGAATGAGTTTGGCAAAGCCGAGGCCGCAGATGGACAGCCGGCGCTTCGCATTAATCTGGCGGGCGGATACGATCAGGAAGGTATGATCCTGGGCCATGCGGATGCGGAACCGAGCCTCGGCCGCAGCGACGATGCGCTCGCCGATTTTCACAAGGCGTTGGAGATTGCCGAGGACCTCGCGCAAAAAGACGCGAACGATTATCTCAGCCGCGATAACGTCGCAACCGCAAGCCTCGAAATTGGCAATATCCTGCGTCATCGCAACCCGCAGATTGCGCTCACCATTTACGATCATGCACTGGCGCGCATACGCGAGGCCAGGAGCAATGTCAGCGCACAACGGGATGAAGCTGAGCTGCTGGCGGCCTCATCCTATCCCCTGCGCTGGGTGGGCCGAGACAAAGAGGCCGAGCAACGCATCGCGCGAGCCTTCGAATTGCTGAATCAGGCGAGCCGGTACCCCGCAGACAAGGTCGAACCCATGAGCGACACCTACGATTCTCTGAGGGCTCAAGCCGACGACTATGTCGAGACCGGCCAAACCGCCAAAGCGCTCGAAGCGTACCAGCAACTGTTGGATAAGCTTATGGCGTGGAGCCCTGATCCACAAAATGATCTCCGCGACGCAACTTGTCTTTCCCGCACCTGGAGCGCGCTTGCCGATCTTCTTCGCCGCATGAGGCGGAGAGACAAGGCCATGCAGCTCGAAGCAGAGCGAGCAGAACTCTGGAAGCACTGGCAGGGCAAGCTTTCCAATGCTGATTTTCTCCTCAGGCAGTCGCTGAGTCAGATCAGTCGTCCATCGACTTTCCTCCGCGCCGCCAATGTGCCTCCCCGTCAGTGAAGTGGTCATGAGGCCGAGAGAAAACCTCGGCGGTACTCTGACATCAGATCACTGCGGGTTTGCCGACGACTCGACCACTCTTGACGGAGCCCCTTCGTGCCCCGCCGCAGCTGCGTCAAAGACCAGCCTGCCTCCGACAAACGTTTGCAGAACATGAACGTCGCGGATCTTCTCTGGCACAATTGAGAATATGTCATCGCTGAGTAGGACCATATCGGCCAATTTCCCGGGAGTAATCGAACCTTTCACCTTCTCCTGAAACTCGGCATAAGCGGAGCCCATGGTGTAAGCCTCGATCGCCTCGGCAACCGAGAGTTTCTGCTCCGGGAACCAGCCGTTGGGGTTTTTTCCATCCAGAGTGGCGCGGGTGACGGCGGCATAGACAGTCAGGAGCGGGTCAAGCGGCGCCACCTCCCAGTCGGTGCCGAAGGCCAGGCGCACACCGTGGTCGAGGAATGTGCGGAAAGCATAGGTGCGGCTGGCGCGATCGTGACCGATGTGGGCCTCGGCAAAGCGGCCGTCATCGATCGCGTGGTAGGGCTGGACTGATGCAATCACATGCAGTTGAGCGAAACGCTCGAAGTCCTTGGCCGCCATGTGTTGTGCGTGCTCGATGCGCAGCCGACGATCGGCTTCGCCGTGCGCTTTGATGACCTCGGAATACAGGTCAAGGATGGTGGAAATACCTTCGTCGCCAATGGCGTGGGTGCAGATCTGCAATCCCGCGGCATCGGCCTTGATGTAACGATCCCGCATGAGCGAAATCGGATGCATTTCATCGGACAGCAGACCGCGATTGCTGCCCTGATTCAGAAAAGGCTCGTAGAAATAAGCCGTTCCCGAACCGAGAGAACCATCGGCAAAGGCTTTGAGGGCGCCGATGCGCAGGTACGGCCCACCGAAGGCACGGCCGATTCCGAGTTTTGCCAGGTCGTCAACGTGAGAGATGGAAGGAGCCGCATAGATCCGGGTGGTCAGTTCACCACGCTGCAGCAATTCGCCGTAGACGGCGATGTCATCATAGCTGGCGACCAGGTGCTGGACGCTGGTCACGCCCACGGACGCCGCATAAGCGAGCGCCCGTGTAACGATCTTCCGGCGCTGGTCATGGGAAAGCGGCGGGATAACCTTGTCGATGTAATCTGTGGCGGCATCTTTCAGCGCGCCCGTGGGATTTCCCTCAGCATCGCGGACCACGGTGCCTCCCTGAGGATCGGGAGTCTTGGCAGTAATGCCCGCCAGACGCAGCGCCACGGAATTGGCTACGCCCATATGCCCGTCGTAGCGGCTCACAAACACGGGCGTGTCGGGAGTGACAGCGTCAATGAGTTCTTTCGTCGGCATGTTGGGCGGGTTCCACTTGGTTTCGTCCCAGTTACCGCCGAGAATCCATTCGCCCTTTGCCGTAAGCTTGGCCCGCTCCCCAATCCGGCGAGCGAATTCCTGTGGACTCGAGGCATCTTTGAGCTGGACGTTGGTCAACTGCATTCCGCCGGAAACGAAATGGACGTGGGCGTCATTGAAACCAGGCAGGAGTAGCTCTCCGCCGGCGTCGACGACGTGAGTGTTGGGGCCGCGCCAGGCATCAACGTCGACGCTTGAGCCAACGGCCACGATGCGGTCTCCGAGGATCGCGACGGCCTGCGCCCGCGGCAAAGACTTATCTACTGTCCAGATTTTGGCGTTAGTAATGATGAGATCAGCGCTCGGCCGGGATTGAGCTTGGTTCCGTTCGGGCAGCACGAGGCAACACACCAGGACTAAGAGCAACAACGGGCGATTTCGATGATTCATGAGTATGACCCTTGAAACGATGGCGCAGCGCAAGCTCGCCGACCCACGGCCTCATCAGCGTATGGCCGTACGTTCCGAAGAGCTTGAAAGTTAGAATTCGTAGCGCAATGCGAACTGCATCACCCGCGGGTTGGTCATCAGGTGCGTATAGTTGCCGAAGTTCGGGACCGCGATGGAATTGTTGCTTTCGGCCGCGCTCGAGGAATTCTGGTCGTTGAAGTCGAAGCGGGTCGAGTTGGTCACGTTGAACACTTCCCAGCGCAAGGCCAGATTTTGCTTATCATTCCAGGGTATGCTCCAGCGCTTCGAAAGCCCGAGGTCGAGGCCGAAGAAGCCGTCGCCCCGTACGAAATTGCGTACGCCGACCTGACCCGGCAGAGCCGGATTGAACGAACTCTGGGCTGTCGCTGGGTCGGGAAAGAGATTAACGTTGCCGTCCGCCTGGTGGTAAGCCCCAGTCTTCACGTGCGACACGGTCGGCATCGCGGCGCCTTCCCAATACCAGTCGGTCGGGTAGTCGGCGGGATTGTTATAGATGGTGTAGGGGAAACCACTCGTCCACCGGAACAGGCCGGAAAGCTGCCAGCTTCCAATGACGGCATCGACAGCGCGATTGACATGAGCGGCGATGGCGCGGGTTCGGCCGAAAGGCAAATCGACGATCCAGTTCGCATTCAGTTGATGCGTGGTATCAAAATCGGAAACCCCGCGGAAAAGATTCGGCGACCAGGCGTTGAACATCTGACAGCCGCCGTTGAAGTTGAGAGAGCCGGTATTACCAAGGCGCTCGGCGTCGGAACAAAGGTCGATCGACTTCGAATATGTGTAATTCAAATCGAACTGAACGCCATGGCTCATTTGATGCCGAAGCGTAGCTTGAAGCGCGTTGTAATTCGAAAATCCGATCGAACGCAAAGCGAACAGAGACGTATATTGCGGGTTGTAGAAGGAGTTCGGCCCTCCGGCCGGATAGTATTGGCATAGCGGGTGTCCAGACCGGCCACAGTTGGGATCACCGGTAGCGTCTGGTATTCCACCGTTTCCGAATCCGGATACGAAAGGCACATCGAGAGCCTGAAGCGCAGTGGTTTCAACACCGGATACTCCGCAAAAAAGATCGAAGATGGCCAGAACGGGGTCGGTAGTCGAGGCCGGGAAGTTTTTACCACAACCTCCCGTCTGCGCGCCCAGCGCATAAGCGCCGTGGTGGATAGGCGCCTGCAGCATGTCGGTCCAATACTGAACTACAGCCGGGCTGACCATGGAATCACTGAAGGTGGCGTCGGTCACGCCCTGCAGTTCGTAGAGTCTCGAGAGCGGCTGGATGGCGGAAAAGTAATCCAGGCCAGATTTCTTGTCCCTAAGATCGAGCGGCTGAGCGACATCCTGGGAACTCAGAAGGCGATGCGAGAGTCTGCCCACGTACGCAACATCCAGTGAAAATCCTGCACCGAGATCGCGCTCCACGGAAAAGTCCAAGTCGTAGGAATAGGGGGTCTTCAGCGAAGTATCGAGGCTGCTGCCGTAGTCGGACGAACCGAGCGCCTGCATGGATGGGATCGCCTCCGGGAAGCTCGGAGCCCCAGGAGTGGGCTGGAGAAGGCTTGGCGGAATGACATTGACACTGGTCAACCGAGGCAAACTGGCGAGCGGCATGATTGGGTTGCCCAGACTCGTCGTCAGACCGAAAGAGTTCGCACTGAACTCATCTGCAATGCCCTGCCCGAAACGGTCATACACAATCCCGAACCCGCCACGGATGGACGACTTATTGCCGCTGCCCAAGAGCTTGCTCAGCAAACCTTTGGTTTTATTGGGCGCCCAGGCAAAGGCGACACGGGGACCAACGTTGCCGTAATCCCAGTTCCAATACCCCTTTCGCGCGTTGGCGGGACCGCACCAGTCGACTTGCAATGGGAGATCCTGGCTCGACGGTGCGCCATTGGCGCCGGAGATTGCCCGCATGGAAAACCACTGCCCCAGACTGGGGCTAGGACAAACCTGCAAACCGTTGGTCTCCCACACCGGAGAGAAAAGCGAGTAGCGCAGGCCCAGAGTCAGCGTGAGGTTGGGGTTGACCTTCCAAATGTCTTGCAGGTAGGGCTCGAAGCTGTCTTGCGCAAATCGGCGCGAGACCGGGGAGTTGGGCGCAAGCAACTGGAGTTGCCGGTTGTAATTAAAAACCGTAGTGGCTTGCGTAACCATTCCCAACAGATCGGTGATGGGATAGTCATAACTCACCGCAAAAGTCGGATCGACCCCGGGATAACCGTTGTTCGCTGGGTTCAAGGGGCTGTTCTTGTCGGCAAATCCGGAGGTAGTGGTGAAGGACGAATTCGTGCTTCCGCTGTCAAACGAAGAAGTAAAGTTGGACCGGGGGTTGCGCATGAACAAAAGATATCCGCCGAATTGCAGCGTGTGCTTCCCGTGAATCCAGGACAGATCTTCTGAAAAATTGTGTATCGGGCGCTGGTAATTTTGGGTTCGAGTGATGCTTTGGCTGAAATTGAAGGTGATCCATGGCTGATACGAGTTGCCAAGAGTTCCGAAACTCTCGCGAACAAATCCGTAGTGGAAATTGTTCATCAGGTTTGGACGAATGACGGTGGAGTAGCCTGCGACGAGCCCTTTGTTGTGGTAGACAGTCTGCCCTTGCGGTAGCTGACCGGGGAAATAGGGCTGGCAGCCGCCGCAGGCATCACTGGAATCATCTCTCATGGCTCCGATCACGGAAAGACGCTGCTTGCCGTCTTGCGTGATGTTGTAGTCGGTGCGGGCAATGTAGACGTTTTGCGTCTCATTGGTCGGTGCTGCGAAAATGAATCCTTGGTAGTTGAAGCCATCGCCCGTGGCATTGCTGTTCGGCATAGGCAAAGTTTGGAAGTATGCCATCGCGCCCGCGTCGGGCCCCGCCTTTATTGGATCGATCTGTTGCAATTGCTGAAAACCGAGGGCGGTGTATCCCGGCGCAGGAGTGTAGGTCTGACCACTCTTGCCTTGCACAGCGGAACTGGACCCGCCGGGACATTGCGCCGTGTTGAGGCTGCCGTCCAAATTGAGAGTGCACAGATACTGAAGGACACCATCGCGCATCGCCAAACTGGGAACCTCTTCCCCGGAACTTACGGTTTGCTCCGCGCGCCGCGTCCCCTCGTAATTCATGAAAAGAAACACCCGATCCTTTTTTATGGGTCCGCCGATGGAAGCACCAAAGATATTGCGGATCAGCTTGGGAGGCGTGTTGCAGTCATTTGGATTGGAGAGCGTGCAAGTTTGCAGTTCGGTCAGTTTATTGAAGTAATCGTTCGCGCTGGTGTAGGTGTTGCGAAGGTATTCGTAGACCGAGCCGTGAATGCCATTCGTGCCGCTTTTGGTCACCAGAGCCACCTGGGCGCCGCTGGTACCTCCCTCGTCTGCGTTGGCATTGGAGGTGGTGACGCGAAACTCCTGTACGGAATCGAGGGTCACGGGCAAAACGGAGGTAAACGCGTGGCCGCCTTCGTCGTTCACGCGAATGCCATCGAGAATGATGTTGCCCTGGTCGCTGCGGGCGCCATTCACCGCGCCGCTGCGCGTATCGTCGGTGCTGGTGTCTGCTCGATTGCCGGTATAGGCAACTCCGGGCTGCAGCGTGAGCAGGTCGGGCACGTTGCGCCCCTCTAGCGGCAGTTCCTTTACCTGATTCTCGCCAAACGCTATACCCATGGTCGCGTCTTCGGTGTTGATTACCGGGGCCTGCCCGGAAACTTCGATCTGAGTGGTGGAGGCGCCGACCTCAAGGACAACGTTCGCGCTGGTCGGCACGTTGACGAGAAGCTGGAGATGGGTCTGCTCGTATTTCTTGAAACCAGCCTTTTCCACGGTCAGTACATAGGTACCCGGGGGAAGCGCGAGAAATTCGAATTCGCCCGCGGACGAAGTCGTAACCCTCCGGCTGAACCCCTGCGTCTGGTTGGCAAGCGTCACGCTGGACCCCTCCACCACCGCGCGCGTACTGTCAAGGACTTTGCCGTGCAACGACGTTGTGCCGGTCTGCGCCCAAGCGGAGGAAAGCGACAGCAGGAAGAAGGCCGGGAACAAGAAGAAAAGCCGATTCTGGATGGAAGACTTCATCACTGCCTCCCTTGGAATCTGTACTATGTTTTGCGCAGGAATTTAAATGGGCGGAAGGTGTGGTCCGAAGGAGAACTCTGACGTCGAGTCTTCCCCAAAGACCGACAGGCTCCCTGGCCAGTTTTTTGTGTTGAGAACATTAGTGCGACGTTATGTGCGAAGTCAAGGACAACAACGCGCTCTCGGCTCCTCGCACAGCGGAATACTCTGATTGAAGAGTCTGGAGGAAACCTCGATGCCTAAGTCTGACTTCAACAACGCTCATGTGTTTCTTGTTTGTTTAGCCCTCACGGGTTTGGTGTGCGCTCAAACCAAACCTCGGGCACGGGACCTGGGCGTTCCTTTCGATGGCGTATCCGGACCGCTCAACGCCATTACTGACGTTAAAGGTGTGGAAGTTGGCCATACGACTCTGATTTCTGGAGATGCGGCGTCACCGGTGGGCGTTGGTCCGGTGCGAACGGGCGTGACCGCGATTCTACCCCGCGGCAAAGATTCGAACGACCCGGTTTTTGCCGGGTGGTTCACAGAAAACGGCAACGGCGAAATGACTGGGACAACGTGGGTCGAAGAGTCGGGTTTTCTCGAGGGCCCCGTCATGATCACGAATACGCACAGCGTCGGCATCGTTCGGGATGCGGTGATCGCCTGGCGCCTGAAACGTCATGGCACCGACAAAGACGGCTATTCGTGGTCGCTGCCGATTGTGGCCGAGACCTGGGACGGCTACTTGAATGACATCAACGGATTTCACGTGAAGGCCGAGGATGCTTTTCACGCTCTCGACAGCGCGCACAGTGGGCCAGTGGAGGAAGGAAACGTGGGTGGCGGCACAGGAATGATCTGTAACGAGTTCAAAGGTGGAATCGGTACGGCATCGCGCGTACTCGACGCCAAGTACGGAGGCTACACGGTCGGCGTGCTGGTGCAATGCAACTATGGGCAGCGGGATCAGTTACGGATTGCCGGTGTGCCGGTCGGCCGCGAGATTGCTGGCCCAAAAGTCTGGGATGACGATGTGGGTTCCATTATCGTGGTAGTCGCCACGGATGCTCCGTTGATTCCAACGCAATTGAAGCGCGTGGCAAAGCGTGTGACCCTGGGGCTGGGACGGGACGGAAGCTACTCCGGCGATGGCTCCGGCGACATCTTCATTGCCTTTTCCACCGCGAATCCGGGAGTAGCTTCTTCCCGGGGTGTTCGCCCTCTTAGCATGCTGCCCAACGATCAGATCAACCCCATTTTCCTGGCCACGGTGCAAGCCACTGAAGAAGCGGTCGTCAACGCTATGATCGCCGCTGAGACGATGACCGGTGTAAAGGGTCATACCGTGATCGCGCTGCCTCATGACCGATTGCGGGAGCTTCTGAAGAAATACAACCGGCTGGCACCCTGACTCTCTCCCTGCCGAAAGCCCGCGTCCCAGCTGCCGGCGGCAGGTCTTTGGGCGAGAAGTTGGGCTCCCCGGCCTTCGCGTGCGACGCGAGACCGATCGGCGGCAATCGCGTTGGGGGCTTCCCCTGTAAGGTCCCGGATGACCTCCCAACGGACCGTCAGAATCGAGTAGCCATTTCAGGTGCGCGGGCCGGGGTGCGAAATTGTGCAGGCGCGCTTCATCTTATTACTTCGCCTGCAGGTGCTCCTGGAACTTTGCAGCATCTCGATACTTGACGGTCTGTAAATGTTCGCAATAAAGAACCAGTTCTCCGGGCACTTTGAACACTTCGTAGGAGACCTTCACCATTCCCATCTCGGCGTACTTGGGCCATTTCTCAAGCTGCGTGCGAATCGTGTAAATCGTGTCGCCCACAAAGACCGGCTTAATGAAGCGCAACTTGTCATATCCGTAACTGAAAGTGTGGATGTTGTTGTGTGCCATCAGACCCAGGCCCAGGCTGAATATCATGGCGCCCGCTACCAGGCGTTTCTTGAAGACTCCTTCTTCTTTGGCGAAGACATCATCTGCGACGTAAGGATGCATGTCGAGGACGATGGCATTGAACAACATGCTTTCCCCTTCGGAAATCGTGCGGCGAATCGAGCGCGCACGCTTGCCCACCTCGAAGTCTTCGTATAACCAATCTTCAGCATTCCATATTGAGATTTCTTTGTGTTGAACGGGATCGGGATTGGGATTCTGCACCAGGGTCCTCTCTTGTGGCTACGCGATTTGGCGTGCCGCAACTCGCTGCGTGGCATACCGGTCGTTCATCCATCGGATCAGGACTTGGTCCTTCAGTTCTCCACGCAAGCAGCGATTGATCTGAAGGCCCGCGGCTTCGAAGAATCGAACAAAGCCGTCAAAGCGCGGCCGCACGTAGGCTGTCTGTAAGGTTTGCAGCGTGCCAGAAAAGAAGCCGTCGGCCATCGCGTTGACCGACGAGTCGGCCCATGCGGCCAAACTGGCGGGCTGACCTCCTTCGCTAAAATACGTACCTCGCTGATGTCCAGGGCTCACGAGCCATTTCGCATAAGCGACGGCTTCCGACGGATGCGAGCTGAGGTTGCTGATTGCAACCCCGGTTCCGCCCAGCATCGTCCCGGCACAGCCAAGCTCAGCCGCAGCCGGAGCGTTCGTGAACTTCAATCGCACGGAGTTGCCAACGCGCGAGTAGTTGGAGTAACCAAAACCGTACGGACAGTAGACCGCGTCGCAAGCGCTGGTCATGAAATCGTAAACCTGGATGGGATTCCACTCTAAGGACCGAGGATGAGCAATTTCGATGAGCGCGTGCAAGCGATCCAACACCTCCGCGGCGACGGAGTCGTCCACGAAAAGGTCACGTTCCTCGGGAATGGGATAGCCGAGATTTGCGCTCAGCGTGAAGAAGAGACTTATCGCATCCGTCGTACAGGCAGGCACAACGATGTATTTCCCCGCTTTGCGCGCTTTCTCTCCCAGCTCCAAAACGTCGTCGAAGGTGTCGGGAACAGCGGGAGACAGCGCTCGTAACAGATCAGGCCGATACGACGCGACTTGCGTTGCGGCATCGAGGGGAAGGGCCCAAAGTCCGCCGCCGTACCAGTAGGATTGCCAGGAAGGGCCCACCGAGTCTGCAGCAAAACGACGCTTCTCCGCTTCACTGATGAAGGGAGCCAGGTCAACTAGCACACCATGAGCTGCGGCGAAGCCAACAAACGGGTGATCCACGACGAGGAGATCGTAACGATCCAAATATTGCTCAAGGGGAGCTTCGCCAAATTCGCGCAGGGTTCGCCGGTCCCACTGGATTTTAATTTCTGGATTTTTCCCTTCATATTCGGGAACTCCTCGGAGCAAGGGGGCATAACCGCGGGGATGATCCCAAGTGAGCCCTTTGAGAATAATTCCCAAACTAACCTCCCCGCTTTCAGAGACTTACCCTTGGCCCAGTCAGGCGGCTGAGCGCTTCTCGGCCAGCAAAATGTGCTCGCAATACATAACGACTTCGTCGCGCTGGTTCAGCACCTCACAAGCCTCCACAATGCGACCCGACCCTTTGTGCTTCCGGTCTTCCTGCTTCTCCTTAACGGTGACTCGAGTTCGCAGCGTGTCTCCGATGAAAACCGGCTTGGGAAAACGCAATCTGTCATATCCGTAGGTGAAGGCGGCGGGATTGATTTGATTCGCCGTGAGACCGATGCCGATGGCAAAGGTCATGGTGCCGTGTGCGATGCGCTGACCAAAGGGAGTTTTCCGGGCAAACTCTGCGTCGACGTGATGTGGAAAGTAGTCTCCCGTGTGTCCCGCATGAATCACAACATCAGTTTCTGTAATCGTGCGTCCAGAGGAGACGCGCTGCGCCCCGACCACATAATCCTCGAAGAACTCGGTGCGTGTCATGGCCGCTCCCCGCCGGAGGAAAGTTTCGGCCTCTTTCCACCGATGGCTGAGGAAAGCGTGCGGGAAGCTTGGCTCAACGCTTCCTTGACTTGCAATGGGCCCACGCTGTCTCCGATGCGCGCAAGAAAGGGAACCGTCATGGCCGCGATCGCTTCCCCGTGTTGATTCAGAACCGGGTAACTGATGTTTATCACTCCGTGCACCTGGTAGCTGGCGAGTTCTTCGCAGCCGCGTCGGCGAATCTGGTTCAGATGCCGGTAGAGACCAGCCGGGATAGGTTTTCTAGAGCGGAGGGTCCACGCTCCCAGTGTGCGGGCGCGAACTTCGTCGCCTTGAAAAGCCAGAATGACATGTCCCGAAGCCGTGTTCAAGAGGTCAATGTTCGCTCCCAGCCGTACGGAGAATCCCATGTTCCCCGGCGCATCAAACTGCACCACAACGACCACCTCGGCATGGTTGAGCATCGCCAGATGGCAGGACTGGCCGGTGTCGCTTGCGACCCGTTGCACCAACGGGCGCGCCTGCGCGATCAGGCGCTGCAGCGGATGATGGTGGTGGACAATTTCAAACAGCTTCAGCGTGAGTTGGTAGCGCTCGTCGGCGCCTGTCCGGGAAATGTAGCCCCGCTCTTCGAGACACACTAACATGCGGAACACCTCGGTAAGGGTGCGGCCGAGACGCCCGGCAATCTCACTGTGGGTCAGGGCCTCGGAAACTGAAGCCAGAAGTTCGAGGATGTCCAGGCCTTTTTCAAGGGCAGGGGCCGTGTAACGGCTTTTCCGCGCATTCATCTGCCGTCGGGTTGGAAGCATGCGCCGGGCCATCAGGTTGAGCAACCATTGTGAGTCTACTACGGAGTTTCTCTAATGAAACTACTATTTTATTGGTAGAATTAAATCTGGGTATGATCAGGAGCTTCTGTGACCACCTCCACTGCTCGCGCCTCCATCGACCGCATCAATCACGGGTCAGAAAAACCTCTTCACGGCATTCTGGTGCTGGATTTCAGCCAGTTTCTCTCGGGTTCACTGGCCACACTCCGGCTGGCCGACATGGGCGCCCGCGTGATCAAGATCGAACGCCCCGGGGCAGGAGACCTGGGGCGCACGATTTACCTGAGCGATACTGATGTGCATGGCGAGAACACGCTATTCCACGCCATCAATCGCAACAAACAGAGCTATGCGGCGGACTTGAAGAATCCCTCGGACCTGGATAAATTGCGTCAGTTAATTGCCCGGGCCGATGTGATGGTGCAGAACTTTCGTCCCGGAGTCATGGAGCGGCTCGGACTCGGCTACGAGGAGGCGTCAGAAATCAACAGTCGTTTGGTGTACGGAATCGTCTCGGGATACGGAAATGCTGAAGCATGGCGCGATCGACCGGGACAGGATCTGTTGGCGCAGGCACGTTCTGGAATCATGTGGCTGAGCGGCGACGCGGGAGATCCGCCTACGCCCATGTCTTTGGCGATTGCCGACATGCTGGCGGGACATAACCTGTGCGAAGGAATTCTGGCCGGTCTGGTGCGCCGCAGTGTGACTGGCCGAGGGGGATTGGTAGAGACAAGTTTGATGGAAGCATTGCTGGATTTTCAATTTGAAGTGATTACCACATACTTGAACGACGGGCGACGTCCACCCCGCAGGAGTGCATTCCGCAATGCGCACGCCTACCTGGCCGCGCCTTACGGAGTTTACGACACGGTCAACGGTTATCTGGCGCTGGCCATGACTCATCTTCCGACACTGGGGGAGTTGCTGGATCTGCCCGCGCTCCGGGAAATTTCGGATCAGGCCGACGGGTTTCGGCGTCGCGACGAGATCAAACAAATCATCGCCATGCGTCTCAAAGAGCACACCAGCGAGCATTGGCTCGAGATTCTCAATGCTGCCGACATCTGGTGCGCGGAGGTTCTCGATTGGCCAGAGCTTTTCGCCAGTCAGGCTTTCGCGCAACTTGCTATGATACAAACTCTCAAGGATGACCGCGGAATCCAGATTCTCACCACGCGCCTTCCCATTCGTCTGGACGGAAGTCTGCTGACGAGCGAGCGACTCGCTCCCCGAGTGGGGCAACACACCGATACAATCCAGCGGGAGTTTGGGCTCTAGCTCAACCGGTATACGCGGACAGCATTGTCGTGGAACAACTTTCTCTGGTTGACCTCGCCCGCCGCTTGCGTGATCGCCCGCAAGGCCTCGACCCACTGTTGATAGCTGGCGGAGAGGGTGCAGACGGGCCAGTCGCTCCCGAAGAGCAGGCGGTCCCAGCCGAAGCTCGCAATCGCATGTTCAACGAAAGGCCGCAGGTCTTCTGCTGTCCATCTCTCGGGATCCGCATAAGCCACAAGACCTGAAATCTTGCAACACACATTCGGAAACTGGGCGATGTCCGCGATGTAAGAACGCCACGGATCGAGATTCCTTTCCTTAACCTGCGGTACTCCGCAGTGGTCAAGGATGAAAACTACATCCGGGCATTTGGAGACCAAGTTGATGGCGATGGGAAGCTGCCGAGCCAGAACGCAAAGGTCGAAGGAAAGGCCGTAGGTTGAAAGGGCAGCCACGTTGTTGATGAACGTCGCTCCCTGGCCCACTTCGTCCGGTTGGGTATGAAGCACGCGGCGAATTCCTTTCAGCCGGGGATGGCCCGCGATCTTGTCAAGATAAGATCTAAAATCCTTGCTCTCGGGCCGGCCGCAAGCCACAATCCCTGCGAGTGGATTGTCCAGTTGATCGGCAAGCGCGAGCAGATGCCGGGTCTCGTCGAGCATGTAGGGCACATCGACATCGGCCTCGAGGTGCACGGACTTCACCACGTTCAGTCCTTTGGCGGCTTCGAGATAGTCGGGCATCCGGAAAGAGCGGTTCAGCGCAGGAAGCGAGTCGAGCCACGAGTAGTGAAACAGATCCAAGTCCCAGAGATGCTGGTGCGTATCTACGATCTGCATAGTCGGGTGACCGGGCGGAAACTCTAAACTCTAACCTCGAGGGGCTGTCAAATCCGCCACCATGAAATCAGTCGCAGTGAAAGACTTCCTCCATATTGGCCCACCACTCGCCGGTGGCGCGGGTTTCCAACGGCTTCTGCATTGGCATCATAAGGGCCCACCATTCTTGCGTCTTGGGATCGGCCGCCATTTTCGCCATGTCGGCGGCATAGTCCGCGCCGTGATATTCAAAGTATCCGAAGAGAAGCTCATCCTTTAGATAGATGGAATAGTTGCGAATGTTGCAGCTCCGGATCATGGCGAGGACCTCCGGCCACACCGCTGTGTGGTATTTCTTGTAGGCGGCAAGAGACTCGGGCCGTACTCCGATAACAGAACCGTAGCGCTTCATGGCATCGTCCTTTCGCGATCGGTTTTAGGAGTTCGAGGGTTCGCGAGGAACTGACAACGAGCGGGACACGTTGCACTCCCCAAACGGCTCCACTATATTCGATGCCCTTGAGAGCTGGCTAGGTTTCGGAGAACCGAGAGGACTTGCCTTCGCAGCAACTGACATGGCTCAACATAGGATTACTTCCCTCGAAACACGTGACGTTCGCTTCCCGCTCGAGCAAGGTGCGGGCACGGATGCGGTCCACTCGGGAGCCGAGTACGCATTTGCCACCGCCTTGCTCGGCTCCGACAAATTGCTCTCCGGCACCGGGATCGTGCTTACGCTGGGCCTGGGGAACCAGTTGGTTTGTGAAGCGATCGAATGGCTTGGCAAAGAATTGATGGGCCGGGAGATCGAAGAGCTGATGGCTGACTTCGGACTGGTCGCGCAGAAACTCGCTCAACATCCTCAACTTCGCTGGCTGGGTCCCCACAAAGGGGTGGTTCACCTGGCGCTCGCCTCGCTCACCAACGCATGCTTCGATTTGTGGGCCAAGAGCCGCGAGGTACCGCTCTGGCGACTACTTCTAGATCTTGATGCAAGAAAGATCATCGACCTGCTCGACTTGAGTTATCTCGAAGACGTGCTCACGCGGGATGAAGCTGAAGCGATTTTGCGAAAGCATACGAGCTCCCGACGAGAGCGGGACGGAATTATACGCAGCGGTTACCCCGGATACGACACCTCGGTAGGCTGGTTCCAGTACGATGACAACAAAGTAAAGGATTTGGCGCGGCAGGCCATGGAGCAGGGATTTCATGCTTTCAAGCTAAAAGTTGGATCCCGCGATGGCCAGCGCGACGTGCGACGCGCCTTTATTCTGCGCGAACTTGCTGGCCCCGATGCGCTGATCATGCTCGACGCTAACCAGCAGTGGACGCTTCCACGTGCCCTTGAGATGTGCCGCGAGCTTCGCGACATGTCCCCTTACTTCGTGGAAGAACCGACGCACCCTGACGATATTCGGGCGCACCGCACGCTGGCCGACGCGATCAAGCCAATCCCGATTGCATTGGGCGAGCACGTTCCCAACCGAATTATGTTTAAAAACTTCATGCAGGCGGAGGCGGTGCAGATCGTGCAAGTCGACTGCACGCGGGTGGCGGGGATTTCCGAGTTCCTCACCGTCAGCTTGCTGGCGCGAAAATTCGGCCTGCAAGTGGTTCCTCACGTCGGGGACATGGGGCAGATTCACCAGCATCTGGTTCTGTTCAATCACATCGCCATGGGACACGAAGCGCTATTCCTCGAGTGCATCCCCCATCTGCAGCCCCACTTCGTGAATCCCGCTCGAATCGAGAATGGCGTTTATGTGACTCCGCAGGAGCCGGGTTCGTCTTCCGATCTGAACAGCGTTCGGCCTTGAGCCATGGCGACTTCAAGCGCCGATCTCTTCCGGACGAACCGCGCGCTTTTCCGCGATGGAACGGTATTCGGCAAACATCACCTGCAGGGTGCGCAGATTGTCGCGTCCGCTGGTCTCGGGCTCTGCGCCGTTCTCGATGGAACGCATGAGTGACGCCATCGGACCTACAAAGGCATCTGGAATCCACATGCTGTCCAGGCGAGCGGAGAACCAATAACCCGGATTGCGCTTCGACATGAACTCCAGAGTATCCGGGCGTCCCGTGGGATAGTTGTACATCAGGCCGATGGTTCCTTTGATCACCCCTTCCGTGCCTTCGAAACGAAATATCGCGTAGGGATCATCCTGCCAGGTGGTGTGGCAAACATCGATCAGCACTTGCAGGCCGGACGGGTATTCCCAGATGGTGAGCGTTTTGGTCTCGGCTGGCGTGGTTTCGCCCGGAGCTCGACTTCCGCTGGTGAACACATGGGCGGGGTCGCCCAGCAGATAACGGAGGGAATCGATGTAATGGATGCTGTGGAACATTATCTCCAAGTGTCTGCCTTGATAAATCCAGGGCCAGAGACTCCAGTCGGTTTTGCAGTGGACCTGGATGGCGGCGTAGGTGGGAGTGCCCAGCCATCCGTCGTCGATCAGCAAGCGCGCACAACGGATGCCGGCATCCCAGCGCATTTGCTGGTTGACTGCAAGCTGCACCTTCGAGCGTTCCGCAAGCTCGACACTACGAACAGCTTTCGAATACTCATCGGCAAGAGGTTTCTGGCACAGCAGATGTTTGCCGGCGGCCGCAGCCTGTTCGACAATGTTGATCTGCTCGGCGGGATACACCGCGATGTCGATGATTTCGATCTCCTTTTGATGCAGCAGTTCATCGACGCTGGCATAGACGTTCCCGATTCCGTGCTGTTTGGCAGTGCGCTCCGCCTGCTCAAGATTCCGGTCGGTGATGCCGACAACTTTGAACCCAGCCTTCTTGTAGGCTGGGAGATGCGCATAGTTGACAATCCCCCCCGCGCCGACGATGCCGATTCCATGGTCCAAGCGCTGCGGCAGTTTCGGTTTGTAATCGAGGTGCGGGAAAACGTCGGGCGTTTCAGCGTCTTTTTTCATAAACAGTTGCCTGCATATGCGTCGCGCAAACGCAAACTCTAGCAGCAAGGTCGGTCGCGGACCAAAACTATTCTGTGTTTCTTGGTGATTCAGTGGAGAAGCTGCGCGGCAGTCCCTTACTACCGACATGGTCAGCACACCTCCGGCGGGATGAGACTGTGGTGAGGGGCTGCGATTTCTGCTTTAAGATGTCAAGGTGATCCCGCTGAGAAAAGTCGAAAGGTCCAGGTCCATTCTGTTTCTTGCAGCGGTTTCAGCGCTGGCAAGCGGGCTTGCAGCCCAAACCACCCAACCGGTTAAAACGGCACCGGCGAGGGTCAAGCCGGGTGAAGTTCACTTCGAAGACATTGCTTCGCAGGCGGGACTGAGTGCGCTCAACGTATACGGCGGCGACACTCACAAGGAATTCATTATCGAAACCACCGGCAACGGAGCCATCATTTTCGACTACGATAACGACGGCTGGCCCGACATTTTTCTCCCTAACGGTTCGACGGTAGAAGGATTCCCGAAAGACAAAGCTCCGACCGGGCACTTGTATCACAACAACCACGACGGGACATTTACCGACGTCACATCGCGCGCCGGACTGGCACGCCCTGGCTGGGGACAAGGCGGGTGCGTCGGCGACTATGACAATGACGGTTATCTCGATTTACTGGTCACCTATTGGGGACAGAATGTGCTGTATCACAACAACGGGGACGGGACGTTTACCGATGTGACTGCCCAGGCCGGACTCAAGACCTCGCAAGACGAGTGGAGCACGGGTTGCAGTTTTGTGGATTACGATCGCGACGGCAAAGTAGATATTCTCGTGGTGCGCTACGTGGACTTCAGTTACGACTCGGTGCCGCGGCCGGGGCAGGGACGCTGGTGCCAGTGGAAGGGGATCAACGTAATGTGCGGGCCGCGTGGCCTCAAACCGGGCGCAAGTGCGCTTTACCACAACCACGGCGACGGCACATTTACCGACGTCTCCGAGAAATCCGGAATTCTCAATACAACGCGATGTTATGGCTTCACGGCGCTCACGGCGGATTTCGATCATGAAGGATGGCCAGATATCTACGTTGCCTGCGACTCTACCGCCAGCCTTCTGTATCACAACAACCAAAACGGGACGTTCACCGACATCGGAAAGAAAGCCGGAGTAGCGTACAACGAGGACGGAAGCGAGCAGGCAGGCATGGGCCTTGCAGCCGACGACTTTACTCACAGTGGGCGTCAGGACCTCGTGAAAACCAACTTCAGCGACGACACCCCAACGCTGTACTTGAATCGTGGCGACCATAACTTTGATGACGTCACTTACAGCTCCGGGCTTGGCAGGATCAGGAACTGGTTGGGTTGGGGAGTGCAATTCTATGACTTCGACAATAGCGGGTGGCCCGGAATCCTCATCGCCAACGGCCATGTGTATCCTGAGGTCGACGGCAAGGCCTTGGGCACCAGCTTTCGCGAGCCGAAGGTCGCTTACTACAACCAACGAGATGGGACCTTCGCCAACATCACGGCCGACGCGGGCTCGGTTCTGAGCGAGCCACACTCTGGTCGCGGCATGGCACTCGCCGATCTGTTTAATGATGGTCACCAGGAAGCTTTGGTGAACAACATGAACGAGAGGGCGTCGCTTTACTACAATACTTTGCCGATTGGGAACTGGATCAGCCTACAGCTGGTTGGTGTGAAATCCAATCGCGCAGCGTTGGGCGCGGTTGTGACGCTGGAGCAAGGCAGTGATAAGCACGAAAAGGAAGTGCGCAGCGGCGATGGCTACATCTCGCAGAGCGACCTGCGACTGCACTTCGGCCTAGGCAGGTCCCCCAGGGCGGAGAAGATCGTGATTCGCTGGCCCAGCGGATTGGTCGAGACGCTTTCCGACCTTCCGGCGAATCAGTATTACGTCGTTCGAGAAGGCAGCGGTGTGGACCAGAGCAAGACGCGCGGCGTAAGTTCGGTGCGGATTGACGCTCCGGGTACGAAAGGCAAATCGCAATCCGTCCATGCGAACTAGGTCGCGTTGCCGCCGGAGATGATCGCGATGGCCACGAGCAGGATCCCGACTCCCATCCCGTTGTAGACCAGGGCGCGGCGGCTCGCGCCCTTCCATTCGCCCGACACCCCGCCCCAGAAAAGAGCAGCGATGATGTCGATGGTCATGAAGATGGGCCAACCCACGATCCCGCCGAGCGCACCCAGGGAAGCCGCGCCCATTCCGTACAGGACAGTTCCGCCGAACCAAAGGAGGCCCATCCATAGACCCAGCAGCCAATAGGCGGGCGGATTTGCTTCTCGGAATACAGACCAAGTCCGGTTCTTGGTCAGCCGGTATATGCAGTACAGGGAATTCGAGACAAAGCCGCCGGTTACGGTGAGTGCCCAAATCGGATTTGCGGCCATTGCGTTGCTGGTTCCGGAGTGAAGGGCACGAAGTCTCAGTTCCTCGCCGAAGACGAAACTGAAGTTCATCATCGAGGAGAAGACTCCGGAAAATATACAGAGCACGAGACCGAGGGCGAAACCGGAACGCCCACCGTTGCCCGTTCCCAAATCGCGTTCGCGAGCGCGTCCGGCGAGCGCGAGAAAGACGAGACCCAAAACCATGACGGCAGTACCGGCGATGAGAGCCAGCCCACGTTTAGCCAGAAGCTGCCCGGAATGAAGAATCGCCATCGGGATCAAGGAACCAAACGAAGACGTGATGCCCAGGATCAGCGCAAACCCGAGCGCCATTCCCACACGGCTGATCGCCAGACCGAACAGCGTGGCGCCCACGCCCCACAGCACTCCAAAAAGAAATACTTTGATGAGAGTGGACGGCGATGCTCCCGCGTACACACCGGCGACATTCGGCACGGTGGCGAAGTTAACGATCCACGGAAAAATGATCAGGCCAGAAAGCGCGAACAGGAGCCAGGAGTTTTCCCAACGCCATGCCGGCATCCGCTTCATGGGAGCAGCAAAGCTTCCCTGGAGAATACCCGCCAAGATGACCAAGCCCATTCCCGATAACAATGCCTGATTCATTCCGTATCCTGAGTTGAAGGCCTGAAGAATGGACCACGCGCGCCCTGCTCGTCAAGCGGACCTTCGCCGGAAAGTCTGGTTGCCATCGGAACTGCCTTTGGGCTAGAGTGCGCTTCATGTTGAAGTGGGTGCTTCTGATCGGGATTCTGATTTGTCCAATGGGGCCTCTCCTCGGTCAGGACATTGATGCAAATATCACGACACAGAATCGCAGATCCTCGACGGTAGCCGATCAGATTTCCGATCCGGCTGAACGCATGGCCTTTCTCGCTCTGTTCCAGAACCCACAGCCGAAACCGATGCTGCAACAGGCGAAGTTGTTTTTGGCCCGATTCCCCCAATCCCCCTTTCTTTTTCAGGCATATGAGATGGCAGCGCGCGCCAGCTTCGGACTGGAAGACTACGAAGCGGGGCTGAACTATGCCAGACAGTCTCTGACCCTCCTGCCAGAGAATCCGTTGCTCCTCGTGTCTGTGGCCGACGTGGAGGCACAGAAACATCTGAACAACGCGGCGATTTCTGACGCCCGGGATGCAGTCGAATATCTCGACAGGTTTGCCGCGCCTCGAACCGTGGCGCCGGAGAGTTGGCCGGAGCTCAAGAGCAAATTGAAAGCCACGGCTGAGTTTGCCGAAGGTCGGGCCCTGCTGGACCAAGCGCTTACTGTTCCGAAGGGGGAAAAACGTGAAGCGCTCTTGAAGGATTGCAAAGTCTTGCTTACCCAAGCACAAGTGCTGAATCCTTCCGACGTTGAAGTTACTTATCTCTTCGGGTTGGTTCAACTCGCCTCGGGAGATCTGCGCCCTGCTGCCGGAAGTTTTGCCAAGGTTTATCGAGCGAACGGCGCCTTGGCATCGAAAGCCCACGAGAACTTGCTGAACCTCTACAAAACGCTGGATTCCCACGATCGCTTCGAAGATTTTGTGGGTCAGGCTGAGCATCAGGACAGCGTCTCTTCAAGAAGTCAAATGGCTGCGGCTGGAAACGCTTCCGTTCCGTTCATGTCCGGTTATGCAGGATCAAACTCGTGCCAAGGGTGTCATTCCAGCGTGTACCGCCAGTGGTCCCAGACCGGGATGTCGAAAATGCTTCGCGCGTATGCTCCGCAAAATGTGATCGGAGATTTTCAAAATGACAACGAGTTTTACCTGGAAGACGAAGTCCCATACCGGGGGACGGCCGAATCCGCAAACCGCCAACGGCGAATGCTGTTTGCCCGCATGGTCATTCGTGACGGCCGACATTATTTCGAGATCCAGCAATCTGACGGCAAGTTGCACACCTATCCTGTGGACTACACGATCGGGTCAAAGTTCCAGCAAGCCTACGCCACCCGGCTGCCCGATGGGGAGATCCATGTCTTTCCCGTCCAGTACAGTGCACTGCAGAAACGATGGATCAATTACTGGAAAATCATTGATGGCGGAGTCAGTGAACGTAGCGATCTGCGTTCCTGGGAGAAACTCAGCGCTGCTACCAGCTATCAAGCCGTGTGCGCCGTGTGCCACACCAGCCAACTGAAAAATGTGGAAGGCGGCGGCTTCGATGTGAACCATGTCGAATTCCAAGAGCCGGGAGTTGATTGTGAGATGTGTCACGGACCGTCGGCGCAGCATGTCATGGACATGACCATAGACGAACCTTATCTCAAGCCAGCGACCGACCCGCCGGTGAATTTTTATGCTTTAGGCAACCGCGATTTCATCGGCATTTGCGCGCAGTGTCATATGCAGTCCGCGATCCGGGCTTCTGGCCCCGTCGGTGAATTGAACTTTTCACGGTCTGGGGAATTCTTCCAAAGGAATCTCAACATTCCTTTGGGCGAGTTCTCGCGGATCGGCTTCTACAAAGACGGGCGCTTCCGCCAGACTACTTTTATCGTGGAAGCGCTGCAGCGGTCTCAATGTTTCAAGAAAGGACAAGTGAGCTGCGGAACCTGTCACGATCCTCACGGACCCGATGCCGCGTCTAACCTGAGTTCCGTAAAGTTTCGCGATCAGCCTGACTTGATGTGCACCAACTGCCACTCACAATTTCAGAACAGCGCCGCGCTCGCGGCGCACACCCATCACCGTGTGGCCTCCGAGGGCAGCCGGTGCGTCTCCTGTCACATGCCCCGAATCATGGACGCTGTTCTTTTTCGAGCGAGAACTCATCAGATCGACGATATTCCCAATGCTGGCATGACCGAGCGATTTGGACAGGAGGAAAGTCCGAATGCCTGTTTGTTGTGCCACGCTGAAAAAAACGCCGCATGGGTCAAGGAGAAGCTGGCGGGGTGGGAGCCAGCGCCGCCGTCATGAAGTATCCGAATCGCGCCGGAGGAAAACGGTTGCGGGCCATCCCAAGTCGCCTGGCATGGTTGGCTGTTCTGATGCTTCTGGCCAGTCTTGGCTTCCAGAGTGGACTGCCCGAAACGATGGCATCGGCAGATCAGAATGCAGCAGCAGATGCGGGCTACGTTGGTTCCAGAGTCTGCCTCCAGTGCCACCGGAGCATCTACGAGTCTTTCTCGCGTACCGACATGGGCCGTTCGATGTCGGAAATTACTCCGGCACTTCTGGAGAGGATACCGACATCGGCTAGCATCTTTGATCCCCGGCTTGATCGCCATTTCGAGATATCCATGCGAGACAACAATCTTTACCAGAGCGAGTACGAAGCCCAATCCGACGGCAAAGAGGTTTTTCGCGAAACTCGCAAACTCGATTGGATCATCGGCTCGGGAGCAAACGGCAGCGGAGCCATCGTGAGGCAGGACGGCTACCTCTTCGAAGCGCCGCTCTCGTTCTATACGAAGCCACACCGCTGGGCGCTTTCTCCGGGTTACGAGTTTGGCGACTACGGGTTCAACCGCCCTGTTCTTCCTGCGTGCATCTCTTGCCACAGCGGCGAACCTCGTCCGGTGCTCGATGGAAACGGACGTTTTCAAGAACCGCCGTTTGTCGAACTCGCCATCGGTTGCGAGAACTGCCATGGTCCCGGTTTTTCCCACATCGCCGCGGCGCACATGGGAGACCCCACGGACTCCATTGCAAACCCCGCCAAGCTTTCGCCTTGGCTGGCCGACAACATCTGCATGTCTTGCCACCAGACGGGGGACGCCCGAGTCTTGCAAACGGGAAAAACCTACCGCGATTTTCGTCCGGGCACCGAACTGAACGACACTCTGAGCATTTTCCTGGTTCCGTTTAATCGCCAGTCTGCGCCCAAAGATGACCTGCTCGAGCACTACCTCTCCATGCGTCTCAGCAAGTGTTATCTAAAGAGCGGGGGACGGCTGGGCTGCATCAGTTGTCATGATCCGCACGTGCAACCCTCGCAACCGGAGGCTCCGACGTTCTTTCGCCAGAAATGTCTGGCCTGTCACACCGAGAAAAGTTGCGCCGTACCGCTGTCCCTGCGGCTGCACAAGATGCCCCCCGATGATTGCGCGGGCTGCCACATGCCCAAACGCGACGTGACCGTGATCTCCCATTCGGTTCTCACGAACCATCGCATCGTGGCCGAGGCCGAAGAGCCATTCCCAGACGTAGCGTTCCATCTGACAGCCCCGCAGCTTCCTGATCTGGTTCAACTGAGCGCCAATCCGGCAAAGCAGGACGCGCCACCGCCGCTGACCCTGCTCCAGGCTTATGGCCAAGTCAGGTTGGCGCATCCAGAATATCGGGCGCGCTACTGGTCCGTGGCTGAGCAACTCAAGACGACTCAGCCCGACAATGTTCAGGTGCTGGAGGCGCTGGCGGACAAGGCTGTGCAGGACAAAAATGCCGAGGGCTCGGAGCAGGCAATTCGATATCTTGAGAACGCGATCGTCCATGGCGCGACGAACCCGGCGGACTTCGAAGAATTGGCGCAGTTACTGGTCGCGGCCAACCGCCAGACCGAGGCCGTCAACGTCTTACTCCAGGGGATGAAAGTCAATCCTTACGATGCTGAACTCTATCGTCTCAGCACAAGAATATACTTCACGCTTCATAAAATGCGGGAAGCTTGCGAAGTTGCAGCCCAGGGGAAACAGAGATTCCCACAAGACGACGCGATCCGAGCTCTCGCGAGCCGGTGTGCCATTCCTTCTGGGGGAGTGAGCCAATAAAGTTCAGTCCGGAGGCTCGCAGATTAATGCTTCGCGGGAACGACCTTCTTAGCGCGGCGGTGTTTTACCGCCGCCACCTGTTGCTGTGAAAACCCCATGGCTGCGGAAATGGCATGGGCTGCGGACGTAACCGCTTCGGCGAGTCCGGCGACCTGGTGAGGGCTGACCCTGGTCACGGGTCCGGAAACACTGACAGCAGCGATTGGTTCACGGTCAGAGTTGAGGATTGGGGCGCTCACGCAGCGCGCACCCTGCACGGCCTCTTCGTCATCGACCGCGTAGCCTTGCCGCCGGATCTTCTCGAGTTCCTGGCGAAACTGCAACAAGTTCATAATGGTTCTCGGCGTCGCTGGCTGGAACGCGATCGTGGTCAAAATATTCTCTCGTGATTCCGCGGGCAGAAACGCGGCCAACGCTTTTCCGAGCGCTGTGACGTGTAGAGAACGGCGCGTACCCACCCGCGATGAAAGCCGGAATTCGTGCGGGCTCTCGATCACATCCACGTAAAGCACCGTGCCCTGGTCGAGAACAGCCAGGTTGACGGTTTCCTGCGTTGACTTCCACAGCTCCCAAAGTATCGGGCGGGCCACTGCTTGAAGCGTCGCCCCTAGATTACCGCGCGCTGACATTTGCGACAGTCGTGGACCGATCAGGTAGGCTCCGGCTTGGGTTCGAATGAGATAGCGCTCGCGCTCCAAGTGTTTCAGAAAGCGGTGCGCGGTGCTCTTGTGAATGCCGGTCAGATCGCAGATCGCCTTCAACCCTAAGCCCGCAGAAGAGCCTTGCAGAGCTTCGAGAATAAGCAAGACTTTGGAGATGACGCCGACCGGCGCTGAACCTGGACCAGATTTTGCGACTCGCGGCATGGCGTGACCCTCGGGGCGACTTCAGGCCTTGACTGCAAGACTCAAAGGCCGGGTTGACGTGATCTCGTTCACGAGATCTTGTTTCAGAATGCAGAACACTACCACGATACATCGCCAAAATCCAGGGGAATGTTTCATCTAATGAAACTCAATCCCTATAGATGAAAGTTTTTGATTGACAACATTCGAAAAGCAATGTTAGAAGCAAGTGCCGTGGGGTTTTCTTGGCTGGCCGTTTTTTTAGCGGCCCTGTTGTCCGTTAAGGGGACAAGCGCAGTTGAACGTTGCCGGACCGTGTTCGCAGAGGTCCTGATGAGACCTCGTGCGGGGAGGATCTACGATGACACGCCAGGTTTCCTTGAAAATGCGTGACCGATGGTTGCTCACATTGACGGTCGCGGCGGTACTTGTGGCCGCCCTGTTTCCGTTGCCCGCTTGGGGACAAGCCACTGCAGCCGTGAATGGCACGGTTCGTGATTCGGCGGGCGCCGTCATACCCCAGGCTACGGTGGTGTTGCACAACCGCGACACGAACCTCGATCGCACCGCGGTCAGCAACGACGCCGGCGCCTATGTGATGCCCGACGTGCAGCCGGGAAATTACGATTTGAAGGTAACCAAGAACGGCTTCGGCCCGACGGTTAAGTCGGGAATCATCCTGCTGGTAAACCAAACCGCGACCTACGACTTCGCCCTCAAGGCCGGATCGATCACTCAAGTCGTCGACGTTCAAGCCAATGCGGTTGCGCTGGAGACCTCGACTGCCGAACTCGGCGTCGCCGTGGTGAAAGAGCAGGTCAATGATCTGCCCTTGAACGGACGTAATTTCACTCAGATTCTCAATCTCACACCGGGCGTAAGCACGGTCAACGTGTCGCAGAACAGCGCCACCAGCGGGGGCATCTGGTCGAATCCAATCGGTACATTCTCGTACCCATCCGTGAACGGCCAGTCGAACCGCAGCAACTTATTTTTGCTGGATGGCGTGAATAATGAAGGGTCGTTCGGCGGCACCTACGCCATCGCTCCGATTGTCGACGACATCCAGGAGTTCAAAGTTCAAACCCATAACGACGATGCATCGTTTGGCGGCGCGTTGGGCGGAGTGGTCAATGTGGTCACCAAGTCCGGGACCTCGCGGTTCCACGGGTCTGGCTGGGAGTTCTTGCGCAACCGAGCTCTGGATGCCAATATCGTCTACCCCGGCCTCACGGTGGCCGAGCAGACCTCCTCGACTTTCCAACCCGAGTTCCAGCAAAATCAATTTGGTGCGACTTTTGGTGGTCCGCTTCCCATTCCTGGCGAGCATCCGAGGAAGACATTTTTCTTCCTCAGCTACGAGGGCTTTCGAAGGCATGCCGCCGCTTCCAACCAATACTTCATACCGACCGGAACGCAGCTGGCGGGCAATCTCACAGGAATCACCGGGCAAATTTACAATCCATACAGTGGGCAACCCTTCCTGTGCGCGTCCGGCAGCCCCGAGCCTGCCCCCGGCAACATTCAGGCCCCTGGAGGGACGCCCTGCAACCAGATCCCTTCCACCATGATTGACCAGAACATGGTCAATTACGCACAAACGTTGTTCCCAACACCCAACCTCACTCCCACTTCCACCGACCCAAACAATGGGCTTGACACCACCAAGACCATCACCCGCCAGGACGAAGGCAGCGGACGTTTGGACCACCAGTTCAGCCAGCGTGACAGCGTGTGGGCGCGCTACAGCAGCTTCCGGCAGCCGGTTACGGGATCAGGCGGCTTTGCTGGACTGCTGCACCAGCAGGTTACCGATGGCTACAACGTAGGCGTGAATTACGTGCACCTGTTTTCCGGGAATATGCTGGCCGAATTCCATTTCGGACGCAACAACGTGAACATCGATCAGGGCTCCCAGTTTGCCAAGGCTGGGGCGAGCTTCGGCACCCAACTGTTCAACCAAAACTTCGCCGGCGGGTTTAAGAATGGCGTTTCGATGATCCCTGAAGTTGTAATCCCGGGTTACATCGGGAATCCAAATCCCAGCGCGCACGGCGCCGCCCAGATTGACGACACCCATGTATCGGACATCTGGGAATTCGGGGGCGATTTCACAAAAACCATCGGACGGCACACGTTCAGAGCAGGAGCAAATTTCGCTAGCAACAATACCGACGCGCTGTATCTGAACTCCAGTGTCCAGTTTGCGGCGACCAATACGTCGAGCCCCGTGGACGGTTCAGGGGGCAACGCGATCGCATCGTTTCTTTTGGGCGATCCGAACAACGCCTCGCGTCGCAATGTGGTTGAAACCACTCACGCCGGCTGGGTGGACGGATTTTATGCGATGGATCAGTGGAAGGTGACCGATAAGCTCAATGTGAATATCGGTTTACGTTACGACCTCACCTTCATGCCGATCTATGGGAATAGTCCGAGCGACAACTATTACGTAGGCGACATGGATTTCCGCAATGGCACCTACATTCTGGCGCACAACGCTCCCTCGTGCTTGCAAACCAATGCCGCTCCCTGCATTCCTGGTGGCGTCCTTCCGGCAAACGTCGTGACGACCCCCTTGGGCGGCGGGGCGATATTCCACACCGATTACAACGACATACAACCGCGAGTAGGGATGGTTTATCAACTGTTTCCCAACACAGTATTGCGTGCCGGCTACGGCCGATTCTTTGACAACTGGGCGGCGATCACTCAAACCGCACAAAACTACGAAGGCACTTGGCCCAGCCTGGACCAACTCGGAGCCAGCAATATTAACCCGGTCACCTCTGGCGCGCCGACTACAACGGCGGAAGATCCCCTCAACCAGGGCAGCGGACCCCCCATCACTGGCCCAACGCCCTTCACCCAGTCCACCTGGTTTGCCGATCCGTATCTGAAGAGGCCCTATGCCGATCAGTGGAACTTCGGCGTCCAGCAACAACTAAGTTCCAAAGATGTGCTGACCGTCAATTATGTCGGCTCGGTCGGCAGACGCTTGGATATCGGCGGGGCGTATAACGTGGCCATGGCCGCGGGCGGAAACGTTGGCTGTCCCTCCTACGCCGCAAACCCGAACGACTTCAACTGTGGAGCGCCTTTCCCCTACATCGGGGCGACCGCCTATGATCGGAGCCAGGGAAAGAGCACCTATAATGCTTTGCAGGTTTCACTCAATGGCAGGCAGCAACACGGTCTAACCTACCTGATCTCATACACGTGGTCGAAGAGCCTGGATCTTGGCTGCTCCGGGTTTTATGGAGTAGAAGGCTGCTCCATTCAAAACCCGTACAACCTGCAGGCTGACAAGGGTCCTTCCGCTACCGACCTTCCGCAAATTTTTTCTGCCGCATGGGTTTATACGTTGCCCTTCGGGAAAGGCGGTAAGTTTTCCTCGGGTAGTCGCGTCGTGAATGCGTTGATTGGAGGCTGGAATTTGAACGGCATTCTCTCATTCAATTCGGGAACCGCCTTCGACGCAGGAAGCGGCAAAGACCAGGCCGAGACGGGCAACTATAACTACGGCAATGGATATGGCTACGAGCGGGCCAACCTGGTCGGCAGCCCATATCCGAGTAGTAAATCCCCCGCGGAGTGGATTAATGTCTCATCGTTTCAGTTGCCCGCCTTGAATACGTTTGGGGACTTGGGCCGGGACTCACTGCGTTCGGACTGGTACAAGAATCTGGATCTTTCGATCTTCCGCCAATTCCCGATTACAGAGCGATTTCGAATGGAATTTCGCTTCGAGACGTTTAACTTGACGAATACTCCGGTTTGGGCAGTCCCGGTCACAAGTATGGAGGCTCCAAACTTCGGGGCAGTCACAAGCACCGCCAACACGGCTCGACAGTTGCAGTTCGGACTCAAGCTTTACTTTTGAGCGTGGTCAACGGCGGCGCTCCGGCGGCCATGACATCGAGGCGGGCGCGTTCAGCCAGGGGGAGAGGGGAAGCGTTCGGCCAGCGTTTCTTGAGCAACGGGCATGTGGCGTTTTCACTTTGACCGGCAGAATAACTCGATCTAGGCGATACACTTTATGCGAGCACACGTTTGCGGGGCCCTGTGGCACAGGGATGAATCGTGCTCCGGGACGATGCGGTTGGCGGATGACGGGAATGACTGCAAGCCTGAAGGCCATGGGAGATGTTGGCGCCTAGGACAGAACGCGCTCGACCTCGAAGGTATTCGCTCTTGGAGCTGAGTGCCCGGATGACGATTGCGGGCACACTCTGCGTTGCCGCACAGAACGCCACGCCGGCCCACGCAGTGTCCGCCACCCGCCCGTCCCCCTTACCCAAGTCGTGCCTGGAGCAGAGTCATGCTTCCGAGAAGATCACGGCCTTGCTCGAGAGCGTTCACGATCACCCCACGGCTGGCGCCTACAACACATTGGGAGTTTTGTACGCCCAGGCGGACCGAGTCTCGTGTGGCATCGCCGCATTCGAAGCGGCTCTCAAGCTGGGAGACCAGAATTGGGAAGCTCACTACAACCTGGCCCTGGCGCTTCTTAGAAAGGGAGATCAAGCGCGGTCCATCCATGAGCTGCAAACCGCAGTGCGGCAGAAACCGGACTCGGTAAGCTCCCATTTCGCTCTCGGAAGTGCATTGGAAGACGAAAAAAAATTGGGCGACGCGGAAGAACAATTTCGCTCGGCGCTGAAGATTGATCCACATTTTGCGCCCGGCGCTCTCCGGCTGAGTGAAGTCTTACTCACCGAGGGCAAGCCTGAGGCGGCAGTTGCGTGCCTGGAAGACGCGGTCAAGCAAGCGACTCCAGATCAGTCTGAGCCGGTGCAGGCAGCGCTGGGCGTGGCTTACGCCGAAAACGGGGAGACGGGGAAGGCTTTGGCGACGCTTAAGCATCTGGTTGCCGTTCAACCCGGTTCTGCGGACGCCCATTTCAATCTGGGGTTGGTGTACGCCAGGCACGGTCCGTCCACGGACCAAGAGGGTGCTGTGACAGAATTCCGTGAAGCACTCCGGCTGGACCAAGGCATGGATCCGGCCAGAATCGCTCTGGGGCGAGTTCTAATTTCCCTGCAGAAGTATTCTGACGCGGCTCCGGTCGTTCTTGACTACACCCGTCACCAACCAAAGGATGCTCAAGGCTTCTACGCCCTAGGCCAGGTATACCGGGGACTCAAGAGGTCGGACGCGGCGGTTGATGCGCTGGAGCGCGCGGCTGTGCTAGATCCCAGAGACGCGGCAATCCGTTTCGATCTTGGAATGCTGTTGGTGGCCACGGGACAAACACGTGCGGCCATCCCGCAGTTCGAAGCTGCCGAGCGTTTCCATCCGTCCGACATTTCCACCCACAACGAACTTGCTTTGCTATTGGAACAAACCGGCGATGAAGACGGGGCGCGTGTCGAAAGGGCGAAGCTGGCTGCTCTGAAATCAGACAGCGACAAAGAAAGTGCAATCGCCGGATTCAATGAGAGAGCAGGCGAATATCTCACGGCAGGAAATGCCAAAGCGGCCGCAGAAAGCTATGGAAAGGCCTTGCAGCTCCGACCGCGCGACGCAAAACTCCACTACAACCTGTCGCTCGCTCTGGACAGACTGGGAGACTTCCCATCGGAGCGGCAAGAGCTGGCGAGAACGATCGAGTTGGATCCCCATCTTGCGGTTGCGCAAAATCAGTTGGGCTTGCTCGCCTTGCGCAGCGGACAGCAAGCCGAGGCGGAGCAGCGCTTCAAGAAAACATTGGCAATTGATCCCCGGTTCTCCGAAGCACAGAGCAACCTCGGCGTGCTTTACAGCCAGCAAGGGAAGAATGCAGAAGCCGCGCAGTGGTTTCAACAGGCGATAGAAAATGACCCCAAGTACTCCAAGGCCTACGTCAACCTTGGGTTGCTCATGTCGCAACAGGGAGCATTCTCCGAAGCTGAACAACGATTTCGCATGGCCATCCAAATCGATCCGAGCTATCCAGGTGCTTATGCCGCGCTAGGGATGCTCCAGGCCAAGACCGGGCACGGCGCCGAAGCCGTCAAGAGCTTTCAGGAGGCGGTGACACTCGAACCGGCCTCCGCAGAGGCCCACCTTAACTTGGGGATTGCGCTGGTAGACCAGTTCGACCGCTCCGCTGGGTTTAAGGAATTTTCTGAAGCCGCCCGACTGGATCCCAAGCTGGCCGCCGCGCACTGCAATCTGGGCCGATTCTTCTTCGAGACGGGCGCGTACGAAGACGCGGACCGGGAGCTTCAAACCGCAATTGGTTTGCAACCGAATTATGCCAGTGCGCTTTATTTCCTCGCGCTCACCGCAAAACAGGAAAATCAAGTGGAGCGGTCGACCGACCTCCTGCAGAAAGTGATCGCGCTGCAGCCAGACAACGCCGACGCGCAATATTTGCTCGGACAGAACCTGGAGCACTCGGGCGACAGCCTTGCGGCTATGCAGCACTGGAAAGCAGCGGTGCAAGCCGACCCAGGCCATTCCCAAGCCCTGTACAACCTGGCCAAGTCTTTGAACAAGATTCATGATCCCGAAGCGAAGCAGTATCAGGATCGCTTCGACGCGCTGCAGAAGAGCCAGCAGATCGCCGATCGGGTTTCGCAGTTGGGAAACTTCGCGCTGGAAGCGGCCAACGCACAGAATTGGCCTCAGGCGGTGGAGCAAATGAATGAGGCGATTCAGCTTTGCGGTGACTGTCCGCAAAGCGCGCACCTGCACAAGAATTTGGGTTTCTTTTACGGGCGAACGGGAAATATCGGCGAAGCGAAGAAGGAGTTGCGGGCTGCCCTTCACCTGACGCCGAACGACGCCGATGCCCAGAACGCGCTAGCCATGCTCGAGCGTGCGCATGATGAGCAGGTCAAGTAGATTTGAGTTTTAGCTTGAAGTGGGGAGGTCTTTTCTGAAGGGTAATTCACACGCTTTTCGCCTCAATGGCAAGCTTGCCGTAGTTACGGGAGGGGCTAGCGGGATCGGTCGTGCAGTCGGTCAAAGGTTTGCCAGTAGCGGAGCCTGTGTCCGCGTGCTGGACATCGACGAGGACGCTGCCAGGAAGGTTGCAAGCGAAATCGCGTCGAGTGGCGGCAACGCGAAAGCCTACAGGTGCGACGTCTCCCAGAGGGATTCTGTCCGGTCAGCATTTAACGAAGTATTTCAAGAGGGACGTGTTCATATCCTGGTGAACAACGCCGGAATTTCCCATGTTGGCAACCTGGAAGGTACTTCGGAAGCCGATTTTGACAGAGTCTTTTCTGTAAACGTCAAGGGCATGTACAACTGCATGCAGGCATGCGCGGCCCACATGAAAGCGAACGGAGGGGGCATCATCTTGAACATGGCATCGATTGCCGGAACATCAGGTCTAGCCGATCGTTTTGCCTATTCCATGAGTAAGGGCGCGGTCGTAGCGATGACCTACTCTGTGGCCAAGGATTACCTGGCCCACAACATTCGCTGCAATTGCATCTCGCCGGCAAGAGTGCATACACCCTTTGTCGATGGTTTCCTGCGCCGGAACTATCCCGGTAAGGAACAAGAGATGTTTGAGAAGCTGGAAAAATCGCAGCCCATCGGGAGAATGGCTCAGCCCGAGGAGATCGCGGCCCTTGCTCTTTATCTTTGCTCGGACGAAGCCTCGTTCATCACGGGCTCGGACTATCCGATTGACGGAGGTTTCCTGAATCTGCGCGGTTAGGGTTTCGATCATTGCCGCGACCGGTCAGGGCGCCACTACCTGCTTGGCGCGCGGTTCATGTTCTGTCACACCGACAACGTTGTTCGTGGCTGGACACCCTCCGCTGCGCCTGTAGTTTTGGGGATGATCTGGGAAGGTCAACCGCCTCACCCCTGCCAAGCTCTCCGGGGCAGAACTCAACGCAGCACTGCGAACGTTAAGCGTTGCGTTCGGTTTTGCCCAGCGTGCCAGGATCGACTTTCGCATCATCCCCGCTCCCTATTTGTGCCCTTAGCGCGGGGTGCGGCTGACGATCCTCCTCTTCGGCGACCGCGATCTGCTTGGATTTCCGATAGACGTTGGCAACGGCCATCGTCCAGAAAGGTACGAGGTCGACTCCAGGGACGAGCTTGGCGAGGAACGATGGCAGAAATTCCCAGTGCCAGCCCAGAAGGTTAATGAGAAGGGCTGCGATGCCGAAATCCAGTACGTCCTCGGCGGGCGATAAAGCACCTTCGACGAATGCGGGGAAAATGATGATCTGGAGTGCGTCCGCAATGATCGCCAGTATCATGGCGGCTCGAAAGCGTGCACCCGGCAAGATCGTGATGGTGTCCTGAGTCATGGCAGCGTTGATCTCGTGCTTATTCTAAACCGCAGCTCCGGGAGTGTCAGTCCGCATACCAGTGCGAAATTCTTGCGGGAGCGAGTCAAGCGCCTCGACGATCTGGGCTAGTTGTGCACGCGTCATTCCTCACCCACCGACCTCACCCACCGAAACAAACCAGAGCGCACTCACTCCGAATAGCCGTCGTCGTTGTCGTTGTCATCATCCTCGTCATCATCTTCTTTGCTGTCGCCTTCTTCTTCCTCGTCCTCGTCTTCTTCCTCGTCGGGCTCTTGTCGAAGGATGGGCTCGTCAGCCAGCAAAGGATCAGGAGAGGCCGAGCTCGGGCATTCCGGATTTATTCTGCTCATGCTCAATGGTACGCCTCGTTCCGCTTGGCGATGACGGAGTGCAATCGGTTCTGAACTGTTATAGTTGGGGCTGGGGCGGTTACGTTTTTCTCCTCTTTCAGGTCTTCTGACCTAAGCCAGTCCATCTGAAGTTCTCCAATCTTAGGCTTTTCAATGCGTGAACGGTCTGCCGAAGCCGTTTGCCGCGACTTGCTCGGAGTCGATCAACCCCGCGACGCCAGCGCGTGGCCTTGAGCGACTGGCCAAGCCGATGCAGAAGTTGCCAAGAAGGGTCGCTTTTATGAACGCAACCAGCATTTTCATCGGTCTGCTTATCGTGTTGTTCACGATCCTGGTGCTCCGTGGGATGCGCAAGGCGAAAGCACGGGTCGCGGCTTCGGGATCACAAAGGATGTGCCCGAATTGCGGACTGATCACATCTCGACTGAAGGCTCGTTGCTTGGAGTGTGGCAAGCCCCTTACGAAAGTTGAGTACTCGATTTCAAAGAAATGAACCGCTGTTTTGTTCACGGTTCCCTTAGCGTTTCTGCGAGGGACGGGAGTGACACCTAGCAACGTCACGAAATTTGTCGTGAAAGTGAGCCGTGGTGGTACACGCGCTCCGGCATACGTGGAGCGGATTGATCGGACTCCCGTCCCAAGGACAACCAACCGTAAGCGAGCACTGGGGATGGGAAAGTTCACGGCAGAAGACGCCGTCAAATCAATCCAAAACTCGCGGTCGATCCCGGGAGTTAGCGCCCGTGCAGGTCGGGGCCTGAAGTCTTCCCAGCGTAGCCTTGCTGCGACACTGTGTCGGGTAAAAGTCTCTCCACGCGCCGGGCGGCACATCGCAAATCTCAACACACCCTCTTGTCTGGATCAGGAATGCGTTACATACTCAGGCTGGCACTCGGCGATGCGCTGGGCTTGCCTGAACGAGATGATTCCTATGAAGACGAGCCCTCGAACGCGATTCCTCATGCCGGCGGTGTTGGCGGTTCTAGTCTCTTCCGCTGCGTTCAGCCAGACAGAACCGCAGAGCGCCCCCTACGTCAATAATCTGATGCCGCAACCGGCCAGTGTGAGTGTCGCGCCGGGCCGGTTCGTGCTCACGGCACAGTTTTCCGCGGCCCCTACGGCTTTTGACAACTCCCGGCTCGATGCGGCAATTTGCAGAGCGCTACTGCAATTACGCCAGAAGACAGGTCTGCCCTTCGCAGGAGAGCCCCTCCCTTCCGGTCATGTCGCGCAGCTGAGTTTAGCCGTGCAGGCTGCAGGCGAAGAGATTCAGTCGACTGATGAGGACGAGTCCTACACACTGTCCGTAATGTCTGCCGGTGTTCGCATTGACGCTCCCACTGTGGTCGGAGCCATGCGCGGCCTGCAGACGCTCGTCCAGTTCGTGCAACCGTCAGGCGGCGAGTACGTGTTGCCGGCTGTCTCCATCCACGATTCTCCGCGCTTTCCGTGGCGGGGTCTGATGATCGACTGTGGACGCCACTTCGAACCGATGGACGTGCTCAAGCGGACGCTCGAGGGCATGGCAGCCGTCAAGCTCAACGTTTTTCACTGGCATCTCACCGAGGACCAGGGTTTCCGCATCGAGAGCAAACTCTTCCCACGGCTTACTGCCATGGGTTCGGATGGCCTGTTTTACACGCAGCAGGACGCCGCGGAAATCGTGCGCTATGCCCGCGCTCTTGGTATTCGCGTGGTGCCCGAGTTTGAGATGCCGGGCCACTCTACCGCCTGGCTGGTAGCCCACCCCGAACTTGCCAGTGCTCGCGCCCCCCACTCGATCCGCCGTGAGTTCGGTGTCTCCGACTTCGCCCTGGATCCCACCCGGGAGGAGACCTACCAGTTCATCGAGCGCTTCCTGGGCGAGATGGCAACCATCTTCCCGGACCCATACGTGCACATCGGAGGAGACGAGACAAAATCTCCCGAATGGAAGACGGACCCCAGAATCCGAGCATTCATGCGAGAGCACCAGCTTCAGGACTCCGACGCTCTTCAGAGTTATTTCAACCAGCGGGTCCTCAAGATACTCATCGGACTTCACAAGCATATGGTCGGCTGGGATGAGATTCTCACCCCAACACTTCCCAAGGACGTCGTCATTCAGTCGTGGCGCGGTGAGGCTTCGCTGGTGAAAGGCGCGATGCAAGGCTATCAGGGTGTACTTTCCGCTGGGTACTACCTCGACGCGATGAAATCCGCGGGAGAATACTACCTCGTAGATCCCCTGCCGTCGAACGCGGGCCTATCCCAACCGCAGGGAAGACTCGTGCTTGGCGCCGAGATTTGCCTGTTTGGAGAACAGCTCAATGAACGCACCATTGACTCCCGCCTGTGGCCAAGAACCGCGGCCATGGCCGAACGTTTCTGGTCAGCGGAACAGGTCAACGATGTGGACGATATGTATCGACGTCTGGATGCGGTCTCGGTTCAGCTCGAAACCATGGGACTTCATCACCTCACCCAGGAGGACGCCAGCCTGCGCGAGTTGGCCGGAACTCAACATATCGGTGAGCTCCGGACCTTCGCCTCCGTACTGGAGCCTGTCAGCTTCCACGAGCGGTACCACCAGCAGAAGACCTCGCAACTCACCGTGCTCGATCGCTTCGTCGACGCCGTCCGTCCCGACCCGCCCTCGCGATACGAGATCGAGCGCCTCACGCGGAACTTTCTCAAAGCCCCACACCCCGACGTCGCAGACCAAGAGGCCCTTAACCACTGGTTCGAGACCATGGCTGACTCTGTTCCCGCGGTCGAGCGACAGATGGAGCAATCACCGTTGCTTGCCGAAGTTAAAGTTCGCGCGACGCAACTACCCAATCTCGCAAAAACCGGTCTTGAGGCCGTGACCTTCCTCTCTTCGGAAACGAAAGCGCCAACCGGCTGGAAGGCGACGAAGCTTGCAGAGATCGAGGCGGCCAGGCAGCCCGGCGGGATTGTACGGTTCACCTTTTTGGACCCACTCGCTTCTTTGGTCAGCGCAGTGCGGGAGTAGACAAGGATCGAGTTACCGGCAGAACCGAGCCGGATCTCGCGTCGGCAGCTAGCACGCGACAGGAACTTTTGCTGTGTGTTTCACCGTTTCCTTTACGAACTCTGGAGTGTTTGCTATGTCAATACATTTTCCACCGCGCCCATGCCGAGTGGCTTTGACAAGTTTATTGGCCGTCGTTGCATGTGTCTCCCAGTCGTTTGCGCAAGCGCGCCATCCGGGCAAGATTTTTGGGGGCTGGTTCGAAGAGTGGGGCATCCATTACGCCGGCTACAACATTGCGGATTTGCAAAAAAATGGCGTTGCCGACGAACTGACGCACTTGTTCTACGCCTTCGGCAATGTAACCCCGACCGCGGCGCCCGTATGCGCCGTTGCTGATCCGAGGGCCGCCTATCAGGATTCCACCCTGCCTAGTGTGAGTGGCAAGGCCTACAGCGCGCCACTCTACGGAAATTTTGGTGCGATCCAACAGCTCAAGGAACTCCATCCCAATCTGAAAGTGTTGATCTCTTTGGGCGGACAAGCGGGCAACGTTGCGGGCTTCGTGACCGCCGCTGGCACCGCGGCCGGGCGCGCTGCGCTCGCCTCTTCGTGCATCGACATGTTTATCAAGGGCAACATCGCTACGGGGGTTACAGCTCCCGGCTTGTTTGACGGTTTCAATATCGATTGGGAGTTCCCAACCGCGGCGGACAAGCAGAATTTCACCGCCCTGCTGAAAGAGTTCCGCGGGCAACTCAACGCCTTGACAAAAACGACGGGCAAAAAATATCTCCTGACGTTCGATTCGCCCGCGAGCCCGAAAAAATATGTCAACATCGATCTTAAGGCCACCGCCGCGCAGGTGGATTTCCTCACAATCGACGGCTACGACTATGCCGGAACCTGGGACAAGCAAACCAACGAGGCCTCTTCCCTGTACGATTCGGCCGGGGACCCTGGGTATGCCGACGGCCGCGACATCGACGCGACCGTGCAAGCCTATCGCAAGGCTGGCGTGCCCGCGGCCAAGTACACCATGGGTTTGCCGTTGTATGCCATTGGCTGGACGGGCGTTCCCAACACCAATCATGGCCTGTACCAGAACGCAACGGCCGCTTCTCCAGTTCTCTTGGCTAACGGATCGGGTTTATGTCCGAATCCGAGCCAGACGGCCACTTCGCCGGGTTGCGACACCCTGTTGACCGCTGGCTTTCTGACCTACTCGACCATCGAGAACCTCATCAACAAGAACGGGTATACCGTTTGGTACGATTCGGCAAGAGTCGGAGCGACGATCTACAATCCGGCCACCGGAACCTTCTATACCTACGATGATCCGACTTCAGTAGCAGCGAAGACAGCCTATATAAGGAAGAACAAGCTGGGCGGCGCCTATGTGTGGGCGCTGAATGACGACGATGCCAGCGGGTCGCTGACAAAAGCAATTGCGGCAGGCCTTAAGTAATCGAGACTTGAGTTGCTGGCCAGCCGAGTAGACGGCAATGCTCCTCAAGGACTCGTTGCCGATATGGCGGCCGGCTCCTGACGCGGATCGCGTCGGCTCCAGGCGATCCATACGCCCAGTGCGATGACTGCCATGGTTGGAATCATATAAATGCTGCCTTCCGGCCCGGTCGGGCCACCGCTCCATATCAGCCCGCCCGAAGAGTGAGTGGCAAACAGGTGTCCGCTCGCCACCTGGCCGCTATCGGGAACCCCATAAAGATAGGACTGAGACCAATCCCAACCAGCGTGCAGTCCCACCGCCCAGTAAAGCGACTTGGTCAGCCACAGGCTCAAGCAAAACACCAGACCAGCGGCCACGACAGAAAAAATCCCAATCGGTGATTCTCCACGGTTGGGCAGATGCGTGGCGCCGAAAGCCAGTGATAGCAGCACCGCAGCCCACCAGAAACCAACGCCGCGCCTCAGCGTAGATTGTAGATAGCCGCGCAAAAGCGACTCCTCGAACAAGGCTGTGAACAGGAAAGCGACACCCCACTGCAGTCCATAGCTCCATGCGCTCTTACCGTGCAATGCTCGCCCATCAAAGATCAACCAGCCACTCATTTTCAAGGCGAGAACCAAAGCGGAGAGCGCCGCAACGCCTCCCGCAATCCCCAGCACGAAGCGCGACAGTCTACGCTTGTCGATGAATCCGTAGGAAAGCACCGGACGCTGTTCGATTTTTGCCATGATGGCGGTGGCGGCTAGAACCAGAAGCGCCAAAATGCCCGCTGCGACCGCGGGACTCCATGCCTCGAGACTCGAGTTATGCTTCATGGAGTGCAACAGGTGGTTGATCGGAACGCGGGTGATGAGGACTTCGACCACAACAATCGTGGTGAAAATCAGCATGCTCCAGCCCGAGCGAATTCCCTGCGGCCCAACGAAAGACGACCGCAGAGTCCACTTACTCGAAGGCGATCGAGGCGCTGGCTCGCTGTCGACATCTTCCGAATCCAAGGTGCGATCACCTTGCCCGTCAAGACCGTTCATGGTGTCCCTTTGCTAACGGTCATCGACTGAGCCCCAAATGGCGAACCTCGTACGGTCGTGTAGACAGCATCGAAGACGCTCAGTCCTTGGATATTCGCCACCCCACCGACGGTGATCGGAGCGGCGAGGTATTGGACCTTGCTTTCGGCGTTGGTGAATGCAGCCCACAACGGAAGACCCGGGCCGTTCGGATTGCCGGACCTTGCGAAGTTGGTCCAGTAGCTGGACATTTCTTCAGCGAGCTTCCGATCTGCCGCAGTCCAGTTCCAGGGGGACTGGTCCAGATGGTCGAAGACATACCAGAGCTCGGCGAAGTGGCTCGCGCCCCACCCCGCGTACACGGAGTCAGCCGGGAACGGCGGCTGCTGTCGAAACGAGTAGTAAAAGACAGGACTCTTGCCGGTTCCGGCTTGCAGCCTCGCCCATGCCCACATATCCCAGCCGAAGCGGAGATCGCGTTCAAGGCCGAGTCGCGCCTGTCGTGTCTCCTCGTCGGTCACGTGGGGATATGCCGCGACCAGCGCCGGGGGAAGTTGGCCAACGCTTTGCTCCAGGTCGCTGTCGAACGTGGCGGCCGTCTCGTGGGAGACATCGATCAAGGCACGTGCCTCCTCGGTGTTCGAACCGATTAACAGTGGGACATCGTTCTGATGCCCCGAAGTGAACGCCTCGTAGGGGGAAAGGGGGAGCACATAGGGTTCGATTACCGGGTGGACGATGCCGCCCGCATTGCCGGTAAGCAGGGACGCAGGCAGCTGGCGCAGTTCCTTGAGCGCGGGCGCACCCAGCGAAACAGCATACTTCTCCCCGTCGTGTTCCGCATTGGCCAGCAGAAACTTTGGTCCAAGCTGGAGCGGCTCAAACAGGCCGCCGCTCTCTCCGATTGCGCGGTGAAACAAGCCTCTTGCAAGGGGCGAGGCCATGAGGATGCTAACCGATATCGAACCGGAGGATTGACCAGCGATGGTTACGTTCTTCGGGTCGCCGCCAACGGCGGCGATGTTCCGCTGAATCCATTCGAGCGCGGCGATCTGGTCCATCAGGCCGTAGTTTCCCGACGAATGGTGCGGGGACTCTTGCGTTAGCTCAGGAAGCGCAAGAAAACCAAGAGGACCGAGACGATAGGCGATCGTGACGACGATGACACCTTTTCGCGCGAGCCGGTCGCCCCAGTACAAGGGCATCGAAGCCGACCCGTTAATGTATCCACCGCCGTATATCCATACGATGACTGGCAGGTGCTCGTGCGCGGTCTTTGCCGGTGTCCAGAGGTTGAGGTAGAGGCAATCTTCGCTCACTACGGGAGGTGTCTCGCCCGGCATGGATACCCCAACTTGCATGCATGCCGGAGCAAACGCATCCGCCTTGCGCGTGCCAATCCAGGGTGCCGCAGGTATCGGGGCTCGCCAACGCAGGTCGCCGACCGGCGGGGCGGCGAATGGGACTCCTTTGTAGACACTCAAGCCACTTGCGCTTACCCCGGATATCATGCCGGATTCCGTCATGACTTGCTGCGCGACCCCTGCAGTGGCCAAATTTGCCACTGCCAGCACCCATGCGAGCTTCAATCGATTCTGCATTTGGTCCTTCTTCCTGCTTCCTTATTCTGTAGGGTTCCTGCGTAGAGGGTGGGATTTCTGATTTTTCGAACCTCGGAATGGTGGACAGGAAAGTCGGAGGCTCCATCCTGAACCTCTGGCCGGCCATTATTTACCTCTTGGCGCATTCGCGCTGAGCAATAAAGCTCAGGTGGCCAGAAAGAAGGATGAACCCGAAATCAACAATCTGGTTCTCTACGAGTGGCTCCCAGCGTTCGCCTGTGAGTTTCCAAAGTTGGACGGAATGGTTTGTCAGCCTCATCCAGGTGTCCTTGGTCGGCAAGGAGTCCCGCAAGGTGACACATGAGGTCGGTCGTGATCCGATGTTCCGGCCCCAGCACGCGCTGTTTGGAGGCCAGAACTTCGCGATCCATCCGTTCGGCGCGAGGCGACAGACCAAAGAGAATTCTATCGGGGCCGTCAGGTACAATCTGCTGGGCAGTTCAATGTCGGCATGCCGACAAAGCGCACCGTCGATGAAACGACAACCAATGTTTCTGCACTTTCAGGCAAAGTAACTCCTGGGCAACCCCAAGACTTGTGCACAGAGGAGCCAATCAAAATGGAAATGACGCGCAGACAATTCGCCCTGTCTATGGCAGCCGCTGCTAGCCTGCGATCTTCGTTATTCGAGCCCCTTTCCCCATTGGGAGTTGCTCGCGGCGTGGTTCCCGGCCGAGTCACTTGGGCGCACGATCCGGCGGCGGTGACCTGGGATGGCACAGGTTCTTGGTGGACCGATGCCAACAACAACCAGTCCGTAGTTGACCGCATGGTTTCCCGGTCCCTTTGCAGTCTTACCAATCAAAAAAACGACGCCCAGGCATGGAACGCCATTTTTCACTATTACAATCAAACGCACGGTCGCGGCAAAGCCGGATACAGACACGGCGAGAAGATCGCGATCAAGGCGAACCTGAACAATACCACCGATCATGGAACGATCGAACGCCTGAACTCCTCGCCCCACTTGGTCCTTTCGCTCGTCCGACAGTTGGCGGGCTCAGGACGAGTGCCGGAATCATCGATCACCGTCTTCGATTCCAGTCGGTTCATCCCGAGTAATCTCTACGACAAGATTCACCATGAATTTCCCGGCGTCGTGTTTGTGGACCATATCGGAGGCGATGGACGACTGAAGGCCGAGTTCAAACCCAACGCGATCCCTTTCTCGGTTGATGGCAACAACGCCAAGGGGCTCGATACCACAGTCGTTGAAGCCACCTACTTGATTGATGCCGCAGTATTGCGAGCGCATGTGAGTTCAGGTGTGACCCTTTGCGCGAAGAATCTGTTCGGTGCTACGAGTATCAATCCCGACTGGCGCAAGAACGCGCACGATGGTTTCCATCACAACAATGATGGTTCGGCAAGTTACTCCGCATTCACCGATTTTCTGGGTCATAAGGATCTTGGCGAGAAAACCATGCTCTTCATTATTGATGCGCTGTATGGAAACGACAATGTGGATGGTCCGCCTCACCGTAAGTGGAAGATGCCGCCCTTCAATGATGCTTGGCCGAACAGCATTTTTGTGTCATTTGACGGGGTGGCGATCGATTCGGTGGGCTTCGATTTTTTGACCTCGGAATGGCCCGACCTTCCGGATATCGCGAATGCCGATAACTACTTGCGCGAATCTGCCTTGGCCAACGATCCGCCTTCGAAGACGGTCTATGATCCTGAACGTGACGGCATCCGTTGCCGCAGCCTCGGTGTATATGAGCATTGGAATAATGGGACGGACAAGAAGTACTCGCGCAATCTCGGAAAAGCGCACGGGATAGAACTGTTTCAGGTCAGCTGAAGTAGAAGTAAAGGACACACCTGAGCCGCCGCTGCATAGCGGAGTTGCGCAGGTATCGGTCGTTTACGAGTAACCGAGCGGTTGGTTCCTCAGCGCGAACCCAGTCAATCGGAGCATTCGATTCTTGGGCATACGATCGGTCGGAGGGAAGATGGAGCATGAGCCGCAGAGCGTTTTCCTTCTGCCTCATAACACCATTGACTTTCACGACAACTGCTGTTTCCCCAATCATTTTTGAGCCAATAGAAAGGCTTGCCTGCCCGAATGATAATGAGATCTACCTCAATGAATTTCGGTATCCGTGAATCCCCTATTGCAATTTCGCGTACTCTGCTTCGGCCTGCTTCAGGGCAGGAATGTCGGGGTCGGCGTCCTTCCAGAGGGTGAGGAAATCCTGATATGCCACCTTGGCTTTGGTCGTGTCACCTTGCAGGGCATAAGCTCGACCCAGTTGGAGATGAGCGAGTACGGCGATAGGATCCCCGACCATGATCCCGGGGTGATCCAGAATTTTCTGAAATTCCCTAGCGGCCTCAGCCCCTTGGCGCGCCGCCACATACGCCTGGCCACGCGCATAGATGGGATAAAGAGCTCCGAAGAAACCCGTTTGAGTGCTGCGCGGCTGGCCCAGTTCATAGGGAACGGCAACTTGGAGAAGTTCGATCGCCTTTGCGGGATCGCCATGATTCAGCGCAAGAAACGCAAGTACGGTGGGCAGGTAATTGAACTTAACTGACGTATCTTCAGGGAAACTCCTTTCTAAGTCGTTGGCCAGGGTTTGAGCCTGCGAAGAATCCCCCGCCATAGCCAGAGCGACAGCCGCGCCATACTGCACCTCCCGGTTCCTGGCAAGCGCAAGGGCTGCCATTGCCGCCGGCTTTGCGGCTGGCGCGTTCCCATAGAAGGCTTCCCACAGCGCGGCTCGGGTTTCAAATACAGCGGCCTTTTCTCGATGGGTGGCCTGCTGGGCCAAATCGCTTGACCGACGTAACATCTTCGTGGCCTCTTGCAGGTGGCCGGCATAGGCGAGGGCGAAGGCCTGGTGGTCGGAAATCAATTCTTCCGCTCCCGATTTTCCGTGAGCCGCGGCCACTTCCCGTTGCATGCCGCCGCCGTCGCCTTTCAAGAAAGCGACATCGTATCGCAGGAGGGCTAACAGAGGGATTTCAATTTTTCGCTCGGAGGCTCTGCGAACCGCGTCTTCGGCTGCTCCCAGGCGGTCGAGGCTCAGAGAGTTGAAACCAAAAAGGGCATAGCCAACGCCAAAGTCCGGAGCCAATTCGATCGTCTTTTGCGCCTCTTCGGCTGCCTTTTCAGGTTCGTCGAGCACAGGATAAATGAAGCCCGCTAAGAATGAGTGGGGCTTCCACTCACGAGGATAAGCTTGTGCCCACGCCTCGCAGGTCTGCTGCGCCTTTTTCTGGTTTCCGGTCGCCCGTCCATCGTAATAAGCAGTGATAAAGAACTTCTCGTTGTCGCTGACGCGGTCCCGCAGTTGGTAGGCTCTTTTAATATTTTCCGTACCGAGCCCCGTTTCGCCCATGGAACCGTACATGAGCCCCAGCGACGCGTAGGCGATTGCAAATTGGGGGTCGATCTCCACCGCATGTTTGAAGAAAGGAACAGCGGTATCCCCACCCTGGGAGGCTGTAACTTTCCAGCCCATGCTGTAAGCTTTCAAGGCTTCCAGTGATGGGGTCGTAGCTTCGGCGAGCGGAGTGTCGTGCTTTTCGACCGTCGCCAGGGATTCTCCGACTCGCATTCTGAACTTGCTCGCAATTTCAGTCAGAGCATTCAGTACATCTTCTTTCCTCGCCACTTCCACCTGCTCCTCATCGAGGATGTCTCCCGTGCGACAATCCTTTGCGCGTAACCCCAATACGTACTGGCTTCCGAGACTTGCAATCGAGCCGTCGAGAACGGCCGCGCTCGCGGTGCGCTCGCAAACTTCATGGGCCAGCTCGGGAGTAAGCCGCGCATCGGATGACTGGCCCATCAAGGACAGCGTGCGCAAGATACGCTCTTCTGAAATGAGGCTTAGGAAAGGCGACTGTTCCAACTGGACGGCCATACCTTGCCGCAGCGTCCCGTCAAAGACGGGATCGCCCGTCGTGTTCAGGAAATCAGCGAGGACGATTGTGTCTTTGTCGGTCAGCCTCGGCGCCCGATGGAGATAGAAGTAACCACCAATCGTAAGAACCAGAACAGCCACTGAAGCAAGAACAATGCCCATCCCATGTTTCTTGATACGCGCTGAGGTTTCGGTCCCGGTGGTCGCCGGCAGTTGCGCCGAATCGGTGTCGCGTCTCAGCCGTCGCAAATCAGCTTCTATTTCAGAGGCGTGCTGGTAACGAAGGTCGAGGTCTTTCTCCAAACACTTACCGATGATTCTTTCCAGTTCGGGCGGCAGGTCCGCATTCACTCGCACGGGAGGGACAGGGGACCGGTTAAGGATGGAGTCGAAGACCACTCCCGTGGTTTCCCCGCGGAATGGCAGCATTCCGGTTGCTGACTCGTAGAGCACCACACCGAAGGAGAACAGATCGGAACGAGAATCCAATTTCTTTCCGCGAACTTGCTCCGGCGACATGTAGGCGACTGTCCCCACGGCAGTGCCCGGGTTGGTGAGAGATTCCTCCTTCGTCGAGGCGTCCAGATCCGCGCCTTCCTCGTTGCGGGAAAGCTTGGCCAGGCCGAAGTCAAGAATCTTTGCGTGTCCGCGCTTGGTGACAAAGATGTTTGCAGTCTTGACGTCGCGGTGGACGATGCCAGCGGCGTGAGCTGCATCCAGTGCGTCCGCGATCTCGATGCCCAGCGACAAGATCAACTCGGTTTCAAGGGGGCGCCCCGCGGTGCGATGCTTCAAAGTCACACCGTCCAGAAACTCCATGGAGATGAAAGACCGCCCATCGTGTTTGCCGATTTCGTAGATGGTGCAGATGTTGGCATGATTGAGAGCAGACGCCGCTCGCGCTTCCCGGCGGAACCGTTCCAAAGCTTCTGGATCGCGGCACAGGTCCTCAGGCAAAAATTTCAATGCAACAAAGCGGCCAAGTTCAGTGTCTTCGGCCTTGTACACTACACCCATTCCGCCACTACCCAGCTTTCCCACGATGCGATAATGGGAGACGGTGCGGCCAGTCAGGAAATCGTCGCCCTCTTGTGGCTGCTTGCTCTGCTGCTGTGCCAGGGCGAGAGCGGCTGCTTCGATGGCGGGACTCTCCAGAAAACTTCCAGCCTGCTGCTGCGCCCGCAGCAGGGAGCGGACTTCGTTTTCCAGGGCTTGATCATCCGCGCATGCGTGCCGCAGAAATGTATCGCGCTCCTCAGGCGGTCGCTCCAGCACCGACTGCAGCAGGCTGTCGACTTGTTGCCAGCGGTCAGAGTCCATCGTTCGAACCGCCAGTCAGTTCGCGATAGAGCCAAGCCTTGGCAGTGCTCCAGTCGCGCATCACGGTGATGGGCGAGATCTTGAGCACTTCCGCCGTCTCTTCCACGCTGAGCCCTCCGAAGAAACGCATTTCGACGACCTGCACCTTGCGGTGATCAATACGGGCCAGCGCAACCATCGCGTCATCGAGCGCGACCAGATCCGCAGCTCGATCGCCGCCCATGATGGCCGTCTCTTCCAGAGAAACGTGCTGCACCCCGCCTCCGCGTTTCAGATTGTGACGCCGCGCATGATCAACCAGAATGCGCCTCATTAACTGCGACGAAACCGCGAAGAAATGGGCTCGATTCTGCCACTGCATGCTCTTGTAGTCGATCAGTCGAATGTAGGCCTCGTTCACCAAGGCCGTGGTTTGCAGGCTGTGGCCGGGGCGCTCGCCTCGCATGTAGCGTCTCGCGAGGCGCCGGAGTTCGTCATAAACGATGGGGGTCAGCCGGTCGAGCGCGCCTCGATCTCCGTCGCTCCAAGCCCTGAGCAACCCACTCACTTCCCCATTATCAGGAGCCGGCGCCGCGTTCACCGGCAGCTCTGAGTTCCCCATAGCCCTCCGCACCGGGAATCATACCTTGCCAAGACAGCCCTTCAAAGATAAAGAGGCTTCGGGATGACAGTTCCGCGCCACAGATTGCGCCTACTTAGACAAGAGCGAAACGAGCGCACAGATCAACCGCATACAACGCGGACAAAACTTAGGAGGCCATATGAAGTCCCAATCTCTGCTGTCGCTTTCGGCGTGGTTACTCGCGGTGCTGACAGTTCCACTGACCATCGCCGCGCAGGACGCTCAGCAACCTACCCACCCAGCCGTCCAGTACACCGTGACCGATCTCGGCACTTTGCCTGGCGGCAATTTCAGCCAGCCATTCTTTATGAACCGGTATGGTCTGGTGAGTGGCTCGTCGAGCCTACCGGACGGCAGTCAGCACGCAACCCTTTGGCTGGAAGGGCTGAAGGGCGACATCGGCGCGCCCGGACTCGGAGGGCCGAACAGCATCGCGTTTGGCGACAACGAACGATTCCAGGCCGCCGGTGAAGCGGAAACCTCTGCTTCGGATCCCAACGGTGAAGATTTCTGCGGATTCGGCACCCACCTCACCTATCTACCTTTCCTGTGGCGGGACGGGGAAATGGTTCAACTCCCGACCCTCGGTGGCAACAACGGGGTCGCTATGACGATCAGCAATCGAGGAGAGGTGGCCGGATTTGCGGAGACCTTGACGCCGGACCCAGGCTGCCCAGCTCCCCAAGTTCTCCACTTTAAGCCCGTCGTCTGGGAAAGTGCAGGGATACACCAACTGCCTACGATTGGGGGCGATCCAGATGGCGTCGCCCAGGAGATGAACGACGACGGACAGGTCGTGGGCGGGTCGGGCACTTGTGCAACTTTCAACACCAATCTCCTCTACAACCTCGTGCCGGTTCATGCCTTGCTCTGGGAAAAAGGCCACGCGACTGATCTCGGCAATCTCGGCGGTCAAACGGGGCAGGCGGGCGGAAACATCGCCTTGGACATTAATCACCAAGGCCAGGTGGTCGGTAGCTCGGACCTGCCGGGCGACACAACTTTTCACGCTTTTCTCTGGACCAAGAGAACTGGGATGCGGGATTTGGGCACACTCTCCGGGGACGTCGCGAGCCTCAGCATCAGCATTAACGATGCCGGCTCGGTGATTGGAGCGTCCCTGGACGCGAACTTCAACCCGCGGGCGTTTCTGTGGGAGAAAGGCGTGATGACCGACCTCAACTCTCTGATTGCAGGTGATTCTCCTCTGTATCTGCTAACGGGCTGCTCCATCAATTCCCGCGGGGAGATCACTGGCTTGGGTCTCACCAGCGCCGGCGAAATTCACACCTATCTCGCGACCCCTGCACAAGGTGGTGCGAGCGCTGAGAGGATGGCACAAGGCGTGATCAGCCGGAGGATTCTGAGCGAGGATGCCCGCAAAGTGGTTCAGCAGCAACTGCGCTTCGGCCGATCCGGAGCCCGGTTGTCGAGGCTGCAATAGTGATGTTGGTTTCCCGCCACTGTCTGACCGTCGAGAAGTGATGGAAAGGTGCGGTGGTTGAGAGGGCAGGATAACTCCTGCTCTCTCTTCTAGCTCCGCGCCGAGATCCCAACCTGATTGCGGGAGGCGACCGACGAGGGTCCGCCCCAGGGTCGGCCTGGTTCAGCCCCAAAACGGAAGAGCCACAACAACTTTCGACGGGGATGGAGAATTCACCCAAGAGGATTACGTCGTCATTGGCGGCGCTCCCCAGACAACCGGGTTTCAGACCGGCGAAACCGGCACCTACGGATCAACGCCGCCTGCACCGGGACCGCGACCATGAACTACGCGAACGGGGCGTGGATCGACCTGAAACGCATCATGTCCAACATCATGTCCAGCAAGGCTCTGAGTTCTACACCGTGGTATCATGCCCGACTCAAGTCCGAGCGAAATGCCTCGAGCAGGTTGCGGAAGTTGGACTTGCGCTATTCAACTGATCAGCGAGAGGATTAGCCGGAAAGTGGAAAAAGGGGCGCAACGTTTCATGGGGCGGCTACATGGCTGACTCATCTGTTCGATCGACGCTGAGCCCCTGGCGGCCGCTGCGCGCCCCCATATTTCGCAATCTTCTTATCGCCGATGTTGTCTCTGATGTTGGTACGTTCATGCAGAGCGTGGGCGCGGCCTGGCTGATGCTCTCTCTCAACGCTGGACCGATCTACGTAGCTCTGATACAGACAGCATCGGCATTGCCCTTTTTCATCTTCGCGCTTCCGGCCGGCGCGATTGGTGACATCGTCGATCGCCGCAGGCTCATCCTCAGCACTGAAACCTGGATGCTTGCGGTTGCGATCGCCGTTGCTGTCCTGACGATCATTGGTTGGATCTCTCCGTTATTACTCCTCATTCTGACCTTTGCGCTCTCCGCCGGAGATGCTTTCGAGACCCCTGCTTGGCGTGCCGTCTTGCCCGAAGTCGTGCCAAAGGAAGATCTTCCGGCCGCCTCGGCATTGAACGGGATCGAATTCAACCTTGCGCGCGCCGTGGGACCAGGACTTGCCGGTTTCATCGTCGCGGTGGCAGGCGTTGGTGCCGCCTTTCTGCTTAACGCGGCCTCGTTCCTCGGAGTCATCGCCGTGATCGCGCGATGGAAACGATTGGCTCCCAGGCGGACAGCACCTCCTGAGACTGTCTGGGGCGGCACCATCGCGGGACTGCGATACGTTCGTTATTCGCCGGCCATTCGCCGCCTGCTACTTCGAATGGGATTGGTCATATTCTTCGCAACCGCGCTTACCGCCTTGCTGCCTCTCATCGCTCGCGACGTGAAGAACAGTCCAATTACCTTTGGAATCCTGCTCGGTTGTTTCGGTTTCGGTGCGGTGGTCGGCGCTGTGCTCATGCAGCGGGCCCGTGCGCGCTGGTCGGCCGAGATCGTGGTCTCGGTGGGTGTTGCCATCTATGGCCTCGCCACTCTCGCGGTGAGCAGCGTCCGAGTACTGCCCGCGTTGTGCGTAACCATCTTTGTCGGCGGCTCAGCTTGGATCTTGTTCGTTTCTATTGTGAACGTGCTGGTTCTAAATTACTCCCCTGACTGGGTGCGCGCGCGTGTCTTGTCTATCTCTACGCTCGTGGTACAAGGCTCGGTGGCCGCCGGAAGCGCAGCTTGGGGCACGGTCGCGGCACATTTCGGGCTGCATGCCGCACTTTTGTGGGCAGGTGCCGGAACAATTGCGACAACCGCACTGGCTTTCTTTCTGCGACTGCCGGACGCGACTGTGGACGTCACGGCTTGGAACCATTGGCCCTTGCCGGACCTCGATCGTGACGCGCTCCCAGCAGGCTACGATTCTGGGCCCGTATTGGTCGCCGTTGAATACGAAGTACCTTCCGAGAATGTCCACGAATTCCTGAAGGCAGTTCGTCGCTACGGTCGTATCCGGCGCCGCGATGGTGCGTCGCGGTGGGGCATTTTCCACGATTTGGAACACGCCGGCCGATATGTTGAGACGTTTATCGTGAGTTCGTGGGCCGAGCACCTGAGACAACATGAACGCATCACGCGCGCTGACCGCGAACTGGAGGATCAGTTGCAAAGATACAGCCACGGCAGCCCCAGGGTCCGGCACCTGATATCCGTCGCGACGGACGAGTGAGGATCTGCTGCCGTCATCCAGAAAAACAGCCCACTAGGGTAGGGCTTTTGTGTCCACGATCAGTCCGTCTCCTGAACCGCTGACTTCTCGTGTACGTAAAACAATCTAGATAAAAAGAATCCTCAACTAGGGCAATCACCTCTTCTCTTCTTGTCTGTCCCAACTTGTCTGTCTCCCAACCGGGCAGCAAGGCGGCGATGGGGGGAAGTTCTATGTTCCCTAAACTGATGGCAACAGATAACGACGCTGCCAAGAGCTATTCTTCGAGGGCGGGCGAGAATTAGTGCCTAAAACTGCAGGGAGAAATGGATTCATAGGGGCCTTCCAATTCGGAGATCCCGCGAATATCAGGAGTCACAAAAATGCAGATCGGTGTCGACAGCTTCGGAGCAGTCATCTCGGAACCGACTACAGGGGTTACTCTCAGCCCTGTCCAGCGCATTCAGAATCTAGTGGAAGAGATTGTGCTCGCCGATCAGGTCGGTCTGGATGTTTTCGGTGTCGGCGAACATCACCGTGGGGAGTTCGTTGACTCCGCCCCAGTCGTCATTCTTGCGGCAGCGGCTGCGCGCACCAAGAATATTCGCCTTACCAGTGCCGTGACCGTTCTCAGCGCGGCGGACCCGGTCCGAATCTTTCAGGAATTTGCCACTCTGGACCTGATCTCCCAGGGACGTGCTGAGATCGTTGCGGGACGAGGTTCGTCCATCGAGGCTTTTCCGCTCTTTGGTTTCGACTTAGACGACTACGACTCGCTCTTCTCAGAGAAACTGGATCTTCTGCTCAAGATTCGCGAGAACACCCATGTTCACTGGACTGGTAAGCACCGAGCGCCCCTGACGGGACAGGCGGTCTATCCGCGACCGCTGCAAAATCCGTTACCCATTTGGGTCGGCGTCGGGGGAACTCCTGAATCATTCGTTCGGGCCGGCACGCTCGGACTTCCACTGATGGTCGCCATCATTGGCGGCGAACCCAAGCGATTTCGGCCCCTGGTCGACCTTTACCGCGAAGCCGGACGCCGCGCTGGACACTCCGCGGAGAAACTCATCGTGGGCCTTCACGCCATCGGCTTTCTGGGGGACACAACCCAGCAGGCTGCGGAGGATTTCTATCCAGGATATGCCCACACGTTCACTGAGATAGGTAAAGAACGCGGCTGGCCCCCAGCTACGCGCGCACAATTTGATGCTCTGCGAGGTCCCACGGGTGCGCTGCTTATCGGCGATGCCGAAACCATCGCACAGAAGATACTGTATGTGAATGAAGTCCTCGGTGGCCTTGCCCGTATTACTTTCCAGATGGGCGTGTCGGCGCTCCCGCACCCGAAGATGTTAAGGTCGATCGAGCTTCTGGGAACCAGGGTCGGTCCTATCGTCCTTAAAAAGCTCGCCGCTGTCACTTCGCTTTCCTGATCGAAAACTCTGCTCCATTTAGAAGAGTGGGGACCTCGTCCGCAGCTCCAGCTTCTTCGGACGACGCGTCTCTCTAGCGTAGGCTTAGACGCATCCCGGCCAAGAGGCAGCCACCGGGTCGCCTTCATCGCGTTCCCGAATCTTCGCCGTCTTACTCGCTAAGTCCGTGGCAACACAGACTGAGCAGATTCCAGGGAGGTATGAGGGAGCGGCCCCAAAAGGGCCAGCCGCCGCACTTCTCAGAATAATGCGACCTTTAGCGGAGTGGGATCATCAATTTTCCAGTAGCGTCGGCCCGCAAACCCACACCAGGTTGGTGCATTGGAAAAGGCCATGAACAACACAGCACCTGTCATCGAGCGTGAAACGAGCAGCCATCGCTACGAGGCTGTGGTTCGCATCAGCGAAGCGATCGCGGCTTGCCGTGATCCGGAAGAATTGGCCAGTACGCTCGCGGATGAAATTGGCGACTTTCTCCACTTCGAACATCTCTTCCTCACTGTATTCAAGGAAGACTCCAAGGAAATCGAATATGTCGTTTGGGGTAAGGGCGCTTTGCCTTTCCCGGACCTGCCTATCGAAGATTCGCCATTGTGGCGTGTCATGGCGAGCGGGGATCCACAGCATACTGCCGATTGGGATACCGAGGAGCGATTTCCGCAATTCAAGGAGTGGGCCAAGAAAATGGGGCTCGGCTCGGGGCTCCGGGTACCGTTGACGACGCCGCATCGACGGCTGGGGGTTTTCGGAATCAGCCGCGACAACGTGAATCCATTCAGTGAGGAAGACATATGCTTCCTCCGGCTGGTCGGGCGTGTCGTCGCCTTCGCGCTTGATGATGGTTTGAACCTGAGGCGCGCGCAG